>JGI20153J14295_10001527_pt1 | contig 17738 bp, 34 predicted proteins | sample COG_03_FD_14295 | JGI IMG/M metagenome (IMG submission 14295) | reverse complement strand
GGATCGGAGGTGTTTACGCTGACGGCGCATTCGTAGCACGACCGCCCGAACCCGAACCAGAAAAAACACCAGAACAAATTCAAGCAGAAGCCGACAAAGCATCTGCGGTTTCTAAACTTGAGGCACTGGGCTTGACCGATGCTGAAATCAAAGCACTGTCAGGAGGTCTGTAATGGCTAGTCTACTTAAAGCAAATTCAATATCAGCCGCGACAGGAGCCACGGTCACGATCCCATCAGGCACGACTCTCGACATTGCATCGGGTGCGACGATTGCAAACAGTGGAACTGCTTCTGGGTTTAGTAGCGGGTTTGTTTCTTATGCTCTTATTTGCGATCAGAAATCATCAGGCACTGCCGGAGGCACATTTGCAAATGCTTTGTGGCGAACCAGAGATTTGAATACAAAAATTGCTGACCCCGATGGCATTGTTTCAATTTCAAGCAATCAATTTACTCTTGGAGCGGGTTCATATCTTATAAAGTGGTCTGCGCCCGCCGCAAGAGTTGGTAGGCATAAAGCGGCACTTTATGACGTTACAGGAACAGCGTACATCGAATATGGAGATGCACGATGGGGTGATACTTATGACGGTGAATCTGATCCTTCGACCGGAATGGCGCGAGTAACTCCTAGCGGGTCTAATGTTTACGAAATACGTCACCATTGTGCAACTGGGTACGCAACTTATGGGTTTGGGTTCGAGGGTGGTGCTGATACTGGTAACGTTGTCGAAAAATACACTTTCGTCGAAATTTACAAGGAGGCGTAATGGACATTAGTCTTTGCATTATTCATTTAGGTCTTAACGCCAATCAATATCGATTAAGCCAGTCAAACACTCCGCATGAGATTATTGAGTGGAGTGGTTCTGATCCGCAACCAACACAAGCAGAACTAGAAACAGCATGGTCTGAAATTGAACAAAGCGGGTATTTACAAAAAGAAGAAGATTATTCAAGAGCAAGAGCCGAAGCATATCCATCTTGGCAAGAACAAATGGACATGATGTTTCACGATCAAACAGAAGGCTCACGCACTTGGTTAGATGCCATCGAAGCCGTCAAGGAGGCAGACCCTAAATGAGTGAAGTAAAAGTTGACACGATCTCCGAAAGAACTTCTGCTAATGGAGTTGTTGTTGATGGGGTCACAATTAAGGACAGTGGGCTAACGATTCCTAGTGGTGGAACGATTACTAACAACGGTACGGCTAGTGGGTTTGGGTTATTTACAAGTTATGCAATTATTTACGATCAAAAAACAGTAGGTACGAATGGCGGAAGTTTTACATCTGGAGCATGGAGAACAAGAGATTTAAATACTGTTCATGCTGATCCAGATTCAATAGTAACTCTTTCTGCCAATCAATTTACTTTAGGTGCGGGAACATATTGGATTGAAGCATTTTCAACTGCGGCTTATATTCAACAGCATCAACTTGCAATTTATGATGTAACTGGAACTACGCTTTATCCCGGAATAAATAATTTTAGTCAAACTGGTGGAGATCATTGGGGATCTGTAATTGTCAGTATGAGACATACTGCTTCTGCGTCTAATACTTATGAATTGCAACATAGGTGCAGAACCACAAAGACTAGCACTTCTGCGTTTGGCATTTCACATGGTGGTTACTGGTCGGATACTCCAGACATTTATTCCGTAGTTAAAATTTTTAAAGAGGCTTAATCATGGATATTAATATTTGCATTAACAGATTAGGTCTTAATGGAAACCGCTACCGACTTAATCAGTCTAATCCTCCACATTATTTTATTGAGTGGAGTGGATCAGACCCACAACCAACAGAAGCAGAACTGCAATCGGCGTGGGATTCTTATGTTGCCGAACAACCCGCTACCCAATACCAACGTGATCGACAGGCTGAGTATCCATCTATTGACGAACTGATCGTCGCTTTATGGGAAGGCGTGGTCGAAGAACGCATGGCATCTGTCACTGCGTTGGAAGCGGATCGACAGGCGGTTAAAACTAAATATCCGAAACCATGATCAAAGCCTTCGCGCTGACAGCCGCCTTGATAGGCGGTTTTTTTTCGTCTGCACATTCGCAACAACCGATGCCCAAGGGTATGTATGAGTTCGCCGCTCCAATGACGTTTATGTGTGTCGACTCGTTCGTTCGGATGATGGAGATTCTTGAAAAAGATTACCGCGAAATCCCGATGGTGATTTCGCACCTCACTCCATCAATGAGCATAATTCTTTTTGTCAATCACGACTCAACCACAAGCACCGTTGTCGTAACGAAGCGCACCAAAGAAAAAGAACAGGCTTGCATAGTTTTCGGTGGTGCATCTAACGGCACTTCGTTTTCGTTAAACCCTAACCCAACCTTTCCGGTTGAAGCGAACTTTGAAGGTTGACGGACATATCTGAAAAAGAAATCGGGCGGCTCATTGAAAAGGTTGAATCAACCGAAAGAATGATGCACGAGATGACAACAAGAATGACAAATCTTGAGGCGCAACTGCATACCCAAAGAGGCTTGGGGATTGGATTGTTAATTGCAATTACCACAGTTACAGCATCTGGCGCTTCGCTTATCACGAGGTGGCTAAACGCATGAATATCCCAACCTATTTAATCGGCGCAATCATTTTTCTTGTCGGTCAAACGACCGGCGCGATTTGGTGGGCGTCATCACTTTCAGCCGAAGTCGAAAGGCTCGGTGGAATACAAGGCGGTCAACACACCGCTCAGATAAACGCTCTTCAAGAAGATGCACAGAAGTGTCAGCTTGAAATTCATAACCTTCAGAAGCTTGTAACAGATCAAGGCAATCTGGCAACGGCGATAAAAAGCGTTGACGTAATGGAATTTCGCCTTGAGTCAATCGAGCAGATGCTCGACAAAGTTCTTGCTACAAAAATTAGATAAGGAGATAAAAGTGCCAAAAGTTGGAAATAAGAAGTTCCCTTACACGGCAAAGGGCAAAAAAGATGCACAGTCATACGCGAGCAAAAATGCAAAAAAAGCTAAATCAAAAAAGTGAATGAAGATCTTTGAACACAACCACGCCAAAGGTAAGTATTGGCAACACGCAAAAAGGGCCGGATTCATATCTGGCCTTTTTATTGGTAGCGGAGTAGTCGGGATAGCTCATGCCGTTTGCCCGTGGTTCCTCCCTGAGTTTCTGACTGAGGCAAACAAACGGATCTCAAAAGAGCTTGATCAAAAACTTTGTGAATGTCCGGCTGATGATTGATCCCTATAAAGGTTTGAACGAATGGCTCAACGAGCTTGATCAAAAAACTAAAAAAGTATTCTTTATCCTTATTGTGGTTGGGTTTGTCCTAATGATTTCAGCTTGCTCGTCAATGAAAGAGATGGCGTGGACTTCGGGAGCTGCACTCGCTACCGGCGCCGCAGCTTCAGTTGTGACCGGCACCTTGCCGGCAGTCGCAGCCGGAGCTGCTGCCGGGGGTCTTACCGCCGCGGTAATCTCTGACGCACCCAGTTCATTGCCGTCAGCTCCAGAACAGGCGACGAGCGGGTGGGGCGCACTGGCGGTGTTGTTCGCCACTAGTGGCAAATGGCTCGGGATCTGCGCGCTTGCTTTCATCGTTCTTGGTTGGTTGGTGCCTTCACCCTTCAAGCTGAATAAGCGTGACACCAAGACTGGTTGAAGTTGTTTGGGAAGATATTGCCCAAGATGCGTCTTGGGCGACTGACACAGATTGCGTAACGGTCACTAGCGTCGGCTATCTGGCTGAAGACAGCGAGAAGTATCTTAAGATAGGTGGGTCAATCACAGAAGATGGAGACATTGCCGGAATTCTCGCTATGCCAAAAGGCTGCGTAATTCTAGTCAAATTTCTGTCGAGAGAATCGACGCCATAATAGGTGACCCATGAACACCGAAAATTATCCTCAAACTATTTTTGAAACCCCCGGACTCTGCACAACAATAATGAAAATAAACCCGAATCCCATTCCCCCGGCGGGGCAATTCCATTCGCAGCTAATGAGCGCAAAATCGAAAGCTCAAGTAATCGACATCCTTTGCGCCCGAGGTTCTGCCGCCGGATGGTTCTCGGATATGCCTGACGGCTTGTTTGATAAGCTCGATCAGATGCGTCACACCAAAGGTGAAGCTGCGTAAAAGTTGTGACCAAAGTTGTGACCAAAATAGAACAACCCCAAGCAGCTCCAAGCAGCTCTAAGCAGTTGCAACTCCTAGACAGTCGCAAAAAACACTGTAATAATAGACTCCGGCAGGAACTTGCCAAGGTTGGGGTCGCGAGTTCGAATCTCGTTTCCCGCTCCATAAAATCAACGACTTACGTCTGATCTGTATTAGTGGTTTCTGATATAGACCCCAGTTGTGACCAAAGTTGTGACCAAATCAGGCATAAAAAAACGGACGTTGCTTAGCAACGTCCGTTTCGAGAGGGGAGCTTCTAAGCTCTTCGGGCGGTAAGACTGACCACGTTACTAACAGCAGCTTCAGTTCTGGTTCTGGTTTCTTCCATCTTATCCATCTCGACCCATTCGTAGTCCTCGGGAACGTCGAGATACCGGAGAGTGGTTTCAAGCTTTGAATGCCCGGCCCATTTCATTGCCAGATGGATGGCAACGCCGTTGTTGACGCAATCGCTGATGAAGGTGTGCCTCAGTCCGTGAAGCGTTCCGCTCGATTTGATTCCGGCTGCTGACTTATCCACTTTAAAGACTTTCGACCAACGATCCTCCCGCCAATCAGGTAAAAGACGATCACCGGGGAGGTTAAGGGTTAGGATCTCAAAATAGGCCGCTAGAGCGTCTGAATTGAGCGGTATCGAACGAGCTTTGCCGGTCTTGGTATCCATCCCTTCTTCGAGATCGTGATCCACTAGCACCCTTCTTTTATGGTTAGAGCCGATTATGTCTTGCTTTCGAAGGTTGGAAAGCTCTTTGCGGCGAAGCCCGGTGTTAGCGATGAATTTCCAAAAAGCAGCGTGGGCGGGGTTTACTTTATAAAGCTTGTCTAACTCGGCGGCGGTGAAGATCTTGATCTTTTTCTTGACGGTCTTTGAATTGGATGCGATCACCAGTTCGCCGACCGGTGAGGTCTGACAAAGATTCCATCGGTTGCCTTCCTTCTTGCCACCGGTACGAGCTGCCCGGTAAAGCGAGGCTTTGATGTCCTTCCATTCGTCTTTCACGGTTTCTGGTGAGACCACCTTTAGGCGGTCGACTTGCCAAGCGTTGAACGCGGTATTCCAAAGATCAATCGTCGCAACATCATCTGCAATGGTTAGATTGCCGAAGTAGGGAAGCGCCGTTTTGCAGTGCCGTGTAAAGTGTTCGTGACCGGCTGCGCTGTAAACTGTTGCGCGCCATGTCAGAAGCTGCGGGAGAAATTCAGAATAGGTCATCACACGTTTCGGTCGAGCTGCCGGCTCGATAACAGCAATGCCGGATTTGGCAAGCTGCTCTTTTGCTTCCCACTCTTTGCAAACTTCTTCAGCTTGTTTCTTGGTCATGCGTGAAGCTGACCCCAAATATTTTACTCTAGGCAGAAGGTTGGTTTTGAGCCACCAGTACCCTTTGCCTTTACGCTCGTCAATATAAACACTTGCCATTAACTTGCCTCCGGTAATTGTCTCTCAAGCATTCTGTAGGCCAATACAAGTTCCGTGTAATGTTCCCACCTATCTAGGTCATCAGCATCAGCGCCGACTCCTGAGTCTTTCAAGAATTCAAGGCTTCGCTCTTGCATCTTTATTGCGGATTCGAGAACCCACATTCCGGATTGAGCCGAATCAGCCTCAGTCACTCCCTGCTTTAATACTAAAGTTCTCATTAACTTGCCTCCATTGCTTCGAGCTTGAAAGACATTTCGAACATCCGGTCGACCGCGTCCCAAAGGATTAAGTGCAACTTATCGTTCGGGTTCTCCAAATAATTTTCGCGGTAGTCATCAATCGCTTCTTCGATCTCCGAAAGCGCCCGGAGATCAAGGTCTTTTTCGACGTTGCTTCTTTTCATTTTTTCTCCTCTTTTTTTAAGTTGATCGTGGTGGTTTCTAAGATGTCAATATCAATTAAGTGTCCGTCATTGTTGCCATAGTCTTCATAAAATCGGCGCTCTTTAACAATGTCGAGCTGTACCGCGTCATCTTCTGAATCTATCCAAGGGCTGCCGTCATTTTCTTCAATAGCTTTTTCAATAAGTTTTATCTGCTTTTTGACATCGGATAATTTCTGACAAAAATCAAGGTCGATGATGTCGCCGTCTTTATTGATCCATTCGAACTTCCATTCGGTCGCTTGCGTTTTTTTGTTTTTCATTGCCATATCTGCATAATAGGGCATTGCCCTAGTTACCGTCAACTATTAATTGATAGTGGTCTGACCAAAATTTAGATTTGTTTTTCTCCGAGCTTTATCTTGAGCAGCTCGAGATAGCCGGGTGGCATGGTGCGGTGGGATGAGACATCGGGCGACTTGCGCCACGACTCCACGGTGCCGCGCTCGACGAGACACAGCTCGGCGATGGCCTGAGTAGTCAGGCCATGCTTCTTGATTAGACGCATCAGCGTCGAGCGAGATTTCGCGGTCATAGGCCGCAGTGTAACTTTGGACGCTGTCATTTTTCAATTCACCCATTTCCAACCCGGAGCCGGGGCAAGTCCATCAAGCTCGGTCGTATCCGAAATTGTGATCTTTTTGTAGTCAGAGAGTCGAACGTCACCGAGTTCGGTTTCGTATCCGTACACCACCGCTTCAGCAAGATCCGGATCGTTATGATCGTAATCCGTAACGTAGACCTCCCAGAAATTTTTGAGGATGATGTGTCGCACCACGTTCACGGTGCCAATTCCATTTTCACTTTCCATTTTCATTTAAGCTGCCTCGTTGGTTTCAATTTTCATCTTTTCTGCAATGCCGTCTTCGGCGAACTCTTTAGGGCGATGTTTATTTTCGGCCCTGATGATTGAGTTCATTTCTTCAATCGCATCGTTGACCGACCCGGCAAACTGTTCAGGACTTTGAAGATCGAGGTTAGTAAGGTTCGTCCAATCCTTTCGAAGCCCGGCGACTCGCGACCGGTTACGGTCGTTCCATCGAATGTTTACTTCAAGAACTTTGTTGTCACCGGTGAAACTACTGCCAAGATGAATTTCATAAAGGTATTCGATGTCGCCGTGAATCCCACTGGTGATCTCGTAGTTTTCATCACTCGCGAAACTAACAAGAAGTTCATTCTTTGTTATCATATTTAGCTGCGCGTCGATAAGTTTTTGAGCAATGTCTTTGCCGGTCTCGGCAAGATAGCCGTCCCAATGACGGTAGAAAATTACCCGGGTTTTGCCATCTAGAATTACGATGTTTGATCTAGTACTCATTCTGTTCCTCGGTTGTTGTTTACTGCCATGACTGCAGTATGGGGCTTTGCCCTAGATAGGTCAATGCCCTAGCACAACTGGTCAGACCATCAAGCAGAAAGGTGCTTTTCTATAGCGGAAACTAGGTCTGTTTTGCGGTACAGCTTTTTCCCCATGAAAGGGAAAGTCGGGATGCCAAGCTTTCGGCGGTTCCTGATGAAGTGCGTGTAAGACATCCGGCAATACTCCGCAGCTTCTTTGCCGGTCAGGTAGTCATTACTCATACAACATAAACCGGCGTCACAAAGCGATTGGTTACCCGGCACTTGCGCTTCTGAGCTTCTTTAACCTTGCCGGATTTTTTCAATCCATTCACGCGACCTGACACTGCGTTGATTTCAAGACCGGTCAAACGGCTGATCTCTTTAAGGGTCATGTCTTCAGTGAACATCGACTCGCCGAGACACGCGAGGATTTGATCTTCTTGTTTGAGCGTAACGCCGGCTTGTTTGATTTGGCGGTACACCACGGTGCTTGTATTTCTTGGCATGGTTGATCTCCTAAAATGGAATGTCATCGTCAAAGGGAATGCCGTTGTCAGGCGGCTTCACCTCGAGGATCTCTGCGCCGGGCGTGAACGCTGCCATAGCTGTCAGGTAGTGCGTATCGTTGACGAGCTTGTCAGGGTCGAGCCACTGCAAGTCTTTTGAAGTAAAGTCGCGATCGCTCCAGTTGTTTAATTCGCAATTGGTAAAGGTTTGATCACCACCATCGAACTGATAGGTGATTCGGTTTCTTTCCTTGTCCATCTCTTTCACGGTCGCCCACGGAATCAGGTCAGGCTTAAACAAATGTTTTGGGCAACCTTTCTTCTGATCCTTCATGCTGATCTTTTTGTTGTGGAACTCGCAGCGCCAAACACCAAAGTCTTTTGTTTCCATTGTGTCGGGGTCGACCACTGGTGTTGAGTGCGCGCACGTTCGACAGTTTGCTTTGGCTGTTTTCTTCTCATGGCAAAGCTCGCTAAACTGACACCACTTACACTGAAAAAATTCGGGGTCTTCCGAAAGGCGGGGCGGCAGCTCGTTAGCTTTCAACAGCCTTGATGCTTTCTCGAACGCCTCGAGGAAATCTTTCTTGTTGAAGTTGGTGCGAACACTGATCATGTCTCGACCGCCGGCAGTGCAGCAGACTAGGTAATGCCGTTTGAGTTTGGTCAATCCCATGTAGAGCTGCGCTTGGGTGTAATAAACCTTTGACCATTCTTTCAGTGCTTCTTTCTCGCCATGCTTCACGAGCAGCCGCTCGAGCTTACGCATCCGCGCATCGCCCACGCATTTGACCTCATAAACGTGCCAAGTCTTTGGCGCTTCCAGAAGTCCTAAGACAAGTCCGTCAAGGTGACCGCGCAGATGCCCGGACAAACTCGCCACGCCCCATTGCCGTCCGTCTGGCCCGAAGGGGCGAAGGTCGACACCGGGTGTTGCTTTGAATCGTTTGTTAGTGAGATCCTCGGTTCGGTGTCCGTCATCAAACTTCATCAAGGTCGATGCCGGGTGAATCTCTTGGGACGCCCACCAAAATTGATATTGGAGCTGTCGCTCGCAACTAGATCCAAGACCGCTACATTGAACATATCCACGCAGCTCGGTGTGATGATCTTTTTGCATCTGATCCATCACCGCCGCGATTGTCGGGTACTCGTTGACTAATGCCATTTTCTCTCTCGGTGAAAACCCCGCAGCTCACAGACCAACCATGCCTTATTTTTCACCACAAAAAATTGAGCTGCGGGGTTTCATTAATTTGTCGTGGTTGAGTTGTTGGTGTTGTCGCTGTTGTCAGATTCGTCGTGCGTCCCGCACTCGGTGCCGGAGCAAACGTCAGCGGTCGATCCACCAATCTCAACGCAGCCCAACATCATGTGAAGGCAGACAATGATCAGGCAACCCCATCCAATAAATTGCATCCAGAACCACCGATACTTTGATTCCCACTGTTCACGAGTTAAGACGTTTCGATTGCTTGCTTCTTTTGTTTTTGTTTCAGTCATGTTGAATTTTTCCGAGCGACACTGAGCCGACATACGTGTTGTCGCCAACAGTGAGTGAGTGATGCGTTGAACAGCCGGCGAGCAGAAACACAACGAGCAGTGCGATGTGCGCCATGATGATTGCCTCCCATGTGAAAAGTTTTGAAAGTCGGCTCATCTCAGCGGGGCAAACTTTCCATTGTTTCTTGGACTTCGAGCCAGTAGGCTCTTTTTGAAATTGCTTCGAGTTCATCGCAATAATTCTGTAAAGTTTCGATTGAGAATCCGAGGCCGGACGAGAAGTCCGACCAAAGATCCGGCGAGGGCATCCGCTCCGCGTTTTCAATCGTGTTGTCGAGCAAGCTCGCGAGTTCTTCGCGAATATCTTTGAAGACCTTGTCGGCTTCAGCGCCGAGCTTTCGTTTTTCTGTCATGCCAAGCCTCGGCGATCCCGCCAACAATGGTGAGGATTCCGGCGAACCCAATGAAGTACACGAGCAAAATAAAAGCGTTGTCCATTACGCCTCCCACGGATATGGGCCTTGCGCCTGACCAGTTGCGGCGCCGTTCGCAGCTGCCGTTGGTGGTGGTGTCGACGCTCGCTCTTTCGCCATGTACCGTTTGACTTCCTTTCGGAGCTTCTTGGAGTCATCGCCGGTTTTGATCATCAGCTCATGCCCGATCAGATCGCCCGGCTCTTGAAGTCCTTGAAGGCCAACCGCGCGCGCAATGTCACTGGCGGTTCGCATCGCGATTTCTTGAACGGTCTCGCTTGGGTGCCGAAAGTTGAGGTTGCTCCAGATCTTGCGACCGGCGAGTGCGTCAGTCAGCGTAAACTCGACCGACACATATTCGTGTCCCGCTTGCGATGTTCGCCATTCCGAGCCTGAGATTTCGGCGGCGTAGGTGCCGTCAGGGATGTCGCCAAACTCGGTGTTTTCGTTTTCGGGCAGCAGTTCTGCCAATCCAATTGAACCCATTTTTATTTTTCCTTTGTTAAGCCGCTTTCTTCGCGGCGGTTTTGGTGACATTGCCTTTCACTTTGTCGGCAATGTGTTTGAGGGAGGGCTTCTCGAATGGATCGAGCTTGCCGCTGCGGTCTTTCGCGAGCCACTGACCGTCTTGCGACGATTGCAGCCAACGCTCGTGGACGCCTTCCTGATTCGGTATCACTCGAAGCGCAAGAACCAGATCAACGTAGTAGGGGAGTTGTGCAGATACCTGACGCCCCGGTGCGCCGGGGGTGTAGAGCATGGCGCCGGTCGAGTCATCTTTTTCGCGGTCGAGCTTTGCCGTGAACACGACATTGGTGGGAAGGTCACGAAAGGCTTTGATCAGTGCGATGGATTTGTTCGCCATCTCACCGTATGCCTTGCGCGGGTCTTTTGTGCCTTTAAGCTCGCTCTCGAGAATCCGCTCGCAAATCTCACTGATCGAATCCAGAGCGATCCAGTTGAACTCGCGGGGGTTTGCTTTAAGGTGTGCAAAGACTTCGGTGATGCCTTCGAGTGAGGACACCTCAATCACGCTGACGTTTGTTGCGTCTTTGATCGACAGCAGCCCGGCTTCAGCTGAGATCAGCAGGGTCGGTTCGCCGGTGGTGCAAGTCAAACAAGTCTTGCCGGCCCCGGGGTATCCGTAGACGGTGGCTTTGATGCCTCGGTCTTTTGCAACTTCGGCGGGTGTTTTAAAATCTATCGCCATTTCATTTCTCGGTTGTTTATAGGTTAGCCTATTCTAGTGCAACCTATGAAAAATAGGCAAACCTTCTTTAATAGGCACAAAAAACCGGCCCAAAGGCCGGTTTCTAATAGGTCAGGCTAGGGCGTCAGCTGCCGTTTCCGACCTTATCAAGCTCGGCAACCAAGCGCCTTGCATCCTCATTTGTGTTGCGGAAAGTGTCGATCAGGTCTTGTACTTCGATCCGTTGGGCGGGGGTCAGCCCCGACAATTGATCGGTGTCACTTGAGGTGCGTTGCACACCCTCGAACAACCAAGACTCGGTCGTTTCCAAAACTTCTGCGAGCTTCTTTGAGTTTTCCCTCGAGATCGATTTGATCTCACCGGACTCCCAATGCTGCGCGGTGGGTTGTGACACGCCACAACGTTTTGCAAGCTCTGTTTTTGTCAGACCCAAAGCAAGTCGTTTTTCTTTGAGCCGCTCATGCCAAGTGGCGCTCATGTCGCACCCCCGGTCATGCAGCTGTATAACTTGTCCCATCTTCTTGTACTCGATTTTGTGTTCATTTTTTCTCACGGTTTTTTTATAGCCGGAATTCCGAAACGGCTTTGTTGTTTACCCTGACTGCGAAAGCGTCCACCAATGTGGCGCGCCAAATCGGTCAAAAGTTTCATCAGAATATTCGTGCTGTTGCACGAGCATCTTAAGTTCGAGTGCCGCAAGCGGCGTCCATCCTTTCAATGCGCGAAGTTGCCAACAGCGTGACCATTGCAAATTAAAAAGTTGTGCGCGGTTTGTTTCTACTTGAAGTGCCGGTTGTGATTTTTCTAAACCAAAGAAAATTTCTTTCTGTTCGCGCTCGGTACGATGTCCAGCCCATCCGCTTTCAATATCCTCAGTCGTTGCGCGACCGACAGCCGTGGTGTTGCCTTTGGAACATCCAAGCGGAGCGGAGGGAGGGCAATGGATGTGGTGCCAAAATTCGGGCGGGAAAACCCCGCGTTTTTTGACGTGCCAATTTTTTTTGCTGATTGAAAGACCGGAAATTGTGAGGTAAATATTTTTCAGCGGTTTTTTGGTTAATTTATTCATGTAGGCAAGCCTAACACATAATAGGTAAATGTTTGCAAACATTATTCAACTTGCATTTAGAAATAGGGTCGCCTATTATCCGGCCTATGAACGTGATCAAGACCGAAACCCCGAGCGCATCCGAAATCATTGATCGGATTGGTGGCACAGCTGCTGTTGCGGAGCTTTGCGAAGTCAAATCGCCGTCCGTCAGTGAATGGCGGCACAAGGGGATTCCAAAGGCCAGATTGCAGTTTTTGCGCCTTGCCCGACCTGATGTCTTCAGAACAAACGCCTGACCGGGGCGCAAGCCGGTTACTCCTCCCTTTACCCGCCCTTCGGGGCGGGATTTTTTTGGATAAATAAATGCAACAGAAAATTGAAATGCTGTTGAGTCGACTCGAAGGCGTTCGCGGAAGCAAAGGCCGGTATCAGGCGAAATGCCCGGCACATGAAGACCGGCTGCCGTCCCTTGCAATCACCGAAGCCGGCGACAAGGTGCTGATCCATTGCTTTGCCGGCTGCTCACCCCTTGAGATTCTTGAATCAGTCGGCCTTGAGATTGGCGATTTGTTCGAGGGCAGCCTCAAAAACGGAAACGGTCATCACCAAACCATCAACTGGCACAACCGGGTGAAGCGAGCGCGCTACGCGCTGTCGCTAATTGCTGTTTATGCCGGACAGATCGAAGAGAATTGGGACGCACTCGCAAACGAGCTTTCACTCGATGAGTCTGATCAGGCGATGTTTTGGGGTGCTTTCCAAGACGTTCGGCGGTTGCTTGATGGGTAAGCTCGAACAGCACTCCAAGGAGTTGAAGGAGTATTACGACGGCCTAGTTGATGAGGATGTTGACGCCTTCAAGCCGCCGTTCCGAATTAAGGACTGGGGGATTGAGCGGTATGAGGGCGCCGCGCCCGACATCCAGTGGCTGATCAAGGACGTTTTACCGCAGTCAACGGCTTGCCTGATGGCCTCAATGGGCGGGGTAGGGAAGTCTTATTTGATCCTCGACATGGCAATCGCCATCGCAACCGATCAAACCATGATCAATCGTTACGCACTCGGCGGTCAGGTGGTCGACTCCGGCGCCGTTGTGGTGGTGACTGCGGAAGACTCACGCACCGCCGTTCACCGCCGGATCGATCAGATCCTTTCCCCGAAAGGTCGAGCTGCCGTCAAAAAGAATTTCCACATGATCCCGCTGCCTGACGCCGGCGGTCATATCACCTTCATCCGTAATCAAGGCGGTCAATATGTGATGACCGACGAATGGTTGTGGTTCTGCCAAGAAGTCAAAAAGATCCGCAACCTTAAGTTCGTGCACTCGACCCGCTGCAAGTGTTTGTTCAAGCCGACATCACCGCTGACCCGGCAGCTGCACAGGTCTGGTGGTCAGCGGTATCAGCTTTATGCGCCGAGACCGGCGCGTGTGTGATGGCAGCTCACCACATGAGGAAAGACGGTGGGATGCAGATTGAGACACTCTTACAGGCTCGCGAAGCGATCCGGGGCACGACCGGCTTAGTCGACGGTGCGCGGTGGGTGTACGCACTATGGATGGCAACAACCGAGGAACGCGAAGCTGCGGAACACGCACTCAAAGACGAGACCCTCGGCCCGATGTCCATGATCAAGGGCGGCGTGTGTAAATCCAACGAGTTTGGTAATGATTCCATCACCGTCTATATCCGGGAGCAAACAGGGCTGTTGAGAGACCGCACCGCCGAGGTCAATAGCTGTTTGATCGAGCGAACCAAGCTCGATATTGACCAAATCCGCGAAACATTCACAGAAATCGCGCGCCGTTGGGACATTGAGTCGCCGTTCAGCTCGCACCCCGCCGGCAAGGACAGGTATTTGGGCAACTGGTTGCGGGATTCGTTTGATCTCGACCGCAAAGCTGCCAAGAAATATGTTGATTTGTGGGTCAAGAATCGCAACGTGGTTCAAGAGCCGCACCCGAATATTCGCCGGGCGATGGGGCTTCGCCGGAGGGAGACACCAGATGTGTGAAGTAACATTTTTCTACTTCACATTTACTTCCCGCTACTTCACCGGCGGAGGTCGGGAGGAGGAAGTAGATACTAAGTATCTACTTCCCCCCCCACCCCCCAATGCCCTTATAGGCTACTTCCCCCCCTTGTTCCCAAATGCCGTTTGATTCGCGGTCGAAGGACGAGCGTGGGAATGTGTATCACTCGCTTGAGGTGATCGCGGAAGCCGAGAGCGAGGGGAAGGGGGCGCGGTGGATCTGCCGTTGTGACTGCGGTTCGTTGGTCACGGTTCGCGCAGCGCAGCTGCGGCGTGGTGATAGGAAGGATTGCGGATGCGGGTTGTCGAGTGTTAAGAAGTTTAAGAATGCACTCGTCGATATTGGCGATCCTCCCTGCGATAAAGGTTGTTTGTATCGGCAACGCTGTTTGGAAGATGAGATGGCGTGTCAGCAGTTTAGATCGTGGTATGAGTGGGGCGGTGACATTCAGCCCTTTCCAGAAACCTTCAGACCAACCAAAGCCATGTTTAAAGCAATTTATGAGCAAGATAAACAGTCGAAACAAAGGCGCAAACGGGGAAAGGGAAGTAGCGAAGATCCTTCGTGAAGAGCTTGGGATCGATGTTCAACGCAACTGGGCCGAGCAAGCAGCTCGCGGTGGAGCTGACATATTGATACCGGGATGGGCGATTGAGGTCAAGAGATGTAAAAAGGCCATGATAAGCAACTGGTGGACTCAGGCGGCGATTCAGGCTCAGTACGCTAGTAGACACCCCTTGTTGGTCTATCGCCTTGACAGGGGCAAATGGAGGGCTGTGATGAGCATTCGGCATTTGATACCCAATGGCTGTCACCATCAGCTTGAGATGAATTTTGACTGTTGGTGTCAGTTTTATCGCAACTGGAGAGTTGAGAATCGTGCTGAGTCTTGAGAGCTTTAAGCTCTTAAATCCGAAGGTCTCGAGATTCACGCTCGGGACAGGCGGTGAGCCTGAGTTGACGTTTCAGGAGGTCAGCGACTGTTTAGCTCAAATGAGCTTAGAAGCTGCAGCTTGGGGGAGGCTTTGTTATGCCAAACAGCGGGAGTATTCAGTCGTGGTTTTGGATTACCTGAGAAGGGAGGTCACGAAGGAAGTTCGGACAGACAAACACGGCTTGCCGGACTATTGGCTAACGTTGATCGATATTGCGGTCTGGATGAGCTTTCACGATGTTACCTTGACAAATCGCATCAAAGCAAAAGCAGTGAAACGAAAACGATGGACGAAAAACAATGAGATACATTTAACGAAATGCCTATTTTTATTGGATCAATTGGACTTTGAGCTACGAGCTGCGATCTCTCATTGGAACAAGCAGAGAAGTGTTCAAGACATTTGAGNTGTGNNGTAGAATTACAATCTCACGGAGTTTATGCAAGGTCGCCAACGGCGGCCTTTTTTGTTGTCAGCATCCAAGCGAAACCCTAACCAAATTCAATTTTACCAAGGTCGTTCTGAGTAATTGCAGACGCAAAAAAAAAGAGGGCCGAAGCCCTCCTGAGAAGTTTGTTTTTAAGTCCTAATCTATTGCGGTTGCCGCTTAAAGCCCCAGAGGTAATCCCATCCCGAGCGGGTCAGTTCGACCTCGTGGAAGTTGTAGTTGATCCGACCAGTGGCTGGATCGAGCCAACCCCAAGACTCTGGGCGGACATACCGAATCAGTCCGCGAGTCAGCATCGACTTGAGCACCGCGGGGTGATGGCCTCCGCACTTGATCCCCACCTGCAACTTGGCGCTCGTGCGGTCTCGGCGGTGGCGCATGGCGACCTCGGAGATGAGGACGGTTTGGTTAAAGGTTAGGTTTGGCATGGTGCCTCCGGTTGGTTGGGTTAGATTTTGTTTCTGTATTTTCTGGTGATTAGGTTTCTGATCTGGTAGTCATCGTCCTCGATGTGTCCGAGGTTGCTATGGTTGATCACAATCTGCTTAACCATTTCCGCTTCAGCCTTTGTTCCAAATGCGCTGACCAGATAAAAGGCTGCTTCGCTATGGTAGTTCTGGTCGATCATGTCGTTGTATTGTGTTGCGTTGAATGTCATTTTCTTTTCCGTGGTCTGTTTAACTGTTTCTAACTGTAGGGCAATGTCCTAGCTATGTCAAGAACTATTTTCAAAAAAATATGACTGAATCAAAAAAAGATAAAACTTCTAACTACAATGCGAAGCGAGCTGATGGTCAGTCACGCTTTCAGGCCGGCAATCCCGGCAGACCGAAAGGAAGTAAGAACAAGCTATCGTTTCAAGCTGCCGAACGAATGGAGGATCTCGGCCTTGATCCGCTTCAAGGTTACGTGGATCTATTGATGAAGGCGAGAGCCGATGGCAATCTAGCTGTCGAAGAGCGCGCACTGTCTCGGCTGATGCAGTTCCGTTGGGCCGGCCTTCATCACTCAATGGTGACCAACGTTGACCAAGAAGATCTGGAAGTTAGCGTGACCAAATTCGATATGCCGGATGCGTTGGGAAAAGGCGGCATCGGGAACGACGGATCTTCGAGTTTTGATGAAGGTCAGCTCGCCGATGGTGTCGAAATTGAATCATTTAGCCCACAACTCGTCGCGTCCAACAACAAAAAGTCATAGAAAACAGGACGTTATCAGCGTCGACACGACCTAGTCAGGGTTGTGCGCCTTAAAAAACGTGGGGGGGAGGGGTCTCTCGCGCGTCAAAAAACGACCCCCCACCCCCCGAAACGTGACCGCCCCATCATATGTATTGGGAGTCACACAAAAATATTTTCAAATTCCCGAGTTTGAATGTCAAAAATACAAATTCCCTACAAATATAGTCCTAGGGATTACCAAATACCGATCTTTGCGGCGCTTGATAACGATTACAGAAGAGCTTGTTTAGTCTGGCATCGGCGAGCCGGCAAAGACCTAACGCTGTGGAACCTCACAATCAAGAAAGCTCTTGAGCGTAAAGGTACATATTTCTATAGTCTACCGACGTATAACCAAGCCAAGAAGGTCATTTGGTCAGGCATGAGCAATGAGGGGGTGCGGTTTCTCGACCACATCCCCAACGAGATCACGCGCAGCCTCAACAACACCGAGATGCGTGTCACCCTCGGCAACGGCAGCATCATTCAGTTAGTCGGCACCGACAACATCGACAGCATCGTCGGAACCAACCCGGTTGGCGTGGTCTTCTCGGAGTACAGTCTGCAAAACCCAAAAGCTTGGGAGCTGATCAGACCGATCCTAGCCCTCAACGAAGGGTGGGCTGTTTTCAACTACACCCCGCGTGGCAGAAACCACGGTTGGCGATTGTTCACGATGGCTGAGAAGAACCCCGACTGGTTCGTTCAAAAACTATCAGTCGAGGACACCAACCTCCTAGACGATGAAGCGATCCAACGCGAACGCGACGAAGGGATGCCCGAGGAGCTAATTCAGTCCGAATATTTCTGCAGTTGGGACGCAGCTCTGCCGGGCGCCTACTACCGCGATCAGCTAGACAAAGCTCGCGCCATGAACCGCATCAAGCCGGTTCCGCACCGGGCCGGTTTTCCGGTCTACACCGGGTGGGACATCGGCATTGGCGACAGCACCGCGATCTGGTTTATGCAAGTGGTCGATCAA
>JGI20153J14295_10001525_pt1 | contig 17763 bp, 15 predicted proteins | sample COG_03_FD_14295 | JGI IMG/M metagenome (IMG submission 14295) | reverse complement strand
GGTAATACTATCTTGGTCCCCGGCTACTATGACGGCATTCGACCGCCAACCACCGAGGAGCAGGAATTGATCAACGGCGCAGCGGCACAATACGATGAAGCCCGAATCCAGGCATCCCTTGGGGTGGCCCGCTGGATAGACGATATTCACGGCCGCGATGCGATCGTCGAATCCCTGTATCAACCGTCGCTGAACGTTGACGGTCTATGGTCCGGTTATACCGGTGAAGGCACCAAGACCATTCTGCCCCATATTGCCACGGCAAAGATGGATTCACGTTTACCGGTGGGTATTGATCCTGACGAGGCGCTGACTAAGATCCGCAGCCATCTAGATGCCGGCGGCTTTCAGGACATCACCATTCGCAAACTGTCAGGCTATCCGGCCGCCCAGACGTCCGTGACGGCACCCTTGGTACAAGCAACAATCAGCGTCTACAACAAATATACCCAAGGTCTCGCGATTCAGCCGCGCATTCCTGGCAGCGCACCCTTCTACCAATTTACCGACCGCTTAGGTCTGCCGCTGGTACCTGCCGGGCTCGGCTACGGCAATGGCGCCCATGCGCCTAACGAGTTTTTTCTCGTTGAGCCGATACCCGGTAGCGCCGTCAAAGGTCTCGCCGATATCGAGAAGGCCTATGTCGATATGATCTATGCTGCGAGCGAGCAATAGTCAAACGGCATCAGCACCACAAATTCCTATTTGATCCACTGTGAGAATGAGCATTGTTATGAATGAACATATTGTCAATAAGGTTATTGTCATCACTGGCGCTGCCAGCGGTTTTGGCCGACTGGTCAGCATCAAGGCAGCCGCCCTCGGCGCACGGATGGTCTGTGCGGATATCGATCAGGCAGAGCTGGAAATCACTCAAAAAACGCTAGAGGCAGCCGGTGGCAGCATCACAAGCCTTGTCACCGATGTGACCCATCTCGAGCAGATGCAGGCCTTAGCGAACCACGCCATCGATCATTTTGGTCGTATCGACGTCTGGATCAACAACGCCGGGATCATGCCCCTCGCCTTTCATGCCGATCACGCCATCGCCGCACCTGCCTGGAATCGTTGTATTGACATTAACTTCAAAGGCGTCATGCACGGCATCATGGCGGCACATGATCACATGATCAATCAAGGCCAGGGCCACATCATCAACCTCTCATCCATTTATAGTAATTTTCCTGTCGTTGGTGCTGGCGTTTATGGCGCGACTAAAGCTGCGGTGAATTTTTTGTCCGATTCGTTGCGTGTGGAATCTCAAGGCAAAATCAAGGTCACCGTCATCAAACCAACGGGCGTTCCAGCGACGGGGCTAGGGGCCGGCATTATCAATCCGGCAGCCGTAATCGGCATTCTCGGCCAGAATGCACCCGGCTATATGCAGCAGCGAGACGCGATGCAAAACGGTGAGTTGCCAATTGAGACTACTGATGTCAACAGTATCGAGTACTATGCCCTCGAACCTGACTATCTCGCCGATCAAATCGTTGCGGTGATCAATCAACCCTGGGGCATCAATATCAGTGAAATCACGGTGCGCGCATCCGGCGATGCCTACATTATTTAATCATTGTGATACATGAATATGCCCGTAACATTCAGCCTTAGCCCACTGACTACCTCATCATGAGTAATTCTGGAATTCCCCCCGCTATCCCTTTCAGTGTCGCGACCCTGGGCATCGCTACTTTCGCCAGCATGGATGCGTTAATGAAGGGGCTCGCTATCGAGATGGGTACCTATAACGCCATGCTCTGGCGCACCCTTGTTGCACTGATTATTGCGACCGCGCTGTTTTTTTGGAAGCGCCAACACTGGCCGAAAAGCCACATTATTCAATTGCATATCTGGCGTGGTGTCGTGACGTCGTTGATGGCTTACCTGTTTTTCTGGGGTCTGGTTTATGTGCCCCTGGCGGAGGCTATCGGCTTGTCGTTCATCGCCCCCCTGATCGCCTTGTACCTGGCCGTCGTTCTGCTGAATGAAAAAATGAGCAACAAGGCCGTGCTCGCATCTTTGTTGGGGTTAGCAGGCGCCGGCGTGATTATTGGGGGTAAACTCGGCGGCGACTACAGTGCGGATATAGGCAAGGGCATGGCCGCCATTTTAGTTTCAGCGGTGCTTTACGCCTATAACTTGATACTCCAGCGTCAACAGGCATTGGTTGCCAGACCCATTGAAATTGCCTTTTTCCAAAACAGTACTGTGGTTGCGGTGTACCTGCTATTTGCCCCTTTTTGGGCTGTTATACCCTCCTCCGCAATGATCCCAGCTCTAGTGGGGGCGGCTATTCTCGGCATCATTTCACTGCTATTGTTGTCGTGGGCTTATGCCCGCGCTGAGGCTACTATTTTAATTCCAGTAGAGTATACGGCTTTTATCTGGGCTGCATTGCTAGGCTGGCTAATATTCGCCGAGACTATCACGGCAGTGACATTGTTGGGCACCGGCTTGATTGTCATTGGCTGCCTTGTGGCTGCCCGACAACAGCCCGAGCATATCGATCACGTCGAGACGACTGCGCTATAGTCGTTCGACTAAAACAATCGGCGCAGCTACGGTGGCGGCGAGCTCGCAGGACAGAATCTTGCAGCGAACAAGGAGCGTCACTTGATTTATACCATCACTAAAGTTGCGATCACGACAATATTGATTGTCGCGATATCAGAGGTCGCCAAACGCAGCTCCCTTGCTGGCGCACTCCTGGCGTCTATCCCGCTGATTTCCGTGCTAGCGATGATTTGGCTGTATGTCGACACCAAAGATATAGAGAAGGTCAGCAATCTTGCCACCAGTGTCTTCTGGCTGGTACTGCCCTCCCTGGTGTTGTTTATTGCTTTACCNNTGCTGCTCAAACAGGGATTACACTTTTACATCAGTCTGGCGCTGTCTATTGGCATGACCATTGCCGCCTACTGGCTAATGGTCGTCACGCTGAATTACTATGGCATCAAATTATAATCATGAGTTCGGAGTTAGCGCGCCCTATTACCCTGGGCGCTCACCGACTCAGGCCAATAAGGAAACATTATGGGTAGGGTCGAGAACAAAGTGGTGATCATCACCGGGGCTGCCTCGGGGCTGGGTGCCGCAGACGCAAGAATGTTGCGCCGTGAAGGGGCAAAGCTGATTCTGACTGATATCAATATCCCAGCCGGCGAAGCCCTGGCAGAGGAAATTGGTGCAGCATTTTTTCCTCAGGATGTCTCAGAGGAAGACTCTTGGCAGGCATTGATGGATTTTACCCTCGCGACCTATGGCCGACTCGATGGCTTGGTGAATAATGCTGGCATCGGTGTTATTGCCAACATCGAAACCACCAGCACTGATATCTGGCGGCAAACCATGGGGGTTCATCTCGACGGCACCTTCTGGGGTTGTCAGGCCGCTATCAAATTGATGAAGGCCTCTGGCGGCGGATCGATCATCAACATGTCTTCGACAGCAGCACTGGTAGGCATTCCTGCCTACCTGGCCTACTCCGCCGCGAAAGGTGGCATTCGGTCGATGACCAAGTCTATCGCTATTCACTGCAAGCAACAGAAGCTCGGCATTCGTTGTAATTCCGTGCACCCCGGCAGTATCAGTACCCCCATGGTGCATCATGCGCTGAAGACACTGGCGGGTGTTGACTTGCCTGCCCAGGCTAATCCTGAGCAACAACGTCTGGCCATGGGCATCGGCGAACCTGACGATGTCGCGCATATGATCGTCTATCTAATCTCAGACGAATCGAAACACGTCACTGGCAGCGAGATGGTCATCGACAACGGCGATACCGTCGTCTGACCGCCGAGCCAGCGACAGCACTAACAGCAGCAGCAGGAGAACGATATGAACATCAGCGGTATGGTGCACGTCAATATCAATTGCAGCGACTATAACCGGTCGAGAAGTTTTTATGAAATGCTCGGGTTCGAAGCAGTCTGGTCTGTGCCTACGACTAATACCGCGGCTGTCGCCGCCGCTGTGGGTATGCCGCCCTATCGAGTCAAGGGAGCTTTACTTGCCCTCAAGGGCGCCAAGCCACCGCTGGTGATCGACCTGCTGGAGTGGCAGGAACCCAATGATGCAGCACCGCCCTACCAACATTTATATCATCTTGGCATCAGCCGCCTAGCGCTGCGAACAACAGACCTTGACGCCGACTATGCTTTTTTAAAAGCCCAAGGTGTCAATATCCTCTCGGCACCGGCGACCGTGGCAATCGACGCCGACCATGGCAGTAGATTTTTCTGCTTTCAGGATCCAGACGGCACCTTTCTGGAACTGGTAGAGACTTACTAACCAATCTGGCTTGTCAGACCGACAACAATTGATCACCCACCGTCGTAAATACCGAGATGTCCATATTCTCAAGGTCGATGGCGTCACTCACATTCATCCAGGTGGCGGCCCGCAGGTTCGCTAGCGTGCCGGCAACATCTTGACTGTCAATTTCATACAACGCCATATAGCCGAAAGGCTGACCGGGTACTAGCTGCACTTCGTTCAAGCAAAAGCGTTGCGCCGATAGAAAACCATCAATCTTCAAAACTTCCTGCAGATGAACCTGGTTATACCAGTCATTGAACTCATCTTCTCGGCCGGCGACGGGGTTATTCCGAACTACATACAAAGTTTTCACTACTGACTCCTATTGAACTAACAGATCTTTCTGGGAAATTGGTTTAACTGCATATTAATTTAAAACTATCACCCTTCTTGGTGGTTTAACACTCACACTGAAAATTTAAATGGCCCCCGGTTTCCTGATGACAGCATCAACTTCTAATCAGCTGCCGCGTTTCAGTGCAACAGGGACACCGGCAACATTAATCCAACTGCCAGAACCAATAGCGAACATAGCCAAGCGACTGCACATGATTGTCATGTCAACTTTCGCTCAAAATGTCCAAATTTTTCTGAGATCGCGACCCGATGAGTGGTCATCCTATTGGCGGGCAACCTCTACCTTCAGCCCAGGCACCTACCCGACGATTTGCGAGGAATCCAGATCCGCCGTCTTGCGTGATCTTGAACATCAGCGCAAAATGCGACGAGTCCCAGACCAAGCGCTCATTCATGAAATTTTCCCTTTCGACATTCTTCGCTGCAGCCTTGTGCGTCAGCCTGAATGTCTATGCCGACCAGGATCAGACCACTCAATGGACGCTGAATCTCTATCTAGAAAACGACCTGTTTTCGAATACTGATGAGGGTTATACCAATGGTCTGCGCGCCGCCTGGGTATCACCCGATGTGAGCGACTATCTGGAAGATGAAACGCTCCCCAGCTGGATTCGATCGGTTAACCGGCGGCTGACATTTTTCCACCAGAACCGCGAGGGTCTGAAACGCAATTTAATCTTTTCCTTAGGCCAAACCTTATACACCCCCCATGACCTTAACCGCCTAGATGTGGTGGAAGATGACCGGCCCTATGCTGCTTGGCTATTCGCAAGCATGGGCTACCAAACTCGCGGCGAACGGCAGATGGACACGCTTGAGTTTAGCCTCGGCATGGTGGGTCCGGCCGCGCTCGGTCAACAGGCCCAGGACTTCATCCATAAAATGCGTGGCTTCGAGACGTTTAAAGGCTGGGACAACCAGCTCAACAACGAGCTTGGCGCCATCTTTCTGTGGGAGCACAAATCCAAGTTTATCCGCCGCCATTACGTCAACTCCAGATTTGGGTACGACGCCATCAGTCACGGCGGCATCGCCTTGGGAAATGTTGCCACTTATGTCAACGCCGGCGCAGAGTTGCGTCTGGGCTGGTCGATCCCTAACGACTTTGGCACCTCAGCACTGCGACCCGGCGGAGACAATAGCTCTCCAGGTAGCATCTGGGATCCACGTTCAGCTGATTTGCGACGCTGGGGCCTACACGGCTTTATCTCCATGGATGTTCGCCTGGTAGCACATGACATTTTTCTTGATGGTAACAACTTCAGTACCAGCCACAGTGTTCATAAGAAGCAGGGTGTGGCTGAGGGCGCGCTTGGCATCAGCTTTATCTATGGGGGCCTCAAAATGTCATACGCGCATATATTTCGCAGCAAAGAGTTTAGCCAACAGCCAAGTGCACACTCTTACGGCTCTTTGGCTTTTTCCTATACTTACTAATCTGTCTCAACACCGACTCTCGAATCAAGCTCTCGAGTCAAGCTCTCGAATCAAACTCTCGACTCAAACTGAATCAAGCTCTGCCGGCAGAAATGATTGAATACTAATCACCAATAACGATGATCATCTATAGTAGAACAAGCTCTCTAACAGGTCCGCTTCGTCAAAGTGCCGGCGACCAACAAACGCCGTTGCGTGATGCCCCCATTGACGCATTGCCCCGGCGGATTCAATGCCCATCGGCCAAAGTAGCCAGCGTTCTAGGCGCCGACTCACTGGGATCAAGCCATCGTCAGCAAATAGGCTCTGACGTCTGCCATCAACGCTCAAACTGCGAAGTTCATTATAGTCATGCAGCACTAACGGCACGGAACTTTCGTGAACTGAGGCAGGTCTCGAATCAGAGTCGGTCTGGGCAGCTCGAAATGATTGACTTTGCAGGCCCACTACGGAGTGCGTGCTGTGAGTCAACTGGATGATCACACGTTCGCGCAAGCCGTCGGGAATGTCTTTATTGTGCACCAGCAATGGCTCCTGGAACGCCGTGTCAGGCTTGATTTTTAGCCGCTTATCAACGGGGAAAAATTGATGGAAGCAGCCACACTGATGGATACTGTCGTAGGCCAGCACTTCGCCATTGGCCCGCAGCGTGACTCTCCAGATCAAACCGTCCAGCTGGCCGCCATAGAGATCCAGCTTGCCGCTCTTCGGTCGCTCGGAGAACCAAATAAAGTAGTTCAGTTGCAATAAAATCTCATTTTGAAAGTGCGTGTAAGACGCCAACGTATACATCACCGGCTGCTGCTGATCGATATTGATTCGATTTGGCGTCTGCCAATTTACCCGACCGGGCTGATCACTGGCGCTGCGCGTATCAATCGCCCATCCCGGCGCGTAATGTTCCATCAGCGTCTGCAGCACTGCTGCATCCAGTACCGGCAACCCTAGCGGGTTACTGGCCCGTGCGACCTGCAGCAGGCTGCTGATCTTTGCTGGATTAAGCCTTTGTTCTGTTAGAGAAGGCCGATACCAACGCGTCGAAGATGGCGGTAAGGCTCGCTGAAACTGGGCTCGAGACAGCGACTGCTCGGCCCGCAAGGGCGGCAACACAAACAATCGGGTAAGTGGATACAGTCCAAAAATGCGCCGCCACAAACGATAATCGTCAGGAACCTTTTGTGAGGCCAAATCAAGCCCAACACCCTGTGCTGCCAGCGCTAATTGTTCATTCAAGGTCTGCTTTGCGCACCGCTCGATTGCTTGACGTTCTTTACCAGGTAACGCCGGCCACAAGTTAGCCAGTTCAATCCGCCGTTGTTCCTGAGCCAGATGCCATGATTCTCGCAGCCAAAATTCTTTGGCTCCTAATGTATCGAGCTTTGGCACCAGGCCAATGAGAAACCGATTTACCGCAAACACGCCAAGGTCGTCTAGATTGTGAACCTGGGCGTCGCTGACACCCAGGGTTTTGCGAGTGGCCTGCCATTCGCTCAAGGTCTGGGCACAAGACTCGCTGACAGACAACACTAGGGGTTGGTGAGCACAGGCATTAAGAACGAGCAGGATCACGCCCAGCAGCCATAGGTGTTGCCACCGCTGACGGGCGCTCACACTCGCCTGGAGGGCTATGGAATGNCGTGGACAGGGCAACGGGGCTAGCCGACAAACTGATTAAACAAGCCGCCCCAGAATCGGGAGCGCTTACCGGTTTGAAATTCTTGCCGGTCAGCACGGTCACCGAACCATTGAATGGCGCCGGCACCCAGCCAACGAAATGGCTCCGGCTCCCAGCGCCGAGCAACATCATCTACCCAGGCTAGCTTCGTCAGCGCCGTATCCCGTCCCAGCGTCAGGTCAGCCAGGACACGTGCTGCCAGATTTGACGCCCCAACTCCCTCTCCCACATAACCCCCGGCACTGCCAATACCGGTTACGCGATCAAAGGTCACAAACGGTCGCCAGTGCCGTGGCACGCCCATGAGGCCACCCCAACGATGGGTAATGGCTGCACCCTGCAGTACCGGAAACAACCCTTTCAAGTTGCGAGCGACATGGTCCAACATCGGATCTTGAGGATCAATCACCGCTTTACGCTTGGAGCCATAGTAGTAGCCCGCGCGGCCGCCGAAGGCCAGTCGATCATCCTGGGTTCTTTGACCATAAATCGTGACTCGCCGCGCGTCACCGAAAGTTTCTCGCTGTCGCAGGCCAATAGCATCCCAGACACTCTTTGACAGAGGTTCGGTGGCGACCATCATGGAATACAAAGGCAGCAGTTGGCGTTTTTGACCCTCGATAGAATCCGTATAGCCCTCAGTAGCCCGCAGAATCTTCGCCGCTTTTACCACCCCACGACTGGTGACCAGCTCATGTTGATGAATACGACTCACCGCCGTCTGCTCATAGATACTCACGCCTCGATTGCGCAATACTCGGCCAAGCCCTTTGACCAGATGCGCCGGATGAATACTGGCGCAATGGGGGGTGTACAGGGCGCCGTGATTAGGCTGCATGCCCACTCGCCGCTTCGATTCATCAGCATTGAGCCAGACAAAATCTTCGGCGTCAAAACCCTGGGCCTGGTGGGCTTTGATCCTTTGTTGCATTAAGGGTACATCGAAGTGCCGGGTTGCGACCGTCAAGGTACCGCCTTTCTTAAAATGACAATCAATCCCTTCCTTGGCGCAGACTTCGCCGATTTCATCCACGGTCTGTTGCATCGCGCGAGCAATAGCAAGTCCCTGGGCCGCGCGGGCTGGTTGAGCGAGCAGCTGATCGACGCCCATGGCGGTACCCATACACCAACCACCATTGCGACCGCTGGCACCAAAGCCGATGGTATTCGCCTCAAAAACCGCAATCGACAGCGATGGGGCAAGTTGGCTCAGGTAGTAGGCAGTCCAGAGTCCCGTATAACCGGCACCAACAATGGCGATATCCACGTGCGCGGGTAGCGTCTCAACCGGGGCTGGCAGCAAGGACCCTGGCAGGGAATCGAACCAGAAGCTGCCGTTATCAAACTGTGCCTGCATATCATGGCCTCGTGGGGTTTTGTATCAACATATCCCAAAGGCACTCAGCCTGCCAGTCCACGGTCACTGTCGTCAACCATGCGCAGCCGCTATCGGTACTTGAACACGGCATCCTCAAGGTCGATCTTNGGTAATTCATCTTTCTCGCGCCAGTAGTCCTGAGTATGCTGCCACTCTGGCTTATCACCGCGCTTTGGCATCAGGTGCATCGATCGTAGCAGATAGCCTGGGTTAAAATTTTCCGGATCGATCCATTCACGCAAGGGCATATCTGCATCCTCAGGTCGCAGTGCCGGAACGACAGACTGATAACCTTTGTCCGCCATGAAGTTCAGCAAGCGACAGACGAAGTCGGCGATAATATCTACCCGTAACGTCCAGCTGGCGCGGAAATAACCAAAAATCCAGACCATATTGGGCACACCGGTAAACATCATGCCCCGATAGGTGACCGTCTCAGCGAAATCCACTGGCTGGTCATCCACTGAGAAGTTAATGCCACCTAACACACTGAGGTTGAAACCCGTCGCAGTCGCGATAATGTCAGCTTCTAATTCTTCGCCAGACTTCAGCAGAATACCTTTTTCCGTGAAGCGCTCAATTTCATCAGTGACAATGGAAACCTTGCCCGCCGCAATTCCCTGAAAAATGTCACCATTAGGGACGAACGCAATCCGCTGCCGCCAGGGTCGGTAGGTTGGCGTGAAATGTTTCTCGATGTCATATTGATCGCCAAGGAAGGCGCGTACGCCACTCAGCAGTTCGGCTTTGACCACTTCGGGCTCTGCAAAGGCGCGACGGGTGAATTCCGCCTGATTGCGCAGGATCTGGCGCCGCGCAATTTCATGAATCCAGGTCTCGTCAACTTCCAGTTCCCGCAGCGTATCAGCCAGTTCATTTTCATTGACGCCAGGAATAAAGTAGGTAGGTGAACGCTGCAGCACCGTGACATGACTGCAATCAGCGGCGATAGCCGGCGCCAGCGTGGCCGCTGTGGCGCCCGAACCGATAATCAAAACATGCTTGCCGCTGTACTCCAGGTCTTCTGGCCAAGTCTGAGGATGGACAATCCGGCCCTTAAACTCGTCCATGCCCTGCCATGCCGGCGTATAGCCTTTGGCATGTTCATAATAGCCTTGACACATCCAAAGAAAATTTGAGGTAAAGCGCACGGCCTCTCCGGTATCTTTGCGCGTGCCCTCCAGCGTCCAGCGCTGTTTCTCGCTAGACCAGTTTGCGACAGAGATATGGTGTTGGTAGCGAATATGCGCGTCGAGCTTGTTGTCTTCGATCACCTCACCCATATAACTGAGTATTTCATCACGGGTCGCTATCGGCGCACCGACCCAAGGCTTGAACCGATACCCAAAGGTGTAAAGGTCACTGTCGGAACGGATGCCGGGGTAGCGGTGCATCTGCCAGGTACCGCCAAAGCTCTCCAAGCCTTCGACGACCAGAAAGGTCTGATCTGGGCACTGGTCTTGCAAATGATAGGCCGCACCGATGCCAGAAATACCAGCCCCCACCACGAGTACATCAAAATGCTCGACTGCGGGTTGTAGCGCACTTGCTAGCTGCTTCTTTGCTTCGCTCATATCACGGGTCACACAGTGGTTGATGGATAAGTCCACTGTGCCGCAGCGCGCCATCGTGACATTGACGCACGTCAAAGTGCTGCGGAAAACCAGCCATGATTATGCCAGACCACCCTCGGCCTGCGGCGATTAGGCGCGGCGCTATTGGGCCTGGCTACTGAGCATCCAGTAGTGCTGCATCGAACTGCAAAACGCCGCGTCTCAGCAGGTCTGTAACATCGCTGGCATCCATTGCCAGCCAATCTGCCAGTACCGCCTGATTATGCTCGCCACGATGAGGGGCCGGTCCGCGCACGCCACTCTTGGCCGCCGAGAATCGATAAGGTGACTGCGTAATAGGTCGGGTACCACCGGCACGATCATCGATCTGAACAATACTGCCGCGCTCATGGATGCTTGTCTGATCTTGGATATCTGCCGGATCGCGCACCAGACCCCAGGCAATGTTCATCTCACGCATCACGCGACTGAAATGCTCGCCATCGGTCAATTCTCGAAAAAACGCCTGGGCGACCTGCTTCCGCAGGGCAATTTTTTCCGCCAGCGCCATATTAGCTGTGGTGGGATCAACAACACCCTGGCTACTCGTCAACAGCTTCCACAACAAACGAAAGTCAGTGGACAACAATACCGGCCCCAGTGGCGAATCCCAGACGGCATTAGGGAGTGGCGCTGTGTCGTGGGAATCTTCTAGATCATATTGCAACTGATCATCGGTAGCCGTAGTCGCGTCAACCATGGCAATATCGATATGCTGCCCCAGCCCGGTACGCTCGCGCAGAATCACTGCCGCCAGAACGCCAACCAAACCATGAAGCGAGGCATTCGTGTCGGCTACCGACAAGGGTAGATCACTATAGGGTGCGGCATTGCGTTCCGCATGGCGATGCAGCAGTCCGATCTCAGCATGCACAACCGGTGCATACGCCGGCCGGCGCAATTCAGCACCCTGATGACCAAAACCAGAAATCGACAGCATGATTAAGCGGGGATTAATGACCTTCAACGTCTCATAACTAATACCCAGCCGCTGCATGACATCCGGCCGGTAATTTTCAATCAGGATATCGGCTTGCGCCACCAGGTCACAGACCAGCTGCACCGCCCCCTCGGCCCGCAAATCCAGGCAAATATTCCGCTTACCCGCATTCTGCTGATGGTAATAGCCCGGAACCCCGCCAATGACGCGCCCCCAGTGACGGGTCACATCCCCTTCGGGCGGCTCCACCTTGACCACCTCAGCCCCCAGGTCGCTGAGCATTCGACCCGCAAAAGGACCCGACAGCACCCTGGAGAAATCGAGCACTTTTAAACCGGACAAGGGGTAATCCATGATGATTCACCATTGGGAGTATTGAAGGACCAGCATAGGAAATTCTTCCTGAAATAGCGATAGCGTCATCCAGATGCCAGTTTGTGGTGATCTGTACTTTCCGGCAAAGAACCCGTTTAATGCTTGTCAGAAACCTTTGAATCGCCATGTCACATCTGGAGAACAACATGGAAAACCGTGTACTTATTGATATTCAAGACCACGTCGCGCACGTTCGTTTAAATCGCCCGGACAAGATGAACGCCCTGGATGACGCCATGTTTGCGGCCATCGTTGATGCCGGCGAGCAACTCAAGGCGAACAAAGACATCCGTGCCGTGGTGTTGTCTGGTGAGGGCCGGGCCTTCTGTGCTGGACTGGATATGGGTAATTTCGCGAATATGGCATCAGGCAAACCCGATGACGCGACGGCGAAGTCACAGACCGCGACCGATGCCGGGGGCCGGCTCGAGCATCGCACCCATGGCCTGGCGAATCGCGCCCAGTACACCAGCTGGGTCTGGCGTGAATTACCGGTACCTGTGATCGCCGCACTGCATGGTGTGGCCTTTGGTGGCGGCTGCCAGATCAGCATTGGTGCGGATATGCGCTACGCTGCACCCGGCACAAAAATTTGCATTATGGAGATGCGCTGGGGCCTAGTGCCCGATATGGGCGCCACCCCTTACCTACCCCATTTGCTCCGTGACGATGTACTCCGTGAGTTGACCTACACCAACCGCATCATCGAGGCGGATGAAGCTCAGGCCCTCGGCCTCGTCACCCGAGTCGTCATCAACCCCATCGAAGCGGCGTTACAAACTGCCGCTGAGATCGCTTCCAGAAACCCAGAAGCGGTGCGCGCTGCCAAGCGAATTTTGAACAATGCGCCATTCCAGACCCCCCAAGAAATTCTATTAGCCGAGTCTCGAGAACAGGACCAGATTATCGGCAAACCTAATCAGGTTGAGGCAGTCATGGCTAATATGGAGAAGCGGGCGCCTCACTTCCAGAGTTAAACCAGACGCCAGAGCTCGACACTGAACCCCAGTGCTTAGACACGGAAATAGTGCTGCCTAAGCACTGGGGATAAGCACTGGGAATAAGCACTGGGAATAAGCACTGGGAATAAGCACTGGAGATTGCTGCGCAGTGTTTTATCTGAAGATCTCTACGAGTCCCGCACCAAGAATTCAGAGTTTTATCGACAATCAGGGCTGACCATCTAACTTCGGGTTGCGCTTGCCCGCCCAGTCGGTATGAAACATTTGTCCTCTGGGCCGATCGGTACGTTCATAGGTATGGGCGCCAAAGTAGTCTCGTTGAGCCTGAAGAAGATTGGCTGGTAAACTGGCACTGCGATATCCGTCGTAGTAGGCCAGTGCCGCTGAAAAACCTGGCGTTGGAATACCCATCTCTGCGGCTTTCCCTACCACTTTGCGCCAGCCCGATTGAGCTTGATTGATCGCATCGCGAAAAAACTCATCCAACAATAGATTCTCAAGGGCCGGATTATTATCAAAGGCCCGCTTGATATCACCCAAAAACGCACTGCGAATAATGCAACCGCCGCGCCAAAGCAATGAAATAGAACCGTAATTCAACTGCCAGCCATACTCTTTGGCCGCCTCTCGCATCAGCATATAACCTTGGGCGTAGGACATGATCTTGGCGGCATACAGTGCGTCGTGCAGATAGGCCGTAAATTCTTCGGCCTCACCAACCAATACCCCATTCGGGCCATGGAGAAATTCCGCCGCCTTGAGCCGCTCCTCTTTCATGGCAGACAAACATCGGGCAAATACCGATTCGCCTATCAGGGTCAACGGAATACCCAACTCCAGCGCATTGATTCCAGCCCATTTGCCTGTACCTTTTTGTCCCGCACGATCGAGAATGCGTACCAGGGTCGGGCCTTCATCATCGACAAAATCGAGTATCTTCGCCGTAATCTCAATCAGGTAGGAATCCAGTACGCCCGTATTCCAGCGACCAAACACCGCCGCCATCTGCACCTGGCTCAGGCCCATACCGCGCCGCATAAAATCATAGGCTTCACCTATCAGCTGCATATCGCCGTACTCAATACCGTTATGTACCATCTTGACGTAATGACCGGCGCCACCAGAGCCGATCCAGTCACAGCAGGGCTGATCATCGACTCGAGCGGCAATTGCCTGAAATATCTCTTGCACCTGTGGCCAGGCGTCAGGGTTACCTCCGGGCATGATACTGGGACCCAGGCGAGCCCCTTCTTCACCCCCGGAGATACCGGTACCGACGTAAAGAATGCCCTGACTGGCCAGTTCCAGAGCACGGCGACTCGTGTTGGTGAACAGTTCATTGCCACCATCGATCAAAATGTCGCCTGGGCTGAGATGCGGTAATAATTGCTCGATCAAAGAATCCACTGCGTCACCAGCCTTCACCATCATCATCACCCGCCGGGGCAATCGAAGACCGGCAACCAGGTTTTCAATCGAGTGAGCGCCGATAATTTTCGTACCCTTGGCACTACCCGCGAGAAATTCATCCACTCTCGTGACGGAGCGATTGAACACAGCAACCGTGAAGCCATGATCATTCATATTGAGTGCGAGGTTCTGCCCCATCACAGCCAGACCGATCAGGCCAATATCGACTTTCAACATAGCAATTCCTTTGGCGCAATTATTGACTCATGGGACGCTTCAAGGCATCAATGGCAGCGTTCAACTCATCGATTCTGCTTGCCACATATCACTATCATTAAAGCGCGCTAGGGACAGGAGATCATTAGCGTCTTCCGCCTGCCTGATCAAGTTGCATTGACCGATGGTGCAGCCAATCGGCGATTATCCTGCGCTACAGCAAGAAAATCGCACCCGCCACGGCCAAACGAGATGCCGCTTGTAGGCAGCCACTAAGCCGATCAACAGCCGAGACAAATAGCCCATGCTATGGTCAGCAAACCCAGCACCAACGGTCATGTGCACGCCATTTGCGCCTCAAGTAAAGGCAAACTCATGGTCACCTTCAGGGCGTATTACTGGGACTCCGTTTCCTTAGCCACCGTCGGTCAGCAGAGTGGAACTGCTACTATTGGTCTGCGGCGAACCACTCAAATCCATATAGGCTTGATATTGGCTCAAATAGACATTGCCTGTTAGATACTCTAGAAAGCCAGTGTCTTTAATATGATCCATCACCGGCCCCTTAACCTCAGACAGGTGAAAGGCAATGTCTAAGTCGCGCAAATGCCCATTGATCGCCTCCAGTACTTCAAGCGCGGAATAATCGATCGTGTTACAGGCACTGCACATCAACACAAGGTGGCGAACCTCGGGATTATTCTCCAGCGCGCTGTAAATATACTCCTCCAGGTAACCCGCATTGGCAAAAAACAGATTTTCGTCTACCCGTAGGGATAATATTTCAGGTCGGGTCGAGACCTTATGCCGCAGGATATTTCGAAAATGCTCAGTACCTTCTATCAGACCCACCTCGGCAATATGCGGCTTCGACGTGCGGTACAGATAAAGGCACAACGACACCAGCACCCCAGCTGCAACGCCAGCTTCCACGCCAAATACGAGGGTGCCCAGAATGGTCAAGGCGACGGCATAGAAGTCGCTTTTTGAGAGTTTCCAGGTTTTCGTGATGATCGATACATCGATCAACCCTGTGACGGCCACAATGATCGTCGCGGCGAGTGTCGCCTGCGGCAAATAAAACAGCACCGGCGTCAGAAACAAGGAAGCCAGGGCGATGCCAACAGCCGCCAGGATACCGGCAAGCTGGGTACTGGCTCCGGCATCAAAATTAACCACCGAGCGCGAGAAACCACCGGTCACCGGAAAGCCTCCAGAGAATGACGAGGCCAGGTTAGCGGCACCCAAACCTACAAGTTCCTGATTCCCATCAACCCGTTGGCCGCGCTTTGCGCCCAGGGTTTTACCGACGGATATGGACTCGACATAGCCAATGATCGAGATCGCCATGGCAGGCACAATCAGCAACTCCACCATGGCCAACGAAAACACCGGCAGCTGTAAACTCGGTAATCCAGCCGGCACCTCACCGACGAGCGCAACACCTTTACCAGCCAGGTCGAAGATCACAGCGCCAGCAATGGTGACGATAATGCCAAACACCGGTGCTGCCTTGGCGACCAGTTGCGCTGTATTCACATCCATCCCCAATTGCGCCAGCAGTCCGGCGGCACCGCGCCGAGCCCAAAAGAGGAAACAAACCACCCCAACACCCACGGTAAGGGCATGATAATTCACATTTGGCAGGTGCTGCAGCAGCGACATCAATAGTTCGAAGAAAGTATCACCCTGGGCTTTGACGCCAGCAATATGCTTCATCTGGCTCAGGGCAATGAGGATACCCGAGGCCGTAATAAATCCTGAGACCACCGTGTGGGACAGAAAATTGGCGAGAAAGCCAAGTCGTAAAACACCGAGCGCGATCAAAAACCCACCGGAAAGAAACGCCAACAAAACTGCCGCGCTCACATAATCGCTAGAACCTGTTTCAGCCACCTTGCCAAGAGCCACCGCGGTCATCAATGAGGCAATTGCCACAGGACCGACTGACAAGGTACGACTGGTACCGAAGATCGCATAGGCCACTAACGGCAGAATACTCGCGTACATTCCCACTTCCGCTGGCACGCCAGCGAGCAGCGCGTAGGCCAGGGATTGAGGGATCAGCATGGCGGTCACCACGAGCCCGGCAATCAGGTCACTGAGCATGGATTCACGGTTATAACCACGCAGCGATCCTACCAGCGGAACAGCGGCTAACAGGGGCGAGAGCTTCATTCGCAGCAGCCTAGGTCAACCACTCGCGCCCCTTGAGCATCAATTGCCAATAGACCGTCGGTAACGCGTAGGTCTTCAGCATCCAGGCGAGCCGAGTCGGCCGCGCGCCATTATTCAACCAAGCGGGCAAGGTGGGTAACAATTTTCCCCCATAGCCGAACTCAGCCAGCACAATTTTGCCGCGCTCAACGGTCAAGGGACAAGACCCATAACCGTCATAGCTCGCAGTTAACGCCCGCGCTTGCATGGCGCTGACGAGATTATCGGCCACCACAGGTACCTGCTTGCGAGCAGCCGCCATGGTCTTCGCGTTCGGTGCATTCATCACATCACCTAAGCCCCAAATATTATCGAAACGCTGATGCTGCAAGGTCCCTTGATCCACATCAAGCCAGCCATTGGCATCGGCCAACTCGCTATCCTTAACGAAGTCAGGCGCACATTGCGGTGGGCAAACATGCAACATGTCAAATTCAACACAGGTCTCTTGCGGCTCGCCAGCGGCATCGGTGCTCGTAAACCAAGCCTTTTGGTTTGCACCATCGACCTTAACCAACGTTTGTTGAAAGTGCAGTTTGGCCTGATATTTTTCCACATACTCCATCAGTGCCGGCACATAATGGGCAACGCCAAACAGCGCTGCACCGGCATTGTAGAAATCAACATTGATATCCTTGAGCACGCCACGGCGAAACCAGGCATCGGCGGACAAATATAGGGCTTTTTGCGGCGCGCCGGCACACTTGATAGGCATGGGCGGTTGGGTAAACACGGCTCTACCGCCCTGCAAGGTATTTACCAACTCCCAGGTATAGGGCGCCAGGTCGTAGCGATAATTTGAAGTGACCCCATTTTTGCCCAGAGATTCCTCAAGCCCCGCTACAGCAGACCAGTCAAGCTTTAGG
>JGI20153J14295_10001521_pt1 | contig 17788 bp, 20 predicted proteins | sample COG_03_FD_14295 | JGI IMG/M metagenome (IMG submission 14295) | reverse complement strand
CTGCTACTGCGCCTGCACCTGCCGTCGCGTAGTAGAGAAAATCTCTACGGGTGCCTTCGTGTTCATCTGTATGCGCCACGAGGTTCCTCCAAGTTAATTGCCAGTCAGGACTGGCCCAAAGACTCGGACCCCACAAAAGTAGGGTCACTCGATCCGGTTCCTAGCTCAGGGACAGCGCCGCGTCCAGCGGACATTCGGGCGCAGTCTGCAAGGTGCAAATTTGCCGCATTTTTGTAACAATTGCACCGGGCTGCCCCGGTTGTGGCCCGGCTCACCCGTCGAAATGTGTGTCCTGAAAGCTGGAGCGTTTTGAGAAATCTGCAAACCAAGCCGCCAGCGCGTCATGTCCTTGCCGCCAATTGCGCGCATCATGGCGCAGATCCAGATAGCCCAAAGCACAAGCAACACTGATATGCGCCATGGTGAGTGGGCCGTTCAGCAGATCCATCCATTGGCCTTGCAAAGCATCGCAGCCGCCCATGACTTTCGCCCATTGGGCCTCAGTCCATTCGGTGCTGACCTTCTCCTCTGGCCGCAAACGCAGCTCATAGGAGATGCTCACGGCACTATCCATCATGGAATCGCCCGTGGCCTCAACCGTGAGCACATCCCAAAGCCCGGCCTCCGGATACAGCCCGGCAGAGGCTTTTGCGTCCAAATAACGCGTGATCACGCGGCTATCATAGAGCGCAGGTCCATCGGCGCGACTCAAAGAGGGGATACGCCCGGTCGGATTGGCGGCCTTGGCCTGTTCATTGACCTGAAAGGGGGAGGTCGCGATGCTCACCTCTTCAACATCTTTCAGCTGGTTGGTCTCGCGCAACACAACCCGAACTTTGCGGGCAAAGGGGGAGGCTTCTGCCATAATCAATTTCATTTCATTCACCTTTCAAAGAGGGGGATTATCTGCTGGGTGGCTGCGCGCCGGCTTAACTGCGGCTCAAAAGATCTGCCGGCCGTACCGCCTGACCCGTGCGCGCCGATTCCAAGGCGGCCTCGGCTAGGGCAAGAGACATAAGCCCGTCATAGCCACTGGTGCGAGGGGTCTGCCCTGAATTTAAACAGGCCACGAAATGTTCAATTTCTGCCGCATAGGCCGCGATATAGCGGGTCATGAAGAAATCGAGTAGCGGCGGGCGGGTATAGCCGGCGCCATTGGCTAGGGTGACGCGCGATTGGTGATGATTGTCGGCAGCCACAGAGCCGCCCGAGCCATGCACCTCGATGCGCTGATCATAGCCAAAGGTGGCGCGGCGCGAATTGCTGATGGTGCATTGTTTGCCGCTGGCTGTGCGCAAAATGGCATTTGCGCTGTCAAAATCGCCGCGATTGCCAATCTCAGGATCGGTGAGCACGGAGCCGGCCGCCTGCACCGTTTCGACCTCCTCGCCCAGCATCCAGCGCGCCACGTCAAAATCATGGATCATCATATCTCGAAAGATGCCGCCGGAGCGCTCAATGTAATCATAAGGAGGCGCGCCTGGATCGCGGCTGATCAAAGTGACCATTTCGACCTCGCCAATATGGCCTGCATCGATCTCTGCGCGCAGAGCTTGAAAGTCTGGATCAAAGCGTCTTTGAAAGCCAACCATCAACGTGGCTTTCATCTCATCCACGACTTTCAGGCAGGCCTTCACGCGCGACAGATCCAGATCAACCGGTTTTTCACAGAAAATAGCTTTGCCTGCGCGGGCAAAATCCTCGATCAAATCTGCATGGGTGTCGGTCGGGGTGCAGATGATCACAGCGTCAATATCTGCCGAGTCCCTGATTTGCGCAATCGTGCGAATCTCGCAGCCATAGGTGTCACGCAACGCCTCTGCCGCTGTGGGCATGGGATCGGCAACTGCGACCAACTGAGCGCTGGGCACCGATGATACGGCTCGGGCATGCACCTGACCAATGCGCCCTGCGCCTAAAAGACCGATTTTTGTCATCAACTTTTCCTTTAAGTCCACCGCAGGAATAGGCCTGCAAGATATCTCGCGAATTGATACGCGGTTATGGCGGTCATTCAAGCCCAGACTGGCGCATTATAACCAAAGCAGCATTTAATCCGCCGATGCGGCATTCGGAAATCGCTCCGACTTGTAGGGCCGGCGATTGCTGGTTAGCAAGGGAGCAGAAGAGGACATATAATGAAAAGATCTTTGGTCGACCTTGGTCAACAGCTGCTGGATGCCGCGAAACGCGCTGGGGCGGATGCCTGCGATGCCATGGCGGTTGACGGGGTGTCGCATTCTATTGAAGTGCGCGGCGGACAGCTTGAGCAAGCCGAGCGTGCGGAGGGGATTGATATCGGGTTGCGGGTCATGCTGGGCGCGCGCCAGGCCTGTGTTTCGGCCTCGGATATCAGTGCGGAAGCCATAGAGCTTATGGCCCAGCGCGCCGTCGAAATGGCGCGCCATGCGCCTGATGATGCTTATCTGCGTCAGGCCAGTGCGGAGCAACTGGCCCGTGATTGGGACGTGGAAGCGCTTGAGCTGTCCGATCCGGCTGAGGAGCCATCGGCGGCTCAATTACAGGCGACAGCGCTGGAGGCGGAAGCCGCGGCTCTCGAGGTTGCAGGGGTTATGCAATGCCAATCGGCAGGGGCGGCTTTTGGCGCACGGCGCATTCACCTTTGCATGTCGAATGGATTTAGCGGCGGTTACGCGCGAACAGATCATGGCTTCTCTTGTGTCGCCATTTCAGGCACCGGCTCACAGATGGAACGCGATTATGATGGCGACTCTCGGATTTTTCGCGCAGATCTGCGTGCGGCCTCTGAGGTTGGCCGCCGTGCAGGGGAGAGGGCCGTGGCGCGCCAGGGCGCGCGCAAACCCCCAACGGGCGTTTTTCCGGTTCTTTATGACGAGCGTATTTCCAGCGGCTTGATTGGACATCTACTTGCCGCGAGCAATGGTTCGGCCGTGGCGCGCGGCGCCAGCTGGCTGCAAGATGCGATGCACAGTTCTGTTTTGCCGCAGGGGATCTCATTGCTGGAAAACCCACATCGCAAACGCACCAGTGGCTCACGCCCCTTTGATGGGGAAGGCTTGCCAGTGGCAGAGCGGGCGATTGTGGCGGATGGGGTCTTGCAAGAATGGACGCTTGATTTGTCCACGGCCGCGCAATTGGGGCTGAAGAGCACAGGCTCTGCCATGCGCGGTCCGTCCGGGCCGCCGTCACCGGGGGTGGGTAATGTAATGCTGACGCCAGGCCAGCAAAGTCGTGAAGATTTGATACGCGACATGGGCACGGGCCTATTGCTGACTTCTTTGATTGGCGCGTCGATTAATGCCACGACTGGAGATTACTCGCGTGGCGCTTCGGGCTTCTGGGTGGAAAATGGTGAGATTGCCTACCCGGTCAATGAATGCACCATCGCAGGAAACTTGCGGGAGATGCTGCTGAGCATTGTTCCGGCCAATGACGGGCGGGGGTATCTATCGCGGGTTGTGCCGTCCTTATTGGTTCCATCGATGGCAATTGCTGGTGAATGATCTTGAACTCATAACCCAAGCTGCCCGCGCTGCCGGGGATATTGCCATGGGATTTTTTCAAAAAGATCCTGAGATATGGGATAAATCGGACAATGCCGGCCCGGTGACCGAGGCCGATCTCGCGGTTGACAAAATGCTGTCTGCGGAGTTGCGCGCGGCGCGCCCCGGATATGGCTGGCTGTCTGAAGAGACGGAAGATGGTGCAGAAAGATTACATAAAGACCAGGTATTTATCGTCGATCCGATAGATGGAACGCGGGCTTTTATTGCCGGAACAGAACATTGGTCGCATTCCATAGCTGTCGCCAAAGCGGGGCAAATTCAAGCGGCTGCGGTCTATCTGCCGGTGTTGGACATGATGTTCTGTGCCTGTTTGGACGGAGGAGCCTTTCTGAACGGCGCGCCGATTTCAGTCTCGCCGCGCGCCGAGACCCGGGGGGCGGATATACTCTCTGCCAAATCCAATTTTGACCCTGCGTTTTGGCCCGGTGGTTTTCCGGATTTAAAACGCAGTTTCCGCTCTTCCTTGGCCTATCGTTTGTGCTTGGTGGCCAATGGCGCTTTCGATGGCATGCTGACTTTAAGACCGACATGGGAGTGGGACGTGGCGGCTGGAAGTTTGATTGTGAATGAGGCGGGTGGGCTGTCCACAGATCAAACTGGAGCTGCGCCCCTTTTTAACAGCGCGGCGGCGCAGCTGAACGGAATGGTGGCGAGCAATCGCGATATTCACTCCGGCCTTTTGGCGGGTCTGACCTAGGGGCGAATATGACGACAGAGACCAGAACAGATCACCCGCTCATATGGGCTCATGCCAATACACCCGCGGCGGTAGATGCGGTCCGTGAGGTCTTGATGCGCGCGAAATTGAGTGAGCCAACACTATCTTATGTTCTGACGGCCCCAGACTCGGAGGTGACTTATGCGCCCGATGTTGTGGTTTTGGATGAGGCAGATTCTCAAGCGGGTTTGGCTTGGTTGTCACAGAGCTCTCCGGATCTGTGTCTCTGGGCGGAGGCCAGCGTTGCCTCTGCATTGTTTGGATTAAACCATCGCCGGTCAATCCCGACCCTCTTGATCAATGCTGAAACCCGACCCCTGTGGAGCAGAACCTGGCTTTGGCGAAAGACAATCGCACGGCAGACTTTGAAACCTGTGTTCTATGCTTTTGTTGCCTCAGCTGCGTCAACGGGGAGTCTGCGGAATCTTGGCTTGCCTGCCCGCAATATAGAGGTCCTAGGGCCACTTCTTGGTGGTGTCTTGGCGCCAGGCTGTGATGAGAGTGAACGGGACCGGATTGGCGAAATTTTGGCGGGGCGGCCTGTATGGTTTGCGCATAGGGTGCCCCACCAGGAGATGCGCGTGGTGATTGATGCCTTTATGCAAGCCCAGCGCAAGGCCCATCGGATGCTCCTGATTTTGGATTTTCTTGATCCTGCAGGCACGGAGGATTGCCTGGCGCTCTGTGCTGAGTTGGGATTGACCGTACATGCACGGGCCGAGGAGGGTGAGCCCGACTCGCGGACCCAAGTCTTTCTCGCGGAATCGGGTGAAGACACGGGCCTTTGGTATCGGTTGGCGGCACTTGCATTATATGGGCGGGAGCCTGACGAGCGGCGATGTGCCCAACCCAATGGTGGCGGCCGCTTTAGGGAGCGCAGTTGTGCACGGGCCTGCTATTGGCCAAAATCAACATGCCTATGATCGTTTGCGGGAGGCCGGAGCCACGCAGCCTTTGGAGACGGCACAAGATTTGAGCCGCCGCGTGGCGGCGTTGATGGAACCTGACCAATGCGCCGAGATGGCCGCGGCGGGTTGGGAGGCTGTCTCAGAAGGGGCAGAGGTGACGGATCGTTTGGTGGAGATAACCTTGCAAAAACTGGGTCTTGGGGAAGCGCAACAATGATACGCACGCCGCAGTTTTGGCATCAACCGCCGGGGGTCTTGGCTTATGGTCTATGGCCTTTGGGCTGGCTCTATGGTGCGGCAACGGCTTGGCGGCAAAGCCAGGCGTCGCAGGCGCATCATGCGCGCTGCCCCGTGATTTGTGTTGGAAATATCAATGCCGGCGGCACGGGAAAAACCCCCGTGGTTATTGCATTGGCCGAGCATCTGACGGCGCGTGGCCGGAAGGTTGTGGCCTTGTCGCGCGGCTATGGCGGCACTGTCGCCGCGCCAACTTTGGTGATCCCAAAAACACATGGGGCGGGGGAGGTGGGCGACGAACCTTTGCTGATTGCTGCCTTTTGCCCTGTGGTGGTGGCGCGCAAAAGAGCCGAAGGTTTGGCCCTAGCTTTGGCGCAAAACCCAGATGTGATTTTGATGGATGATGGCTTCCAAGATCCCTCTGTGCACAAAGATTTTTCGATCGTTGTCGTCAATGCCGCCCTTGGATTTGGCAATGGGTTTTGTGTGCCGGCCGGCCCCTTGCGAGAGCCCCTGGCCAAGGGTTTGGCGCGTGCGGATCTTTGCCTGTCAATTGGTGAGGCGGCAGCGCAGCGGCGGTTTGAGGCTTTGGGGCCAGACCATGCGCATTTGCGGGTTGAGGGCCAGATCAAACCATTGCTGACAGGCATGCCATGGCAGGGGCTACCGGTTTTTGCCTTTGCCGGGATTGCCCATCCAAAAAAATTCTTTGCCACCCTGCGCGATCTTGGCGCCAATGTTTTGGGCTGTGAAGCCTTATCGGATCACGAACCGCTGTCGCTGCCCTTGATGAAACGGCTGGCTGCAAAGGCGCGGTCGCTGAATGCGCAGTTGGTTTGTACAGAAAAAGATGCGGCCAGGTTACCGGCTCAATATCAAAGGGATGTTTTGGCCTTGCCCGTGCGGCTTGAGATCCAAGATTGGTCCAAGATCGATGAAAAACTCATCAACCTTGGACTTTGATTTTATTGAGCATCCAGAATTTTTTGCAATTCTGCGTAGGACATATTGGCATATTTCACACCATTGATGATGAAAGACGGGGTGGAAGAGATTTCATCTTCGGCCCGGTTCGTCTCATACCAAGCCACCAGGTTTTGTGCTTTTTCCCCATCGGTAAAGCAGGTCTGAACATCTTCTTGCGACAGGCCGGCGGTGATGCCAATGCGGCGCAAATTCTCTGCAATTTCGGCCGGGGTGCCTTTGGTCCATTCGGATTGCTTGGTGTAGAGAAGATCTGAGATGGCAAAGAACTTATCAGCCCCGCCGCAGCGTGCGACGATGGACCCCCAGAGGCCATAGCGGTCAAAATAGATCTCGCGATAAGTAAAACGCAGTTTGCCCGTGTCGATATAATCCGCTTTGAGTTTTTGAAACACATCCTTGTGGAAAGTGCGGCAATGGGGGCAGGTGTAGCTGGCATATTCTGTCATCTGAATTGCCGCGTCTTCGGCGCCAAGTGTCATCTCGAGAATAGAGGATGTGTCAATCTCACCGGCCTCTGTTGCATTGGCGGCACCAAAGCCNGGGGCCGTTAGTCCAGAGGGCGNGGGTGCCTTNANCNTNTAAGCACCGATGCCCAAGGCGATTACAAATACCAATCCGATCACATAGGTCTTTTTCATCTCAAGATCTCTTTTCATGTTTCATAATGTTTTCACCGAAGGCTGCCAAAGCGGCCCTAAGGCCGTCGTCTTTGATCTCGCAAGCAATGGCCTTGGCTTTTTGAGCCGTGGCGGGGCAGGGCGCTGGGGGCGCAGTTTTCGGCAAGGCTCCAAACCGGGCTTTGCCGTCAGAAAATCCGATGGGGGCTGTTTGGGTGATGCGGATGCGGGAAATCGCGTTGTAGCCATAGCAGGCATTCACCTTCTCGCGCAGTTGCGGCACTTGCATGGCCAGCATTTCAGCCTGTGGGCCAGTGGTCAGGACAACCAATGTCGCACCAAACCCCTTTTGCGCATAGCTGACTTTCACCGGTGTGCATATTTCCGCGATAGGTGCACCAACAATTTCTGACCAATGGGTCAGCAGCCGTGTGATCGCAAAACCACGCGATTCACCTGCATTTCGAAGTTTTTGCTCGACCAAAGCCGAGGTGCGCCGAAAGCCCGCTCTGCGTTTTTCAGATCCGCTTGCATTTTTTTGCATCGATTTTGCTGACTCTTCCTGATTTACCCTATTTTACCTGAAGCCGGGCGCAACGCCACCACTTTTGTAGAAAGCTACTCAAACTTGCGTGATTTCATGAATTCAACTGAGCTTTTGAACTGGTATGATCTCCATGCACGGGAGTTGCCTTGGCGGGTCAGCCCGGCCGCGCGCGTGGCCGGGCAGCTGCCCGATCCTTACCGTATTTGGCTCTCTGAAATTATGTTACAGCAAACCACTGTGGCGGCGGTGAAGGCCTATTTTTTGAAGTTTACAGCGGCATGGCCCACGGTGGTGGATTTGGCGGCCGCTGAAGATGCCGATGTGATGGCAGCTTGGGCGGGGCTGGGCTATTATGCCCGCGCGCGCAATTTGTTGAAATGCGCCCGCGTTATTGTGGCGGAGCATGGTGGACAATTCCCGGCAAATCGCGCGGCCTTGCAAAACCTGCCGGGCATTGGCCCCTATACCAGCGCCGCTATCGCTGCGATCGCATTTGATCATGCGGAAACGGTGGTGGATGGCAATGTTGAGCGGGTCATGGCGCGTTTGTTTGATCTCCACGCGCCGCTTCCACAGGCGAAGGGCGCGCTGACGTCCTATGCCGCCAGCCTAACCCCCCCGGCGCGGCCCGGCGATTATGCACAAGCGGTGATGGATTTGGGCGCCACGATTTGCACACCAAAATCACCGCGCTGCGCCCTTTGCCCATGGCATGACATTTGCGCGGCGCGAAAAGCAGGCACTGCGGCGGAATTGCCGAAGAAATTACCAAAGGTGAAAAAGCCCACGCGCTTTGGGACCGCTTATGTTGCGCGGCGCAGCGACGGGGCTGTCTTGCTGGAGCAGCGCCCAGAGCGCGGCTTGCTGGGCGGCATGTTGGGCTGGCCCGGCAGTGAATGGCGCGAGACGCCGCTGGATGCGATCCCTCCGATCCAGGCAGACTGGATCGAGGCACCGGGTGAGGTGCGCCATACGTTCACGCATTTCCATCTGCGTCTGCGGGTGATGGTGGCCCAGGTTGATGCCCCGCAAACCAATCAAACATTCACCGCCGCTGAGAACTTCCGGCCCGCAGATCTTCCCACCGTTATGCGCAAGATTTGGAGCATGGCAGAGGCAGAGACCTAGCCGGTCTTGTCAGGTAGAACCTCAAACCTTAGTCTGAATTATGGGCATAGATTTTTAATGTGGCATCATTCCGGGCCGCCTTTGTGCTGAAAAGATATTTTTTGCCCCGCGTTGGCGCGGTATTTTCGACTTAAGGGCCGTTATGTGCCTGAGATTTAAAGGATTGAACAATGGCTGATCTGAGCCTGACGCCGGAGATTGGGCAATGGCGCAAGGTTTTACCCTTTTGGGTGTCTTATTTGCTGTTCCCTTTGATCTGGGCGAGCGCGATTCTGGGCGGCTGGTGGGTATTGCTTGCCCCGGTGCTGGCTTGGTATTTGTTCTCACTGCTTGACTTGGCGTTTGGTCTATCTCACGCCAATGAGGATCCGGCAACGGATGTCTCGGCTTTGGCAGGTTACCGATGGGCCACTTTGCTTTGGGCGCCTTTGCAGTTTGTCAGTATTTTTGGCCTATTGATCTATGTCTCGCATTCGGCTCATCTGAATTTTTGGGAGCAATTGGGGCTTTTTTACAGTTTGGGCGTCATGTCTGGTACGATTGGCATCAACTATAGCCATGAAATGATGCACCAAAAAACTGCGGTTGAGCGCTGGATGGCAGATCTGCTTTTGGCGATGGTGCTGTATTCGCATTTTCGCAGTGAGCATTTGNTGGTGCATCATCGCTATGTCGNAACCCCGCGGGATCCGGTCACNGCGCGCTATAATGAGAGTTTCTACCATTTCTTTCCCAGGGTGCTGAAGCAGTGCTTTTTCTCTGCCATAAGCGCCGAGAGGGCCATGCTGCGCCGGGCCGGGCGCGGGTTTTTCCATTCAAAAAATCCCCTGTTGCGATATGTTGTGTTGCAGGTTGGCTTTGTGCTTTTGGCTTTTGGTATCGGTGGTTTTGCCGGGGCGCTCCTCTTTGCCTTTCAGGCTTTTGTTGCTGTTTGGCAGCTGGAACTGGTCAACTATGTTGAGCATTACGGGTTGACGCGCAAACATTTGGGCGATGGCATCTATGAGCATGTCTTGCCGCGCCATTCATGGAATGCGGCACATCGGGCGTCCAATTGGTTGCTGATCAATCTGCAACGTCATTCTGACCATCACTATAAACCAGACCGCCCCTATCCTTTGCTGCAAACCTATGCGCCTGAGGAGGCCCCGCAATTGGCCTTTGGGTATCCGATTATGGCCATGATGGCGATGTTTCCTTGGCGGTTTCGCCGGTTCATGAATCCAAAGGTGCAGCGCTGGCGNAAAATGTATTATCCGGAGATTGCGGATTGGGCNCCGTATAACAAGGCTACAAATCCGGCGCCGCGATAAAAAATGCCCCACCAGAACGGCAGGGCATAAGGTGGCGCTTGGCATAGAGATGCAAGCACAGGCGAAACTTGTGTGTTCGGATGGATTTAGTTGGGGCGTTGACGCATTTCCGAGCGAATTTGTTGGCGCAGAAGATCTATAGAGACCGTTTTGCCATCGCGGCGGAAGTTCCAATAAGACCACCCGTTGCAGGACGGTGCATTTTCCAGAACCGCACCCACTTGATGGATGGAGCCAGCGGCCTCGCCGCTGACCAATGTGCCATCGGCGCGCACTTTGGCCTCTTTGCCGCGTGGGCTGGTGAGCACTTCACCCGGCCGCAACATACCGCGCTCGACGAGCTGACCAAAGGCGACCCTGGGTTCTGCACGTTTGGACAGGCTGACCGCCAGGGCGTCGCTGTCATATTTGCGCAGGTTGTCGATCCGCTTTTGGGCAACTTTGCGGTATGCCTCTTCGCGCTCAATTCCGATAAAGTCACGGCCCAGCATTTTTGCCACAGCCCCCGTCGTGCCTGTGCCAAAGAATGGATCGAGCACCACATCGCCGGGGTTGGTGGTCCCAAGCAGAACCCGGTGCAGCAGGCTTTCCGGTTTTTGCGTCGGATGGGCCTTGTCACCGTTTTCATCCTTTAGCCGCTCATGCCCGTTACAAATCGGCAGCACCCAATCGCTGCGCATTTGAATGCCTTCATTCATGGCTTTGAGCGCTTCATAGTTGAACGTATATTTTGACCCTTCAGCTTTGGATGCCCAGATCATGGTTTCATGCGCGTTGGTAAAGCGCTTGCCGCGGAAGTTTGGCATGGGGTTTGACTTACGCCAGACCACATCATTCAAGATCCAATAGCCCGCATCTTGCAAGGCTGTGCCGACCCGGAAAATATTGTGATAACTTCCAATCACCCAGATCGCGCCATTGGGCTTGAGAATACGCCTTGCCGCTTTCAGCCAGTTGCGGGTGAAAGTGTCATAGGCTGCAAAGCTGTCGAATTGATCCCAGTGATCATCAACTGCATCCACCTTGGAGTTGTCCGGGCGGTGAAGATCTGACTTGAGCTGTAAGTTGTAGGGCGGATCGGCGAAGATAAGATCGACGCTGTTTTCCGGGAGTGTGTTCATGACATCGATGCAGTCGCCATCGATAATTGTGTTCAGCGGCAGCCCATCGACTGCCGATTCATTTGGTTTTTGATTCATTTTTCTGCCTCTGCCCATGGTGCATTTTCGCACTCGTTGGTTGAGCATAGGATGAGTCAGGAACGATTCGGCGTCAATTTCTTTTTCTTATCAGCAGTTTAAATTTTTTCCTTGATACAAGATATTGTGTACCGGTTTGAAGGTTCGTCTATGGTGTGGGGTCACCCCGAAATCTTGGAGGGCTTTTAGATGCTGTGCTGTCGGGTATCCGGCATTTTTTTCCCACCCATAACCGGGAAACTGTTGCGCTAAATCACACATGACCAAATCACGCCTAATTTTTGCCACAATTGATGCAGCCGCAATCGACACTGACAGAGAGTCCCCTTTGACCAAAGCCGTGGCGGGGATTTCAAGATTGCGTGGAATGATATTGCCATCCACCAGCACGTGATCTGGTGTTTGCTTCAACCCTGCCACAGCGCGTTCCATTGCCAGATGCGCGGCCCGCAGGATATTGATCTGCTCAATCTCACGTTCTGAGGCACTGGCCACCGAAACATCCGCATGGGCCAGAATGCTCTCAAGCAAGGCATCGCGCTTTTTGGCGGAGAGTTTCTTGCTGTCGTTCAATCCTATGGGGATATGTTTCGGGTCCAAAATAACAGCGGCCGCAAAGACAGGGCCGCTGATCGGGCCGCGGCCGACTTCATCGACGCCGGCAATCACCTGGTAGCCTTGCGCCTGAAGGATGCGTTCATGGCCATATGTTGGCAATTGTGTCATGGCCTCTCAATACGCCCATTCGATCTGATGTGCCATTGCGCAAAAGTTTTTGATGAAAACGGGTTGGTTGCCGGGTCTCATGCTCTATAGGTAATCGGAATTAAATTTGAACGGAGCTGCACGCATGTCCTTCACCCTGGCCACTTGGAATATTAATTCGGTCCGCCTACGCGAGCCGATTGTTTTGCAATTGCTCCGCGAGGAGGCGCCCGATGTCTTGTGTTTGCAAGAGTGCAAAAGCCCTGTTGAGTTGATCCCAACCGCGGTTTTGCAGACTTGGGGTATCCCCACATGGTGGCGCGTGGTCAAAAAGGATATAATGGTGTGGCCATCTTGTCCAAAATTCCGCTGGAGGATGCGGGGAGTTTGGATCTGGCACAACTGGGGCATGCCCGGCATGTGGCGGCCCGTTTGCCCAATGGGGTGACCATCCACAATCATTATGTACCTGCTGGAGGCGATGTGCCGGATCGGGCGCAAAATGAGAAGTTTGGACAAAAACTCGATTATCTCACCGAGCTGCGCGATATTTTTGCGGCACAAAAACCTCAGCGGTCCATCCTGGTGGGCGATTTGAATATTGCCCCTCGTGAAGATGATGTGTGGGATCACAAGAAGCTGCTCAAAATTGTCAGCCATACGCCCATAGAGGTGGCGCATCTCAATGAGGTGATGTCTGCAGGCCATTGGGTGGATGTGACCCGGCAGGATATTCCCGATGGCTTGCTCTACAGTTGGTGGTCCTATCGGGCCAAAGATTGGGATGCAGCGGACAAAGGGCGCCGCTTGGACCATGTCTGGGCCACATCCGATATTTCTGCCGCGGCGCATTCCAGCCGGGTGCTGCGTGAGGCGCGGGGGTGGGAGAAACCCTCCGATCATGCGCCAGTTTTTGCCAGCTTTGATCTGTAAGGGCTCTTGGCAAATGCCATTGAGACACTCATATAGAGCCTAACTTTAAAGGAATTTACCATGTTGGAACTGAACACTGCCGCCCCGACAACCGACGCCGGCGCGTTGATCAAAGACGGATCAGAACAGAGCTTTATGCAAGATGTGATAGAAACATCGCAGTCCGTGCCGGTGATTGTGGATTTCTGGGCGCCATGGTGTGGGCCGTGCAAAACTTTAGGCCCGGCTTTGGAAGCTGCTGTGACGGCGGCGCAGGGTGCCGTGCAGATGGTGAAGCTGAATGTCGATGAAAACCAAGCCATTGCTGGTCAGCTGCAAATCCAATCCATTCCAACCGTCTATGCGTTTTGGCAGGGAAAACCGGTTGATGGCTTTCAAGGTGCGGTGCCCGGGTCGGAAATCCAAGCCTTCGTGGATCGTGTGTCCACTATGGGCAACGGTGCTCCAGACGGCGGGCTTGCCGATGCTTTGAGCGCGGCCCAAGAGATGCTGGCGGATGGTGATATTGAAGATGCAGCACAAACTTTTGCTGCGATTTTGGAAGAAGAACCTTCAACGGTGGGCGCCTATGCTGGCCTGGCGCAATGCTATCTCGCGCAGGGTGATTTGGAGCAAGTAGAAGCGACCCTGAATGGGGCTCCCGCAGAGATCAGCAAGGCACCCGAGCTTGAGGCGCTTTATGCGCAACTCGAGCTGGCCAAGCAAGCGGCAGGGGCCGGACCGTTGGGCGAATTGCAAGCTGCGGTTGAGGCAGAGGGCGGTAATCACCAAGCACGGCTCGACTTGGCCATTGCGCTCCACGCGGCGGGTGATGCGCAGGCGGCGGTGGATCATCTTTTGGAGCTGTTCCGCAGAGATCGAGAATGGAATGACGCTGCAGCAAAAACCCAGCTTTTTACTATTTTTGATGCATTGCCCGCGAATGATCCCGTTGTTTTGAACGGGCGTCGTAAACTATCGTCTTTAATATTTGCATGATGCCCAAGCCGAGCTAGCTAAGACTCATGACCTTTAAATTCGATATGCCCGATGTGATCCCCGTTTTCCCTTTGCCCGGGGCGCTGCTTTTGCCGCGTGCGAAACTGCCATTGCATATCTTCGAGCCGCGCTTTCTCAGCATGATTGAGGATTGCATGAAAACCTCGAGCCGATTGATCGGCATGGTGCAGCCTTATCAGGCGCGGGATGGCGAGACACGGCTGCATTCTATCGGCTGCGCTGGGCGGCTGAATCAATTTTCGGAAACCGAAGATGGCCGCTATATGGTCACGCTCTCTGGCATGAGCCGGTTTCGGATTAAAGATGAGGTGGAAGGGTTCACCCCATACCGCCGATGCCATGTGTCTTGGGCCGGTTTTGAGCGCGACTTGGGCAAGATTGAACGAGACGAAAACTTTGATAGAGCCAGCTTCATGGCCGCGTTGAAACGCTATTTTGATGATCGGCAGCTCTCGACCGATTGGGACACGATGCAGGAGGCAGATGATGAGTTGCTGATCAACTCATTGTCCATGCTTTGCCCGTTTGAACCCGAAGATAAACAGGCCTTGCTCGAAGCGCCGAGCCTCAGCACCCGGCGTGAAACATTGACCACATTGCTTGAATTTGCCCTGCGCGGTGGGGCTGATGAGGATTTCTTACAATGAGTGACATAGATGGAAAAATGTTGGAGGCGCTGATTTGTCCCCAAACGGGGGGGCCTTTGATCTATGATGCAAGCGCTCAGGAGCTGATTTCAAAATCTGCACATTTGGCCTATCCAATTCGCGAAGCCATTCCGATCATGTTGGTGAGCGAAGCCCGCGAAATTGATGAGCCTAATCCTTAAAGAGGCTCACCCCTCAGCAAGCGCGGTGGATCTCCCGCGGCGCCTGCGGCTGTGGCCACAAAACCTGTCCGCAATTTGGGCGCGGCATTGATGAGCCCCATGCCGAGATCACGAATGCCGCGCAAAATCGGATTGTTGTTTGAGAATAATCTGTTGAAGCTGTTGGTCGCTGTGCACAGCAGAGCGTTATCAAATCCGCGCCATTTTTGGTATTCGGCAAGCGTGGTATGAATGCCAAGATCCTGACCTCGGCGCTTGGTGTCACAAAGCACCTCGGCCAAAGCTGCGACATCTTTAAAGCCAGAATTGAGCCCCTGCCCGGCAATCGGATGCATCGCATGGGCAGCATCGCCGATAAGAGCAACCCGAGTGGCAATCATGCGATGGGTTGTGGACAGCGACAAAGGGTAGATATACCGCGCGCCTGCCAGAGAAATCTCACCAAGAAAATCGCCAAACCTTGGGCGCAGGATGCTGAGATAATCCTCATCACTCAGGTTGTGAATGTCTTGCGCGACCTGTCGTTGTTCGGTCCAGACAATGCCACTGCGATTTTGCGTTAGGGGCAAAATGGCCAAGGGGCCAGAGGGCATGAAATATTGATGTGCAATTCCGTGATGTGGTTTTTCATGGGCGATGGCACAGACCAAAGAGGATTGGTTGTAATCCCATCCTGTGCGCGTCAGACCGGCCATCTTGGCGGTGCGTGAGCTGCGCCCGTCAGCCCCGACCAAAACTGCGGCTGTNAGNGGGGGATGCCCTTCAACGGTGACGGTGACATGGGTGGAATGGANGGTTTGNCCGGTGATGGTCTGTCCGGCCCGGAAGACCACATTGGAGGCCTCCACTGCCTCTGCCAAATGCGCCCGCAGGTGGCGATCTTCCACCATATATCCCATNGGACCTTGACTGAAATCNTCATCGCCAAATTGCATNACAAAGGGNGAAGGGGTTTCGCCGGCAGCGCCATCGCTGACTTTTATCTCCAGCATGGGCTCGGCGTGATCTGCCAGATCTTCCCACAGTCCTAGCGCGTCGAGCATATTTTGACTGGCGGCGGAAAGCGCATAGGAGCGCCCATCAAATTTTGGGCTTACACTCTCTTGTGGCGCATAGGCGTCTATCACGACGGTTGTGATGCCCGCGCTGTCCAGGGCCAAAGCCAAGGTCAGGCCGTTGAGCCCACCACCCGCGATGATAACGTCATAATCCATAGGTAAGACATGGGGCAGAGAAGGGATATTGTCGAGGGGGTGCGACATCGTTAGCGTGGCGGTGAAGCAGGAGGATCAGAGATGCAACGATGGTTAACCATGAGTGCCGCAGCCTTGGGCCGCGCAATTGCCAAGGGTGATATAGACCCCGTCGATCTGGCGCAGACCTATCTTGATGCGATTGATGCCCATCCTTTCAGATCGCGCATTTACACCATAGTGACGCGCGACCGGGCCTTGGCTGAGGCGCAGGCGGCGTCTGAGCGGGCGCGTCTGGGACAACGGAAATCTGCGCTCGATGGGGTTCCGGTGTCTTGGAAAGATCTGTTTGACAGCGCAAATGTGGCGACAGAAGCCGGCAGTGTTTTGCTTGAAAATCGTACGCCGACAGCGGATTGCGAGGTGCTGCGCTGCGCCACGAGTTGGGCTTGGTTTGTTTGGGGAAAACGCATCTGTCCGAATTGGCCTTCTCAGGTTTGGGGTATAACCCCAGAACGGCGACCCCGCCTTGTGTGAATGATCATGACGCTGTGTCAGGCGGGTCTTCATCTGGAGCAGCTGCTTCTGTGGCCTTTGGCTTGGCGCCCTTGGCGATTGGATCTGACACTGGGGGCTCGGTGAGGATCCCGGCCGCCTGGAATGATTTGGTAGGTTTGAAAACCACGAGTGGGCGCTTGTCTTTGGAGGGGGTGGTTCCGCTTTGCGCGCGCTTTGACACGGTTGGGCCGCTGTGCCGTTCGGTTGAGGATGCGGCTTTGGCGCTTGCGGCTCTAGAAGGCAGTAAACCCGCGGATCTGACCAACAGCACATTGGAGGGGCGGCGTTTGGCGATCTGTGACACAGTGGCTTTGGATGCGCTGCGCCCGGAACCGCGCGCCGCTTTTGACACGGCGATTGACCGTCTGCGGGCGATGGGCGCTGTGGTCGAGCGGATTGACATTCCGCAGGTGGAGGAGGCTTTGTCCCTGTCGGGCGTTTTGTTTGCGGCCGAAGCCTATGGCACCTGGAAAGATACAATAGAGGCCAATCCAGACCTCATGTATGAAGAGATCTTGATGCGGTTTCGAGGTGGGGCGGATGTTTCGGCGCCAGATTATGTTGCGGCTTGGCAAAAGTTAGACGGGCTGCGCGCAGACTACTACGCGGCAACCCGAGAGTTTGATGCAGTTTTGATGCCCAGCTCGCCGATCCTTCCGCCAAATATGGAAAGATTGGCACGGGATCATGACTATTATGTGGCGGAAAACCTGCTGGCGCTGCGCAACACCCGCATTGGAAACCTAATGGGCGCTTGCGCTTTGACGCTGCCGACGGGCGTTCCGTCATGCGGCCTCATGATGGTTTGTCCGCCGATGCAAGAACATCACCTGCTCCGATTGGGCGCTGCGGTGGAAAATGCGTTGGCTTAGTGATGGTTTTGATTTGCAGTGATCGTCTGGCTGGCTTACGCCTAATCGCAAGAGGAGACAGTTCATGATGCCCACCCGTTTTGATGCTTTGCCGACCGCGACTTGGCCGCGTCTGCGCAATTTGTTGGATGGTCACGCAGCGGGTGGCCCGGTCATCAATATGACCATCGGCGAGCCAAAACATAAATTTCCCGATTGGGTCGGACCGACATTGGTTGAGGCGATGGAGGGATTCAACAGCTATCCGGACAATAATGGCACGCCCGAATTGCGCGGGGCAATCACTGGATTCTTGCAGCGACGCTACGCGATTGATTTGGACATGGACAATCAGGTTATGGTGCTCAATGGCACACGCGAAGGGTTGTTCAATGCCGTGGTGGCTCTGGGTCAGACGGGGTCCAAGATATTGATCCCAAATCCATTTTATCAAGTCTATACGGTCGCTGCTATGGCGATTGGGGCGCAATCGGTGTATTTGCCAGCGCGGGCGGAAA
>JGI20153J14295_10001516_pt1 | contig 17824 bp, 17 predicted proteins | sample COG_03_FD_14295 | JGI IMG/M metagenome (IMG submission 14295) | reverse complement strand
ATCAACAGGTTCGAAATCCAGCGACTCGTAGATGACCAGGGTTTTGTGTCCGGGTTTATTCAGTGGAATCATCTCAAGGCGCGAGGGTAGCAGCCTGCCTGAATAGTCTCTTAGCTCAGTAAAATTGAGTTGTCGCACCATGACATCATTGTCGTCATAAAATTGCTGTGAGATTGGTACCAATTGGGTTTTGTCGATGACATAGTCGATTTTGCCCCAGACAGTCACCGTGTGGGTCTGGGGGGTGAGTGTAATGGTGTAATGATCGACTGTTTCGACCAGTGCGAGATCGTATTCTTCCGTCAGCGTAGTCTGTTTGACCAGGTCATCATTGGTGAAATCGCTGCCCATCCAAGACCCCATCATCATCGATGGCGGTACCTTGATGACTTTGTTGATCTTGGGAAAATAGTTCCACATCTCTTGATCAAGTTTCAGGGTCGCGATACCGCGATCTTTCTTTGGCGACAAGATGCGGATAAATGCATTGTCTCGCCCTTGATTCAGCGACTCCATTTCCATGGAGCGCTGATACTGTGGTGTAACGACCTGCATGGTGATCAAGGCTTTACTGATATCGCCGCGGTAAAGTGCTTCCATATCGTCAATCAGAGCTTTCGCGCGCTCAGCGCTTGCGGTTTTGCTGTTCAGATCAGCGTGGCAGAGACCCGCGAATGTGACTGTCAGGATAAGAAGCGCGAAATGCAGCGTAAGGTTCATCGATAGTTTCAACCTGTTGTGCGCGGATGCGGTATTTTTATAACATGTTCTCTAATTCAATGACAATTTGGCGACTGAAAGCAGGGTTAAGCGGTTCAGCTCAACCTGTGAGATCTGCTAATATGCCGGCCTTAAAATGCAGGGGTGTACAAATGCTAGCGATGAAATTAATTTGGGCAATGCTGTTGGCAATAATTTCGCTTGGTACCCTGTCTTCAGCGATGGCGGAGGACGTAGAGGCGTGGGCTACTGAAGTTGAGGTGGGTTTGGTCGCCACGACGGGTAATACCGACACACAGAATTTGAAGTTGCGAGCTGATTCAAAAGGCGATTTTGCGCATTTTCGCCATCACCTGCATCTTGATAACCTGCAATCTTCCAGAGACGGAGCTGTCACCGCCCAGAAGTTTTACGCATTTTATCAGGCAGATTATAAATTAGACGAGATTTCAGCCGTGTTTGGCCGAATCTCATACGATAATGACCGCTTCAGCGGTTTCAAGTACCAGTCTGATTTGACCGCAGGTTACTCTCGCTTGCTCTTCGATACTGGCGCGATGGCGTTGACGGGTGATGTAGGTGTCGGTTTACGTGTGAGTGAATTGGACAGTGGCCAAAAAAAAGAAGAGGGTATCGTTCGACTGGCGGGTAAATATACGTGGGAGGTGAGTGAGAATGCTGCGTTCCAGCAGTTGTTAAGCAGTGAAATTGGTGGCGATTCGACCATTTCACGATCTGATTCTTCGATTACGGCGACAATCAATGGTAGTCTCTCCATGAAGCTGTCGTTGACGGTTAAACACAATTCTGTAGTTCCCGTTGATCGAAGTAAGACGGATACTGAAACCTCTGTAACGCTAGCCTATGGTTTTTAAAGTATGATTGAGATTCAAACGGTTGAACATTCGGACTTCCCCCCCCTGTTAGCTCTGAACGAAGATGCCGTGCCGCACGTGAACTCCATCGACTCGGCGCAAATGACCGATTTTCTTCAGCAGGCTGTCGCGTTTTTTAAAATCGTTGAAGAGGGTCAGTTGGCGGGGTTCGTAATTAGCCTTGGTAGTGGCGCAGATTACCAGTCGCCCAATTACACCTGGTTTGACCAAGAGTTGACGAATTTTCTCTATATCGACCGAATAATGGTGCACCCACAGTTCCGCCGGCGCGGCGTTGCGCGATTGATTTATCAAGAGCTGGAGCGCCGGGCCCTGGCCAATGGCATGACAAGTTTGTGCTGTGAGGTGAACTTGATGCCGCCGAACCCTGAGTCCTTAGCGCTGCATCTGAGCTTGGGCTTTGTTCAAGTGGGGACTCAATTCACTTACGGTGGCGAGAAAGAAGTGGTCTTGTTGGTAAAGCAGCTGGATAGCACCAATGAGTAATCGCGCGATGATTATCGCCATTATTCTGGCGTTGGCAGCGTTGAGCGGCTATATCGTCTTCGAGCGTTTTTTTCGCTCAGATGCTGTCGTCGAGATGGTGCCTGTGGCTGACGTCCTGCCATCGACGAAGCAGCCGGGGGTTCGGGCTCGGATGTCCTCCTGCGAGCGGATTCATGATCGCACACAGCTGCGGGGTTACGTGGAGAATACGGGCAACACCGACTTGTCCTTTGTGACGGTCACTGCCATGTGGAAGGATAAGAATGGCTTAGTGATTGAGTCGGCGATCATTTATGCCGTAAGGGATGTGGCGTTGACACCAGGTGAGCGTCGTGAGTTTGAAGCATCTTCCGAGAAAAATCGCGCGGCGCGTTGTAATGTAGAATTACTGGACTGGTGGGCCTAAGTGCCCATATAACTGCCCGTATAAACGCCCGTATAAACGCCCGTATAAGTGCCCGTATAAACGCCCGTATAAGTGCCCGTATAAACGCCCGTATAAGTGCCCATATAAACGCCCCACATAAGGCCTGTGTATCAGTGCCTCTGTGTATCAGTGCCTCTGTGTACCAGTGCCTCTGTGTACCAGTGCGTCTGTGTACCAGTGCGTCTGCGTCAAAGTTTTTCGAGCCGAGGTTTGCTTCGCGTTAGCGGCAAACCTAGAACAGCACGCGAGTCCGTAGCGTGCCATCAATTTCTTGAAGTTTCGCCAGTGCAATGGCGCTGTATTCCTCATCGATATCTGTCACAACGTAACCCACATCCTGGACTGTTTGCAGATACTGGGCACGAATATTGATCTTGTGATCAGCGAAGAAATTATTGATTTTCGACAGTACCCCAGGAACATTGCGGTGAATATGTAGAATTCGATGGCCCCCAGGATGGGCAGGTAGGGTCACTTCCGGGAAATTAACGCTGGAGAGACTGGTACCGTTGTCAGAGAATTTGATCAGCTTCTCAGCAACTTCGACGCCAATCTTGTCTTGCGCCTCCATGGTGCTGCCGCCGACGTGAGGTGTCAGAATGCAGTTATTAAACGCCCGCAGCGGTGAGATAAATTCTTCCTTGGCAGACTTGGGTTCGCTGGGGAATACGTCGATGGCGGCACCTGCCAAGGCTTGATTTTCCAACGCCGCGGCCAGTGCATCGATATCGACGACAGTACCCCGTGAAGCATTAATCAAAACGGCGCCGGGTTTCATCTGAGCGATCTGCTCTGGCCCCATCATCATGCGGGTATTCCGATCTTCAGGGACATGCAGGGTAACAACATCACTGGCAGCGAGTAGATCTTTGAGGTTGCCGGTTTGGGTGGCGTTACCTAAGGGCAGCTTGTTGACGGCGTCATGAAATAAGACCCGCATGCCGATGGACTCGGCAAGTACGCTGACTTGTGTACCGATATTGCCATAACCAATGATACCCAGGGTCTTACCGCGAATTTCATAGGAGCCGACAGCGGACTTAAGCCATTGGCCAGTATGCGCCAGGGCATTTTTTTCCGGGATGCCGCGTAGTAGCAGAATTGCTTCGGCGATCACCAGTTCGGCGACACTCCGAGTGTTGGAAAAAGGTGCGTTGAAAACCGCGATGCCGCGAGTCAAAGCCGTCAGCAGATCAACCTGATTGGTGCCGATACAAAAACAGCCAATGACCATCAGCTTGTTGGCGGCGGCCAGAACCTCAGCATTGAGTTGGGTCCGTGAACGGATACCGACGATATGTGCACCTTTGATGGCAGAGATCAGTTCATCTTGACTAAGCGCGCCAGCGTGGCTTTCAATCTGGGTGTAGCCGGCGGCTGAAAAGGCGTCGATGGCTGATTGATGAACCCCTTCCAGCAACAATATCTTGATTTTGGCCTTGTCAAAAGACGTCTGTTTCATTGCTTCGACCGCTGGTGGAGTTGGGAGGCTGTATATTAATGATTATTGTGGAGTAAGAACAGTGGGCAAACGGGCTGATCAGCACGATCAGCCCCGTTTTGCCTGTTTAAGGCTTCTTGAATAGCAACGTAAAGCGATCGGTATTGCCCGTCACTGTCTTGCGGCCAACCTCATAGCGTAGTTCATCGTCGGGTCGGTAATGTAAGTCGCTGTAGTCCACGAACTCAAAGCCAGCCGCTTCAACTTCCTTGATGACCAGCACAGGGTCGATTCGACGCCGAAGTTCATGTTCAGTGGGCTGCATATGTCGCTGGGTATGATCGACAACGCCATAAAGACCACCAGACTTGAGGGCCTCGAAGGCGGCCTGATTGATATTGGCGCGACCTGTCGCGGTGAAGTTATGCATATTTCGGAACGTCAGGACCATATCCAGGCGCTTAACACCAAAGCTGAACGCCGGCACACTGGAGCGATTCTCCCCCTCTTGACGAGAAAAGTTAGCTCGGTCGAAGGGAATGACTTCAAGGGCATCGAATCCAGGTTGGCCCTTGAGTGCTTCACCGGTACGCTCGGCACCGAGGGAGATATAAAGCTTACCCTTCGCTTCGAGGGTGGGGGCTAGAATTTTGGTATACCAACCACCACCGGGAAGCAATTCCAGTACCTTCATGTCATCGCGAAGTTGAAAGAACTTGAGAGTTTCCAAAGGCTTGCGGTTGGCGTCGCGAGCTGTATCAGCGGTGCTGCGCCGTTCATGTTTAATCGCATCAATAAGTTTTTGCTCAGTGGTACTGCTATCACTGGCCGCCCAGACGTTCATTGCCACTACCGCGAGAAGTAATCCCGGAATCAATCTCATTCAATTTCTCCATTTTGATGTTCGGACATCTTACCCGCTGGCCAGAGCGGACACCAACCCGTGAAAATATTTGCCGTTACTGTTATCTTGCTAACCAGCCGAGTGCGGCTGATGATATGAAACTAAGCAGGAGTATCTCATGCGATTAAGACAAGTGGCGTTGGTCGCCGAGCAACTGGCGCCCGCCCGTCATGCACTAATGACGCTGCTGGGGCTAGCGGCCGACTATCAAGACCCCGGCGTCGGAGAGTTTGGTTTGGAAAACTCGGTGATGAGCATCGGCGATACCTTTCTCGAGGTAGTTGCCCCCACTCAAGCTGGGACTTCCGCCGGGCGATTGCTGCAGCAGCGCGGTGGCAATGGGGGCTATATGGTGTTGTTACAGGTTGATGATATCGAGCTGTATCGCGAGCATACGCAAGCCTTGTCGATACGTAAAATCTGGAATATTGATCAAGCGAATACCAAGGCCTTTCACCTCCACCCGAAGGATATGGGTGCCACCATTGTTTCGCTTGATTGGATGAACCCCACACAAGCCTGGACCTGGGGTGGCGAGGGCTGGGAGACACGAGCCGCTAAATATGTCGGTGAGATTACTGAAGTGGATATCCAGACTGATGATCCGCAAGCTGTGGCCCAGCATTGGGCTGAGGTGTTGCGCCGGCCGGTGACGCTCACAGATGATCACTATGGAATCGAGCTCGACCAGGGGCGGATTAATTTCCAAGTCGTCAGCGACGGGCGTGGGCCAGGGGTTGCGGGTCTGACCTTTGCCGTGAAGGATATGAACGCGCTGCGCCAGCGGGCCTCGGAGATGAATCTGAGCTGGTCTGGAGATCGGTTATTCCTGTGCGGCGCCTGGCTGCGGTTCGTGCCAGCGACATCCACCTAGTTGCCTGAATGAACCCTCTGATCCGTTGAGTGGCGCATGCCGTTGGGTATGACCACGTCGGCAAATTGACAACTTGTGATCTGATGTGGACACTTGACGCAGGAGTTATTTGTGATGCCGATGGCCATGTTACCGAAACACGATCTTGATCGCCGGGCTGTGCCTATGCCGCAGGTGTTGGGCCTGGTAGAAGCGCTCCAGCAGCGCGGTCATCCGCTGGATAAAATCTTGTCGGAAACCGGGTTGGTCGAAAGTGATTTAGCTAACCTCGAGTTGCGAGTGAGCTACCGGCAGCGCATCCAGCAACTCGAAAATATGCTTGCCCTGGCGGGCACAGATGGTTTTTGGCTAGCGACGCCTCGAGAAACAACCATCGCTGATTTTGGATTGCTCGGTTACGCGATGATGAGCAGTGCGACACTCGAGCAAGCGATCCAGATTGCGGTCAAATATCACAAAATGGCCGGTGTCCTGTTTGACCTGAGCTTTACTAAAGATGATGCCGGAAATGTTGCCGTGTTACGCCTGAATCACCTGTTAGTGGAAGGGCTGGCGGCGCAGTTTGTTGTTGAAGATTTGTTCATGGGTATCGCACCTTTGATCAGTCTTTTGACGGCCAGGCCTTTTCAGCCGCAGGAAATTTTTGTGAGTTACCCCGAGACTGACTATGCCGCGCGATATCCGGAGGCGTTTCATTGTTCAGTCAGGTTCGACCAAACCCATTGTGAATATCGTTTCGGGCTTGATTTACTTGAGCAGCCCTTGGCTGAGGCAGACTCGAATACAGCGAAAATCTGCGAGCAGTCCTGTCGAAAAATTCTCAATCAGATGGAGATAGGTGCTGACATCGTCTCGCAGATTTGTCACCTGCTGATCAGTACCCCTGGCGAGTTTCCAAAATTGGAGGCGATTGCCGGCAAGCTATTATTGGGGACAAGAACCCTGCGTCGCAGATTAAAGGGGCTGGGTACCAGTTATCAGAAAATCCTAGATGATGTTAAAAAGGAATTGGCAGTGGAGTATCTGCAGACCACCAGTCTCAGTGTTCAGGAAATATCTGACCTCTTGGGTTACTCGGAGGTGACGAATTTCCGCCGTGCGTTCGTCAAATGGGTGCATATCTCGCCGTATCAGTATCGTAAAAGTCTTGAGCGCGACCAAGCTGGCCGACTGGGTTGATGAAGGAAGGTGGTCAGGATGTTGACGACGGGTTTGACCACGAGTTTCTTTCAAGGTAGCTTCGGTCTTGATGGTGCCAGTTGCGACAAGAGTGTGACAAGAGTGTGACAAGAGTACGACATGAATGACGGCGATGCCGGGTCGCGAGCCCCAGCGCCAAGCATGACAAGGATGAGAGACCATGGCAAAGCCGATAGCATATATTGAGCGTACCAAACGTTTTTACGCAGCCCAGGACTTTGCGCCTTATCAATGGGCCCAACATGACGAGACACCCTGGCAGTCACCGAATAAGTCACTGGCAGAATGCCGGGTGGCCATTGTGACGACGGCAGTGCCTGACGGCAGTATCAAAAAGCCGATTCGCACCGCCAGCAGTTGGGATATTCACCAGGCTCCGGACCGCTTTCGCACTGATGAACTATCTTGGGACAAGGAGACGACCCATACAGATGATCGCGGGTCTTATTTCCCCCTCGAGGCACTGGCTGCGTTGGCAGAGGCTGGTGTCATTGGCGCGCTGGCGCCTAGGTTTCATTTTGTACCGACTGAATACAGTCAACGCAATACGATCAACCACGATGCGCCAAAGGTGGTGCAGGCTTGTATCGACGACGAGGTGGACATCGCCATTTTAATCCCCTTGTGACCAGTTTGTCATCAGACTGTCAGTTTGACAGCCAGGGCACTCGAACAAGCCGGTATTTGCACGGTGATCATTGGTTCGGCGTTAGATATTGTCAGCCATTGCGGTGTGCCGCGCTATCTTCACAATAATTTGCCATTAGGCAACCCCATGGGTAAGCCGCTTGATACCAGTATGCAAGCGACGACGCTGCGGTTGGCGTTAGATCTGGTGATCAGTGCCACTGCACCGGTTATTCAGCACACGCCATTTCAGTGGTCTGAATCTGAAGCCTGGCGTGAAAACTACATGCGGGTGGATGATTCCAATCGTGAGGCGCTGCGCGTGGCGGGTGAGCAGAACCGCCAAGAACGTCTGGCGAACAAGGCCAAAGGCCTGCAGCGCAGCTGATCAGTACTTCTTAGTCATGCTATTGGTTTGCAGGGGGACGGGCCAGTGGCCTGCAAGTGTCACTTCGCGTCTGACCAACGGCCGTTAGCGTGACTCGACTTGGCCCTTGGCGAGGCGTGCCTTGTCGCCATAGGTCAAGCGGTTCCAGCTGTAACCCAATATGCCCATGAGGATGTTGGAGATACAGGCTGCAGCAAAAATGCCAGCGACATCAAAATAATGTCGCCCAACATAGGCCAGCGGGATATACACCACAAACATTCTGACCACAGACATGATCGTCGACGAAATAGGCTTGCCCAAGGAGTTAAAGGTTGCACTCGCCATCATGAGTACCCCCCAGGTGCCATAACTGAGTGGCACAATAGCGAGATACAGACTCGCATAGGCGACTGCGCTGGGATCATCAGCGAACAAACCGCCGATGTGATTGCCGAGCAACAGGAATAATAGTGCGACGCTCAACCCCCAGATAATAGAGACCGAAAATGCCATCTGCATGCCCTGGTTGGCGCGGTCAAATCTTTGGGCACCCCAATTTTGCCCGACAAATGGCCCAATGCTGGCCGACAGGGCGAATAGAGGGATGACCGACAAAGCTTCGACCCGCGATGCAATCCCGAAGCCCGCTACAGCTTCCTTACCGTAGCCGGCGAGAAAGCTGACGATAATCGCCGTAGAGATGGGGCCGATCAGATTCGTGGCGGTGGCCGGGATACCAACAGCCAGAATACGGCGCCATGAGTGCAGAACAATTTCGGCGCTGGTTTTGGAAAAGTCCAGCAGGTTTTCTCGATAGATCAGCACATAGTAGGTCAGAAAGCACAGAACGACCCGTGACGTCAGCATGGCCCACGCCGCGCCTTCAAGGCCCAGGGCAGGCATGCCAAACAAGCCGAGAATCAGAATGGGGTCGAGCATGGCCTGCAATGCAGCGCCGCCGACCATAATGGCGCCTGAGATGCGCCCGTCACCCGTGGCGCGCAGGGCGTTTGCGCCAATGGCGGGTAGCGCGAAAAAGATCAGCGCGACATACCAAATCTGCATATAAGAGATGATCAAGGGCAGGGTGTCGGTGTCTGCACCGAGCAGCAGAAACAGGGGTTCGATGGTGAAGTAACCAATGGTAGATGCCGTCAGCATGATCAGCGCCAGGAGGCCGATGCCATCAGTGGCCAGGCGTCTGGTCATATGCATGTCGCCACTGCCGATGGTGCGTGCGAGGACTGACGACAGGCCGATCGAGATTCCTAAGGACAAGGAACCCAGTGCGCCGGTGATGGCAAAGGTAAAGCTGTAGGCTGCTAGTGCATTGGTGCTGACACCGCCGAGCAGCCAGGTTTCAAACAACGCGGCACCCAGGTTGGCAAAGATCCCCAGCATCATGGGCAGCGTCAGACTGAGTAGTCCGGCACTGACGGTACCTTGTGTGAGTTTTGCCGTGGTCAATTTCAGGACTTATCGCTTGTGCCAAGTTGGGCGAGGTTGGCATTGACCAGTTCACCAAAATCATCAGCACTGAACTCGGAGTCGAACCATTGCTCTGCCAGACCTGGTGCGCCATGCAGTTCAATAGCTAAGCCACGGACCAAGGCGTCGATCTTGGCGCCGTCGCCGATGGTTTGCGAATGGTTGATAGATAGCTGGAAAGTATGAAATCGACTGCGAGCCATGGTGATGAATTTCGGTCGGTGGGTAGGTTCGAGCACCGCACCGGTACAACCTACTTGCCAGATTTCAGCCGCTGAGTGGTAATGGGATTCTAAACTATCTTTGTCTTTCAATGGACGGACTCTGGAATCGATGGGGTTTAAAGTCAGGCTGCATTTCGGGCGTCAGTATGCCAGAAACTCTGGGCGCTGTTGATCAAAAGTATTCGCCTCGGTTAGATAGCACGTAGAAAATGTGCTGATCTACTTGTCTAATACTGGCAAAGCAAAGGTATAATAGCACGGGTAGCCGCGACGATAACGTCGTTGTGCCTTAGCTACTTCGATCCCCCGTTTGAGATTCAATCTTGAATAAGCCTTTTTCGAAAGACCCTGTTATTGAAAAGTCACTGAATCATTCCATCAAAGATGGGGTGGCGTTCTCCGTCATGGCAGGCGTTGGTGAAAGTTATTTTTCTGCCTATGCGGTTTTCCTCAAGGCAACCACTCCGCAGATTGGCATGCTCGCTGCCTTACCGCCGCTGCTGGCCTCTTTCGCTCAAATGCTGGCAGTGGTCCTAGGTCAGGCGATGGGCGTGCGCAAAGGCATCATTGTGTTTGGTGCCTTGGTCCAGATTCTGGGTCTATTACTCATTGCCGCGTTGCCAAACTGGTTTCCTGATTGGGGATTCTCAGCGTTACTCCTCAGTGTGATTTTGTATTTTGTCGGGCCGAATTTAGGCGCGCCACTTTGGGGTAGTTTGATGGGAGCCTTGGTGCCAGAAAATGTTCGCGGGCGATTTTTTGCTCAACGTACCCGTCTGTCGAGTATCGCCTCGTTCACCGCGCTGTTGTTTGCGGGCCTTATTTTACAATTATTCGCTTTCCTGGATTACACCCTGTACGGATTTCTATTGATTTTTGCTATCGGCATACTAGCGCGCACCTATTCCTGTTATCAGTTAAGCCGCTTGTTTGATCCGCCGCAGGCAGACAAAACTGCGCCTCGAGAAGAGCGAGATGGGTTGCCTGGACTGGCATTTTTGCGCCAGCATCCAAATTTTTTACGTTTTTCTTTGTTCTTTGCGTCAATGCAGTTTGCCGTTGCGATTTCAGGACCGTTCGTGGTGGTTTATTTATTACGGGATCTGCAGTTTAGTTATATCGAACTGACACTGAATACCGCCGCGTCGGTATTGATGCAGTTTCTGGTGCTGAACCGCTGGGGACGACTTGGCGACCTCTTCGGCAACCGTATTATATTGCGCCTGACGGGTTATACGATCCCATTTATCCCTGTTTTGTGGTTGTTGTCATCGGACTTCTATTATCTTTTGCTGGTCCAGATGCTTAGTGGCTTGGTCTGGTCAGGGTACTCGCTGAGCAGTTCTAACTTTCTATTTGACCTGACGCCGGGGCATCGCCGGGCGGGGATGATGGCGCTACACAATTTTTTCGGTAGTGTCGCGGTATTTATTGGCGCGTCGGTAGGGAGTGTGCTGGCATTGATTTTACCTACCAGTATAGTGACAAGCCTGTTTTCGGTAGATATTGCCTTTAGTTGGAGCTCGGTATTTTATGGCGTATTCCTGTTTTCCGCGCTGACTCGCCTGGCCGTCGGCATGCTGTTTTTGCGCCACATTGAGGAAGTACGATCGGTCAAGCGGATGAGCTATCACGGCTTGGCATTCAGGGTGACCCGCTTCTCGCCGGTATCCGGCGTGATTTTTGATATTGTAGCGCGAACGCGTAACAAGGGAGATAACGACTCTTAGCAAGGGCGTCTAGTCAACAAAGTCCAGGCGGGCTATGGCGATACCGGCTTCGCCGCCAACGACGTACAGAAGGTAGGTGGCATCATGCTCGACAAAAATTGTTGGGTCCCGCAGCTGGTTCACGAGAGTGCTCACTGAGCTGCGCTGTGAAGCTTGCAGGGGTTGGTTGGCTCCCTCCCAGGACCTTTCCGGGCGCAGCAATTCCTGGGGTTCACTGGCTCGCCAATGCCACCAGTCGGCGAGCAGGGGGATGCTCGACAGATAGATTCGTTCTGGGCAATCGCCGACCTGAGTCCAAAAGACCAGTAGTTCCTCTCCCCTGACTAACACGGCGCAATGGCGCATATTAGGATTAAACAAATTCGGGCCTTGCTCGAATTGACTGAGCCCATCGTCGGAGCGATAAAAGATGCCAGGCATCGAGAGCGTGTAGAGTTGGCCGGCGAAACTGAAAGCGCGCATATAGGGTCTGCCGAGAATGTTTGAGCTGGCGATAAAATCTAGGCCGTCGGCGGAAATGGCAACTCGACTCGGCTGCAAGCCAAAGGCATCCAAGCCGTGATAATACATGCGGATTTGGCGCCGCTCATGGTCTACGTAGATGTCTGGAGAAGCGATGTGCGGTAGGGTCATGTCGTCCAATGGACTGGGCATGCCAGGCCCGCGAGGCCTTGCCAGTTTGGTCGTGTCGAAATCCTGGGGTATTTCTGCAGCTGTCTGTAAGTAAGGCGTGTCACTGAGTTGCAGGGTACCCCCACGGTGAATCTGCCAGGGGCCGATCAAATGATCGCTATAGGCCAGACGGATATAGTGACCCTTATGATCAGCAAAATAAAGATAGTAACGGCCCAGCGGTCGCGGAACCCAGTCAGGGACTCTGATCAGACTCGGACCATTGATATTGGTCCCGATACTGGCGTCCAACTCGGGATAGATGATCGGACCTTCCAGCAACCGAGTCACTTTAATCCGCTTGCAGTTGTCCATTACACGGGCGCTTGACGTGGTAGCCTGGGTTCTCTTGGGCGGGGCAATTTCTCATACAGATCACTGATCAGTTCATCGCGAGTCGCCTTGTGCTGCGGGTCAGACCACAGGTTTACCCGTTGCTGTGGGTCTGCTGTCATGTCGTAAAGTTCGCCTTCAGTGCCAGCATAAAGACTGCTCTTTTCATAGACCGTACAAAGCCAGCCGGCTTTGTTGTAAATCGACTTCATGTGGAGGCTGACTTCGCCGTGTTCCGAATCCCATTCGGTAATAACGTCTTCACGGTGTTGCGCCTCGGCATGGGCGTCATTCAGAGGCAATACCTGACCCTGCACCCAAGGCGGTGATTCGATACCGGCGATTTCACAGAAGGTTGATGCCAGATCGAGATGGCCGACTGGCAGGGTGACGCTGGCAGCCGGGGTGTCGGTATGGGTCGCCGGGCGCCAGATCATGGGCAGGCGCATCAGGGCATCAACATGGTAAGGCCCTTTAAACAGCAGACCAAAGTCGCCCTGAAATTCGCCGTGATCGGTGGTAAAAATAATGTCGGTATTGTCATACCAACCTTTTGCCTTGAGCCAGTTGATGACACGACCACAGGCATCGTCAATCAACTCGTTTTCGATATGATTCATGGCGTTGATTTCGCGCACCTGATCCGGGGTCATGTCTCTCGGTATGAAGTCTCGCGGTGATTCCAGGTTGGTCCAGACAGTACCGTCATAATAACCTTGCCAGTGCTTGGGTTTAGTGGCGAGCAAGGCTTGCATTTCTGCCTTGTCTTCGCTGTAGAGGGACGGTAAGGGTACATCGCGCCAGTTCACTCGGTGAGTTTCTGAGGCCGGCGGATCCCATGGATGGTGTGGGTCTGGAAAGCTCATCCAACAGAACCAGGGATCTTCGTCCTGACGTTGATCAAGCCAGTCAAGGGTGCGGTCGGCAACCCAATCTGTGTGATACAACGCTTTGGGGATATCGTTAGGCCAGACCTGTATGGCTTGGGTATCGCCGGCGCCGATCGTATTCTGCCCGCGGGCAGTGACCATTGGATAGAATTTTTCTTTGAGGTCAGGATGTTCTTGGGTCATGAAGCGGTCATAGTGGCTGTGACCTTCGAAGAAGTGGTTCGCCAGTTCCATATGATCGAAGCCTCGATGGGGCCCGGTGTTGTGTTCGTTGGCCATGCGGTTTTCAAAGAATACCGCGGGGTCGCCGAGCCAGGGTTCAAAGTGAGCTTTGCCTAACAGTGCCGTTTGGTAACCGTGATCCTGTAGCCAATGGGCAATGGTGGGCGTCTCTTCGGGTAGCGCAACGCCGTTCATCCAGACACCATGGGTCGATACATATTGGCCCGTCATGATGGTCGCCCGGGCCGGCATGCAAACGACGTTCTGGTTATGGGCGCGCTGATAATTAATACCCTCGCGCGCCAACTTGTCGATTACTGGTGTTTTGGCGACCAGTCCACCGTTACAGCCTAAAGCGTCGAAGCGCATCTGGTCCGTGGTGATTAGCAAAATATTTCGTTTCATCGCCAGTTTGCTCATAGATAGTGGCCTCAGTGTACACAACTTTGCGGTTTAGGGGGGCGCATGAGTCCTGGGTCGAGAACAATCGCCGCAGTGTCTGTGTTAGGGCGTGAGCAGGAAATGGGCAGGGAACGGACTGTTAACCGGCTATATGACGGGCTATATGACGGGCTATATGACGGGCTATGTAACGGGTTATGTCATGCCCTAGCTAATGCCCTAGATCGGCTCGACGCGAGCAGCGGCAGCCGCAACGCCAGACAGTTCGCCAGCGTTCGCTATGATGCCAGTCTGGAATTGATCGCTTTGTTGCGGCGCATCGACCTCTGTCTTGGGCTGGTCGGCTAAAACATGAGCGACACACAGCACTAAAAAAATAAGCAGAAATAGGCGTTGATTCCAAGCTTCCATTTTGACTGTCCTCAGCTGATTTTCGAATGGGTTAAGTGATTGGCATGATTGTCTTTGAGGCTCACGATAGTCTGCTGTTGCTGATGACCTTGGCTAGCGGGCCTTGGTTAGCAAGCCTTGGGTACCAAATTTTGAGCCGCGGTCTTGGGTACCTGTCTGAAGTTCGGGTGATGAATCGCATTTTCACGATTAAAAATATCTCACGGTACTGTTCAGCAGTGAGTCGCGGTAAGAGTTCGTTTCATTGATCCGCCGGTTGGCGTGCCAGTGTGCCAGTGCCGCCGTGTTGAAGGGCATCAGGGATCCGTACGCTACCTGCCAACCGAGTGCTGGGTCGAGTTTGCGGGTTGCGTCATGGTCGAGTTGTGCGGGGTTCGCTGTGAATTGCCGGGTCCGTGCGGTGTGCGCAGCATCAAGGGGATCCTGCCGGGCAAAGATAATTTGTGGAACAGGGGCGTCAGCGTCGCTGGAATAGGCGGTTAAATAGACATTGTCGAAAGGGTAAGCCGCCGGCGATCCTGAGCGTGCATAAGCTGGCAGAGTGCCGAGGGCGATGGAACAATGGGGTTGCCATCTGAGTTGGCAAGCCTGGTTGCTCGGGGCAGCTGACTGCAGGCTAGTTGGGGACCCAATGCTATGCCGGTGGTCGATGTCGAGCCTTAGATCGGCAGTTCCCTGGGTGTCCACCTGCTGGCCGTAGACACAGAGTAATGCCAGGCTGAGCCAGGAAAAAATAACATAACTTGAGCGTTGAATGGATGCCATGGAAACATTGTTACTGAACCATGTCGGCCAAACGCTCGACCCGTTCACAAAAATGCCGGCGTGAGTTCTTAAGATTGGGTGTTTTGAGCGGCGGTGACATCAGGGCCTCAACCGAGACCCTGATGGGTGAGCATGAAGTGCTACTTTTCGCGGAGAATGACCGGTAGATCTGAGTAACCCTTGACGAACGATGACTGCACCCAGGTGGGTGGCCCAACGGCTTCGATCGCCTTGAAGCGCTTGCCGATTTCTTCCCAGAGGATTTTCAATTGCATCTCTGCCAGACGATTACCCATGCAGCGATGGATGCCGAAACCAAAGGATAAATGTTGTCGAGGATGGGCGCGATCAATAATGAATTCGTCGGCGCGCTCGATGACCTCACTGTCACGGTTACCTGACACATACCACATCAAGAGTTTTTCACCGGCCTTGATTTGCTTGCCGCCTAAGATAGAGTCCTGCAGAGCAGTCCTGCGCATATAGGCCAGCGGCGTCTGATAGCGAATGATTTCTGGAACCATGCTGGTAATCAAATGGCTATTGTCTCTTAATTTTTGATATTCGCCAGGATTCTGGTTCAGGAACCAAACGCCGCCGGTAATAGAGTTGCGGGTCGTATCATTACCACCAACAATCAGCAAAACCAGATTGCCCAGATATTCCATGGGGTCCATGTTGCGGGTCGATTCACCGTGAGCCAGCATGGAAATCAGATCGCCGCGCGGTGGCTCGTTGACCCGCTGATTCCACAGGCCGGTAAAGTACTCCAGGCATTCATACAGCTCAGCTCGGCGCTGATCCTCACTTTCAACGATGATGCCGGTTTCAACGTCGGCGGTAGCTACATCTGACCATCGGGTCAATTTACGTCGATCTTCAAAGGGAAAATCGAACAGCGTCGCGAGCATCTGGGTGGTCAGTTCGATAGAAACCTGGTCGACCCAGTTGAACTCTTCATTGCGGGGCAGGCTGTCGAGAATGTCTACCACTCGGCCACGAATTTCATCTTCCATCAGTGCCAAGTTTCGAGGTGCCACCACAGGGCTGACTTCTCGCCGTTGCTGGTCATGCTTGGGTGGATCCATGGCGATAAACATGGGCAAGGAGAAATCTTCATCTTGGTCGGTCGCAACGATGGAGCCCGACGAGGAGTAGAGGTCGTGGTTGGTGTCGACTTCCATGATGTCTTTATAGCGAGTCACGTTCCAGAAGGATCCGGCTTCGGCGTGATCAGTCTGCAAGTGCACGGGGTCTTCTTTGCGGAGGCGCTCAAAGTAGCCGACGTGATTGTCGTTCTCAAATAAATCTGGCCGGAGCAGATCGAATTCATCCAGTGGCAGATCATAGGGGTTGGATTGTTCGGTGGTATCCCTGGCTTCGCTCATGGTTAACTCCTGCTGAATTAAGTGTATTGCTTGACCAGCATGCTCAACAATGACGGCTGCTGGCGTCTTCACGACCCTGCGATGATGCAGCATGCCGCAGTAGATGCGCGTTAAGAGTAACTAACCTTCACAGAACAGGCAACGTCAGACCAGGCCACGTCTAACCAGGTCCCGCTGGGTCGAGGCCGCCGCGGTTTTGTGGTGCGCAAGGTAAGTATGTTGCGGTAATTGCAATGTCATGTCCCAAAATGTTCATTTTACGCAAGGCTGTAATTGCTCTACAGTAGCGATCGTTCTAGGTAATCTCCGAAGTGAGGTTGCCCTTAGGCGCTATTTCAACCCTTGACTGCCCCTTGAATACACAAAAGGATACTTCTGCCATGGCTAACTACTTCAATACTTTGTCGCTGCGTGAACAGCTCGCCCAACTGGGTAAATGTGAGTTTATGGATCCTGCTGCCTTCAGTGATGGGGTAAGTGTCCTGAAGGGCAAAAAACTGGTGGTCATAGGTTGTGGTTCACAGGGACTCAATCAGGGCTTGAATTTGCGTGACAGCGGCCTCGATGTATCTTACACGTTGCGTGAGTCGGCTATTAAAGAGCAACGACAATCCTGGAAGAATGCCACAGACAACGGCTTTACGGTGGGTACTTATGCGGAACTTATTCCGACAGCAGATTTGGTTCTTAATCTGACGCCAGACAAGCAACATACAGCCGTGGTAACAGAGGTCGTGCCTCTGATGAAGCAGAATGCGTGCTTGGCGTATTCGCACGGCTTCAACATTGTCGAAGAAGGCATGCAGATTCGGGATGACATTACGGTGATCATGGTGGCGCCCAAGTGTCCGGGCACGGAAGTACGTGAGGAATACAAACGGGGCTTTGGTGTGCCGACGCTGATCGCGGTGCATGAGATGAACGACCCGCAGGGACAAGGTCTGGCCATAGCGAAGGCCTATGCTGCCGGTACCGGAGGCCATAAGGCCGGTGTCTTAATGTCTTCCTTTATTGCCGAGGTCAAGTCTGACCTGATGGGCGAGCAAACCATTCTGTGTGGCATGCTCCAAACGGGTTCACTATTGTGCTTTGATAAGATGGTCGCGCAGGGTATAGCACCGGGTTATGCGTCTAAATTGGTACAGTATGGATGGGAGACGGTGACTGAAGCGCTCAAGTATGGTGGCGTCACAAACATGCTGGATCGCTTGTCAAACCCGGCAAAGATCAAGGCTTTTGATCTCGCTGCTGAACTCAAAGATATCATGCGGCCTTTGTACCACAAACACATGGACGACATCATGAGCGGCGCCTTTTCCTCGGGCATGATGCAAGACTGGGCCAACGATGATGT
>JGI20153J14295_10001507_pt1 | contig 17888 bp, 21 predicted proteins | sample COG_03_FD_14295 | JGI IMG/M metagenome (IMG submission 14295) | reverse complement strand
CTATATTGGAACGCATCAAAATAAAGATGCACTGGCAGATTTATTTATGCAGCAGGCGGGAGTTATTTGGTAATGTTATTTTTTTATTCCTAACTGAATTATTTTTTCTTTTCTCCAACTCCCATCTTTTAATCTTACAAACAATAAATTACGGTATTCCGCATAAAAAATACATTTAAAATAAAAATTTAATTTATTTTTTATTAAACGGTATATTTTAACTCTATTTTGACGACTTTTAAATCTATCCCTATTCGAAAACTGACTATTAAAAACCCCTAAATAAGACACTGTTTTTTTTGTGCTGTTATAAGCTAAACTATCTACTTTATTAAAAACCTCATAGCATACAGCTAAAAAACAATTCAAAGGATGGCTTAGCTTATCTAGGGTATTCACTGCTTCTTTTGCATTTGTTCTTTTAGACAATAAAAAAACATCATAGGCATTTCTTAAAGGCATTGTTTTATAATAAAAACCATCATCATTTATTTGGCTTGCAGCAATAGATAAGTTTAATTTATTTGCATAACTCAATACAGCAACACCATTTGTAATTTGAATATCTTTCTTTACAAAACTATAATTAAATTCATTATCATATTTTGAATTTAAAAGTTGACTATGAATTTCAACTGCACCAATTTTATTCTTCTTTGTTGATCTTGGATAATGCCTATGAGGAAAAAGTTTGAAATTATACATTCTTTGTGGTAAATACCCAATCTCTCTTAAAATAGTAATCGCTTTTGGATAGTCTACTTTCGAGAAAATAAAATCAATGTCCCCCACCATCCTTTCGGCAATATCCTCATATATTTCTGCTAATAGATTACCAGTACCTTTTAAAAATATTGGAGTTATGTTATTTGCTAATAATAGATTATTTAATTCTTGTGCTTGTAAAATTATTTGTTTATTCCGCTCCCTGTTTATTTCGGTAATGTGCTCCATGAAATTAATCAACTCTTGAGGTAAATAGTGTAAGAAATCTGCGCGCTTTAAATTACAATACAATGCAGGAAAGACTAAATGACCGGTACTAACTTTCACTACTGCCTGCCAGTCTATAGACGTTGATTTTAATTGCTTTTCTATTTCTTGTCTATTCTTTTCTTCCAAAGAAATGGTCAAGCATTTGGCAATAAAAAAAAGGGTTTCTTTATAATTCAATTGATGATTTTTTTAATCCAAAGAAATTATTTGGTTGGATCCGGATCTTGATTAAAGAGATCTTCATTTTTCTCTTTTAATTTTTCTAAGGTGAATTTGTCTCGTACAGACTTTGTTTTTGGGAAGATATAATTAGAAAGGGTCACAAAGACTTTTACTCGCTCTGTTTTTGTGAGTTTTTCTTGGTTTATAAGCAGATCATCTAAAACCTTTTCGTAGAGAATTTCCATCTTTTCCTTAATGGAAGGGCCTTCTTTTTTTGCAGGACCTCTTTTGGATTTCTTACCAGCTTTCTTTGCTGAGTTTGGATCGAATGGCATAACTTATTAATTAAAAACTTCGTTTAGGTAAATCTTTAAACCACTTCTCATAAAGTATTGAAGTAGGAACAACAATTACCCAAGCAGTCATGAATATTAATTGTAAATCTAAGAAAAAAGAATTGTTTGATTGATACCACATTTCTAATTCTCCTTTATAAGGTGCTATTACTCGTTTGTAAAATTCGTGTGGATCTTCATCTTTAACAGCTGAAATGATTGATTCCTCATCTCTAAATATTATAGAACCTATTCCCGTAAGACCCGGCTTAACATTGTATATTTTAGATTGTACCTCTTCATTATATGCTATAAAAGTCTTAGTGACTAATGGTCTAGGTCCCACTAAACTTATATCACCCTTTAAAATATTAATAATTTGTGGGAGTTCATTGATCTTTGTTTTTCTCAAAAATGATCCAATTTTCGTAACTCTTGGATCATTTTGAAGGGTAATACTACCAGTACCTATGTTCATAGAATTTTTAAGCATTGTAGCGAACTTCCAAATTTGGAATCTTGAGTTATGAATTCCATAACGCTCTTGAAAGTAAAAAACCTCACCTTCAGCTGAAAGTTTTAAAATTATCATTATCGGAATAAAAATAGGTAAAAGAATAATTAGTGTAATTAAGCTAACAATAATATCTAAAAGACGTTTTAAAAATTTATACATAATTTACATTTTTTGATCTAAATGCTTACCAGTTTCAATGTGCATGAAATCTGGAACATATTTTTTAATAACAGTTACAATATCTGACTTTTCCGAATTCAAATTATTAAATATATTTTCAAAATCAGATTCTACTTCTTCAAAAGATATTTTAATATCTGGTGTATGTATGAATCCTAAAGAATCATATTTGTTAATTTCATAATCTTCTTCTTCAGTATAAAACTCCTCGTATGTTTTTTCTCCTGAAGTATCTGTCTTAAAGAAATAAATTGGATACTTTGCAGGGTACTTATCAAAATCGAATTCTTTTGCTTCTTTTTCTAATTGGACTAATACTGGTTCAAATCCATTATCCTTTAAAAAATCTAAAGCAATTTCTTTAAAATAAATCTGATCTTTATGGAAATCTAATTTAGGGAAGAAAATATTACCTGTTTCCCCTAAAAAGGTAGCCAATAAACATATTTGTCCCGATTGTTCTGGCGTAACAAAAAAACGTTTAATATCCTCCGGACAAGAAAGCGGTTGTTTTTTATTTAATCTGTAAATAAACCCATCTAATAAACTTCCGTTAGAAAAAGCTACATTAGCAAATCGAGCTGTTGATACTCTAAAATTATTTTTCTTTGATAAAATTAATTTTTCCATTAAGCTTTTTGAAGCTCCCATAATATTTACTGGATTAGCAGCTTTATCAGTAGAAACACTAAAAAAGTAATTTGGAGGATTTAATTCGCAAAGTCTTAAAAGCTTGATTGCACCGTATACATTATTTTTAATTAATGCTTCAACAGAAATTTTATCTTTTTCTGATCGCACATGTTTATGGGCAGAAAAATTTGCAACTACTTGCCAAATTTCAGAATTAAATATTTTATTAAACGTATCACTTAATAAATTTACAGGATATGTAATGTATTCTGGATTGTAATCTAATAAATTAGAACTTCTTAGATCTCTTGTTAACTCCGTTAAACCATTTTCATTAATATCTACGACAGTTATTTTTCTAGGTTTAAATTTTAAAATCTGTTTGATGTAACTAGATCCAATTGTACCTGCTCCTCCGATAATTAAAATTTTTCTATCACAAATGTTATTAGACAAAATATTTTCACTTTTGAAAATATCATTATCAAAACTTATCTTTTTATAAAAGCCTTTTTCAAATTGTTTCATTTTGTTTTTTTTAGTAACTATGCTTAATTAAAAAGAAAGTATTATTTCTTTTTTAAAATTGTTCTTAATATATGAGTTAAAATGAAGCAATTGTTTTTTTAATTCCCTCTTTTGAAGATAAAGGTAATTTTTTTTGAATTGCATTTTTTATTTTTAAATTGGACACCTCATAATTTTCTGTTAGTTTTAGAAGTCGTTCAGAATTTATTGGTATTGGAACTAAATCTCCAACTTTAGCTAAAAACCTAACAAATAACTTAGGTAGTTTTAAAATTCTAGTTGGTTTATTTAATACTTCAGAAATCATTTGTACTAAATCAATAGTTGATAATGAGATGTCATCTGCTATGTTATAAATTCCAGATTCTATTTTAACATTATCAATCAACTCATTAATAATAAAACACAAATTATCCACAGAAGTAAAAGATCTTCTATTTGTATACTTTCCAAATGGATAAGGAATACCCTTAGAAACAAATCTATATAATAAATTAAGATTTCCTTTATTGTTAGGACCGTGAATCATACAGGGCCTTAAAATGTACACTCTTTTATTTTCTGGAATATTTTTTGATAAAATATAGTTTTCTGCTGCCAGTTTTGATCTCCCATAAGCAGTAACGGGAATAGGCTTGAAATCCTCATCCAACGAACCTTCCACAATATCAGCAACTGCTTTTACAGAACTCATGTAAATAAAAACTTCACAATCGCTTTGCAAAAACTGATCGAAAAGATTTTTTGTTAATACAGTATTAACTTCATAATACTCTTTATGTTTAGAAGTTTTTTTTAAATCATGTGCTTTTCCAGCTAAATGAATAAAACTTTTTATTGATTTTCTTTTTTCTAGATTTAGATTTTCATAATTAAATTCGTTTCCTGAAGAATTTCTAGAAACACCTATTATTTGTTTCTTTTTTAATATTAGATATTTTTCTAAATTACTCCCTACAAAACCTTTATTTCCTGTAATTATATTTAATTGCAAATTATTTTATTTACTCTTTATTAATAAAAATTATTTATAAATTCTTTCGTAGTACTTTTCATATTCTCCAGATGTTACATTTTCCAACCAATCTGAATTATCTAAATACCATTTAACTGTTTTATCTATGCCTTCTTCAAATTGTAAAGATGGCTCCCAGCCTAATTCATCCTTTAGTTTTGTAGAATCGATTGCGTACCGAAGATCATGCCCAGCCCTGTCAGTCACATAGGTAATTAATTTATCAGAAGCACCTTCTTCTCTTCCGAGTAATCGATCCACTGTTTTAATCATTACCTTGATCAAATCTATGTTTTTCCATTCATTGAATCCGCCAATATTATAGGTTTCACCTAATTTTCCTTTATGGAAAATAATATCAATAGCTCTGGCGTGATCATCAACAAATAGCCAATCTCTCACATTTTCTCCTTTCCCATATACAGGTAATGATTTATTATTTACTATATTGTTGATAAATAAAGGAATTAATTTCTCAGGAAACTGATATGAACCGTAATTATTAGAACAATTAGATATTACTGTTGGCATTCCATAGGTATTTGCAAAAGCTCTTACGAAATGATCTGAAGACGCTTTAGAAGCCGAATAGGGTGAGTGAGGATCATAGGCTGTTTCTTCTGTGAAAAAACCTTCTTGACCCAATGAACCATATACTTCGTCTGTTGAAATATGGTAAAATAATTTATCAGTAAAGTTGTCGTTCCAATATTCTTTTGCCGCCTGCAACAGATTAAGCGTCCCCATTACATTGGTCTGTGCAAAAGAAAAAGCATCTTCTATAGAACGGTCTACGTGCGATTCTGCTGCTAAGTGAATAACTGAATCTATTTGATATTCTTTAAAAACCTGTTTTACCTTTTCAATATCACAAATATCACATTTTACAAATGTGTAATTCTCCTTGCTCTGAATATCTTTCAAGTTATCCAAATTCCCAGCATAGGTAAGCACATCCATATTAACAATATGGTAATTTGGATATTTATTCACCAATAATCTCACGAGATGAGAACCAATAAAACCAGCTCCTCCGGTTACTAATATATTTTTCATAAACTAATTTTTTATTTTTTCTATACAATCTTTTAAAGAATCTTTCCAATAAGGAATTTCAATTTTAAAATCATTTTTAATTTTTGATTTATTTAACACAGAAAAATGAGGCCTTTTTGCAGGTGTGGGATAGTCTTTAGTCTCAATTGGTTTTACATGACAGTTTACTTTACCCAAAGTCATAATAGCTATTGAAAAATCATACCAAGAAGCAACTCCTTCGTTCGAAAAATGATACAGACTGCCTTTGGAATTTATGTTAGTTTCTTTATTGTAAGAAAGAATCTCTAAACATGTTTTCGCCAAATCAAATGCATTCGTTGGTGTACCCACTTGGTCAAAAATTACTCCTAATTCATCTCTTTCATTTCCTAACCTTAACATTGTTTTTACAAAATTATTCCCATATGCTGAATACAACCAAGAAGTTCGAATCACAACTGCATCAATATCAGAATTAATCACAGCCAATTCTCCACTTCTTTTTGTATTACCATAAACACCTATTGGGTTTACTTCATCTAACTCTTGGTAAGGTAAAAAACTATTTCCATCAAACACATAATCGGTTGAGATGTGAATTAATTTACCGTCTACTTTTTCTAATGCCTTTACAAGGTTTAAAACACCTGTCGCATTTACTTTTTTAGCAATATCTGAATCCTGCTCTGCTTTATCTACAGCAGTATATGCAGCACAGTTTATAACCGTATTTATATTATTGTCTTTAATAAAAATATTTAATTGACTGCTGTTACAAATATCCAATTCAGGCAAATCCATAAAAAAGAACTTGAAATCTGTAAAATGTGCTTCTAAATCCTTTATTTCTGAACCTAACTGGCCATTAGACCCTGTTACTAAAATATTCATATATTTAAAAATTAAATGGAGATTTTAAATCTTTAAATGATGGTAGAGTTTTATCTTTAACGGATAATTGAATTTCATTATCAGTTAAACCCCAGTTTATATTCAAATCAATATCATCGTACTTAATCCCAGAATCATATTCCGGCGCATAGGCACTATCTACTTTATACGCAAAAACAGCAGTATTGCTCAAAACAGAGAATCCATGTGCAAAACCTCTAGGAACAAATAATTGCCGTTTATTTTCTCCAGTTAATTCAACAGCTACATGTTTACCATAGGTTGGGGAACCTTCCCTAATGTCCACAGCAACATCTATTACTCTACCTTCAATACAACGCACCAACTTTGCCTGATCAAAGGGCGGTTTTTGAAAATGCAAGCCTCTTAAAACTCCTTTCGAGGACTTCGATTCATTATCCTGAACAAATTTTATGGGACAAACATTTTCTTCAAATTTATCTAAATTAAAAGATTCTAAAAAATACCCTCTATCATCTCCAAATACTGTGGGCTCAATAATAATTAGATCTAATATTTTTGTTTCAATAAACTTCATTATTCTTTAGCTAATTTTAAAAGATATTTACCATACCCATTTTTCTTTAATGGCTCTGCTAATTTATTTAACTGCGCTTTGTCTATGTATTCCATTCTATAAGCAATTTCTTCTAGGCAAGCTACTTTTAGTCCTTGACGTTTTTCAATAGTTTCTATAAAGTTCCCCGCTTCCATTAAAGAATCATGTGTTCCTGTATCTAGCCACGCAAAACCCCTGCCTAATAACTCTACCTTTAGCTTTTTCTGTCTGAGATATTCTTGATTTACTGAGGTAATCTCCAACTCTCCTCTCTGAGATGGTTTTATATTTTTAGCAATCTGCACCACGTCATTAGTATAGAAATACAATCCAACTACTGCAAAATTAGATTTAGGATCAGTAGGCTTTTCTTCTATGGAAATTACATTACCTTTAGTATCAAACTCGGCTACACCATATCGTTCTGGATCATTTACATAATATCCAAAAACAGTTGATTTTGCTTCAGATACATTTTTTATAGCATTTTGCAACATCCTTGAAAAACCATACCCATAAAAAATGTTATCTCCAAGCACTAAGCACACATTATCAGTTCCAATAAATTCCTCTCCAATAATAAAAGCTTGAGCAAGACCATCTGGACTAGGTTGTTCTTTGTAAGACAATTGTATACCTATTTCATATCCATCACCTAATAATTTTTCAAAATTCGGCAAATCTTCGGGAGTTGATATGATTAAAATATCTCTTATGCCAGACAACATCAACACAGATAACGGGTAGTAAATCATGGGTTTATCATAAACAGGTAGTAACTGTTTTGATATTCCTTTTGTAATTGGATATAATCTAGTACCGCTGCCTCCTGCTAAGATAATTCCTTTCATATATTTCTATTAAAATTTATTTTTTTTAAAATTTTTTTATTAATTATTCTACTTTTAACATCAAAAAACCAACCCCATTTATTAAAATATTTAATTGCAGATTGAATAAAAATCTTAAAAAGTCTAGGATTCGAATTAGCCCCTGATTTATACCCGTGATTTACTGAAACTAATGGGTAATACAATGACTTATAATGAGCATGTATCCTTCTCGATAAGTCCCAATCCTCAAAATACATAAAAAATCTATCATCATAAAGTCCTACTTTATTAAAAGCTTTCATATTAAATAGAGTAAAACAGCCAGAAATTACAGGTACATTTATAATAGTACCTTTATGAAACTCTCGCAATTCATATTTATTAATATATTTTGAATAAAATAAAAACGGCAATTTTAATTTTCTTATAATTAGACTCCATGGAGTTGGTAATAATTTTGGTAAATATTGAATTGAACCATCATAATTTAATATTTGAGGCATCATCATTCCCACATCAGAATTATTTTCCATGAATTTAATCATTGAAGAAAGTATATCTTCTTCAACAGAAATATCAGGATTAATTACTAAATGATATTTATAATTTAAAGACAAAGCATTATTAATGGCTATATTATGAGCTTTACCAAAACCTAAATTATTATTTTGAAAAAAATATTCAATTCTTGAATTATCTATTTTTTTCAAAACTTTAAGCGAATCTTCAGGGGAATTATCAATTAAATATACTTTTCCAACTAAATTAGATTTAAGTACGCTTTTTATAGCGATTGTTAATTCCTCAATACTATTACAATACATTACCAATGAAACTGAAAGGGTTCTGTTTGCCATAAATTTATTACTATTTATAATTTAATTTTTCTATCAATAAAATCTTCAACTATAGTCTTGATTTTCAACTCAGATTCAGGTTTAAAAGAAGACAAGCTTACTTCATTACTCAAAAGCTTAATTACTAAACTAGAAAGATTATCTATATTATAACATCCAATCAAAAACCCTTTTTTTGACAAATATTCAACATGTTCAGTTTGATCATGTAATGTTTCATTTAATTCTAATTTTCTTGGAACAGCAATTACTTTTTTATTGAGTAATAAAGAATCCATCATACTGCCATAACCACCTTGAGTAATAATAATATCAGCTTTTGTAATTAATTTAATTAATTCATTTTTTTTACAAAAATTAAAACTTTCTGAATATTTGACTTTATAATTTGTATTACCTAACTGAATAATAACAGAATATTTGGGACCTAACGTAACATCAACACTCTTAACTAATCTATTAAATTGATAATGACTTGTCCCTGTTAAACATAATATTTTCATAAACTACCAATTTTTGAATTAGGGTATTTATCTAATAAGTGAGTATAATGTACAATAAATAGATTTGCATATTTATACATAAATTCACCTGTTTTTGAAAGAGTAGATATACTAGCTCCTGATTCAATGAAAATTATTTTTGATCCTAAAAAATATCCTAATATCATAAAAGGAATTGCTATTCCTGCACCAGTAGATATTATTATACTTGGTCTTAGTTTTAAAAATAATATAATTGCTTGACAGGTATTTATAAAGTATTTAAATCTACTAATGTGTGGATCGATAATAAAAAAGTGTTTTTCTTCTTTCAAACTTTCTTTTGTATGACCGTTTTTACAGGTTATATAAGTAATCTCGTTTTTAATACTTTTAGGAATAATATTTTGTAATTCTGATAAATGTCCTCCTCCAGATGCAATACCTACAATATTTTTTTTAATCATAATTTTACCGACAAGAATTAATAATTTGTAATGTCGCATCTTCAATAGATAGAAGACCGGTATTAATTTTTGGTATTTTATACCTTAACGAGATTTCATTATAAGCCTTAATTTTATGTTTATAAACCATGTCATCATTTATATCAGCTCTTCTTGATTTTACAATTTCTTCATCGCACTCAAGTATAAAAGCATTTGATTTTTTTAACTCTTTTCTTAAAGATTTGTCAAAAAAATTATAGACCAAATCATTATTTTTAGTATCTACAATCAAATCGGCAACAATGTCAATTAAATATCTATCAATTAAGTAATGTTTTCCCTTTTTGATTTTGTTCTTTTTAATAATTAAATTAAAAATTAAATGATCAATATAAACACAAAAGATATAAACAACTCCAAAAACCCCTGTATAGTTATGATAACCAATTTTCCCCCATTTATAACTTACACGAAAACTTTTTCCCGAAATTCGTCCAAATAAATTAATGATTTTAGCTGTATAATGATTAAATCTTAACCAAATATGATTAAACTTAATCCCTTTTTCTGAAAAAGATTTGATAACGGCATCTGAAATTGTTGATTTTCCGGTCCCGTCAGGCCCTGATAGCATAATGTTTTCCATACGATTAAATAGCTTTTATCCATTCTAGTGAGGAACTTTCCCAATCTGGATGCTTCTCCATTAATTCTAAAGATGATTTTGATAATTTATCATGGATAATATCGTTACTCCACATTTTATTCATTAACTCAGACAATCCTTTAATACTCCCAGGGCTGCACGCTAATAAACAATTTTTAAGATAATCATAAGTACCTCCATTTTTATAAGTAATTATTGGTACACCACATGAGAGTACTTCAAAATAAGTTAATGGTATTTCAGAGGGAATTATCAAAAACGGAAGGATTACAGCTCTTGCTGATTCCACATAAGATTTTAAATCTGAAGGTGATAATTTATCTCTCAATATTAATATTTGATTTTTGCTTTTTAAATTATTATAATTCTCAAAAAACGAACTAAAGTTTGAATGATTATCGGTTCTGAGTAAAAAAACGAGTAAGGCATTTGGATTTCTACGAGCAAATAAATCAAATGCTTTAAGCAATTGAATACTACCTCTTGCTTCTGCAGGTGCACCCATGAAAAGGTAAAACTTCTTATTTAATAAATTATTTCGTATCAACAACTCTTGGTTAGTTATTAACTGATTGAAATTATCTTTCCCTGGAAGTGAAACAATAACTTGCTCCTTATTCCAGCCTGACTTTTCAGCAAATCTTCCAGTATAATTAGAAAATGTTATTACTTTTTTAAAACCATTACTAATTAACTTTTTAGTTATTAATGATTTTGGTGTAATTAACTCTAAAAAGTAGGATTTAGACACAGAAAATCCTACGGTTTTAAATAAGGACATTACTCCTTTGAAATTATAAACTCCACCTGTGATATAAGCTATTTTATTATACTTAAGATTATTTAAAAAACTCATCGACTTAAGACCGTCTCTCCAAGATATGGGATAATAAATTACGTCAAACACATTTTCTTTAAAAAAGCTATTAAATGATTTTATTCCTTTAGGAATTTCAACAATTTCAATTGATTGATATTCTCTTATCTTCTCAATATTTATGTTTGAGGACGATACTATAATAGCTTCCAAACCTTGAGTATTATTTATTGTTTTAGCAACTTCTACTAGTGTTCGCCAAGGCATTAAACGTTCTGTACCCTGATGCATAAAATAAGTATAAATAACTATTTTCATGATTTTAATACTTTTACAATGTTCTGCTTCATACTTCTTTCAGAAAAGATATTATGAAACCTTTCTTTTGCAGCTATTCCGTAATTCAACCTCATACTCTCGTTGTTAATTAGTTTAAGTAATGATTCGGATAATTTAGCAACATTTTTTGAGGGTACCAATAACCCTTCTTTTTTATGTCTAACAGATTCTGAATTCCCACCTACATGAGTTGCAACAATAGCTTTTCCCGAACGCATTGCCTCTAGAAGTGCTATTGAATGATACTCTGCAAGAGATGGTAAAGCAAATATATCTGCAGTATCCAACCAGCCAATAACGTTAGATTGATATCCAACAAAACTAACATAATCCATAATATTTAGTTCGATTGCCATTTTTTTTAGACTTTCTAGATCAGGGCCATCTCCTAACATAATATATTGAAAAGGGATTTTAGTTTTCCTTTTAATTTCTGCAATTGATTGTAATAAATAGGGCAATCCTTTTACTTCGGAAATTCTGGAGGCTGTTATTATTGTTAATTTTTCATTTGATATGTTAAATTCTTTAAAATCAATTTTTTTAATATTATTCAAGGGCTTGAGGCCATTATAAACAGTCACTAATTTTTCTTTAGGTACTCCTTTGCTAATTAAATACTTAACTGACATTTTTTCAACACAAATAACTTTATCAGCAATAAACTTGTATACAAATAATGATAGACCGTTATATATTGGTTCTAAGATCTTCTTTGCATTTGTTGGCGAATGATATAGGCCATGGTATGTGCATATTAATGGTACTTTTATCCCTTTTAAAATTCTCAATAGCAAAACCATTATTGCACCATTAAAACCATGTGTGAAAATTTTATCAGGGGATGTTTCGTTTATTGATTTTGATAATTTTCTAATCCATGAAAAATCTAACTGTTTTTTTATATTTACAATTTGAACATTCTTTTTATGAAGAGCACTTAAATCCGTTCCTAAGTTTTTTAAATTTACACAAACAGAATGCACATTAATTTCATTGTCAACTTCGGAGAGATCTGTGTAGGTTAAAAAACATTTATCTATTCCTGCGCCTAATGAAAACCCCCAAATTAAATTATATACTTTCATTTAATTTATTGAATTTAATTTTATCACTTTAGAAAAATCTGTAACCTTATTAGTTTTGTATTCGTCTTTTAAGTTAAAATCTTTGTTTTTTATAAAAATTGGAAACTCGTCTTCTCTCATCTTTTTTAGAAATAAAGTACTATCTGCTAAATAAATATCTAATGGTTGCTTTTTTAATACCGCTATAAAACGTTCTTTAAACACAAACCAATAAGCCTTAAATCCATTTAAAAATCCTGATTTTCGTAATATTCTAATATCTAAATCACTTTTTATTTGCCATTCTCCTCTTGATAAACTACCATATATCATACAGCCACTTATTGATTCATTGTTATTTGTTCTTCTCTGTAAATTAGATAAATACTTTATGGTTAACTTTTCACCTGGATTTAGAATTTTAGGAAAAGTAAACATAATACATGTCCAAAAATTATCATTAAAGACCCAATTCAATGTATGAGAAATAAACCCAGATAAAAGTATGGAATATAACCAACTTGAACTCCCCATTAAATTTAATACATACATTAAAAAAGTAAATGGTATTAATTCCCATACAATCCTATAAAACATTTCTGTTTTATCTAAATAAAAAAAACCTTGATGAATCCAATTTCTTATTGTGACATTAAATTTAATTTTACCACCAATTTTAGCTTTTTTATCTTTATTTGTCTTTTGATTATTCATCTTTAAATTAAAGTTTTATATATTTTTATAAATTGATCTGAAACAAATGAATTAGAACTCTTTTTTAGCTGATTTTCTGAATACTTTAAAACATCTTCTTTTTGGATTGGATTTTCTATTAAAGATAATATTGAATTATAATAGCTTTCAATGTTTTTTTCTACTATAAATCCATTTTTATTATTGACTATAAAATTTTCGACATCACCAATATTATTTGTAATAATTGGTATTCCACTAGATAGTGATTCTTTAATTACTGTTGGAGAAGCCTCATGAAAAGAAGATAGAATACACATATTCGCAGAAGAAATAATTTTTGGGATATTTGTAGGTCTTATTTCTCCAATAAATAATGGTTTATTCGTAAAACAAATTTTGTTCACTAATAGTTTTAATCTATCATCCTCCTCTCCAGTACCAGCGATTACTAATTTTATTTCATTATTTTTTTGAAATTTTTTACTCCAGAGTTTAATCAAAAATTCCACATCTTTAACATTTGATAATCTTCCAAGAAATAGTACATATTTTTTGTTATTTCCAATTTTATCTTGTAGATAATTTGATTGAATAATCTCGAATTTTGAAGTATCAAACATCGATCCCACTATCGACTGATTATAACTATCAAAATCTAAATACTTTTCTTTGAAAGAGTTAACTACATCTTGACTTACCGGTACCAGATAATCTATTTTTCGTATACAATAACGTTCAATTATTTTAAAAAAAAACTTAACTACATTCATCATTTTACTGCCATGGTTACTTTCAAAAACAGAAAAAGTTCTACCATGTAATGAACAAACTATTTTTAATTTTGGCTTAAAAATTATAAAAGGTATTGCAAAGTATAATCTATGTACATGAACAACATCGTATTTAGTTAAATTTAAAAAAGGAAGCTTAATCATTAGTAATACTAAAAATGTAATGTAGCCAGTCAATTTTCTGGTTACAGGAATAAGTTTAATATTGTTCTGTTTTTGATGATGTTCCCCAATACCAAAAAATAATATTCCTTCACATTTTTCATTAATCCCAAAAATCAGATTTTTCAAATAACGAACACCACCTCCTTGACCTTCTTCAAACGGATTAGTCTGATATACCTGTATTATATTCATTATTTATTTTTGTAAATTTTTCTAATAAACTAATTATAAGAAAAGTTAGTACTAATACTAACTGCGTTTCTAACGATATTGATGTTAAACCTATTATCATTAACATAGGAATTAATAATAATGCGACACTTGACAAATAGATGTTTCGTTTGGTGTTTGATGTGTTCAGAGCCTTCTTGAAAAATTTAAAGGAAACACTAAAGATTAGCAAATATGAAATCCCACCAATAATACCTGTTTCGCCTATTAAGTGTGGGAAAAACATATCAATTGAACTTATTCCATCACTATCAAATCTGTAAAGATCATAGATATTACTATAATTATAATTTATTGAAACCCATCCTCCAAATTTTCCAGGACCTACTCCAAAAAAAGGATTGTCTTTAACAATCTCAAACGATTTTGATAACCATAGAACTCTATATCCATCTTCAATATTTAAACTCAAATTACTTATCCTCTCAACCATATTTTTGCCAAAATAAATAACAAAAGGCCCCAAAATAAAAAACAATTTAAATAGTTGATTAAAACTCACTTTTTTAGTTTTTATAAAAAAGACTATTACACCAAAAATTAGAGCAAATATTGGACCCCGACTATTTGACATAAATAAAGAAACAAAAAATATTATTGATAATATAACTGTAAGTTTTTTCTTAAATATCGGGTAATAATTATAAAAAAATGAAGGTAATAGTATGCAAATAATTATAATAACAAAGTTAGAATAATCTATAGGGTTACCAATTGTTGAATGCACCCTGAATGTTTCTGAGTCAAGATTTAAATAATTTCCAAATCTATTTTTTGTTACAAACAATAATTTGCCAGTAAAAAACTCATATAATGCAGAAATTAATACTGGTATTGATAAAAATATTATATTTCTAAAAATCGAAACAATTTGTGGTGTTGAAAGTTTTAGTCTCTGCACTATGAAGTATATCACACATGGCAATAAGTAACTTCTCAATTGTAAAATAAACACATCTGCTGAAACATTGTTTATTAATGCTGAAATAGCACAAATAAAAATGAAAAAGAAGATGTAATTCCTAATAATTAACTTATTGTTGTTTTTGAAAAAGAATAGTGATACGAATATCAAAATCATTAAAACATCATCAATTAAAGTTATTTCATCTATGTTTAATATATTAGAAATAGTATTTCCATAATACTGAATTAGAATAACTAAATATATTGATGCTAAAAAAAATTTATTCATCTATCTATTATTAGACACGGTTTAATCCCTTAATCTCGGTAGACACTCCAATAATTTCTTACAGAAATCCCATAAGATCCTTTTTCGTTTATAACTTTAGCTGGAACCCCTACAGCTCTGGCGTTATCTGGTAGGTCTTTATTAACGACAGCGTTTGCACCAATAAGAACATTAGAGCCAATTGAAACTACTCCAATAATAACTGCACCTGCTCCAACAACAACGTTATTACCAATTACCGGATGGCCATGCACCTCAGCGCCACCTCCTAAAGTCACACACTGTCTCACAGAAAAATTTATCCCTGCCTTTGAGCCACCTCCAATCACAATAGCACCCGTGTGTGCTATATAAAATCCTGGGCCTATATCTGCTTTTTCAGAAATTGTATTAGATGTTATTATTTCAATAAATTTTCTAAAAAAAAATAGAGGTAAAAAAAATAAATATTTCAAAGGTTTGAAGTTTAATAAATGTACAAACCTAGAGGTTCTATAAGCTAAAACTGACCAAGTTTGGACATATAACAAAAGCACTATTGGTATAAACAAAACGGGGATTCTCAATGCATAAGCCCATCTATCTAGGTCAATAAGCAAATAATATAATTGTTTTATAGATTTCATATTAATATTTTTTTCTTAACAAAATAAACCTGCGTTAGTCTACTGTATAAGATTACAATTAATGTTCCAATAGCAGCTCCATTTATTCCATAAAAGTAAACTAATGGTAAATTCAATAAAATATTTAATGTGATCATTATAATATTTAATTTAAATAAATAATTCTTATGCTTAGACATTAAAATAACTGTTTCGAAGCAGCCGAAAATCGCACTTACCATATACCCAAAAGAAAGAACTAATAATACTGATTCTCCTTCATCAAAATCTTTCCCAAAAACCTGTAATATTTCAACATTAAAAAAATTAATCACTAGAAATATTATTAAACTACTAAAGAATAATACAATAGAAATCTTTTTTAAATAAAATAATATAGAGTTTATATCATTTTTTTCAAAAAAGCCAACTAACATATTAGAAAAAAATATACTAACAGCAGAGACTGGAAACAAAATAAAAAAAGATAATTTTGATGCTAAAGAATAAACTCCAATCTCAGTATTATCTACAAAAAAAGAAATTATATATGTATCAACCCAAGCCAATAACATGCCAGATGCAGAAATAAATAAAAATGCTTTTGAGTTATTAATTTCTAATAAAATTGTTTTTTTAAAAAAAGAGGATTTGTTATAAAAAGCTAAAAAATTAAATTTCTCTAGAACTGTAAAAATTGTCAAACAAATTATAATTGAAAGCCCAAAAGAATGAATTATTTTTTCTGACGGTAGTAACAAATTTTCAAAGAAGTTAATAAAAATTAATAAAATGAAAATATTTACTAAAGGCTGAACTATTTCCATTACGAAGACAGATGTTTTGCCTTTACCCATACCTCTAAAATAATAAATTGTCATCCAATAAAAGGCATAAACTGAACCATAAATAATTAGTTCGCTAAAATATAGAGACTTTAAAAGCTGCTTTTCTGGAATAAAAATGAAATAAAATTTTATTAATAGTGTGATTATAAGTATTGTAAAAACAGATATTGATGCTGTTTGTAAGAATTTTAACTGTCCTTTATTTTTGTTATTGACATTTAATAATTCAGCAGTAAACTTTTGAATATAAATATCAAAACCAAATCTAAATAAAGTATTTAAAAAAAGGAAGATAGAAATAGCAAACACGTATGCACCATAATTTTCAGCACCATAAGTGTTTGTTATAATGTATATCAGTAAAAACTTTAAAAACACCGAAATAAGCTTATAGGATAATGATATTGCACTATCCTTAAATAATTTAAACATATACTAACCGTTTTCTTTTAAATATGATCTAAGACTTGATGACGAGAACCGGTGATCTCTAGAGTTGTAATAGAGCTCTATTCCCTTTTCTTCGCAATACATTCTACCTGTAAAGTTTTTTTCCTTGTACTCATCACCAATAATGCGCACATCTAGTTTAAAAGAACGTAAGATATCTTCTAAATCTTGCTCCGATACGTACGGGACAATTTCATCTACATGCTTAGATCCTTTGAGCTGAATATATCGCTCTATTATAGACTGTGAAGGTTCGTTTTTCTCAGGGCGATCTATCGAAGGGTCTAACTGCAGGCCTACGATTAAATAATCACACTGTCGCTTTGCTTCTTCCAACATCTTTACATGCCCGGCATGAAAAAGATCAAAGGTTGAAAAGGTGATTCCTACTTTCATAACTTATTTTTTCTCGACTACCATCGGTAGTCTGTTGTGTTTGTGTTTTTCTTTTTATTCCTTTTTAGTACTCTTTAAAGCCCCAAAACCTTTGTTATTTTCACGGCTTCGCCGTCACTACTCAC
>JGI20153J14295_10001506_pt1 | contig 17890 bp, 9 predicted proteins | sample COG_03_FD_14295 | JGI IMG/M metagenome (IMG submission 14295) | reverse complement strand
GCATTAGCACATCCTTTTTTTGATGAAAAATTTTTAAACTACAGAGAGGGCCCAGTTCCACTTTATTTAAAAATGTTTCATCCGAAATACGATAATCTTTTTTTTATAGGGATGTTTCAACCTCTAGGATGTATTTGGCCAGGTGCAGAACAGCAAAGTAAATTACTAGCTTTGGCATTAAAAAAAATATGGAAACGACCTTCAAATATTAAATCTTTGTGCGAACGAGAGGTTAGTCATCCTCATATGAAACAAATCAATACCAATAGACATAGAATTACTGTAGACTTCCATCGTTTTATGAAGGATTTAAGAAGCCAAATTAAAAAAGCAGTTTAAAAAAATAATATTATTTTTATCTACCATAAATAGTTTGAATAGTATAATATTAAAGTTCAAACCCAGATAAATATATGCTTAAATTAAATATAAAGTTTCTTTATTATCCTTTAGTGAAAAGGCTTCCTGCTGCCTTAATTTTCTTATTCACATATAGCAACTTAATTTCTGGCCAAACTATTAATGAGTTGGGGAGCCCTTTTGTAAAAAATTTTTCAAAAAAGGATTTTAAAAATGGGTTCAAGGTATTTGATATATCTCAGGATGATAATGGTGAAATCTATTTTGCTAAACCAGGATCTTTGATGCAGTATGATGGTTTTTCTTGGCATAATTACACTACCAAGGATCAATCTGATTTAAGAGCCGTTCTTTATGACAATCAACGTATTTACACTGCCGGTATAGGTGGTTTTGGATTTTGGTTTAAAAATGATAAAGGAATTTTAGAATATTCAAGTTTATACTTTAAATACCCTACAAAGAATGCACCATTACTTCCTGTATTTTTAAATATTGAGTCAATAAATGATATTGTTTATTTTCAGTCTTTTCAACAAATTTATAGTTATAATCCAAAAAGCGGTCAGTTGAATACACTTCCCGCAATTAAGGGCTTTAGCAAACTTTTTTCCTCTAATGATAGAGTTTTTGTTCAAGACGTTTCTATTGGCTTATTTGAAATTATAGATAATCAAAAAAAAATAATTAAAGGTTCAGAAAATATATCTTTTGACATTATTGATGTATTTGAAGTTTCAAAGAAAAGCTTAATTATTGTCACAAAAAATAATGGTTTTTGGCTTTTAGAAGATGGTTTGTTACAAAAGAAAAAATGGAAGGTAAACATCGAAATTGAAAAATCTATAGTTACAGATGTAGAAACTTATATAAACGACGTATTTGTAGTAGGAACCCTTAGAGATGGGTTTTATGTTATTTCTAAAGCTGGATTAAAATTAGCACATTTTAATAAGAATAATGGAATATCAAATAATGCCATTCGTAAAATTTTTGTAGATAACAATCACAACATTTGGTTAGGAACAGAATCTGGTATTAGTTATTTAGAATTAAATAGCAATACTAAATATTTACTTGACAATAAAAGTGGTTTTGGAACAGTATATACAAGTTTTTTAAAAGGAGCATCATTATATCTTGGAACATACCAAGGTCTTTTTGTAAAAGACATAACAAATTCTTTTTCAGAGCCAAAACTTGTTAATAACAGTACAGAGCAAATTTGGAATATAGATGAAGTTGATGGGGACTTAATCGTTGGTAGCGATAAAGGGCTTTCAGTTGTTCGCGATAATTCATTAGAAACCATTCATTTGGAGGGTGGAGCGTGGACTTTTATTAAACATCCTAAAATTGAAAATCTAATGTATGTAGGTTTTTATTCTGGAGTAGCTGTTTTTAAAAAAATAAATAATCAATGGAATTTTATAAGAAAATTCGAGAATTTTGGAGAATCTTCAAGGTTTTTAGAATTTGATCAATATAATCAATTATGGGTTGCTCACCCCTCAAAGGGATACTATAGATTAAAATTATCGGATAGTGCCACAGAATTGACAGATGTTGAATTTTATGGTGTTGAAAATAAAAATATATCAACTTATGCCTATTTCTGTAAAATTGATGGAAATTTGGTTTTTTACAATCCAGAGGGTTTTTTCTATTACGATGCCATAGCTAATGAATTTATAAAAGCTAATTATCCATCAGAAATATTTAATGGTCTTCTTAATATTAATTTTATTTTTCAAGATGAAAATATTTTTTGGTACTCTACACCAAATTATATAGGGTACGTTATTAGAAGTGGTAATGATTTTAATAAAATCCAAGAGCCTTTTTATGCAATTTGGGATCGTCATTTAAAAGATTTTAATAATGTCAAAAAAATTAATAACTCTATTTATGCATTGGGTGTAGATAATGGTATGATATTTCATGACATTGATAAAATTTTAAATAAAACCCCTCCAGTATCTCCCATAATTAAATCATTACAATTTATCAGTTCAAAGGATACGATTAATGCTCCTTTAAATTTGAAAAATGATTTAAACATTCCCTACAGCAATAATTTTTTAAAAATTAAAGTTGCATTACCTAAGTCTCCAATAAGTAATTCAAGACAATTTCAATATAAATTAAGTGGGTTAGAAAATAAATGGTCTAATTGGGTTAATCAATCCGAAATTAAATTGCCTTCACTTAATTCAGGGAATTATGTGCTAGAAGTAAGAGCAAAAATTGAGGTTAATCGTGTAACTGAAAGTATTAAAATACCTTTTTATATTTCTTATCCATGGTATATTTCAAGAACTGCAAAACTAGTTTATTTATTGTTGTTTTTTATAATATTTATTGGTTATAGAGCATTCTTGAAAACAAAGAATAATAATTATGTAAAAAAGTTAAAACAATTAGAAAAACAAAAAAGAGAACGTCAAAAAGAAAAGTTTGAGTTGGAAAAACTCGCTACAGATAAGGAACTATTGTTATTAAAAGAGAAAAATTTGAATTTAGAAATTAAAAAGAAAGACTTTGCACTAGCCTCTTCAACTTTAAATAATATCAAAAAGAAAGAACTTCTTATAGACTTAATTAAGGACATAAAAAATATAGATGAAGCTAAAGAAGATAGTTCTCTTCATTATTCTCTAAAAAAATTAATAAAAAAAATAGACAATCATATTGTTGATAAAGAAGATTGGTTGGCTTTTGAACTTCATTTTAGAAACTCACATTCTCAGTTTTTCGATAACCTAAGAAAAAATCATCCAGACTTGTCTTCAAATGAAATTAAATTAAGTGCTTATCTTAAATTAAATCTTTCTTCCAAAGAAATTGCATCGCTTATGAATGTAGCGATTACAAGTATAGAACAAAGCAGATATCGATTAAGGAAAAAATTTAACCTATCTAAAGAGGTGAACTTGTCAATATACATACAAAGTTTTTAATTTTTTTAAAAAACTGTTTTTCAGCTATTTATAATTTTTAACAAAGTTTTTGTAGAGGTTAAATTTCTTTTCTTATAGCTTTTGTAAAGGTTTCTTTATTGTCGTTTGTTGGTTTAACAATTACCTTTGTAATATTAGTGTCAACTATATTTTATTAAATATTTGTTTTTAACTAGGTATATTAAATTATTAATTTATAATTCTTTTACAATGAAATCAAAATTACTATTCATTCTATTATTAAGTTCATTTATTATAAATGCTCAAGAGGTTACTCACATAGATTTTGATGATTACAACGCTAATATTGTTTTTAATAGTTGGAATACTTCTTCAACTTTTTCTAAAGTTGCCAATCCAGTTTCTGATGCTACAAACCCCTCTGCTTTTGTTGGTCAGTTTACTGCAGGTGATAATAATGATATTGGTATTGGAGTATTGATCCTACAACTGTTTTTACATCGCCTTTTAATTTAGTGTCAAATTCTATTTTTAAGATGAAAGTCTTTTCTACGGAAGAGATAGAGGTCACTTTTCATTTAGAAAACTCACCAGATTGGGGTAATTTCATTGAAGTATCTGACTCTGTTGAGTCATCTGATGTAAATCAATGGGTTGAGTTAACGTTTGATTTTAGTAGTTATTCTAATATTTTTATGAATAATATAGTTATAAAAATTGGTGGATCTAATACAACCCAAGGCGATATTTACTTTTTTGATGATATTAAAGGTCCAGAATTATACACTTCTCCTGCTCAAGAATTTTCTCCAGCAGATGGTGAGGTAGACACCACAATATCTACAAATTTAGAAATTACTACTAATGATTTTTTCAGAAATTTAGATGATTCAGAAATCACAGATTTAACAAATAATGTTGCTGTTAAATTAGGAGATGAAAATGGTGTTGATGTTCCTTTTTCCGCAAGCATAAATCAAGATAAAAATAAAATTACAATAAACCCATCTATAGATTTAGAGAATTCTACAATTTATTGGTATGGTATCATTGATGGCTCTATTGAATATTCAGATGATACGCCTGTTACAGGAGTGTCTGCAAGTTTTACAACAAAAGAGGCCGTAACTGGAGATATTAATGAGATGCTTTTTGATTTTGATACCACAAATACAAATATTGGATTTGAATCTTGGGGTGGAGTTGGTTTTGCTGTTATTGAAAATCCTGATCAGTCTGGAATCAACATTTCAGATAATGTTGGTGAATATACATACAATGGAGGAAGTGCAGGTTTAGAAAACTCTTTAGTAAATGGTGTTACTCCATTATTGCCGCTTGATTTTGCTGAAACTCCATTTATAAAGGTAAAAGTATGGGTAAATAAGCCCGTCGGTGTATCAATTAGATTACAAAACTATCCAGATTATGGTCAGGGTGAAGAACAAACAATAGAAGTAACAGAAATTAATACTTGGGTAGAATTGGTCTTTAATTATGGAGCTGTGACTGCAACTAATTATGATAGAGCACAAATTTATTTTGATAAAGACGGTACTGGAGGATCCTCTATTGGTGATACTTATTATTTTGATGACTATCTCAAAAGTAATGTAGCACCAGTTGTTCAAAATACGCTAAATCCAGAAAATAATGCATCAGATGTTGCATTAACAACAAAGCCAGTAATTTCATCTAATTTTCAATTCAGAAATATTGATAATACTTCTATTGAAGATGCTTCTAATGTTGTAGAATTGAGAGAAAATGATGCAAACGGTGCTTTAGTAGCTATGACAGCCTCTCTAAGTTCAAATAATTCCAATATTACAATTAGACCAGATGTATTACTTACTGCAAATACAACCTATTGGTATGGGATTAAAGAAAATACTATTGAATACGCTGAAAATGAAGAACTTGTAACAGCAGTTTCAGCAACTTTTACAACTACTTCAACAGCTATTAACTTAGTTACTTATGATGACTTTGATGGAAATTCATTAACAACTATTATTGAGTCTATGGGAGATCCAGCAGCTCCTTTTACTACTGTTTCTGATCCAGCTGGAGGAGCTAATATGGTAAAGAAATGGGAAAAAGGTAACTCATGGGGTGGCTGGGAAAGAATTCACCTACAACTTAACGCCCCATATGATGCTACTCAGGATGATATATTTTCTTTTAGAGTGTATTCACCAGTAACAACAGGAATTAGATTTAAAGTTGCTGATGCCAGAGATGATAGTGAAATAAGTGCTCAATATGAAACGGATGAAGAAATTATATTTCAAAATCAATGGCAAACGGTATATTTAAATACTTCTGAACTTGCAGACGGTGTTGAGTTTGATCATGTATTTATTTTTCTAGGACGAGGAGATACCACAAATACAACTTTTTATATAGATGACATAAAAGGACCTCAATTACAAGGCACTGCTTCAGTGAATGAATATACTAAAGTAGGTGTAGAATTTTTTCCAAATCCAACAACCGATATGATTTATTTTTCAAATTTAGATGGGGAAAAAGATATTCGTATTTTTGATATTAATTCTAAACAAATTTTTGAAAAAACAATAAATTCAAATGAGTTGTCAATTAGAAACTTAAAACCTGGTTTGTATTTCATACAAGTTAATGGTCAGTTTAAGAAACTAATAAAAAAATAACATTTAAAGTATATATATTAAAAGTTTACAGCAGGAAGAATTATCCTGCTGTGCTACTTTTTTTTAAACACATTGTATGAATAAATTAACCGTTTTATTTTTTAAAATTATTCCATTTTTATGCTTGTTTTTTCCAAGTATTTTACTTTCTCAAACTGTTATAGTTTCAGGTGAAGTTGTAGATGAAAAAGGTGAAGCACTTCCCGGTGTATCAATAATTGTTGAAGGAACTACAAATGGAGCTGAAACAGATTTTGATGGAAATTATGTTATTAATATTACTACTCCAAATGCAGTATTACAATTTTCTTATTTAGGCTTTGAAACTCAAAAAATTAAAGTTCTAGATCAAAAAAAAATTAATGTAATTTTAAAAGAGAGTGCAGATCAACTAGACGAAATTAGGATTGTTGCTTTTTCAAAGCAGAAGAAGAATAGTGTTATAGGTTCAATGACATCCATTAAAGCCTCAGAATTAAAACAACCAACTTCAAACATTACGAATACCTTAGCAGGTAAAATTTCTGGTTTAATATCTTATCAAAGATCTGGTGAACCTGGTCAAGACAATGCTGCATTTTTTATTCGAGGAGTTACAACATTTGGATTTAACAATAGTCCTTTAATTCTATTGGACGGTTTACAAATTACTACTTCAGATTTGGCTAGAATAGAGCCAGATAACATTGCAACTTTTTCAATTATGAAAGATGCAACAGCAACATCTTTATATGGTGCTAGAGGAGCAAATGGTGTGGTACTGGTTACTACTAAGGAAGGGAAAAAAGGAAAAGCTAAGGTCTCTGTTCGCTTTGAAAGTGCGTTTTCTAGCCCTTCCAAAATCAATAGCTTTTTAGGAGCTGTTGATTATATGGAGCTCTATAACCGAGCGCAAAGAATGAGAGATCAATCAGCAATTTTACTGTATTCAAAACCCAAAATTGAAGGAACTTTAAATGGATTAAACCCTAATTTGTATCCAGATGTAGATTGGTATAATGAATTATTTAATGATGTTGCACTTAATAAAAGAGTAAATGTTAATATAAATGGAGGTGGAGAGGTAGCCCAATACTACTTATCTGTTTCTAATTCTAATGAGAAAGGATTGCTGAAAATAGATCCTTTAAATAATTTCAATAATAATATAGATATTAATCGATCAAACTTGAGAGCAAATATTAATATTAATTTGACAAAAACTACTAAAGTTGCTGCTAAATTTTATTCATTGTTTGAACGCTATAATGGCCCAATCGTAAGTGCCTCAGATATCTTTAGACAAGTTGCGCAAGCTAATCCTGCAAATTTCCCAAAAGTTTTTGAGGCTGACGAAGCCTCGGCTAATTTTAATCACACTCTTTTTGGAAATAAAGGTAATGGTGGCTTTGCTAATCCATATGCAGAAAGTGTTAGGGGGTTTAAAGATAGATTTTCAAACACTACATTAGCTCAATTTCAGATTAACCAAGATCTTGGTTTTATAACAGACGGATTAAAGCTTCGAGCACTAGCTTCTGTAAGAACATATTCAGAAAACCAAAATGAGAGAAGTTTTACTCCCTTTTATTACGGAATATCTGAAGTTGAAACCTCAGAGGGAATTATAAATTCATTGTATCAAATTCAAGAAGGAACTGAGTTTTTAAATAATCCAACAGTTAATAATTATGGGAATAGTAATTTTTACTACGAAGCAGTCTTAGAGTATAATAAAACACTTAACGAAAAACATGATTTTAGTGGGTTATTAGTTTCCTATTTTCAAGAATCACTAAATACAATTTCTGGAAATACTGCATTTTCTACATTACCATCGAGAAATATGGGTATTTCTGGAAGAGCTTCTTATAATTATGATGCAAGATATTTTAGCGAGTTTAATTTTGGGTATAATGGTTCAGAGAAATTTGCTGAAAAGAATCGTTTTGGTTTTTTCCCTTCTGTTGGTTTTGGATGGATTGCTTCAAATGAAACTTTTTTCAAAGAAAATATGCCATCAGTTAATTTATTGAAACTTAAATATACTTATGGACTGGTTGGTAATGATGGAATATCTGGTCCAAGTGATCGATTCTTTTATTTGTCGGAGGTAAATCTTAACAATGGAGGAACAGGATATTCATTTGGAACCAATTATAATAATTACTATAACGGGTATATTATTAATCGATATGCTAATGAAAATGTAACCTGGGAAGTCGCTACAAAATCTAACATTGGTTTAGAGCTCGGTCTCTTTAATAAAGTAAGTATTCAAGCTGATTATTTTACGGAACATCGTAGAAACATATATATGGAGCGAGAATATATCCCTGAAACTTCTGGACTTACAGCTGTAATTAGTAGTAATATTGGTGAAGTTAAAGCAAAAGGGATTGATTTCTCAATCGATTACAACCATGCTTTTAGTGGAGATTTTTATATTACCGGTAGAGGAAATTTCACATATGCAACCAACAAAATATTAGTCAATGGAGAGCCACAATTTCAAAATCAAAATTTAAGTAGAATCGGCTACCCCGTAAATCAACAATGGGGTTATGTTGCTGAACGATTATTTATTGATCAAGAAGATATTGATAATTCACCAGAGCAGTTTAATGGATTTTCAACAGTTAATTCGTATTTGCCTGGAGATATTAAATATACAGATATCAATAATGATGGTGTCATAAATGAAAATGATCAAGTTCCCATTGGAAAACCCACAGTACCAGAAATTGTCTATGGTTTTGGTGTCTCCGCTGTGTATAAAAATTTTGACTTTTCTGTGTTTATGCAAGGTTCAGCACGATCATCTTTTTTTATTAACCCGAATGATATTTCACCATTTGTAAATGAACGAAATGCACTAAGTATTATAGCAAATAATCATTGGTCTGAAGATAACCCAGATCCAAATGCTTTTTGGCCTAGATTATCAACTTATGAGATACAAAATAATCAAAAAACTTCTACTTGGTGGTTAAGAGACGGAGATTTTTTACGTTTAAAAAGTTTAGAGATAGGATATACGATTCCTGAAAATTGGGGGAGTGTTTTTTCTACAGCTAATGTAAGACTGTATTTAACAGGATTAAATTTATTTCATTTTTCAAAATTTGATTTATGGGATCCAGAATTAGCAGGTAATGGTCTTGGTTATCCATTACAAAGAGTTGTAAACATTGGTGCTCAAGTAAAATTTTAATAAGTAACAAATGAAAATTAAAAACAAACACATCGCAATTTTATTAGGTAGTATTTTTATTTTTACTAGTTGTGAAGATTATTTAGATATAGTACCAGATGGTACACAAGAATTGAGTCTACTCTTTAATAGAAAAGAAACAGCATATAATGCTTTAGCCAATAGTTATAGTTATTTACCTCAAAGTGATGGAACATATGCTAGTTATGTTTTAGCTAGTGATGAAGTAGCTGTTCCTATTTCCAAAGAACCGAATTCAATTAAGATGATGAAAGGTCAGCAAAGTATTTCTTCACCATTAATGGGGTATTGGTCTGGTTTTTATGCTAATGGAAGAGGTCAAGGTTCATTGTGGGAAGGAATTCGGAGTTGCAATACCCTCATAGATAACATTGATTTGGTGGTAGATATGACTCAAGAAGAAAAAAATCAATGGAAAGCTGAAGCTAGNTTTTTAAAGGCATATTATCATTTTTTATTAGTAAGTAATTATGGGCCAATCCCTATAGTAGATGTTAATTTACCAATTAGTNCCTCTGATGAAGAAGTAAGACTAGATAGAAAATTAGTAGATGAATGTTTTACTTACATAGTTGAAACCATCGATAATGCAATTAATGATTTGCCTGAAAGAGTTATTGGTAATAATGATTTGGGAAGAATTGATCAAGTAATTGCAAAATCTATTAAATCAAAAGTTTTATTATTTAGTGCAAGTCCCTTATTTAATGGCAATACTCAATTTTATGCAGGATTTGTAAATGCGAATGGTCAAAATTTTTTCAATCAGAGTTATGATGAATCTAAGTGGGAATTGGCTGCCATTGCTGCCAAGGAAGCATTTGAAGCAGCGATTGCCCAGGGAACATCTATGTATTATTTTACTGATACTCCCCCTAGTTTTGATACTAATAATTTTCAGTACCAATTAATAAGAGATCAGTATAATAGCAGATATGTTGTTACAGATCCATGGAATTCAGAACTTATATGGGGAAATTCTAGTCCGGTATCAAACGGTCAATATTGGCAGATACAATCACCAGCGATGATGAAAAGCCCTGCATCTTCGTCTGTAGAAGCTGCTTGGCAATGGTTAGCTCCAAGTGTTCGAATGGCTGAAACCTATTACACCAAAAATGGTCTTCCTATTGATGAAGATTTATCTTTTGATTTTACAAATAGATTGGAACCAACAACAATTGCCTTTAATCAAAGATTTTATGCTCAATTTGCACAAAGAACAGCCAAGCTAAATCTAAATAGAGAGCCTCGTTTTTATGCATCTATTGGTTTTGATAGAGGAGTAAACAGAACTTGGGGAAGTATTTGGAATTTGAAAATGCGAAAAGGAGAAATTCATGGCAGAATTGCGAATACATCTGATTATCTAGTAACTGGCTACGCACTTAAGAAATTAGTTCACCAAGATTCTGAGGGAGATGCTTACAATAAAGCTATTACTTATCCATGGCCAATAATCAGATTAAGTGAGTTGTATTTGAACTATGCTGAGGCATTAAATGAATTTAGTGGTCCATCACCTGAGGTTTATGAGGCTCTTAATATCATTAGAGATAGAGCGGGTATTCCATCGGTTCAAGAATCTTGGACTAACACAGCCTATGCTGCAACACCAAATAAACATACAACAAAAGATGGGTTGAGAGAAATCATTCGTCAAGAAAGAATGATTGAATTAGCATTTGAAGGTCATCGATATTATGATATTAGAAGATGGAAATTAGCCGAAGAGTATTTTTCTACACCAATAAAAGGTTGGTCTGTAGATGAAGAATCAGAGAACAACTACTATCAAATTATGGATGTTAGTTTACGTTCTTTTTCTTCTCCCAGAGATTATCTTCAACCAATTAGTTTTGATGAAATCTCTAGAAATCCTAATTTAATTCAAAATCCAGGTTGGTAAAAAATATATGATTATGAAAACTCAAATAAAAAAAATAATTTTTTTGATCTTTCTTATAACATTAACTTTTTCATGTTCTAAGAATGAGGATGTAGATAGTACACCTCCGGGTATATTGTCAAATATTTCTGTTGTTCCAACAAACGGAGGTGGTATAATTTCTTATTCACTTCCCTCAGATAACGATATTTCTTATGTTAGAGCTGAATATACTAATTCTCAAGGAGAAGAGGTGTTTAGAGTATCTAGTAGTTACAATACCTCTGTTGAAATCAATGGATTAAATCAGACAACTCCTATTAAAGTAAGGTTGTACGTAATTGACGAAAATGAAAATATTTCTGATGAAGTAGAGGTAGAATTTACACCGTTAGAATCATTTATTTATCTAGTTCAACAAAGTATTGAAATATCTCCAGATTTAGGAGGTGTTAAAATTACTTGGGAAAATATTGCTACAAAAACAGTTTTTGTTTATGTCCATATTTTAAACGGAACTGATGAAACAATTAGAATCCTTTCCTCTGATAATGCCGAAGAAAGTCTTTTTATTAGAGGTTTAGATGCCGTAGAAATGACATTTTCAACAAAGGTTGAGGATTTTGATGGCAATATAACTGACCTTCAGGTGGTAGGAAATTACACCCCTTTATTTGAAGAAAAAATTGAAAAAAATACATGGACTTTAATAACCTCTCAATCTATAAATGGAAATGCTTATGAGGGTAGAACTGTTAATTTTTGGGATGATATTGTAGACACTGTAGAAACAGATTCTGATAATAGTTATTTTATTGCTACTAGAGAAAATAATGGTGGAAGTTTAAATTTTCCATTAGATATAGTTATTGATTTAAACAAAAATGTAAAAATTAAAAGATTCAAAGTATGGCAAAGAGCTTATTGGTATCAGGGTGGCGGTGTTACCTATCATTATCAAGAAGAAAATATCAAGTCTTTTAATTTATACGCCAGTAATGATGCCCAATCATGGGATTTATTGGGAGAATTTGACATTGGAGATCCAAGAGATAGTGCAGGTAATATTCCTGCATCTGCATTTCAAGAAGCTATCGATGGTCATGATTTCACTTTAGCTAATACTTCAGAGCAATTTAGATATTTAAAAATCTCAATTACTTCAAATTATGGAAGTACAATAATAACTGTTGGATCTGAGATTACTCTTTATGGTTTAGATAATTTATAATAACTAAGAAACAAATGAATTTAATAAAAAAACACCTTGTTTTTCTTTTTATTTTATGTTCAATTTTATCACATTCTCAGGGCCTGAGAACTTTGGGTAAAAATATTATTAATTTAAATGGTGATGAAGTTCTCCTGAGGGGAGTTGGCCTTGGAGGTTGGATGCTTCAGGAAGGATACATGATGAATTCTTCTGGAGCAGCGGACACACAACACGAATTTATAGAGAAATTAACTCTTTTAATTGGTGAAGAGGAAACCGAGATTTTCTATAGTAATTGGCGTCAAAATTTTATAACAGAGCAAGATGTTAACAGTATAGCAAATCACGGTTACAATAGCATTCGATTACCAATGCATTATAATTTATTTACGTTACCAATAGAGGAAGAACCTGTAGAAGGAGAAAATACATGGTTAGATACAGGTTTTGATATGGTAGATGAACTTTTGACTTGGTGTGAAGCTAATCAATTATACCTCATTTTAGATTTACATGCTGCGCCTGGTGGACAGGGTATGGATGCTGCAATTAGCGATTATGATGATTCAAAACCCTCTTTGTGGGAAAGTTCATTAAATCAAGATAAAACAGTTGCTTTGTGGGGAAAACTTGCAGATAGATATAAAGACAAAGAATGGATTGGGGGATATGATTTACTAAATGAAGTTAACTGGCCTCTTGGAACTAATGTTCTACGAAATTTTTATATAAGAGTTACTAATGAAATTAGGGCTGTAGATTCTGATCATATCATTTTTATTGAAGGGAATGGTTTTGCCAATGATTTTAGTGGCTTAACTCCTCCATGGGATTCTAACATGGTTTACAGTCCTCACAAATATTGGACCTACAATGATACAGCATCCATTCAATGGGTTTTAGACATTAGAGAACAGCATAATACTCCTCTTTGGTTAGGGGAATCTGGTGAAAATTCTAATGTATGGTTTACAGAAGCAATTAATTTAGTTGAGGATAATAATATAGGATGGGCCTGGTGGCCTTGGAAAAGAATTTCAACTATTGTATGTCCTTACTCCATAAACTCTAATGCAAATTATGAATCTATTATAAATTATTGGAAAAATGAAGGCCCTCAACCTTCAGTAGAAAATGCTATTCAAGGATTAAGTCAACTAACCAATGATATCCTTATAGAAAATAATGTTTTTTATAAAGATGTTATTGATGCGGTTCTCAGACAACCTCAAGATGAGACTCACATTCCTTATGCAAACCATACCCTACCTGGGGTAGTTTACCTGTCTGACTATGATCTTGGATCTAATGGTATTGCTTATTATGATGTAGATTATGCAAATTATACATTATCTACAGGTGAAGATTTTCAACCCTGGAATTCTGGATGGACCTATAGAAATGATGGCGTAGATATTCAAACAAATTCCGATACTTCAAATAGTAACGGCTATCACGTAGGGTATACTAACAATAATGAATGGATGAAATATACCGTAGAAGTTTCTGAAACGGGTTTTTATAATCTAAAACTCAGATATGCTACACCGCAAAATGGGGCAAAAATTAAATTTTATATAGATGATGTTGATATCTCAGGTACTATTTCTCTTGGAAATACAGGAGGTTGGACTAATTTTGTCTACCATTCTGTCAATAATTCATATATCGATGCCGGAACACATGTTTTAAAAGTTAAAGTGGATGGAAATACTGAGTTCAATATGAGTAGTATTGAATTCACAAATTCTACAGATCAAATCCCTCCATTTGACGTCTTAAGTGCCACTACAAACGACGATGAGCAATCGTTAAACATTGTTTTAAATCACCCCATCACAAATCAATCATTATCTAATGATTTATTTGAAGTTACAGTTAATAATAATCTAAGAACAATAGAATCTGCTGAAATTAACGCTGTGAATAGCAGGCAAATTACTTTAAATTTATCAGAATATTTATTTTATCAGGACCAAATAGAAGTAAGTTATAATGGTACTATTATCACTTCAGTTTATAACAATACTCTTGATTCTTTTGAGAATCTATTAGTTGATAATAATCTTCAAGCTAGATTTTTAATACCTGGTAAAATTCAAGCTGAAGATTTTAACAATCAATTTGGGTTGCAAACCGAAAATACCTCAGATACTGGAGGTGGTCTTAATATAGGTTATACTGATGTTGGAGACTATGCAGATTACTTAGTCTATATATCCAATAGTGGTACTTATAATTTAAATCTTAGAACAGCTGCTGCTTATGATACTGGTAAAGTTCAGTTTTTATTATTAAATAACAACTCAACAGCAAGTATTTCCACTGTAGATTTACCGGTTACTGGCGGTTGGCAATCCTGGCAAACAACGTCAACAGAAACAAATTTAAATTCAGGAGTCTATACCTTAAAAATGAAAGTTTTAGAGCCTGGTTTTAACATTAATTGGTTTGAATTTGAGTTTTTAGGCTCTCTGAGTACTGATAGTCAAATTAATACTGTTAGCTCAATTTATCCTAATCCTGTAAATCAAATTTTTAAAATTCAGTTTAGTGATTATCAAGAGGTAAAAGTTTTAAAAATAAATGATGTTAACGGGCGATTGGTTAAGAAGTTAACTCCAAATTCGTCAAACGAATATGATATATCAAATCTAAAACCGGGTATTTATTTTTTAACTATTATTTCAGATGAATTGCAATATCAAAAGAAATTAATTAAAAACTAAATTGAAATACTCTTAAAATTAAAGGCACTTAGATCAATATCCAATATCCGTCAAGTTTGAAGTCTAAATTTAAAATTTTTAAACATTTAAAAACTAATCTTACGTCAAAAAAACAAATTATGAAAAAACCAACCCTACTTTTTTTATTAGGTTTTCTATCAATAATTATCCTTTCAACTGCATTTAAAAATAAGAATCAGGAAGGGTACAAAAAAATGATATCTACGAATGCTTGGAAGGTAGATTTTATTGATAATTTTGATAATTTTAATTCAGCGAATTGGCAAGATCAACGTATTTGGGTTAATAATGAAACCCATTGCTATGTTCCAGACAATGAGTTTGGTACAAGAGAGGTAAGTAATGGCTCATTAAAACTAAAAGTTGTTAGAATTGATGAAAAAAGACCATGTGATAATTTTGATAAATATGGGAAACAACATCCTGAAACGCAATATGTTTCTGGAAGAATTGCATCCAAGAATAGGAAAGAATTTGTTAAAGGAAAATGGACTGCTAGATTACGACTTGGTAGTAATGGAGAGCCAAGTATGTTTCCAGCATGGTGGATTTTAGGTGCCCAAAATAATGAACCCCCTGTGCAAGAACCTGATGAAAACATTTGTTGGCCTCTAGCAGGTTCTGGTGAGATAGATATTTTCGAACATCATGGAGACCATCATAAAAACCACTTCACTACGGGTGCTATCAAGAGTTTAGAGAATTGTGATAAAGGAGACTGGTGGAGTTTACGTAAAGGATTTGATGCTACTCTTAATGATTACCATGAATATTCTGTTGAATGGGAAGGATCTGATCTTGTGTACCGTATTGATCAAAAAGAAATCTATCGAAATATTGGAGAAGGTGATAGATATTCTGAGCCAATGTTTGCGATTTTAAATTATGCTAAAATTACAGATTCACCAATGGAAGGTGAATGGGTTATGGAAGTAGATTGGGTAAAACACGAATATAGATTACAATAAAAAATTATATATGATACTTAAGAATTTTAAATTAGTATATCTTTTATTGCTCATAGTAGCATGTACAAATTCAAAAGTTGGTGAATCTATATTACCATCAAATTCTTCTAATTCAAACTCAAAAGATTACAATAACAAAACTCTTCAAGTTTTTGCAACTGCAAAAGATACAGACTTGAGATTAACAAAAATCAGCGAACAAACTTTTAAAAACAAGGTACAACCTCTCGAGACTGAAATCGCTGTTTTTGTTAACCCTAATAAAACTTTTCAAGAATACTTAGGAATTGGTGGTGCTATTACAGATGCTTCTTCTGAGGTTTTTTCTGCGCTTAATAAAACACAACAAAATAAATTATTAAACTCTTTATATGGTAAAGATGGTATTGGGTATAATATCATAAGAACAAGCATTCATAGCAGTGACTTTGGATTAGGGAGCCATACCTATATTGAAGAAGGCGATGCAGATTTAAAAACTTTTTCAATAGAAAAAGACATGAAAAAAAGAATTCCTTTTATAAAAAGAGCTATAAACTTAATAAAAGATGATTTAGTTTTTTATGCCAGCCCTTGGAGTCCACCTGCTTTTATGAAAACTAATAATAACATGTTGTATGGTGGAAAATTACGCCCAGAGTTTAGACAATCTTGGGCAGATTATTACGTCAAATTTATCAAAGCTTATGAAAATGAGGGTATTCCTGTATGGGGTTTAACAATTCAAAACGAACCAATGGCTGTTCAAAGATGGGAGTCTTGTATATACACGGCTAGTGAAGAGCGAGATTTTTTGAAAAATTATTTAGGGCCAACCTTAGAAAAAGCTGGATTAGGTGATAAGAAAATTGTTGTTTGGGATCACAATAGAGATTTAATTTCTGATAGGGCTAATACGATCTTTGAAGACTTAGAAGCTTCTAAATATGCCTGGGGGATTGGTTTCCATTGGTATGAAACTTGGACAGGAGGTTTACCAAAATATGACAATTTAAAAAACATTAATGAATCTTTTCCTTCAAAAAATATGTTATTTACCGAGGGATGTCAAGAAGGGTTTGATTCGGAAAGGATGCATTTTTGGCCCAATGCAGAACGATATGGGAATTCTATGATAAATGATTTTAATAGCGGTGTAGTTGGTTGGACAGATTGGAATATTTTATTGGATGAAAGAGGAGGTCCAAATCATGTGCAAAATTTTTGTTTTGCACCAATTCATGCAGATACAAAGACAGGAGAATTAACTTTCACGCCAACATATTATTATATTGGTCACTTTTCGAAATTTATAAAACCTGGCGCATTTCGGGTAAGTACTTCTTCTAGTCGATCATCTTTGGAAAGTACATCTTTTAAAAATAAAGATGGAAAAATGATAACAGTAGTGATGAATAAAACCGATAATACTATTGGCTATAAGCTCATTGTTGGTTCTAGTGAAACCTTTTTAAATATTAGACCACATGCTATGCAAACTATAATTTATTAAATTTACTTTTTTAAAAAAATCAAAATAAATGAGCAACAAGACATACACTATTTTTATAAGCTTCATAGTAGCATTGGGAGGTTTTCTATTTGGATTCGATGCAGGTATAATTTCTGGAGTAATGTCATTTGCAGGTCCTGAGTTTAATTTAAATGAAATTCAATCGGGTTGGGTAGTTAGTGCCCCATCTTTTGCTGCAATGTTTGCGATGTTATTTTCTGGACGGCTAAGTGATCTTTTTGGAAGAAAAAAAATGTTAATTTTTGTTGCTTTTTTCTATGCAATTTCTGCTGTATTATCTGCTTTAGCATCATCATATGAAATGCTTTATATCGCAAGAATTATTGGTGGAATTGCTTTTGGAGCAGCTCTAGTATTAGCGCCTATGTATATCGCAGAAATTTCAACT
>JGI20153J14295_10001503_pt1 | contig 17904 bp, 19 predicted proteins | sample COG_03_FD_14295 | JGI IMG/M metagenome (IMG submission 14295) | reverse complement strand
CGCGCCTTGCAGCACGCCCAACTGACCACCTTCAAAGCGTGCCGCATGGTGTCCGCGAGTGATGGACTCGCCACCGGCTTCGACACCGGTGAGCTTGACATCCAAATCTTTTAGAAAAGCAAAAAAGATACCGATCGCATTCGAACCACCACCCACACAGGCGGCGATTTCGTCCGGCAAGCGACCTTCTTTCTCCATAATCTGACGGCGACACTCTTCACCGATCACACGATGAAAGTCGCGCACCATCATTGGGAAGGGATGCGAACCAAGCGCAGAACCGATAATGTAATGCGTGGTACGAATATTGGTGACCCAATCGCGCATCGCTTCGTTGACTGCTTCCTTGAGCGTGCGCTGCCCCGCGGTGACACTCCGCACCTCAGCACCACAGAGGCGCATACGGTAAACNTTCAACGCTTGACGACGCATATCCTCCTCGCCCATGTAAATCACGCATTCGAATCCCATCTTGGCACACATCGCAGCAGTGGCGATACCATGCTGACCCGCGCCTGTTTCCGCGATGATGCGCTTCTTGCCCATTCGCTTAGCGAGCAGCGCTTGGCCGATAGCATTGTTGATCTTATGCGCCCCGGTGTGGAGCAAATCTTCGCGCTTTAAGTAGATTTTAGCCCCACCGCAGTGCGCTGTCAGCCGTTCGGCGAAATACAAATTGGTCGGCCGGCCGGCGAACTCTCGGAGTTGAAAATCGAGTTCTTTTTGAAACTCGGGATCTTTACGTGCGGTCTCGTAGGCTTTGGTCAACTCAAACAGCGGCGTCATCAAAGTCTCGGGCACATACATGCCGCCATAGGTGCCGAAGTGGCCACGCACGTCAGGCAGGCTGACGGGATCGACTTCGAGGGATGGTCTTACGGTCTCCATGGATAGAATACGGCTGTGCGCAGGGCGCTTTGTCAAGCTGGCAGACGCGCTTCAAACTCAGCAACGTCTTCAGGGGCATCAATTCCGATGGTTGGTTGATCAGTTATGCCGACATGAATCCGATAGCCGTGCTCCATCGCGCGCAGTTGCTCCAGTTTCTCTATGTTTTCCAGAAAGCCTGGTTCCAGTGTCGAAAATGCACTCAAAAAATCGGCATCGTAGGCGTAAAGTCCGAGATGACGGTAGCACGGATGCGCCGCCAGCCATGCCGCATCGACCGTGCCACCTGCATCCCGAGCAAACGGAACCGGCGAACGCGAGAAATACAGCGCCATACCCGAACGATCGCGGACAACTTTGACTTGGTTGGGATTGGCAAAGTCTTCTGGGCGCTCAAATGGGATCGCCAAAGTCGACATCGCCGCGCCAGTTGCGAGCCCCGCCGCCAAGGCACGGATCTGCTCGCCAGTGACGAGTGGTTCGTCGCCTTGCACATTGATCACTGCAGCCGCACCAATCGATGCATTGGCCTCGGCGAGCCGATCGGTGCCACTGGGGTGATCGGCACGCGTGCGTACCACATCGAAGCCCGCACAATTAAGGCAGCTTTCAAGCGCATCGTCGTCCACCGCGAAATACAGCGGGAACTCGGGCGCGACCGCGCGGATACGCTCGGCAGTCCAAACAATGATCGGCTTGCCTCGCACCTCATGCAGGAGTTTGCGCGGAAAACGAGTGGATGCCAGTCGGGCTGGCACGATAATGGAAGGCGTCTTTGACATTTGCTCACCAATCATCATGAAAGTTCGCCAATGAACAAGGAAATCAGTGCACTTGAAGCCTCTATTTTACGCAATAACAACGAAGACGTGATTCTTCTCGACGTGCGAGAAGACTCGGAACTGGAAATTTGTCGTATCGAAAATGCGCTCCACATTCCGATGAACGAGATTCCCGAGCGTTGCGAAGCCCTTCCATTGGACCGACCTCTGGTCGTATTTTGCCACCACGGCATGCGCAGTATGAATGTGCTACACTATCTCGAATCCCGTGGCTTCGAGAACGTCATCAATATGGGCGGCGGCATCCACGCATGGGCCACCGATGTGGACAGCTCCACTCCACGCTATTAAAGCTCGTGTACCGAGCTTCCAAGCCAGAAAAATCCTGTGCAAAGTACAGTGGAAATAAGCTGCTATTTGGTCTGCATCCGATAGGCGCCATCCCAGTCGGCAGGCCCGCCACTCTTAATAAACTCACGGCAACGTTGCGCCAAGACAGCGGAGGGGGTGGTCGGCGCAAACGCACTGGAGGGCTCGTGCGGCTCGGCCGCGACAAACTGCTCCAACGCAACGGCCCACTCGCCTTTGAAGTAAAGCTGCAAGCCATGCTCATAGAGCTCACGGCAGCGCAGCGCCATCTCACGCTCTACCGTCCGATCCCATAGCTCAAAGATCTCGACTGGCTCGGTGCGCCCCTTCACCACGATACGATCCAGTGTGCGGTAAAACAAGTCAGGCAACTGCTCCAACGCCGCTCGCAGCGTGGCCCCCGTGACTAAAGTATAGACGCCATAACTCTTCGCGCCGCTCTCGCAGCGTGCCGCTAAATTCACTGAATCTCCCATCATCGTGTAGTTGAAGCGCACACGGCTGCCCATATTACCGATTACCGCGGCTCCGGTATTGATCCCGATGCGGGTGCGCATCTGCTCGACTACTTCGGGCCATTGCCCCGACTGCACCCACTGGCTACGCAGCTCAGCATGACGCTCCTGCATACACAGCGCCGCGGCACAGGCACGAGCGGCATGATCCTTAATTGGTAACGGCATACCGAACATCATCACGATCGCGTCGCCAATATATTTATCCAGCGTGCCGCCTTCCGCCTGTAAAGCATCGGTCATGGCACTGAGGTACTCATTCATCAAAGGCACCAGTTCATTCGGCGGCAACTGCTCCGAAAACGCAGAGAATCCTTGCACATCCGAAAATAACGCCGTCACCTCTGCCTCGGTGCCGCCCAGCTCAGGATCACGCCCCGACTCGACCATTTCGTCGACCAATTCCGGCGATACATACGCACCGAAAAGCGTCTTCATTCGTCGACGTTGCCACTCTTCTGAGCCTAACTTGAGTAATGCCACCAGCAACACAGCACTCAGCGCCGCACCAAGCGGAGCGACCAGCGGGAGTACATAATTGCCATTTGAAAAACAATAGAACACCGCGGCGATATAGACTAGCATCACCGCCACCGAACCGATGCGCGTGAATACACGCCCAACCCCACTCCAAAGCGTGAGTGCAGTCACCAATAATGTCAGCAGCACGATCGAAGCAACACTGGCTCCATCACTCGGCCTGACAATGTATGCCTCGTCTTGAATTGTACGGTAAAGATTGGCATGCAGTCCGACCTTTGGCACTGGCTCGCGATTAAATGGTGTCGGCGCGATATCCTTTAACTGCGGATCGACTGGCCCGACAAAAATCACTTTATCTTTAAAACGCGCAAACCACATCAATTCTGCCTGCAACCGTTCCGCATCCCCACGCTCCGAAGCTTGACCCAAGGCATTCGCGCGCTCGAGCACTTCGCGCATACTGACATGCTCGCTCAAGTTACTTTGTTTCCAGCCTTCAAACCAATTCACTTCTAAAGATTGCCCCCATGCATCCAATGGGATGCGCCTGAAGACCTCATCTCCTCGGCGGATCAATAGCTCATTGCCATCATACACCACTGATTCATTGCTTAACCCGTGTGCCGCGAGAAACATCTCCAGCCCCAATGAAAACAAGCGCTGATGAGTGTAATGCGGCAGCACGTATGGCGACCATCCATCTTTATCCACCAATTTCAACGAATCCCCCGCCACAATCACTTCCGGCTCATTCAATGCATCCACCAAGTGCCGCAGCTTGCCATCCATTAAATGCCGAGAAAACAGTTCTCCCTCGACCTCGATCAAGGCCACCACCCAATACGGCACCGAACCTTGGCTGAGCACCTCATCGACATTGGCAAGACCCAACCGACCGCTCTCTTCGGTCAATATCGGAAAGGACGGCGCCTCAGGAAATGGGTTCTCGCGGGGATCAACATACTGATCGCGCCTCAGTGGCAGCACCGCATCGGCCGAAGTCGTGCCAGTATAGGCTGCCGCCAAGACGACCTGATCTGCAAAATATTCAATCGATTGCCCAAACGAAATATCTCCTTTGCGAGCTCGTCCATAGTCCAACAATGAACCTCCGGAAAACATCGAAAAAATAATATCAAAGCCAATCACTTTCGCTTCGCCAGGTCCCAGCAATGCATCCACCAAAACGCTGAAATTCTGCCGGTCCCACGGTCGTGCGCCGATATAAGATACAGCATCTGCATCTAAATCCACATACACGATCGGCGCCGTGGAGGACAACTCGCCACGAACCAGGTAGCGCCAGCGCATTGCTTCTTGCTCCAAGCCGTCCAACACACCTTCGGACCAAAGAAATGCCCATACGCCAATCGATGCTCCAATTAGGCCGCAATAAGAAATGAGTTGCTTCAGTCGATTCACAGGAAACTAAACGTGTATTAATTGACCAAGGATGCCAAGCCTTAGAACAAATCTGCCTGATAACTCGATGGCGCCCGAATCAGTGCACGATGTGGAGTCACCGGCGCAGATTGCGGCGCGTATTCAATCACCAATGGCCGCTTCGCCGAGTCACTTTCAGGTACTGCCGCAGTCACCCCGACTGTATTCTTGACTTGCTTCAGTTGCTTCATTTTCGATCGAAAAATTGCGGGAGAAAGCGCATCGGCATCAGCCTGCATCACCTCAAACTCTTCAAACAGCTCACTCTCTGCCGCTGAGCTTTCGGCGACTCTAATTGATGCGCTTGCGGAAGTGCCCGCACCGACCAGTCGCTGTCCACTGCGTAATGTATAGGTCTGACCGAACAGATCAGTGAACCGCAAGGCCCCATCCGCGCATTTAATCGAAAAATCGTAGAGTTGCCTGCGTGCATCATAGGCAATTTCCATCGACCACCAGCCATTCTTCACCGACATCCGCCCCAACGGAGTCACCACAATCATCTGAGAGGCCTCACTCAGAGCACGATTATCAACGACCAACAATCCTTGCCTAAAATTCAAAATCATCCGGCTCTTGCCCAGGTCCATCGAGGAGGTGGCAACATCTTGCTCAAAGCGCTCAATTGCAAAAAATCCTGCGCCTTCATGGTAAATCGAGATCTGATTCGACGTCTTGAGAAACACTGAATCCTTCTCTTTTGTGCTAATCTGCAGCAAGCCGGAGACAACCAGCGGCATGCGATCAGTCGGGTTCATTTGTAACGATTCCCCGCCCACTTGCTCTAAAATCACCTCCCCCGTCACAGACGTCACCACTGCCGCGCCACGCATCCAGTCTTCGGCTTGAAGCATCGTAAGCGCCGCGAATAGAGCCGCAAACGCAACAGAAAAGACCTTGTGCAAAGACGAACTCATAGAATGCGAAGTTTTTGCTGTAACTTACGAGCCGCAGCATGATTTGGATTAATTTCGAGTGCGCGTCGCACCGATGCAATCGCCTCGACGCGCCTCTCGCTAAAATGGCTCAAATAGGCCGCCCAATAATAATGTGCATTGCCATTATTCGGCGCCAACTCTAGCGCCCGCATCAACGCCGCCTCGGCTTCGATATCATTACCACCGAGCCCCTCTGCAATGCCGAGCTGCGCCCACGCCATCCAGTAGGTCTCCGCCAACTCAATCGCTCGCTCTGCACAGTTCGACGCTCGCAGCCCGATTTGTTCATAATTTGCAGGGGTTCTATAAAAAAGCTGGCACTTTGCCGCACTCAATCCAATCCACGCATCCGCATTGTCAGGATCCAACCATGTCGCAGCTTCATATAACTCGATTACCTCATCCAACAAATCCGTATTGCCAGACCGATGTACTCCCAATTGAACCACTTGGTCTAGACGTTGTCGGGCATGTAACTCAAGCGCCTGCGCTTGTATCCGAGACGCACTGATCGAATAAAATCCAACCGCCAACACGATTCCCAAACAGAAATACCCAAGCCGCATCCAGCCGCCGTGCGGGATGCGCAAACGACGCCTAAAACTCGATTTAATCAGAATCGAAAAGAACAACACACCATACAAAGTGAGCACAGGCGTATAAAAAACAAAGGAGCTAAGCATGCAGAGCGCAAAAGAAAGCACCCCGGCAAGACCGATCGACAAAAAGAACTTTGTCGGCGGCATGATTGCGCCCTTCGCATTCTTAAGCCTCACGCGATCGGGCTCGGCTCGCCAGTGTCGAATCGCGTACCACAGCACCAACAAACTCGGCATTAGAAACAGCACGCCGCCAAGCACGCCATACTCCGACAAGATCAACAGATAATCATTGTGCGGCGTCATCGGTAATTTTTCCAACGACCGCCTTCCACTTTGCTCAAACTCAACGGAGAAGCTACCGCCCCCAGCACCAGTGATCGGAGCATCCAACGTAATATCCAGCGCTTCCTGCCATAAGATCCGACGAACCCCCTCGCCTTCGCTGCCCATCGCCTGCACGGCACGCGTTTTGAATTGCGGCGACAAGACAGCCTGCGGCAACACTGCGATCGCCAACAGAAACACCCCCAGCAAACTACCCCACACGCGGCGCGATGGCTTTAAAAAACAGGCCCACGGCAGGACCAGCAAAACAATCAGCAGAATGACCAGCGGCCAAAATAGCTGCGTAAGGAAAATCGAAATCAAAAACATCACTCCGATATACAGACATAAGACTCGTAAAATCACCGGCAGACGAGGCACCAGACCTGCGATCAACAGTGCCGGCAACAGAATCAACAGAAAGGCCGCAAAGCTATTCGGGTCTGCAAACGAACCAGTCGCTTGCCCAAAAAACTCGGGACTCAGCGTCAACACATAATCAGCATATGCATTCGCGAGCTTCGACGGATTTTGAAAGAACTGATAGAAGCCAATGAAAATGGCGTATGCCGCAGGCGAGATTGCAATCGTAATCAACACCCACAGATGTGCCCGCGTGCGCACATTATTAACCAACACCCATAGAAAGATCACCGCCTCCAGCGCATAAATGAGCTCGTACCAGCCACGCCACGCAGTCGGGCTCAACCCAGTCACATTGATCCAAATCCACGCCACAAACGGCAGGAAAAACACCGGCACATAGCTCAAGCGCTTTGGTTGCTCCCGCTCGACCGCCAGCCAAAGCCCATGCAACACCATCAAACAAGCAAACAGCGGCAACAGCAGCACATGCGTATCCGGCCGAACCCCTCCAAGCAACAGCGCCGACAACGTAATAATTGCGCCGAGACAAAACGTGACCAACCAGTCGACAAAATTCCCCCAAGAGACGTGGCCAAAATAGGCAATCTTACCGGACTTATCGATCAGTGAGGGCATAGAATGAGAGGCAGTACTTCAGCAAGATTCGCAAATTAAACAAGTAGGCATTACACAGTCCGTGCGATTCAATAAACAATAAAAATGCCTGATCGACTAACTCGCAAGCCTAGCAGGCGGCACTCGCTCCACAGAATCATCTACTTTCGACGACAGTTTAGAGGCAATCTGTGTTCTTGAGTCTATCGTAGAAGCCGTTTTTATAACGTCACCTGCAAGCCCCTTATGAAAAAATTTATTCTACTGCTTGGCATCGCCATTCTCCTGATCGCCCTCGGCCTACGGGCATATTTCGCTTTTGTGCCGCCACCAGAGGCGACGCTACACCAAGCACTCGCCGAGATCATACCGAGCGAACTTTCTGGCTGGCAGATCAAAGACATGGACATGGCGGAGTCCCCCGAATCCAGCGTACGCATCGCTAACTTCCTCAACTTCGACGATGCCATCTTTCGTTTATTTGAAAAAGACGACACCTTCGTCGGCCTCTACATCGCCTACTGGTCTCCAGGTAAAACCTCCTACCGCTGGGCCGGCACCCACACACCAGACACCTGCTGGGTGCAAAACGGCTGGACCTGTATGCGGCGCGAATACAGTATCCCCTTCCAACACGAAGCAGCCGCATTTGAGCCAGCTGAATTCGGCATCTACGAAAAAAATGGCCTTTCCCAGAATGTCTACTTCTGGCATCTTGTCGGCGGAAGTGCTTTTGGCTACGAGCAACAAGGCGGCCATAATATTTTCGGCGCACTGATCGATATCAAACATCACGGCCTAGACCTGCGCCAAGAGCAGTTCTTCATTCGGCTTTCCAGCAACAAGACCATCGAAGAGCTCAACAGAATGCCTGAATTCAGCTCGATCCTCGATGGCTTATCGGCCATCGGCCTAGCAGCGAAGGCGGATTAAAGATCAATACACTCGCTAAAAAACTCGCGCAGGATTACCGAAGACTTTTTGACCGTCCTTGACTGACCGGATTACAACGGCTCCTGCGCCCACATACGCAAAATCGCCAACGGACTTACTCGGCACAATCCGCACCCCCGTCGCCAAAAATGCCCCGGTACCATAACGGGTATTTCCGGTTAAATCGCAATGCCCACTAATGGTGGCCCAATCGCCAATCACCGCATCGTGGCCCACACTACTGTGGCAACTAATCGCCACAAAGTCGCCGATCGAGATGTCCGCAGTCAAGGTCACTCGGGGGCATAGCACGACTCCATTCCCCAGCTCAATATTCTCACCGATAATCACGGATGGGTGCACCAGTGGAATGAAAGTCGCGGAGCGCGACAACAATGTCTGACAGACTTTTTTCTTAATCATCGGCGCTCCAATTGCACAAACAAAGACTTCATCTTCTGCAGGCTGATGCGCGGCGATAGAACCGATCACACCCACAGGGTAATTATANCCATCGAGGGCCGCCGCATCATCATCTATAAAACCAGCAAGCGTCCAAGCTTTGCCAGAATCCGGGTGACTTTTTGCCCATGCATAGACCTCACGCCCGAATCCACCTGCGCCTACGATAATCAATTTTTTCATATTCGTTTAAATCAAAAACCAAGCACCACTAGATAGAAAAGCCTCCATCAACTGGCAAAGTGATACCCGTCACCCAACGAGACTCTTGTGATAGTAAAAAAGAAGTCGCTGCAGCCACATCAGTGGGCTGCCCGGCTCCAAGTGGATACGCTTTTAAATGCGCCGCAAGTGCCTCGTCGGAAATACGCTCCGCAGTTGCATCTGCCATGTCCGTCTCAATCATCCCTGGAGCAATACAGTTTACACGTATCCCCTTCGGCGCCAGTTCCAGCGCAAGGCAGCGCGCAGATGCTTCCAGTCCAGCCTTACTCGCGGCATATGCCGCATAACCAACCGTTCCTCGAGCGGACGACACGGAAGAAATCCATACGATCGATGCGCCCGTTTTCAGTCTTTTCTTTTTCAATAACTCGCGAATCAGCAGCAGTGGCATCGTCGTATTTAAATTCAAACAAGCCTCGATATCCGCGTCTTTAAGGTAGCGCACCGGAACCACCGGAGCCACACCTGCGGCATAGACGACTCCGTCTAACTCGCCGACCGCCTCGGCCAACTGAGCACATCCAGTAGAATCACTCAAGTCCACCGACAACGAACTGCCTGCAAATTCTGCGGTCAATGCAGCTAACTTCCGCTGGTCACGCCCAGAAACAATCAGGTCAGCTCCTTCAACTTTCAACTGACGCGCAATCGCACCGCCGAGCGCACCTGTGGCCCCGACGACCAAAATCTGTTGATTGTTGAATTTATCGGCCCCACCCATACGAACAATTATGCACTGACTTGCGCATACAGCGCTTCCAGTGTCTCACAGTTTTTCAATACGTCTCCCTTTATGCGCACATCATATTCCGCATCGATCATCGCAATCACGGTTAAAAATGCCAGCGAATCCCAAGCCTCCAGCTCGCGATATTTGGTCGTTGCTGTCAGTGAACCGGGCTCGATGTCTTCGACCGCTTCTTCGAAATCTTCAATAAATTTTGCTAAACTCATGGGGTGTATTTAAAAGACTTATACCGACTCCGCTGCTGACTAACAAGTTTCTATTCACTCGGCGCACTTTCAATAATTTCACAGATTGGCAACTTAGCCATATCGAGAATGACACTCGCCCACGACAGACCCACGCCGAATCCAGACAGCAACACGCGCTGCGTTTCGGCACCGCACAGCACATCCTGTAACTCCCCGCACAGCGCCGACGGAATCGATGCCGAGCTCTGGTTGCCATAGCGCTCGACCGTCCGCATCGGCACTTTGGCCAAATCAATTTTTAAGCGCTTCGCAATATTGCTAAGAATATATCGATTAGACTGATGGAAGACGAAATAATCCACCGCATCCAGATCCAACCCCGCATATTCGACTAAATCCCGCACTGCTTTGGGCTCCTCGGTGATGGAAAAATTGAAAATTTCCGCGCCGTTCATGAACAGATTTTCAGCCGAACGCACATTGCCCCCTTCATCCGTCACCTCCACCTGCGTCTCTGCTGAACTCGGCGTACGCTGACCGCCCGCTGGCACGATCAGGGCATCAAAGCCCTTGCCATCTGTTTCGAGGCTAAACCATGCAACACTCTCGCACTTACTGCGCTGAATCAATGTGGCACTGCCGCCATCGCCAAACAACGGCGCCACCGACCTGTCTCTTGGATTCACAATTCGACTGATGGTATCCCCAGCAAGCAGCAACACCCGCTCACAGCCGCCCACACTGACCATCATATGCGCCAACCACAGCCCATACACATACCCCGAACAGCCCAAATTCACATCCAACGCGGCACAACTCTTCGGCAAGTCCAAACGCCCATGCAACACCGCAGCATTACACGGCTGCGAATAATCCGGCGTTTGCGTCACAAAAATCACTGCGTCAATCGCCTCAGGCTCGAGACTCGTCGCGTTTAATAGTCGGCGGGCAGCAGCTTCGCATAGATCCGCCGCGGTCGTACCCGACTCGACGACGCGACGCCGATCCAGCCCAATGGTTTTCTTCAAGCGTGCGATTTGCTTCTCGTTGCCACCAAATAGATCGACCTCATCATCGATACATTTTTCCAGAGCCGGCACACAGGTAACGACCCCGCCGATTTGAATCTGCTTGAAACTGCTTTTTGCCATAATACTAACCATGCGCAGGATCGCACAAAGTGAAAGCCCATTTTACCGAGAATTCGCGGCGCGGATGTAATTGCGAAAGTTGCCATCTGCCGTGGTCGCTTGCGGCGGCCAGTAGGCACAGAAGCGCTCAAATTGGCCTGCGCACGCGCAGACGCACGGGTTCAGAATCTTCCAGAACGATTGACCACCTTCACCATTAGGCTCCTCAACCCGACTACCCTCGCTTCAGACGATCGGTCATTGATAGCTCAGCGCGCAGCTCCACTGCCACTGGAATCTTCCAATCCGCCATTCGCCCACGACAATGGCTCCGAATCAAGCGCTTCCAGGTACGCACGTCTTGGTTCGATGAGGATACGATCACACACGCAACCATATTTCCCGTGACTGCCGCGGGCTTAGCATACACCGAGCAAGCCTCAACACCTTCAATCTCAGCAATTACCTGCTCCACCTCTGCAGGGTGCACCTTCTGCCCACCGACATTGATTAACTGACTACGCCTGCCGATAATGCGTAGATACCCTCCTTCGGCTTCTTCCACTAGATCGCCGGTCCGATACCAACCATCCGCCTCAAGGGACGATTCGTCGGCATTTAAATAGCCCAAGATCCGCGAACTCGTCTTCAGCCACAACTCAGCATCCTGCACCCGCCATTCGACGCCTGAATCTTCAATCCGGAAATAGACACTATCAGTGCTCTGACTCTTAATACGGATCGCTCCAGTTTCACTGGTGCCAAACTTCTGTTGAAAAACCGCATTTGGAAATGCTTTAACCAACCGCCTCAGCAGCTTGGTTGACATCGGCTCTGCTCCATACGCAATCACCTCCAAACTCGAACAATCGAATTTTTCTGTGACGTGCGCCAACAGCATGAGATTTAAAAACGTCGGCGACGCTGGGAGTATATTAACATCATACCGCTCAACCGCCGCTCCCACCGCAAGCGCGCTGCGTGCCTCAGGCACCACCAATGTCGAACCAGAAAATAAAGTGCGAAACGCAGAATCCAGCCCGCCAATGTGATCTGCCAACAGCAACTGCACCGTCCGATCCGCGCGCGGACGCACCTCAGAATAGCGATCCAATAGCGCATTCAAATCATGCAGCATCCCCTTTGGCTCACCGCTGGTGCCACTACTAAAAAGAATTAAGCCCGCATGCCCACGCGCCGATAGCTGATTGATTAATTTCGAAGCATTCGCCATCGTCGGCTGCGAGCAAAGGCCCTCCTCACTCAACAGAAACGTTGCGCCAGCAATACGCTGTTGCTCGACCTGCTCAGCGATTGGCATCTCTGAGGATAGCGGCAACGCCACTTGCTTCAGGCGTACGATTGCCAAAATCGCAGCCAGCGCGTGCATCGTGCCAGCCATCTGAATCGCAATTACCGCTGGCGCTTGGCCCACCGCAGGAGACAGCAGCGCCTCAATTCGATCCACTTCGGCGACAAAATCAGCATAGGTCCAAGTGCGCCCGTCCTCATAGCAAGCAACCTTGGCACCGAACTCGGCAAACTGCTGATCAATCCAGCTCACAACTTAAGTCACTCCACCTAAATAGAGCACTTGCCCAGTGATGAAGTCGCTCTCCGCCCTCAGGAAGAAATCGACCGCATTGATCACATCCGCCGTCTTGCCGTAGCGCGGGATCGCCTGCCGCGCAAGTAGCGCATCCATCTTTTCCGACGACACACCTTTGATCAAATCCGTCAACACTGGCGTCGGCCCCACCGCATTCACCGTAATGCGCAGCTCGGCTAACTCGCGCGCCATGATCCGCGTCAGGCTCTCCACCGCGGCTTTACTGGCCGCATAAACTGCCTCACCTTCCAAGTTCAGCGGATGTGCCACAGTCGTGAAATTAACGATCCGCGGCTGCGCGCTCTTGCGCATCAATTTGGCAAATTCACGACAAAACAAGAACGTGCCGACCACATTCGTCTGCAAAATAGCATTTACCGTGGAACCCGGCGTTAACAAACAATGGTTCATCGAAGCGATCCCGGCATTATTTAGCAGCGCATCGACGGCACCGACTTGTCGCTTCACAGCGCGCGCCATTTTAATCACGGCGGATTCATCACTCACATCTAATGCATAGTGCCGGTACTGAGCGTGCTCAATCGATGACTCGCCACGACTACAGCCGATGACTCCCCAGCCTTCAGCCANATAATGCTCAGCCAACGATCGGCCAATCCCTTTGCGCGTGCCGGTAATAACGATGTGCTTCACGCTTCGATCCTCTCTAGCACTGCTTGCGCGAGTGTCTTAATAGTCAAAAACGGTGAATTACGCGCGCTCATGGCCTTCTCATCCGCAAGCGCAATTGCCGCACCGAATTGCTCAGACACGGCATCCTCCACATCCGCAAGAAGATTGACGAGACCCATGCTATCTAAGACTCCGTCGTTGCCATAGAGCGCAGATTCCGCGCTCGGTTGCTTCAATGTGACTAAATCAAAATCTTCGGCTAACAATCGCACCGATTCAATCACGAGAACTTCAACTTGTTTAGAGGTAGGCATAATGAGTTTTATCAATCTCTAACATCTAGATAGGAACAGTAAAATAAATAAGGTATTTCCTAGCTGATCGATCGTGGTACAAATTGAGCAATGCATCGTCAACTCGAGCAAGAAAGAAAAAAGTAGCGATTCGGGCGTTTTCGGTCACCCATCAAATACGTAACAAAGTAATTGCACCCAAGCGAAAGCTCTACTTACATATTGGTTAATTCGATCGTCAATGCTCTCTTGAGCACTGACGATCGATTCGAAATCTCCAACAATTAAAGCCACAAGAAAGGAAACACTTGGACTTAAAAGCTATTAAACAGGTCGTCGAACTGATGAAACGCTCGGAACTTTCCGAATTTGAAATTGAAGAGGAAGGCTTCAAGCTGCGCCTCTGCCGCAAGAATGGCGATACACAAATCGTGCACGCTGCTCCTCTAGCTGCGGCTCCAGCTCCAGCTGCAGCTCCAGTTGGAGCTCCAGCAGCAGCCGCAGCTCCAGTGGAAGAAAAAGGCATCTCGGTGGTCAAGTCGCCGATGGTCGGAACTTTCTATACTTCCTCTTCGCCTGAAAGCCCGGCCTTTGCCACAGTCGGCACCAAAGTCGGTGCAGACTCCATCGTCTGCATCATCGAGGCAATGAAGGTGATGAACGAAATTCAATCCGAAATCAGCGGCACAATCACTGAAGTGCTTATTGAAAACGGCGAAGCCGTCGAATATGGGCAACCACTCTTCAAAGTTAAAACGGCTTAATCCGTATGCTTAAAAAAGTCCTCATTGCCAATCGAGGTGAAATCGCACTTCGCATCGTTCGCGCTTGTAACGAACTCGGGATCAAGACGCTCGCCGTCTATTCCGAGGCCGACGAGCAATCTCTCCATGTGCAACTTGCCGATGAAGCAATCTGTATCGGCCCAGCAGCTGGTAACCTGAGTTATCTAAAGAGTGATCGTATTATCGCTGCAGCTGAAATCGCTGATGTCGATGGCATTCACCCGGGCTATGGCTTCCTCGCAGAAAATGCCGATTTCGCCGAGCAATGCGCCGAATGTAACATCAAGTTCATCGGCCCAGGCCCTGAAGCGATTATTAATTTTGGCGACAAGGCAAAGGCGCGCGANATGGCCATCAAAGCTAAGGTCCCCGTGATCCCAGGCAGTGATGGCACCGTCGACAATGAAAAAGACGCCCTCATCGTCGCNAAACAAATCGGCTTTCCTGTGATTATTAAAGCCGTCGCTGGTGGTGGCGGTAAAGGGATGCGTACCGCACACAATGCAGTCGCATTTGCTAAAGAATATAACAACGCCCGCAACGAAGCCGAGAAGGCTTTCGGCAATGGCGCCGTTTACCTCGAACGCTTTCTTGACGCGCCGCGTCACATCGAGATCCAACTGCTCGGCGATCAATTTGGTAACGTGATCCACCTCGGTGAACGCGATTGCTCGATTCAACGCCGCCACCAGAAGGTTATCGAAGAGGCCCCTTCTCCTTTTATCTCTGACGACATTCGTAAAAAAATGGGCCGCGACGCGGTCAAACTCGCCAAATCGGTCAACTACGAAGGCGCGGGCACTGTCGAGTTCCTAGTCGATGGCAAGGGCGAGTATTTCTTCATCGAAATGAACACGCGCATCCAAGTGGAACACGGCGTGACCGAAGAAGTCACTGGGGTCGACTTGGTTAAGGAGCAACTCCTCATCGCCAGTGGTCAAAAGCTCAGTTACGAGCAAAAGGACATTAAAATCACCAAGCACTGCATCGAGTGCCGTGTGTGCGCCGAAGATCCGGCACGCAACTTCGCTCCTTGCCCAGGTGAAATTGGCCTCTATTACGCCCCGGGTGGTCACGGCGTGCGCATCGACTCGCACTGCTACAGCGGCTACACCATCCCCCCTTACTATGACAGTATGATCGCCAAGGTCATGACCATCGCCAAAACCCGCGAACTTGCACTCGACCGCATGGACCGTGCACTCGGCGAATATTTGATTCATGGGATTAAAACGAATATTCCGTTCTCGCGGGCAATTATNCGCGATCCCATCTTCCGCGAAGGCAAAGCCACAACCAAGTTTATCGAAGAATTCATTGAGCGAGTGCCCAAGGATCTTTACACCTAATAGTAATAACAGTACATTGCACCAATCATGAGCAACAAATCTGAAAACAACCAAGAGTCCACAATCCCTACAGTGTCCGAAGGCTCGAACACACTAGGTGACATCCGCATCAATCACAGTGTGGTCGCGAGCATTGTTCGCTTGGCTGCACTCGAAGTCGTTGGCGTCGCAGCAGTTGGCGGTGGCTTCGTCGATGGAATCGCAGAGATCTTTTCCAAAAAAGGCGATGAGCGCGGTGTCCGCGTCGATGAAGACGAAGTCGGTGACTACCAAATTGAAATCCGTGTGATTCTGCGCTTCGGTGTCGAACTCGCGACAGTCGGCAATGAAATCCAGCAGCGTATCGCTGAGCAGGTCGAGAAAATGACCAGTAAGAATGTCGCGCGCGTCAATGTCATCATCGACGGCGTGCGCACCACCGAAGAAGAAGAAGAAGAAGCGAAAGACGACTGGGACGGCCAAGCACACGTTGACTAGGCACAGCGGAGGTCTCGTCCTCCATTTTCCCACTAAATAAACACAGATGAACTGGACTGAAACGATCGAGATGCTAAATCATCTCACCGAGCCCACCTATCTATATGCAGCCGGAGCGACTCTTGCCCTCGCGCTGCTTCTGATACTGCTCGTCCGACGTCAGCCCAATAAAATAGTCGCTTATCGAACCGAGAATGGCCGCGTCATGGTCTGTCGCTCCGCGATCGTCGAGCTCATCCGTACATCCTGCGAGCAGCTCGACGACGTCGCAAAGCCAATCGTCAAAATAAAGGTCAAAGGTAAGACCACCCATTTTAATGTCCGCATTCAGCTCAAGAGCGGTGCCCGCCTCAGAGACATCGAACAAACCTTACAGCTCCATCTGCGTCAAAATCTCACCGAAAACCTCGGCATTGAGAATTTGGGACAGATCAACATCGTCGCCTCAGGCTTCAAAAGCGGCCGCATCCAAGTCTCTAGCCCGATCACGAGTAAAGAACAGACCGCTGTCGCGGCACTGGAAGACGACCCATCCGCTGAGCCAAATAGCACCACAGCACTCAAAGAAGCGCCCGAGAAAAAGCCGCTTTAGTGGCGAAAATGTCCACTTTGAGGCATTCTTCGATGAACTTGACGCCACATTTGCGGTCTAATTCGTTCATCTGATGAGGAATTTGACCCCCATAATGACCGTTGCCGCCGCTTTGACCGGCGCGATGATGCTGTTCGCAGCCTGCAGTCCGAAGTCCACGCTTGAGCTAGGCCTCGACGATCTATCGGTACGCTTCGTCGCAGCCAATCAAGCCGACACAATCGAACCGATGCTGAAGCTCTACTGCTTGAACGGATGCGACAGTCTCATTCTCTCTCGCCTAAAAGGTGCCCTCGACTACGAACTCGGCTTACCGATTCAGCAAATCCAGTTTGAAGCGCTCTCGGGCGCAGCAGAAGAAACGATCGAGTTTACTTACAACGGCGTCACTTACGGCCCCAGCCTCACGCCGCGCTACCGGATGCGGGTGTTATACGCTGTCGAAGACCATTTCAGCAGCCTCTTTACCGTTGGCCAAAATACCTCTGGGGATTGGCAGATCATCTGCGCGAAACCAAGACCGCCAATCCGCTACTAAACAACACAGCAGCCGAAGCAGATCGCATCCTCGGAGTTGACAAGCGGAATAATTAGCAACACTTAGGGGCTTATGAAGATTATCGCATACTTAAAACCGACCTGCGGATGGAGCATGGGCGTCCGCGCGATCATGAAAAAGTACGGCCTCGAATACGAAGACCGTGACATTATCAATCATGCGGATCAATACGCTGAAATGGTCGAAAAGTCCGGCCAACCCCTTTCGCCTTGCGTTGAAATCGATGGGCATATGCTCGCCGATGTCAGTGGTGATGAGGTTGAAACCTACCTGCTCAAAGAAGGGCTCGCCACTGAAACCAGTGCCGAGGCAGACGTGCCGACCAACGCAGCCTGCACCGACGAAGAACATGAAGCGATGCGCTCGAAGACGATTCGTTTCTTCTAAGCGCCCAAGCACGAGAAATACTTAATTCCTTAAAGTCTTTCTCCATCACACGGATTCGGTCCGTTTTTTGCTACCGAATAAGCAGCTAATTGACTGCACATGAGCAAGTTCATGTGCTGAGAGTGTCATTTTCTCTAGACAGACTCTCATCAATTACTACTTTCTTTCTTCCTTTTGGCTTCGGCCCAAACGCGAACTCGTCGCTCAGG
>JGI20153J14295_10001487_pt1 | contig 17991 bp, 30 predicted proteins | sample COG_03_FD_14295 | JGI IMG/M metagenome (IMG submission 14295) | reverse complement strand
CCTCTTCGACGACCTCCCCTTCCTTGTCTTCTGACTCTTCATCCAGTACCCCTGCTTCTTTAAGCAAAGCCTGTAGCTCTTCCTCATCCCGCTTAATACGAGATACATTACGTTGATGTGATAGGGAATCTGTTTGTACTTCTGACATTATACTGTCCTTATGTTGGGGCCAGCGCTATTGCTGGGTAGCCTTATTGTTGTAGTTTAGTTGGTCTTACTTGTCTTCGTCGTCATCCTTAAGGCTACCGCCTTCATAGGATTTACCATCGTTAGGTGTAAATGTGTTAGCTACATTCTGGAAGAAGGTGTTTTTGCCTCCTGAAGATGCTTTAGGTGTTGGAGTGCTGTCGTTGCTAGAGCCTCCGCTGTCGTTACGTCGATCACCTGCCATTGACGCCTTCATTGAAGCGCCTTGATTGCCTACTTTACCGTCAAATCCTAGAGTGTCACCTAGCCAAGTATCACCAAAGTTGACTTTACCATCTTTATTTGTATCTCTTAGATTCTCACGCATAGTAGACTGCCCACCAAAGATGCCAGATTTCTCTACCAAGCCAGAGCGGGTGTCTTTGTCAACGTCTTCACGGTCTTTGACTAGAGTAGAATAGTAACCTTCTAGCTTAGTCCTTTCATCTTTACCCAAAGACTTATCTTTAAGTTTCTCCTCAAGACCTTTCATCATATTCCAGTTTTTAGTATGCACAGACTGACGTGCAGCAAGACCTAAGACAGGATTAATAAGACCTGCACCAGCTGTAAGACCCTTCATAAGTAGGCTATCTCGTTGATCCATAGCCTTTTCGTATTCACCTAAAGAAGCCTTGGTCCAATCCGTCTCAGGCTTAGGCTCAACATCAGGTGCAGGAGTACTATCATCACTGCCGCCAGAACTAACAACAGGTGCAGCCTCTTCTACAGCAGATCCTTGTAGAGTGTAGCCTGTTGGAATAGGTGATACAGGCTTGCCATTAACAAAGCGAATACTCATTGTTAGACCTTCAGCATTTACGTAGGTCTTGTATTCATCAGGTGCGTTGTTATTCACGTTACTGTTATAACCCTGCAGGAAGTCAGGGATTTTCATCTGTGTTACGTCACCGCCATCAGCATAACCAGATACATAACCCCCTTCATTCATCATAGGCTGTTCAGGCTCACCATCATCCACCATCTGCAACTCACTGATGTCAAACGGAAGTTCATCGTCACCCATCTCCATGCCAACAGGATCACCACCAATGCGGCCACCCTGCTCTAGCTCTTGGAAGCCTTGCTTAGCTTGAGAGCGGATGTCTTCAAAGAACTTAACACCAAAATAACGCACTACATCAGCAGGTACAACGTACTCGCCCTCGCTCAGCTGTGCAGGAATGTCATCACGTACCTCTTCAGGTAAAGAACCTGTTGGTACTTCATTACCTGATACAGGGTCAATCTCATTTGTTCGAGACGACTTGAACATCGCATCCATTTGATCACTCTGGTCCATTTAGTACATCCCTCATGTATTTCATGTTCTTGTAGGCACGGATAACACCCTGTGCACGGTATAACTCATCCGTAGCACTAAGGTTTTCCATTGATTTGTGTTGAAAGGCGATGAGTGAGTCAACATACTCGTTAAACTCATCCCATACGCCTTTATCGTTTACTAACTTCTTAAGCGACATTGCCAGAGAACCCTTGCTCACCAGGTGTAGGTGCTGTTCCTATGCCCATCTGTCCACCTCCGCCACCAGACGTGTCCTGTACGCCGCCCTGAGGCGACTGTGGGGCTTGTTGAGCACCTTCAGGTGTGGGTACACCCTGTGGGCCTTGAGGAGCCTGTGGAGGGGCTTGGAAGCCCTTAAGGATCTCAGCCTGAATAGCTGCGTCCTGCATAGAGTTAGTGACCTTATCTGGGTCAAGGTCCATAGACTTAGCAATCTCACGAATAATGTAGTCCATCTTAGCGAAAGGAGCCAATACAGGGTTCTGTGCTGTTTGTAGGAACTGCATCAAGCGTTGTGACCGTACTTCGTTAGCCATGAGGCTCTCTGTACCAGATGCACGTACTTCTAGATCACCACGAATGTCTTCATCAAAGTCAAACTGCATGTTGAACGAGAAGAATGCACGACCCATAGGGCGAATCAGGTAGTCATCTACGTTTTTAACCACAGTACGAATAGAACCGTTAGCAGCACCCATAAGCATACTAATGCCAGAAGCTGTGCGGCCCACACCAGATACACCAGTTTGACCATGAGCAAAAGAAGGGAATCCAGTAGACTCATCTGCTAATACTCGTGCCTTATCAAATAGTTGCATGTTTTCTTGTGCTACATTCGGGAACTTGGTACCGAAGATGCTCTGTCCAGGTGCACCGCCAGAACGTCGGAAGACTTTTCCTGGATGTACTGACAAGTCTTGACCTGGAACCAGGTTAGTCTCATCTACTTCAATGATAAGATTACCAGATAGAGCAGCATTGTCAATAGCCATGCGCATGAAGCCGTTCATCAACGTCTGCGTGTCATCCATGTTCTCAGCAATGCCGATACCAAAGAAGCTATAAGGGTTATGCTCGAAAGGAGTAGCGTAGTAAGGAATACGTGTAGGCTTGAACGGGTTAAGTACAAAACGTAGCACTTCACCATTACATACCCAGATGTTACAGTTTAGCTCATCCATGTCTTTGTATTCACGTGGAATCTTAACGCCATGCTCTTCCAGATGTGCTACATCAACAAAACCCCAGAACTCTAGGACTTCCCAACGCTCAGAGTCAGGCTGGACATCATCGTCCTGCATAGCCATTTCCCAGTGCTTCTGGATATAGTCAGTACCCATGTCTACAGCTTTTTGTAGTGCATCCTTCATAAAGTAAGGACGGTTCTTAAGCGCACGTAATTGCGTACGTGACATCTTATGACGTTCAATAGTGTACTCAGCGTCTTCCATAGAAGCAGCTTCTGGATCAGGGTAGAAGTTCCATAGTGAAACATGGCTAGTCTCAGGAACAGTCTTGATGATAGGGTCGTACTCGCCTGTCTCATCCCAGTTAGGATACTCTTTATCTACAGCAAATGGACCCTTCATGACACCTGTGCCAAGCAAAGCCATCTCAAATGCCATAGAGCGTAAGTGAATAGAAGCACCAGACTCATTTAGCTGGTCATGGATCTTCTTTTCCATCTTCTTAGCTGCAACCATAGCAGGGTGGAACGTAACAGTAGTACCAGCAGTGCCAGCACCCTCTACGACCTTATCTGATACTGCTTCTAGCTTATCCTTAAGTGGACCAAGGCGGTTCTTAAGATCAGCAATAGTCTCACCAGGTTCTAGCTTAGAGTCTACACCAAACAAGTACGGTTGCGCTGGGCTATCTTGTGTAACACTCTTAAGAGCATCACCTGCAGCAGCAGCGTTAGGATCAATGTTAATGTGTACAGACTCAGCTACACCGTCTGGCAGAACGGAAGGGTCTACGGTAAGTGGGAACTTGTTATTACCGAAAAGCACATCAACAATCTGGCCATAAGCAGCAAGCGTCTTAGTCTTTGTTACCTTAACGAATACCTGTGACTTTTCTGTGTCTGTGAACTGAACGTCAGGACCGTACAAACCACGGTAGTTGCGGTAAGCACGTAGCCAACGGTCTTCATCTGCACGGCGAGAATCTTCTGAACGCTTAAAGCGATCTATGACAAAAGACACAACACTAGACTTAGAGCTAAAGATTTTGTCTTCACCATCCTCAGCTGCTGTTACGTCATCCGTCTCGAATGCTAGGTCTTCTATTTCTGCCATGTTTTAGTTCCTCAATAGCCGAAGTTTTTATCTGAAGCCTGAAAGCCGCTTCGTTGTTTTGTAGGGTCATAGTCCCAAAGAGAACTGCGGGGTCTTGTCATAATACCGTAGCGTAGAGCGTCATAGAGGTGATCCTCTGCGTTAGTATCGACATCCTCAGGATTACGTTTATCAAGTGGTATAACGGGTATCTGTGCCAGTGTGTTGGTACAGGACTGCATGAAAACAAGCCTAGGCTTTTCCGTAAACTCATCTACCTGTAGACGTCTATGTATTTCGTTCTTACCTGAGATGCGTGAACCTCTTGAACGGTCTGATGGACGCCAGCGGCAACCCTTCATGTTCATTTGTTCAGCTAGGCTAGGACCAGAATCCCCTCGGTTGTGCCATAGTGAGGAGTCAAGTACTCCGTAGCGTATAGTACCGTCATCTCGCTCAGCGTCAAGTATCATATCAGCCAAGTCAGTAGCTGTAACCTTAGAGCAGTACATCTCACGATACACAACAAGCTGCTCTTCTGGTGATACAGCAAACCACAGAACGCCAGTGTAGCTTCCGTAGCCGTAGTCACACGCTCTAAACTTAGCCCAACTAGCAGGGACCTGAAAGTCTTCTACTACGTGTATCTTGCGGTTAAACTCAGGGAACGCTGCCCCTTCGTTAATGTCCCAGTTACCCTCTAGAAGCTGCTTACGCTGGTGTTCTGGTAGCGATAGTAGCATCGCCTCATAGTCACCGCCCTCAGAGAGGTAAGGGTTGTCAAACAAACTAGCAGGTATAAACCTACGCTTAAATAGAGGCTGACCCTCTTTACTGTGACCCTTCGGGTATCTAATAGTCTCACCAGTCTCTACACTTGTAGCCCAGTAAGATGTGTTAGACGGTGCAGGGTCGATAAACATCTTCTTAACCCAAGAGTGACCTGAACCACCTGGGTTGGTTGTTCCTCGCATGTACAAACCAAGCTTGTTGGAGTGTGCACTACGAAGACGTGATCTCATATAATCCCAAGCGTAAGGGCTAGACCATTGTGTAAGCTCATCGAAACCGATCCAGTTAAACGCCTGCCCTTGGTAACGGGTAACGTCAGTATCTTTGTCAAGATAAGACATCCACAAACGTCCACCTTGCGGAGAAGTCCACTGAGACTTTCGTTCAGACCATTTGATTCCTGGGATAGCACGAGGATACAACTCCTGACTCTTCTGAATTAGTTCACGTAGTTCTTCAGTGGTGTGACGTACAAGTAGGCCACTGAAGTTTGGGTCGTTTAAGCCGTGTAGCGGATCAGCTAACATGGCGTAGGATTTACCTCCACCTGCTGCGCCGCCGTAAAGTACTTCACGCTCTGATGCAGATAGGAAGTCAGACTGTGGGCCAGGGTTAGGCTTGAACACAATATCCTGTGCAGCTTCTACATTATATGGCTCAGCTTTAACTTCCGCTGGCACTGTCCTCTTCGTCTCGGAGGGTGTAGTAGCCTGTGTTGTGCTTTTCGAGCCTTTCGATTTCCTTAAGCGTTTTTTCGAGCCTTTGGGCAAGCTGGCGCTTAATTGCAGATGCTTTTTTACGTCTTCGCTCAACTTCTATTCGCTTTCTTAGACCCATGTGAGAGATACTGCGGCCTGTCTGTGTTGTCAGCCAGTTTGCCACTTCTCTGTAACTGTATTGCTTTAAGTGCTTCTTTGCAAGCGCTAAAGCATCTAGCTCATCAGGGATGGGTAGGAACAGTTGAGAGTTGTCTGGGTCTACGTAGTAACCAAACGGAACCATCCTTGCTGTAACACGTACAATAGGGTGGTACTCTTTCTGTTCGCCTTTCTTGGGCTTGGGTAACTCCCAGAAGCCTAGATCTCTTTTATAGTCGTACTTTGGCACAGTTACTCGTTCTTACCGTCCTTAGGTGGTAGATAGAAGATACCGCCACCAGATGATGAAACATCCACTTTGTCTACTTTACCCATGCCTGCACGGTCGAGCAGATCTTTTGCGGCAGCCATCTTGTCTTTGATTCCAAGTTCCGTAGGGTCGTAAAGAGCTTGCACCATAGCCATCGCAGCTTTGGGGGCAGTACGAGCAAAGTACGTACGAGTAGCTTCGCCAATCTCGTCCTTAAGTGACTCAACAATGAGCCTAGTCGGTGTATTGTCACTATATCCTGCCAGTTTCTTAGCTGCAACTACATCACCGCCAGCCTCATCAAAGAGAACCTCGATGAACTTCTGTTGGTTTTCTGTTAAGTTACGTGCCATTTGTTGTTTCCTTACAATGGGTTATCTACTAAAGAGTCGTAGGCTTTCCAGATGTCATCAATCTCAGTAGATAACGTATCAAGAGTATTACCTAGTCCATCTGTAATGGTTGTAGCTTTATCTACCTGACTACGTAAGTCCAGTAAAATCTTCTGCTGCTCTAGTATCTGTGTCATGTTTGTAGATAGAGTAGCAAGCTTCTGGTTTAGACCACGTACATCGTTGTCAATAATAGCCTGTTCTAGTGTCTGTATTCTAGACTCAAGCAACCCTGTCGCCTGTGTCATATTGCGCTGGGCTACAGTTTCTACGGAGGTAATACGTGTAGTTAAAGAACCTGCCTTAGCATCAAACGATGCAGACTTCTCAACCGCCTCAACAATACCTGCCTCTACACCGTAGAAACGCTGAAGTGTATCATATGTCCAATACACACCTCCTGCAAACGAAGAGAGGACGGGCAGTGCAACTGCTACCATCCATCCCTTGATGTTGTATCCACCTATGCTAAAACCTATATCCATTACTGTGTAGGGTACCCGCCATATTGGTTAATGTATTCACCTGCAGCATAAATCTCTTCTGCAGACTTCATGTCGTTTGTTAGGTAGCCCTGAAAGGCTGTACCATAACCTGCGTCTGCATAAGTAATCACAAACTCATCAATAGACTGAGTATACGTGATAGCAGTGTAAGTGCCAACCATGTAATTGCCCTGTGCAGCATATGAGTCTACTGTAGATGTAAGTTCGCTGCTGTTAGCAGCTGCCATAAAAGCACCTGCCTGTTGAGAAAAGGCTTCTACTGCAGTAACTGCTTCATTGTAAGTGTTAACCTCTTCTGCGTCAATGCTGTACTGATCTGTAGACACCATGTCCTGTAGGGCTACTTGCTCAGGCTTAGTATCCGCCTCAGCTGCAACTACTGTTATGGAGGTAGCCACTGCAATAACGCTGGTAGCAATTACCAAGTTATCTACTGCAATAGTCAAACCATTCATTGCTGCGGCATGTTCTTGCATAAACAACTGTTCAGCAGTCTGAGCAACTGCGTAGTCATGCTCTAGAACCATAGTCTTAGCTGAGAGGTAGTTATTTAGTTCTTCTGAAGTGATTAAACCATCATCCATAGCCCCGTCAGTAACGACACCACCGATAGCCGCATAACCTACTGCACCTACAGTACGTACATCACTATCCTTAATTCGGTCTTGGATAGCATCAATAGAGGAGATAAGATAATCAATCTTCTCTTGTCCTGTACGATCATAGTCAGCAGCGTTACTTGCTACTACGGAAGAGCTCACTAAGGCTAGGCCTAGGAGTAATGTCTTCAACGACTTCTTCATCTGGGTATTCCTCTCCAATTCGCAGTAGACTCTTCCAGAAATCCTCATCCAAAGAGTAGCCTACAATGTAAAGCGCTGGGCTTTCTCTGTACTTACTTATTGCCTGCTTACCCATCAGTAGACGCCCTGTAAGGCTGTCATTGATAGGGCAGGGTGTGTTAGCCAACATCATACTTCTAAACACAGAAGCATCTTGGCATAATACTGAAATAGCTGACACTTGCAGACCTAAACCACCAACCTGCTGTGGTGCACCTAAAAGCCTAGCATTCTTCCTACGGTTACAAGGCTCGTCCTGAACGGTAGCCCCTGAACTAAAACCCAGTACACTTATCTGTATACCTGCACTCTTACTCATCAAACAAGAATCGTTTCCACCCGCACCCATAACAGTGGGAGCAATGGCTGACATTACAGGAGCAGCAGACCCTGCGCCAGTAGCGTTGTAGTTGTTAGTAACAGTCTCATCCGTATTGTTACTATCTATGGTAGAGTTGTCATAACCATTAGAGAAATCACCAACTACATCACCACCCAGCGCAGTCGTCGCCAATAGTAACACGAAGATCAGGGTCTGAACACATAAGCTGTAAGGCTGCTTCAGGCTGACCGATGTAAGATAGTGTTTGAGCATCTAAGTTCCGTTGGCATTTCTTATTGCTGGGAGGGCAAGACAGAGGCATGACAACAGATGAGTTGCTACAAGAAGTAGTTATACTCAAACAAACCAATAAAGCAACTGCTAACTTAGGTCTTACGGAACCTAGCTTTAATCTCACCACGAGTAGTACCTATGTCTCTTAGTTGGTTGTCTGTCATGTTTGTCAGAATGAAGTAGTCTGCACGGCGTTGTTGGTATTCCATCAGTGCAAGTACGATATTGGCAATCCAAGCTTTTAGTTTCTCTAGCATTGTGTATTCCTATGTATATACGAAGCAACGAAGTGTTACTTCAACGTACATAGTTATACGCAGGTACTCCCAGACTAGAATTGCTAGTTAGGAATACCCGTTATGCTTAACCTACAGGGCTAAATAGTTCTGTTACCGTGACAATAGTGTCTAGATGGCCTGCACTGGCAGGAGTCACTGTAATCTTGTCACCAGGCTGCAGAATAAGGTCAATGTCATTAAAACTTAGGTAATCACCCGCTGCAATGTTCTTACCCTTAAGAAAGTGTGAAGAGTACGTGTCAGCAGCTACATACCAAGCAACCTCAACATCAGAATTACCACTACCGCCATTGACTACATGGATAAAAGTTACCTCTGCACTACAATTAGGCGGACAAACGTATACATCCTCTGTAGCGGTACCTGTGTTGTGACCCCATACAGACTTCATACGTGCTGATTTGCTTAGGTAACTAAGTGACATTAGACTTCCTTAGCTGGCTTCTTAGCCTTCTTAGGTTTAGGCTTAGGAGTAGCCTCAGCAACACGACAGATCTCATTAACATTAGCGTCTTTGCTCTGTACGTTACCGTAGTTGTCTTCACCTGCTGATTGGTTGCCGTTAGCATCCCAAACATAGCCATGCTCATCTACACGGTAGCCTGCAGCTTCTAGAGCAGCCTGATATTTGTGGTAGTACTTCATTTCTTTTTACCTTTAGCTGTTTTAGCTGTTTTAGCTATTGTTGTATAGTGCCATTACCACTTAGCCTTATCAGCCCAGTAAGCTGCACTCATCTTACCCTTAGCGATGTTCTTACCGTGACGGGCTTTAAACGATGCACGTTTCTTCTTCATCTTGTCGGACTCACCAGCCTTAGGTTTACCTGCAGTAGAAGCACCCTGCTCACCAAAGCGGATAGTCTTTATAGTGTCACCATCCTTCGCTACAACAACGTGAGACTTAGTTGGGTGACTAGGGGTGCGCTTAGGCTTGTTAAAGCCTTCTACGCCAACACGGGTGAGTCGAGGGTCTTTAGCCATTACAGATTCCTGCTTGTGATTAGTATTGGCACCCTAGGTAGGACTCGAACCTACGACAATTCCGTTAACAGCGGAGTGCTCTGCCAGCTGAGCTACTAAGGTGTATTTCGTGATAAATAGCAGGACAAGAGGTGCTTTAACCTTATGGCTGAGGACGTACCTTAAACCATATCCCTAATTACCTTGGCGACGATCAACCCGCCCTCACAGTGTAAACATTCACCGTTATTCCGCCTAGTGTGACGGATGGTTTCAGATGTTGGCAAAGGTATAAGGAATCGAACCCTAGTAATCGGTTTTGGAGACCGTTGCTTTTCCACTAAGCTATACCCTTGTACTTCTTGGTGCCGCCACGAGGATTTGAACCCCGGACCCTCTGCTTACAAGGCAGACGCTCTACCAACTGAGCTATAACGGCATTAACTTTTTTTGTAGTTACTTCTTTTTAGCTTTAGCTGTACGAGGAAAACTACGGTTATTATTTTTTGTCTGAACACGAAGGTTAGACTTCTTGTTATTCTTAGGGTTGCCATCCTTGTGATCGACATCCTTGCCGTCACCCTTCTTAACTGCACCACTCTTAGTCATCTTTGCTCTAGCAGCATTACGAGAAGCACGTTTCTTCTTCTGGTCAGGCTTACCTTGGTAGTTGGCATATTCTTTCTTGTAGTCACGGGGCATCAGCGTATGGCCTCTTTCTATCAGGGTCTAACACATCCTGGCGCTTCAACATACCCTCAAGGTACATAGCACGTTCAATGTGATCTAAGGTATACTTAACTCCAGTGTCAGCCTCTATAGCAGCACGTACATAAAAGACGTCACTACGAGGGATATGTACACGTTGGAAAGCTCTGCTGTCATTAGCAGCTAATGCAGAGTAAAACTCTTCTATTACACTATCTGATGCATGTAGTTTTACTCGGCTCATAACAGTTGTCAACACAAATGATTAAAGGGGGTGTTTAGGTATGTGCCGCAAACTACGTATGAGGAGTTTTGAGGAGAGAGAGAGTGTCACAGAGTTTACGACACATACCAAGAGTAACACAAAGGAGGGAGAGGAACTCATGCATTACTTAACAACAAGTGTAATACGAATGTAAGAGAGTGTCAACAGGGTAGAGTAATACTCTTAAAGCAACGCTAACCTTTGTGTAAACTAGAAATAAGCAATACGAATGAGATAGTGTTACTGTAGAGTATTACTCTTAGAGTTAAAACTCTTCCTATGTCCACTGATCCTTTTGTAACACTCTTTATCTAAGTATTACTCTTTCTTAGTTATTACTTTATTTATTAGTTTTAACTTAAAGAGTGTTACTCTCTACTCTCTATTGATAGTTATACAGTTAGCAAAAAGGCAGTCAACCCATAAAGCGACATCAGATCTCGTATTACACTAAAAAGTGATGTAACTGTAACATACTGTAACATATTGTTACCTCATAATAGAGTACTACTCTCATCTGGTCTTACTTTACTAGCCGCAATAGGTCCAGTTTTACTGAGAAATGGTATACATCCTGCAAAACACCCCTGCTTGTACATGAATGCAGAAACACCCTTGTATTGCAGGGTACAAAAAACCACTTCTGTGTAGATATACGTATACAAGTAACGTATGGGGTGTACGTGGCGCTCGCCCGCCCCCCTTTAGTGGTACTATGATACCTCTTTTCAGGGTGTGTTCTGCTTTAAGCTGATCAATAGGGTGTAAAGCACTGTTATTGTTGTACTTTTATACTGATACAACGTCATTTATTTAGCAAAAAGCGTATAAAGCCAAGCTTAATTGAACGTGTGTTCAGTTAACCATAACGGATGTACGAAACACACAAATCTTTCCAAAGTAGTACACCCCACAACAACGACACCCAATGCAACGGCTCAAACGGCACAACTTTTTATTGCTAGTATATAGTCAAAGCGTTTTGGTGGTGATCCAGGTGATTCGTTTTGGTGGTGATCCAGGTGATTCGCTTATGTTTTAGCTAGTGATCACGCCGCTATTCTAAGTGAAACAATGGCAATCAATGCAATAAGTACAACTTTTATCATGCTGTAACCTATTGAAAGTATTACATAACCCAAATTAATGTGCAAAACATGCATCTTTTTGCTTGTACTCTTTCTCGATATGCTTTTTAAGTTGCTACATCGAACGGCACAACGGACTAGCCGAAACGATACGGGTTAAGACCTAAGCATCACGGAACGGGCGGCGAAGCCTAAGAGATGGCGGAGATGGTTTAACTTATGAGGGGATTAGTCACCCCGACGTTGTTTGAAATTGTTGGCGGGGTATTGCTACCCCATTTAATCCACCTAGGGGCAACCCGATAATGGTTCGTTAATATATAAGTGCACCGACACCTGTAAGCCGCTAAGCGCATGGGGATGAAGTTGGTGCATCAATATCTTAACCTAATGAGGAATAATATCATGCTTAAATCATACCGTTTATCGTTCTACACTGAATTAGGTTCCTATATGGGTTGGATACCGTGGGCGCACAACTACATTGATCCTGAAGTTATTAATTGGATACATTCCGGTAATGCAATCAAGTTCAACGGTAACATGTTCACTGACATAGATGCACTAGCTGCAAGCATTAAAACTGAATTAGATTGATTTAGAAGGTTAACCCTACGGGGTTATCTCACTAAATTAATCTCAATAGGAGAATACTATCATGACCAACTATAAGCTTATCGGCGTAGGTACTAACGCAAAAACTATCAAAGGTGACGGCTCAGAATACCTAACTGGCATTGTTTATATGACGCCATGGAAAGTTATGGTAGATGGCAAATCATTCAACAGTTGTAGCATGGCGGAACAAGCTGGATGCATTGAGGGGTGTTTAAACACTGCAGGACGTGGCGCAATGAACTGTGTGCAAGCTGCCCGACAACGCAAAGCTGAATGGTTTTATCGTGACCGTGATGGTTTCATGACACAACTCATGCAAGACATTGCTAAGTTCCAAACGTATTGCAACAAGCGTGGCATTCAGCCTGTCATTCGTTTGAATGGCACGACAGATATTCGGTGGGAATTGGTTAAGCTTGATGGCCTGACTATCTTTGAATTGTTCCCACGGGTGGCATTTTACGATTACACCAAGATTGCTAATCGCAATACGTCACACATTCCAAACTACCACCTTACTTGGTCCTACTCTAATGCATCGCCTAAGTATGCAGCGATGATGCAGACCGCTTTAGATCGTGGCATGAATGTGGCAACAGTATTCCGCAAGGCGTTTGACTATGCCAACACTTGGATGGGCTTGCCAGTGATCAACGGCGATGCGGATGACCTACGTATCCTAGACCCTAAGGGCGGTCACATTGTTGCCCTATACGCCAAAGGTAAGGCCAAGCGTGATACGTCGGGTTTTGTCGTAGACGTAGCAACAGCATAAGGGGAATACTATCATGGACGTTCAACAGTATGTAGAAGACAACCGAAGGTATTTTACCTTCTGGTCCACTATCAACAGTGAAGAAACCCAATTCGAGTGCGATATGGGCCAAGATCCTGTTGGCGCTAAGATGGAATGCATCGTCATGACAGGGGTGCACAAAGGTGAAACAAGAATGTTCCCTTCGCTAAGTCTGCACACCCTATGGGAACAACAACAGGAAGAAGAGTAACATGACACTAACAGTAAGATCACGACGTGACCAGAAGCACGACGTCTACTTGAGTATGCGTGAGGCTAACGGTTCGGGCTTAGGTGGCAATGAAATAGAAATACGTAATAACTCTTGGAACGGCTTTGCGATAACATTAGAAAACGACGATTTCTGTGTAGACATAACACATAAGACAGCAACAAAATTATTTCGTGCGTTAGCTGGGAGTAGTAACGCAGAATATTTCTTGTATACGCTATTTCGTAAGCACCTAGACGAGGTACACTACAAAGAACTGTGGACAGATCTAGGACAAAAAGAAGAGGGAGAGCAACATGGTATATGAAATCCGAACACGTGCGAGGCAGTTAGAGGTTGTTCGCACGGCGAGAGCCAAGGCTTTTGTGGATAACTATAAGATGAACGAGGGCTGTAACAGGTGCGGCTTTGATGCTCACCCTGTGGCCTTACATATGAACCACATAGACCCCAAGACTAAGCTTAAGAGTGTTGCGCAGTTAGTTAAGAAAGGGGTGATGGACACAATAAAGACAGAGTTAGCTAAGTGCGAAGTTCTTTGTGCAAACTGCCACGCTGTTCATACGTATGCAAACCAACATCATAGAGAGGTCACGCCATGACCCTATCACATAAACGCAAAGAACGTCTGCGTAAGCATCGCAATCAATCAATCCGCTGGTTTGTACAGGATACCGCCGCCCTGCTTATCGTGGCCGCTGGTGTCTATACTATTGGCATTGTCTTAATAGGTATCGGGGAGGTACTGCTGTGAGCAAAGGACATACGATCAGCAACGCCAAGAGGTTTTGCTAAAGCAATCTGCGAGTTTAACAAAAGAGAGTACGCATAATGAAAAACACACAACACACCCTAATCCTGAAGCACCTACGTGCAACCACTGGCCTAACTGTACGGGAGGCAATGATTGAATACAGCATCAGCAGCCTGACTAAGCGCATCCAAGAGTTGCGGGATCTAGGTTACGACATTGTATCTAACAAGAAAGCACACCCTGTCACTGGGCAACGCTATGTTCGCTACACTCTACAAGCACACGACGCTTACACAGTAGAAGCAGAGGGGTAAACTATCATGTATGAACGCTACTTCGTCCTATCCCAGCGCAAACTACACAACAGCAAGGCAGGCAACCCTCGTTGGAAGTTTGTGGCAGTAGATCGCAACGGCGTGACTGTCACACTAACCACCAAATCAGATGCAAGGTGGGTGAATAAGATAACAGAGGGGTGGAAACATCGCATGATCCAAGCTATCACGCACACCACCACACGTAACACAATCATGGACGCAGCAGACCTAGCGGAGGTATTTTAAGATGATCGCCAGCAGAGCTTTAAAGGTTTATAAAATATGTAGGCGTTACAAAGAGGAGTATGTGACCACTGTTTTCAACGCAGAGGATGCTAACACGCTAGGGCTTAGACTTAACAAAGAGCAGGACATCACAGGGGTACGCTATAGAAACCTGGATGGTGCCATTCTTGCAACAATACACCGCAACAAACCAGAGCCATACGTTAGGCCATTACGTAGAAAGATATAGCATGTTTGTATTAGCGTATGCAGTAATTGTCATATACCTAACAGGCATGGTTGTTTGTATGGTTAGAGCGAATAAGGAGATCAAACGTGTCAACAGACAAAAGAAAGGGACCAAAAGATGACCCATGCGATGATTGGAGTGATCACCCAATACCTAAAACGAGTACTGATAAGCTTAAGCATCCTGCTAAATGTTCTACTGGGAGGCAGGAGCAATCAGACATTCAGTGCACGTAACCATCAGTGGAAGCGTGATAAGAAGCCAAACTTATCTATGGCTATTGACTCAATGCTTGGCAGAGGCCACTGTCTTGAGTGTTGGATAAACTGGAGAGTGAGAGTAAAATGAGAAAAGCGGATATACCCAAGAAATCAGCCACGTTGAATATGCTTATAGACTTCTACTTGGCTTCGGAGGCGTTTAAACGTCTGCGCCCTGCTACGCAGAAAGACTATGAGAACAACCTTGCAGCTGTACGCACTACCGTAGTTGAGGGTAAGGCACTTGGGTTATACCGCAACCAATACCTAAAGGTGCGCCACCTCACAGAGGCATATGAACAGTGGCTGCAAAAAGGTGTACGCACTGCAAACTATCATAAGTCTGTACTGTCTGCTGCGTGGCGTCACTCTATGCGCTACGATGTTATGACACACAACCCTATCAAGTTAGTTAAGACACAAAGCAGCAAGACCCGAAGAGTTACGTGGACACGTGATCATGTTAAGGCTTTCCTGGATGCAGCTTACAGCGACTTTCAGTATCGCAGCATTGGCCTGATCGTTCACATGGCATATGATTGGGGCCAGCGTGTAGGTGATATGCGTGTACTGACTTGGGATAATCTAGACTTAGATCAGTGCCAGCTAGACCTACAACAGAGTAAGAGAAACGCACACGTTAAGCTACCTATCAGCGCTGACCTGTGTAAGATGTTGAACGCACAGAAGGCTGACTTTGGCTATCAAGAATATGTCGCACCCCGTGTTAGGCATCGTGCAGGTGCCTACCCACCCTATGACGTTAATGAAATATCTACACATATCAATACCTTACTAGACAAAGCTAATCTACCACGTGAACTTACTGCTATGGACTTACGCCGTACAGCAGTGACTGAGATGCTAGAAGCAGGTGTTGACATTGCAGGTATCCGCCAAGTAACGGGGCACAAGAATATGCACAGTGTCGTTCCGTACATGGTCAACACATTAAGCGGTGCATCCAAAGCATTAGCAGCGAGAGGGAATGATGACGATGAACATTCGTAAATATCTTGAGAGCATGGATTTGCGTGACGGTGAAAGCCGACGACTTGCGTGTCCATCCTGCAATGCCAAGGGTACCTTCACGGTGACTAAAGAGATGGGACAGATCAAGTACAACTGCTACAAGCTAGACTGTACTGTTGGCGGCTACCATCACACTGATCTTACTGCTGCAGAGGTTAAGCTGTTGTTATCTAAGCAAGAAAAGGTCGCACCTAAGGAGCCTGAGACTATGGAGATACCTGAGTATGTTGTGCAGCCCAGCGCAGAGCACGATAAGTTTTGGCGCTTTGTTAAGCGTTGGGGCATAGCATCTACTGCACTGCTCTATGATGTAAAAGATGAACGTGTTGTATTCCCGATACACTGGAAGGGCCGCATCATAGACGCCAATGGCCGTGCTGTAGGTGGCAAGATACCTAAGTGGTATCGCTACAGTGGCAAGGCAGACTATTTTCTGTATGGATCAGGTACTACACTACTTGTAGTTGAGGATTGTACCTCTGCCATGATTGCAGCCCAGGAATTACCTACGGTGACAGCTATGGCTATCCTTGGCACGTCACTTACACCTCAGCACATGGCTAAAATAGCAGAGTATGACATTGTTGTTGTTGCACTAGATCCAGATGCTGCACACAAGACGTTGTTGTTTAAGCGAGATATTGCACTATGGACAGGTGCAGATGCAGTAGCGTTTAGGCTTGACGATGACATTAAGTATCGCTTAGATGATGACCTAGAGAGACTAAAGGAGTTACTATCATGACAGACTTACAAGACTTCCTAAAAGAGATGGGTCTGGACAAGGTTAAGCCTACCAAAGCTAAGCCTGCCCAGCGCCTACCAGATACATTCAAGGACCCACGTGATCCCCTTACAGGTGAAATACCTTTCTAATGACTGAGCTTTAGAGAATAGACAAATAAAGGATACACAGCAAAATGATTAAGTATGAAGTAGAAGTATATGCTAATGGTACTAAGTTGTGGTACTTAAACGGTAAGCGTCACCGTGAAGATGGACCTGCTGCTGAGTGGTCTAATGGTACTAAGTCTTGGTTCTTAAACGATGAGCTTCATCGTGAAGATGGTCCTGCTACTGAGTATGCTGATGGTGGTAAGTGTTGGTGTTTAAAAGGTAAGTATTTTACAGAGGAAGAACATAAAGCTAACTCTAACCCTACTGTAGAGATGACTATGGAAGAAATCTGTGAAGCTCTAGGTAAAAACGTAAAGGTAAAACAAAATGACTAAGATTAAAGTAAACTACATTGATCATTGCGGATCAGATTTAACAACAGTTAACGCAGCACGGGTGTCGTTTGGTAAGAAGAGTGAGTTTGAACTACGAGTTCACCCATCTGGTGATTATGCGGATAATGTCCTAGCTGAACGTGATACTAAGCTAATCAACTACCTAGCCAAGCACAAACACCTGTCGCCATTTGGTCATGCCTTTGCCAGCTTCCACGTCAAGGCACCCATCTTTGTGGCACGGCAGCTAGTCAAGCATAAGTTCCTACGGTGGAATGAGATCAGTCGTCGTTACGTTGACGATGAACCTGAGTTCTATCAGCCTGAGGTATGGCGTGGACGCAGTGCTGATAAGAAGCAGGGTAGTTCTAATGAGGCTGTGGATGTTAAGCCCCTTGAGATAGATGAGTTGGTAGTGATAGAAGACCCTTGCACCATGTCCACCCTCTCTCTTGACATGTATAAACACCTGCTTGAGACAGGAGTAGCACCTGAGCAAGCCCGTATGGTACTGCCACAGTCTACTATGACGGAGTGGTACTGGTCAGGTTCTCTAGATGCCTTTGCTGCTATGTGTCGTCTACGTTTACCTGCTGACACACAACAGGAGACACGTGTAGTTGCACAGCAGATTGATACTATCATGAAAGACCTGTACCCTGTGTCGTGGGTAGCCCTTATTGGAGAAACGAAATGATTAAGTATGAAGTAAAAGTATATGATAATGGTACTAAGTATTGGTACTTAAACGGTAAGCTTCACCGTGAAGACGGTCCTGCTATTGAGCTTGCTAATGGTAGTGAGTATTGGTACTTGAACGATAAGCTTCACCGTGAAGATGGATCTGCTGTTGTGTTTGCTGATGGTAATAGGTTTTGGTACTTAAACGGTAAGCTTCACCGTGAA
>JGI20153J14295_10001485_pt1 | contig 17996 bp, 23 predicted proteins | sample COG_03_FD_14295 | JGI IMG/M metagenome (IMG submission 14295) | reverse complement strand
TGCAAGTCTGTCATTATCACCATATCTGATTTCAGAGGTCGCTGTAGTATCGTTTTCATTTACAATAGGAACAATGTTCATCTCAAACAAGTTAGAAATAGTATCTTTTGCATTTAAAGACCTTCTTCTATTTTCTGTATCTTCCAGAGTAAGCAAAATCTGTGCGATTTTGATTTTTTTTCTTAAAAATGATTTTTTAAACAAATTCATCAATTCTATTTGTCCAACTGCAGCAATAGCCTGATGTTCTTTAAGCTTTAATTTTTTTTTATTTTTTTTTAAAAGCTTGCAACCCAATGCAATAGCCCCAGAAGTTACTATGATAACTTTAATTTTTTTTTTGATCAAAAAATGGACATCATCAATCAACTTGTTTATCCAATCTTTCTTAAAATTTTCTGTCTTATCTACCAACGTAGAAGAGCCAATTTTAATTATCAATAGTTTTGAATTTAAAATATTCATTATAAAATTCTTAATATTGTATTAATATTTTCTTTTTTGAGAATAGAAATTTCATAAAACTTCTTTTTAAAAAATTTCTTAAATTCTTTGAGTTTTTCATTTTTTTCTTTTTCTTCTAGTAAATCAATTTTATTAAATACTACTATTTCTTTTTTTTTAATAAGCTTTTCACTATATTGTTTTAATTCTTCTCTGATTACCTTGTATTGTCCAATCAAATCATCCTCATTTATATCTATAATGTGTAATAAGCTTTTGCATCTTTCAATATGTTTTAAAAATTTATCTCCTAGTCCTATGCCTTTGTGTGCACCTTCAATTAACCCAGGGATATCTGCTAGTACAATTTCTTTATCATCAATTTGAACTACTCCTAAATTTGGATTTATTGTAGTGAATGGATAATTGGCTATTTTTGGTCTAGCTCTAGTTGATATGTTTAAAAAACTAGATTTTCCTGCATTAGGAAATCCGATCAACCCAACGTCTGCAATAATCTTTAATTCCAGCCATATTGAAATTTCCTCACCAAGTTTACCTTTGGTAAATTTTCTAGGTGCACGATTGGTAGAGCTTTTAAATTTTGTATTTCCAACTCCTCCCACACCTCCTTTGGCCAAAATAAATTCTTCATCTTCTTTAGTAAAATCATAAATTAAAGTTTTTTTATCTTCTGCATATACTTGGGTTCCAAGAGGAACACGTAACGTTAAGTCTTTTCCTCCATGACCTGTCTTATTACTAGACCCTCCCTTTTCTCCATTACCTGCTTTAAAATGTTGGGCATATCTAAAATCTATTAAAGTATTAAGACCATTCACAGATTTTAAAATAATAGATCCTCCCGATCCTCCATCACCCCCATTAGGACCCCCAAATTCAACAAACTTTTCTCTTCTAAAACTTGAAAGACCGCTTCCACCATTTCCAGCTTTTACATAAATTTTAGCTTGATCTAAAAATTTCATAATTTAGGGAATTATAGGGGAATTACTTCTTAAAAAAAGAAGTGTTTATCTAGTGAGGAATGACAGAAATGTATTTTTTTCCAAACTTTTTAGTTTGAAATTTGACTCTACCGCTTACTTTTGCAAAAATTGTGTGATCTTTTCCCATTCCAACATTTTGACCAGGGTGCATTTTAGTGCCTCTTTGTCGTAAGATAATGTTACCAGGAATAACTGATTGTTCGCCATATTTTTTGACTCCTAATCTTCTACCAGCACTATCTCGACCGTTTCTTGTAGAACCACCTGCTTTTTTCGTTGCCATAATATTATAATTTTAGTTTATTTTTTTTTAGATACAACCGTATCTTTAGTTTTTGTTTCTTTTTCCTTAGTAATAGAGGCTTTGGTTTTAGCTGTAACGCCAACTTCAACCTTCTTATCTGCTTCAGATAGAATTTTTCCATCTTTTCCAAATATCTTCATAATTTGGATTACGGAAATTTGCTGTCTATGCCCTTTTTTTCTTCTTGAATTCTGTCTTCTTCTTTTTGTAAAAGATATAACTGTTTTATTTTTGGTTTGTTTAACAACAACGCCTTCAACTTTTGCTCCTTCTAAAAGTGGAGCTCCAATTTCAATATTATCATCTTTGTTTGTAAGTAATACTTGATCAAAGTTAACTACGTTTCCAGCTTCGCCAGAAATTTTTTCTAAACGCAACGTATCATTAGCTGATACTTTGTATTGTTTTCCACCTGTATGTATTACTGCAAAAGTCATTGTATGTTTTTTAAAGTAGAGGCAATATATCCAGCAAGCTTACCATGTCAAGGCGTTAGATCAGCAAATACTAGAAATTATCCTTTAATTTCCTCAGTTTTGTAAAGACTTCCAGGTCTGTAGCATTGTTTAATGAAAGAGACTTTCTAACCGCAAGGTCGTCTAGTCTGAAAAAAATATTAGTTTTAAGCTCCATGCTAATAGTAGTTGGAATAGTAGGCTTATTCTGTCTTCTTAGGCTCTCTATCTCAGTAGCTCTTTTTTTTAAATCATCATTATCTGGATCAACAGACATACAAAATGCTAGGTTTGATTTTGTATATTCATGACCACAAAACACTTTTGTTTGTGGAGGCAATTTTCGTATTTGGTCTACAGAAGCAAACATTTCTTCATAGGTACCTTCAAAAATTCTTCCACACCCCAAAGAAAAAACGACATCCCCAACAAAAGCTAAATTATTTTTTTTGAAATAATAAAAAATATGTCCAGAAGTGTGCCCTGGTACATGATGCACTTCTACTTCGGTATTAGCAAATTCCCAAATTTGACCATCATCAAGCAATATATCAATCCCTGGTATTCTGTTGTGGTCAGGTGCAAATCCTACAATTTTACAGTTATATTTTTTTTTCAAAGATTGGTTTCCATCTACATGGTCTCCATGATGATGTGTATTTAATATAAAATCCAAAGATAAATTATTTTTTTCTAAAAAAGAATCTACAGCATCAAATTCTGCCGGATCAACGATTACTACTTTTTTAGTCTCGGGATCTACAACACAATAAGAGTAGTTGTCAGATAAGCATGGAATTACATTTACATTCATTAAGTTTTTTTTGTATTATATAAGACCCAATGTATCAAGATATTATTAAACTAGAAAAATTTTATCAGTCCGAATTAGGCAAGGCTGTTCAAGATAGAATTTATTCCAAATTAAAAAAATACATCTATTTGCACGATGGAGAAAAGCTAGGATGTTTTGGTTTTGGAGAGCCCTACCTATCTCTTTTGCCTAAAAAAAAAGTATCTATATTTAATTTTTTTTCTCAACGAATAGGAATAAAAAAAAATATTATAAATGAAAGACTGTCTAATGTGTTATTAGATGAGGAACAGCTACCCATTGAAGATCTTTTTTTAAATCATATTATCTGTATTCATTGCTTGGAACATTCAGAAAACTTAAAAAAAACCTTAAGGGAATTGTGGAGAGTTCTTGCACCAGAAGGAAAAATTTACATTATACTTCCCAATAAAAAATCTTCATGGAGCTTTTCATCTAAAAGTCCTTTTTCATCAGGGTTTGGTTTTTCTAAAAACCAAATTGTTCGTATTTTAGAAGACAACTTTTTTGAAGTGCAATCTGCTGATCGGTTGGTTTATTTTCCAAGCTGGAATAGCAAATTGCTTTTAAATAATAGATTTTTTTTAGAAAAAATAGGCTCTTACTTTTGGAGATTTTTTAATGGATTCTATTTATGCGTTGCCACAAAAAGAATTTATGCAAACTCTGAGCCAAAAAAATTTTCATTTATTAAAAAAAGAAGCAGTGCAGAACAGGTTTAGCTTAACTTTTTCTTACTAAAAAAATTCCAATTTCAGACGTTAAATTTTTTATTTCTAAATTGCTTTTTTGAATGTTCCCAATTTTACCAGAGGAGACCGAAATAGATTTTATTATATTGATATTGTCCAATTCGCATAAATTGTGAAAATCCTTGATAGTACACATGTGCAAGTTTGGAGTATTGTACCAAAAATTTGGAAGATTTTCAGTAACTGGCATAGTTCCTTTCACTAGCAAGCTTAATCTAACTTTCCAATATCCGAAATTAGGAATGGTGATAATAGCACTTTTTGCTATTCTCAAAAGTTCATTAACAACTTTCCTAGGATCGTAAAATTGCTGCAGAGATTGATTTAAGATTGCAAAATCAAATGAATTACTAGGATAGTCAACTAAATCTTTTTCCGCATCACCCTCTATAACCGCAAGACCTTTGGCTACACTTTCCTGAACTAATTTTTGATCAATTTCCAAACCTCTTCCATCTACACGTTTATTTTTTTTAAGATGAAGCAATAAACTTCCGTCACCACATCCCACATCAAGAACTCTAGAGTTAATATCTATTAATCCAGATAAAATATCATCTTCAAATTTCATTTTTAAAATCCTCATATGCAGAATCTACAAAACCCTTTAAGGTATTGAAGAAAGCTGGTTCATTGACTAAAAAAGAGTCGTGACCATTATTGGTAATAATTTCTACAAAACTAACTTCTGCTCCAATTGCATTTAAGGCAATGACAATTTTTTTGCTCTCAGAAGTAGGGTAGAGCCAATCAGTTGAAAATGAAACAATACAGTATTTAATTTTTGAATTTTTAAATGCACTGGATAGATTTCCATTATTTGCTTTATACAAATCAAAGTAATCCATAGCTCTTGTGATATACATGTAAGAATTTGCATCAAACCTATCGACAAAAGAATATCCCTGATATTTTAAATAACTTTCTACTTCAAAATCAGCATCAAAAGAAAACTTGAGATCACTTTTTTCTTGAAGTTTTCTTCCAAATTTATTCTGCAATCCTTGCTCTGATAAATAGCTAATGTGTCCAGCCATTCTAGCAATCGCTAATCCTTTTCTGGGTATTTTTCCTGAAGTTAAGTAGTTTCCACCATCCCACTCTTGGTCAGCCATAATAGCTTGCCTGGCTAGCTCATTAAATGCAATATTTTGAGCAGAATGACTTGCTGCACATGCAATAGGAATTGATGAGAACGTACGTTCTGGAAAAAGAGTACAAAACTGCAATGCTTGCATTCCACCCATAGAACCGCCAATGACAGATAAAGTTTTCTTGATACCCAAGTAGTCAAGTAAATGAACTTGAGCAGAAACCATATCTTTAATGGTAACTACTGGAAAATTTAATCCATAAGGTTTGCCTGTGGAGGGATCAATTTCTTTTGGACCTGTACTTCCCATGCATCCGCCCAAAACATTTGCGCATATCACAAAATATTTATTAGTATCTACAGCTTTCCCTTTACCAATTGCATAACTCCACCAACCATCTTTGCCAGTTACAGTATTTGTTTCTGTTGCAAATTGATCACCCGAGAGAGCATGGAATACAAGAATTGCATTACTCTTGTTTTCATTGAGAGTCCCGTAAGTTTCATAGGCAATATCGAACCCATTTAATTCTACACCGCAGTCTAATGCTAGGGTTTTATCAAGGGTAATTTTTTTAATATTGTTAAAATTTAAATTCATTTCAAATAAAACCATTTTATTAATGGCTTTCCTCTTTAGCAGTTTGGCTCGCAATTCGGTTAAATCAGCGAATGAAGTTGTACTAAAAGGCAAATTTATTGTCAAACAATCAATGATTTTTTGATAAACAGTAATACATATTGTATGAAGAAAATTAACTAATTATTTTGAAATGAACTTTCCTAAAGCAAAAAAAATAACAACTCAGAGATATGAAGGTGGACTTTCCAAAATACCTGGAGTGACCAAGTCAATCAAGCTATCTTCTAATGAGTCTGCTCTGGGCTGTTCTTCTTTAGCATTGCAAGCTTTTATCAAAACAAAAAATAAAATTTCCAAGTACCCAGATTCAAACAGCAGTTTGTTAAAAAAAACAATTGCCAGCAAATTTAAACTTAACCAAGATAGAATAATTGTGGGGTGTGGGTCAGATGAGATTATAAGTTTTGCATGCCAAGCTTTTCTAGAAAAAAAAGATGAAGTAATTGTTCCTCAATTTAGTTTCCTAATGTATAGAATTTATTCTCAAATCAATGGAGCCAAAGTTGTAGCTGCAAAGGAAAAAAATTTTAAAACGGACATATATGCAATTTTAAAGTGTGTTACTAAAAAAACGAAAATTGTTTTTTTAGCCAACCCTAACAATCCAACAGGAACATATTTAAACAAGTCGGAACTAAAAACTCTTCGCAACAAGCTCCCTTCTCGAGTTTTGTTGTTAATAGATGATGCTTACTGTGAATATATGCAAACTAAAGATTATACATCAGGACTAGAGCTTTTTAAAAATAGTAAAAATGTTTTAGTGACGAGAACTTTTTCAAAAATTTATGGATTAGCCAGCTTACGTTTAGGGTGGGGGTACGCATCTAAAGATGTTATTTCTTCTTTAATGAATGTAAAGCCTCCCTTTAACGTAACAGCAGGAGCTGAGGCAGCAGGTGTGGCTGCATTGAAAGACACCAAGTGGATTAAAAAAAATATAAAACATAATAATATTTGGAGTTTACAAATATATAAAAAATTAAAAGAAAAAAAAATAAATTGTAATTTTCCTTCTGCTAATTTTTTCCTAATGCAATTTGACAAATCTTGTGATGCTAACAATGTTTTTAAAAAATTTGCTCAATCAAAAATTATTTTAAGAAAAATGAATAACTACAAAATTAAAAATAGTTTAAGAGTAACGGTTGGAAATGCGCAAGAGTGCAGGCTATTTATTAAGCTATTGGATAGAATTTTTTAATGTTTAATAAAATAACCATCGTTGGGTGTGGCTTGATTGGATCCTCTATAGCAAGAGAAATTAAAAAAAGAAAATTAGCTAAAAATATTAGCGTTTGTGATGTTTCTTCTAAAGCACTTAAAGATGTAAAGTCCCTTAAATTGGCAAATGAAATATCCTCTAATTTAAAAGTATGTTGCAAAGACACAGATATTATTTTTATTTGTACGCCCCTTAGCGCTTACGAGCCAATTTTTAAAACTATTCGTGATCATGCCCCTATCAGTGCAATCATTACAGATGTGGGATCTTCAAAATCTAATATAATTAAATTATCAGAAAAAATTTTAAATAAAAAATCTAGCTTTATTCCAGGACACCCCATTGCCGGCACTGAAGAGAGTGGTCCGAAATCAGGTTTTTTAAACTTATTTAAGAACAGGTGGTTTATCACTACTCCTTGCAAGTTAAGCAAAAAGAAAGATCAAAAAAAAATTGAACAATTATGGACCAAATTTGGCAGCAAAGTAACTTCAATGAATGCCCGAAGTCACGATAATATTATGGCTATCACTAGTCATATCCCCCATTTAATCGCTTACAATATTGTAGGAACCGCATCTAAGTTAGAGGCCAAGATTAAGTCCGAGGTTATTAAATTTAGTGCAAGTGGATTTAGAGATTTTACCAGGATAGCTTCTTCAGACCCAACTATGTGGAGAGACATAATGATAGGGAACAAAAAACAAATTTTATTTATGCTCAAAAGATTTAGCAAAGATCTCAAGCACTTGGAAACAGCTATCCAAAATAACGATAAAAAAAATTATTTAATTTTTTTCAGAAAACTAGAAGCATTAGAGCAAAAGTAGTTAAGGCAGGACAGGATACAAAAGCTTCTAATTTTGGAAGAAAAAATTAGTTGTAAATTTTTCTTTCTAATTCTTTTGTAAAAGTAGCACTATCTAATCCTGGCTCTATAGAATCTTTAAACTCAAATATAATTTTTCCAGGATATTTATAAAAACTATTGCGAGGCCAAACAGATCCTGTATTTAATTTGACGGGAATGCAGCTAATATTTAGACCTTGATAGATGCGGCTAGCTCCCTTCTTTAACATAGGTTGCTCCTCTGGATGGACTCTGGTCCCTTGTGGAAAAATAATTAATGTTCGGTTACTTTCTTGAATTCGATCAAAAATTTGACCAAAAGAACTAACGTTATCCTTAGTCGTTTTTCCTCGATCGATTGAGATATATTCTAATTTTTTTAAATACAGCCCATACAAAGGTATCGAAAGTAATTCTTTTTTAATTACAAAAGTACAATCTGGCACTAAGAAATTATATAAAAAAGTTTCAAGCATTGATTGGTGAGCCGAAGCTATAAAAAATTTTTTATCTTTCGGTATTTTTTCCATTCCAACAAATTCTATTTGGGTTCCCAATATATATTTAGTTAAAAAAATTAAGTAATATCCTAAGAAATAAGAAATCTTACTCAAAAATTTTTTTCTCGGAAGAAGAAGAGTGGGAAGGGATACAATACAAGCAATGGCTATTCCCACGTAAGTAAAAAAATTGAATACTAAAGAGCGTAAAAAATTCACAATGTCTTTATTTGATAAGATCTTTTAGCTTTTGTCTAGGTCTTATAACAGTGTAGGATTTTTTATTAATAGCTATCTCTGCTGCCAATGGTCTTACGTTGTAGTTAGATGAAAGAGATCTTCCATAAGCTCCAACATTTGTGAAACAAACATATCCACCTTCTTTTAGCCTGGGGTAGTTATTGTAAGTAATAAATTTATCAGTGCTTTCACATATAGGGCCCACAAATTCTATCTTTTTATTAAATTTTTTCTTATCTTTTTGGATAGGTAAAATATCGTGTTTTGCACCATACAATGCCGGTCTCATTAAATCATTCATTGCTGCATCTAGTATTACAAAATTTCTATCTTGAATTTCTTTAATATAGGTTACTTTAGAAACTAAAAGAGCTGTATTGGCAGACATATATCTTCCTGGCTCAAATATAATTTTACATTTATGATTTTTGTTAAATACATCAACAAGATTAGCATATTTTTTTAGATCAAATTCTGTTTCTGATGTTGAATAAGGTATTCCCATGCCACCACCCAAGTCCAAATATGAAATTAAAATTCCTTGATTTCTTAATTTCAAAAGAAATTTATGCATAACATTCAAGGTTTTTTTAAAAGGAGCTAACTCTTTAATTTGGCTTCCAATGTGAACACTTAACCCTTCAATCTTAATATTCTTATTATTGCTATTTTTTTTAAGAATCTTAAAACACTTATCAAGGCTAATTCCAAACTTATCACTTTTTTTACCAGTAGATATTTTTTTATTAGTTTTTGCTGAAATGTTTGGATTTAATCTGATACCAATTGTAACTATTTTTTTCTTTGATTTGGCAATTTTAATAATTTCATTAATCTCATTTTCAGATTCTGTATTTATTAGTAAAATTTTTTTAGATACTGCGTAGGACAGTTCTTCTGTTGTTTTTCCAACTCCTGAAAAAACTATTTTTTGTGGATTGATACCAGCTTTTAGAGCAAGTTGTAGTTCACCAATAGATACCACATCCGCTCCAGATCCAAGTTTTTTTAGTTTTTTCAAGAAAACTAAATTAGTATTTGATTTAACAGCAAAGCAGATAAGTGGATTAATAGACTTAAAAGACTTATAAAAAAAATTAAAATTATTTTCTAATTGCTCAAAAGAATAGAGGTAAAAGGGTGTTATATTTTTATTGGCAATTTTTTGGACGGAGACATTCTCAAAATAGAGATCATTACCTCTGTATTTTATTAAATTCATTGTTTAAGAAAAATATTTCTGAATTATATTAGTAGAGGTAGTTTTTTTTTCCTCATATACAGGAGGTCCTTTTTTTCCACAAGAAAAGAAAACAACACTAGATATAATGACGATCAATAACTTTTTCATTTAAATTCTTTTTTAATTTTTTTTATCATACTAACAACATTTTTAGTTCCAGTTCCACCGTAAGAAATTTTTTTTTCAATCGAATTTTTTATATCAAAAATTTTCATTACATCTTTTTCAATTGATTTATCTACTTTTGCTATAGTTTTAAAATCTAATTGATCTAATCTAAGGCCTTTTTTTTCAGCTATATTAACCAGTTGAGCCGATTTTTTGTATGCATCTCTAAAAGAAATTCCTTTTTTAACTAAATAATCTGCAAAATCAGTGGCGGTAGTGAATCCATCTTGTGCTGCATGAAAAAGCTTTTGTTTGTTGGGCACGATGCCCTTTATCAATTGGCTCGCAAGTTTGAGATTTAATTTTAAATTATCATAAGTATTAAACACAGCCACCTTGTCTTCTTGCATATCTTTGAAGTAAGATAACGGCAATCCCTTCATTGTGATAAGTAAAGCATTTAAGTTTCCATAAATACCGCCTGTTTTCCCTCTGATTAATTCTGCAGAATCTGGATTCTTTTTTTGAGGCATCATTGAAGAACCTGTCAGTAAGCTATCTTTAATTTTAATAAAATTTAACAAATCAGAATTCCAAAGAATAATTTCTTCAGCTAGTCTAGAAAGATGCATGGCGCATAAGCTGGATACAAATAAAAATTCTATAGCATAATCTCTATCAGAAACGGAATCGATTGAATTTTTTGTAGGAGACTTAAATCCCAATAGCTTGGTAGTTAAGTTTCTGTCGATATTATATGAGGTTCCAGCCAGAGCACCGGATCCTAATGGGTTTTCATCTAAATTGTCTATCACATTTTGAAATTTAGTATGATCTCTCTTAAACATTTCAACATAAGCTAGAAGATAATGAGAGAACAGAACAGGCTGAGCATTTTTTAAATGAGTAAATCCTGGCATGACAACGTCAATATTTTTATTAGCAAGATTTGCAAAATCTTTTATTAGCAAGTGAATTAGACTTTTTATTTCGTAAGAGGATTTTTTAATCCATAATTTAAAATCGGTAGTAACTTGATCATTTCTTGATCTGGCAGTATGTAGAAAGCCAGCATCCGAACCTATGATTTCAAACAGTCTCTTTTCAATATTTAAATGAATATCTTCATTTTTTATTTCAAATTTAAATTTTTTCTTATTAATTTCCTGTTCTATTTTTTTTAATCCTGCAATAATATTTTTAGATTTTTTTACATCAATAATTTTTCTTTTTGCCAACATGGTGCAATGTGCAATAGATCCTTGAATATCTTCTTGATACAATCTTTTATCTATTTCGATAGAAGAATTGGCAGCCTGAAGAACAGAAGAAACTTCCGATTTCATTCTAGTGCCCCAAACAGAATTTTTTTTTGTTTTTTTCATTTCGAAATACTATATTTATTGTCTATGAGTATTTTTACAATTTTTTCAAAAAAGTTAAGTATTTTAATTGCTTTATTATTACTTATTACTAATTATTGCTTATCTCAACCAAATATCCCTGTACCTTCAAAAAATATAATTTTACACGAAAAACCAAAAGATTTCCCAAAAATAACTCTAGAAGATAAAAAAACAGCAAGTGATATTGATGTTACTTTTAATAAACAAATCACGGTTATAAATTTTTGGGCTACCTGGTGTGCTCCTTGTAAGGAAGAAATGCCCTCCCTGGATAGATTGGTAGATATTTTAGGTCCGAAATATGTAGAAATTATTGCAGTCAATGTAGAAACCGTTGAGTACAAAAAATCTAAACAGTTTCTAGATGATTTAAAAGTTAAAAATTTTGATAGCTATTTTGACAAAGATTTAAAAGTTACTAAAAAACTTAGACTTAGGGGAGTTCCCACTACTTTACTGATAAACAAGGAAGGTAAGGAATTTGCTAGGATTGTTGGGTCTATAGATTTTGCAGACAAAGAATTTATTAGCTGGATTAAAAATTTTTAATTATTTACCGTATATAAATGCCAGTGCCATTAATATTATTATGGCGCAAAACTGCAGAAAGACTCTCAGCTGCATTAGCTGGTTACTCTTTCTTTTTTCTTCAATAGCTCCACCTTTAAAAAAAGATTTTAAACCACGTATTAAAACAATTAATACTGCTAGAATAACAAGTATAGCTATGAAGCTCAGTGTATTTTGACTCATAAGTAGTAATTAACATAATATTTTTATAATGATAGATAAAATCTAATGTCTCTACACTTTAAAAAACTAAACTCTAATTCTGCTCAAGCAAAAAAAATGGTAGTTTTATCTCACGGGTATGGAGCAGACTGTAGTGATTTATTATCCATAGGAGAATATTGGCAAAGATTTCTTCCCGACTTTTGTTTTGTTGCNCCNAATGCTCCTACNCCNTGNCAAATTAGTCCATCAGGTTTTGAATGGTTTGATTTAATGCAAACCTCNCAAGAAAAAATAATTGAAGAATTTCAATCNTCTTTGAAATTACTAGATCAATTTATTAATACACAACTAAAAGAANANGGATTAGAAAAAAAAGATTTATATCTCATGGGATTTAGTCANGGAACCATGATGTCATTGCAGCTTGCACTGTCCTATAAGNATCCAATTGCAGGAGTCTTGGGTTATTCAGGAAAAGTATATGATTTTAATTTTTTAGAAAAAAATATANNTTCCCAATGTCCTATTCTTTTATTACATGGAACCACAGATACTGTTATTCCATTGGAAGAAATGTATGCGAGTTATGAACTTTTAAAAAAAAAATCTATAGATATTGAGTATAAAATTTTTGAAAATTGTGGCCACTCCATTACACCCGAAGGTTTAAGTGCAGGGTTAAATTTTTTAAAATTAAAAGTTGATTTATAAAAAGTTTTTCTTGAAGATATTGTAAAACTTAGATAGTTTTCATTTCATGATTATTAGTCATACTAATGAGCTTCCACTAGAAAAATGTCCTGCGTTNGTCTTGAATGCAGACTACCGACCCCTAAGTTATTATCCTTTGTCTTTGTGGTGTTGGCAAGATGTAGTCCGAGATGTTTTTTTAGATAGAGTCAATGTAGTTTCTGAATACGATAGAGAAATCAGAAGCCCCTCCTTTTCTATGAAATTGCCAAGCGTCATCTCTCTTAAAACTTTTATCAAGCCATCCGAGCATCCAAATTTTACAAGATTTAATGTTTTTTTAAGAGATAAATTTTCATGTCTTTATTGTAGTGATGTAAAAAACCTAACTTTTGATCACCTAATACCAAAATCTAAAGGTGGTATTACTTCATGGGAAAATGTTGTTACAGCTTGCACAACCTGTAATGTTAAAAAAGGAAACAAGCTTTGTAGTGAATGTGGAATGTATCCCAAAATTAAGCCTTATAGGCCTACAGACGAACAATTACATAAAAATGGAAGAAATTTTCCACCTAATTTTTTACATCAAAGCTGGATAGACTACCTCTATTGGGATGTTGGTTTGGAGCCTTAAGATTTAAATTTTTTTTGATATTTCTATCGCTACTTTGGATCCTGTTTTGATAATTACATCCAACAATCCATAGGCACCTTCTTTACTTGCTCCTTCTTCATAAGCAATATCGCGATGATCTAGCTCATCTTGTCTGAATTTTTTAACTTTCGCCAACAAATCTTTTTCTTTTTTTTCATTTTTATTTAAATAATCAATTTGCTCTAAGTAGTGTTTGTCGATTACCTCTTCTACTGAAGCAGTACAGAGCATAGCTGCTTTTTTACCTAACACTGCCGTACCAAATCCAAGGGCAGTTCCAAGAAAATCCCACAGAGGGAGAAATAGAGTGGGTCTAATTTTTCTATCCGCTAACTGTTGTTCAAAATATTTTAAATGTTCTTTTTCGTGCTCTTTCATTTCTGCAACTTTTTTTTCCAAATCAGGATCACCTTTAAGAAACTGCAAGGCCAGTAACTGACCATCATAAATTTTAATCGCACCACGTTCCCCAGCGTGATCTACTCTTATCATCTCTTCAATTTTATTTTTCATATTTTAATATAAAAGAATAAAATAATATTAGAGCTATATTTACAAGAAAATTTAATGTCGCAAGGGAAAAGCCAAAAATCCTAAAGCTTACTTCTTTACAAGACACTATACCCTTATTACTTAATTTTTTTAATAGTTCTTGAGTATTATTAGCACCCAAATCGTCTTTACAACTAGTTAGTTCAGTAAAAAAACCTTGCTCTATACCTATGTGATAAAAACTAATTGCAATATTTATGAAGGATAAAAAAATTAAAAATAAAATTAATTTTTTAAAATTCATGATATTAAAAAAAAATCCTCCCAGCACGACTATTGCTAAGTAGTAGGGTATTCTTTGATACTGGCACATAGGACAAGGTGGAACTTTTAAAATATATTGAATGTAGTATGCTGATAAAAGAATAGAAATATTAATAAATAATAAGGCAAATATTGCTTGGGTTCTTGAGGTCTTCATTTATTTTAGGAAGTACTCATAGTTTTGATAAATTAAATAGGCAATACCAAATCCAATTAAAAGTAAAATTGACATTATAATTAAAATTTTTATAGATCTTTTTTCTATGTAGGGAACAATTTTTTTTCCAAAAAATCTAATAACACCGGCTAAAATAAAAAATCTACATCCTCTAGTTAGTGCAGAAACAAAAATAAAAACAAAAAAATTAAAATGAATAAACCCACTAGAAATTGTTAAAAGTTTGAAAGGAACAGGAGTAAAACCAGCTATAGCCAGTAGCGCTACCCAAGCCCAAAAACCTTTTCCAATAGATATTTGATCTTTAAAAGCTGTAAATCCATCAAATCCATAAAACTCAAAAATAGGAATTCCAATCTCCTTGTAAAAAAAACTACCAATTGCATATCCCGCGCATCCACCAATTACAGAGGTTATAGTTGCTGTTGATGCTATTTTGATCCATTCTTTGCTTTTGGCAATTGTCATCGGAACAATCATGACATCTGGTGGAATGGGAAAAAAAATACTTTCAAAAAAACAAACAATTCCTAAATAAATTTTAGCACTTCTGTGTGCAGCCAAGGCTACTGTTTTTTTTAAAAGATTTTTTAACATAGTAATTTTACTATTTATATCTTTACTATTATAATAACCACTATGAATTATTTAAGAACAATGAAAGATCTTTTGATAAGTCTTATCCTTTCACCTGTTATTATCTATATTATCTTAGGTATTGCCAAGGCTTTTGGAGCAACATACAGCATGGAGCATGGTGATACTTTTATAATCTGGCTTTTGATGGCAATTTTGATTAAAAATTGCTTACCCAAATAATTATTGCGGATGTGGTGGAATGGTAGACACGTCAGACTCAAAATCTGATGCGCGCAAGTGTGTAACGGTTCAAGTCCGTTCATCCGCACCATTAAAAATATGAACATATCTTGTTATAAAAGCTTACCAGAGCTTTTTTTAGAAAAAAGCGAAGAGAATAGTCACAAAATACAACTAGTTAGAAAAAACAAAGAAACAGGTAACGATTTTATTTATAGCTGGGCAAAAACAAAAAAAGAAGTTTTTGCATTTGCAAACTTTCTTTCTCAGCAAAACATAAAAAAAGGAGATAGGGTCATGCTCGTATCTGAAAATAGACCTGAGTGGCTAATTTCAGATATTGCAATTATGTGTCACGGTCTGGTGACAGTTCCTAACTACACTACCTATTCCGTTAAAGACTTCGAATATATTATCAAAGACTGCAAGCCTGCTGGGTTAGTTGTTTCTAGTAAAGCTTTGCTAAAAAAAATTATACAAGCAAAAAATAATTTAAATTATGGATTTAATTTTATTATTCATTTAGATCCTTTTGAAATTGATCTGTCTGGAGAAAAGTTGATCTCATACTCATCAGTAGTACAAACATTTTCTGAAGAAAATAGTTTTTCTTTTGATAGAAATATTTTGTCTAGAAAAGATCCTGCTTGCATTATTTATACATCTGGAACGGAAGGAAATCCCAAAGGAGTAGTTTTAAGCCATGGAGGAATTTTGAGCAATTGCGAAGGAGCAGTAGAATTGCTGAGCGACATTAAAATAAAAAATCACGTTTTTTTAACGTGGCTACCGCTGTCCCATTCCTATGAGCATACTATTCAATTTGTACAAATAGCTCTTAATGCGAAAGTATTTTATGCAGAAAGTTTAGAAAAATTGTTAATTAATTTAAAAGAATCGGCTCCAACTATCATGACAGCCGTACCAAGATTCTATAATAATTTTTACAATAAGATTCTTATAAAATTAAATAAAGAAAGTTATCTAAAAAAAATCATTTTTAACAAAACTATTGAAATTGGAACCAAGATAATTTTAAAACAAAAAATTTCTTTTATGGAAAAAATATTAAATTTTGTCTTAACTATTTTAGTTAGAAAAAAAATCCAACAAAGCCTAGGCGGAAATATTCAAACATTTGTTTCTGGAGGAGGGCCCTTAGACCCAAAGATTGGACTATTTCTAAATGCACTTGGATTAAAGACCATGCAAGGATATGGCTTAACGGAAACCTCACCAGTGGTCAGTTGCAATCCTATCAATTCTATTAAAGTAGAAACGGTAGGGAAGGTGCTAAAAAATTGTAAAGTAAAAATCGCAGAAGATGGAGAAATTTTAGTTAAAGGTGAAAACGTTATGCTTGGATACTGGAACAATGAGGAGGCAACCAAAAAAGCTATTATTGATGAGTGGCTATACACAGGAGATATTGGAGAAATTGATTCAGATGGTTATTTAAAAATTACTGATAGAAAAAAAGATATCATTGTAACTTTGGGCGGAGATAATATTTCTCCCGCTAAAATTGAAAACTTGTTATGCAATCACCCAGAAATAGATCAAGCATTTGTTTATGGAGACAACAAAAATTATTTAATATCTTTAATTGTCGCAAATAAAGAATTAAACCCCACCAAAGAAAAAATTCAAGAAGTTATCGACAAAACTAATGAAAATCTCACAGCAATTGAAAAAATAAAAAACTTTTCTATATTGGAAGAATCTTTTTCAGCAGAGAATAATATGCTTACGCCAACATTAAAAATGAAACGCTACATCATTAAAAAAAACTTCGAAAAACTTTTAAATAGTTTTTATAAAAAAAAATAGATTTAAGAATCTTCATTTAGTCCTTTAAAATCAACGTTATTTGCAACTCAATTTTATTTTTTGTTTTTTATTTTTTTTAAACTCTAAATTGAATTTTTTATTTTTTTATTTTTGAATTTTTTAAAATATTTAAGGTTTGACAATGATAGTTATTTATTTTTATATGATTCTAATAACGAATCACTTAAAAAAAATTTTAAGTGAAACTCCAAACTAAAAAGGAGAGCAAAGATGGCTAAAAAAAGAAAAAAAGCAGCAAAGAAAAAAGCACCTGCTAAGAAAAGAAAAGTAGCTAAGAAAAAACCAGCTGCTAAGAAAAGAAAACCAGCTGCTAAGAAAAAANCANCTGCNAANAAAAGAAAACCAGCNAAAAAGAAAACTGCTAAGAAAAGAAAAAGATAGTTTTTAATCTAGTTTTCAAAAAAAACGCTCTCTACTTAGGGGGCGTTTTTTTTATGTGACAAGAGCTTGTTCGGGTTTTTTACCAAGGGCTTTATTTAGTTTCTCTTTAGCCTCTTCTTCAGTTGCTTCCAATACTACAGTAACTTCCCCCAAAAGTCTTTCAAAGGCTTTTTCAAAAAGTTGTCTTTCACTGTAAGATTGATCAACTGGCATATCAGTGTTTTTATTTAAATCTCTTACTACTTCAGCAATTTGATAAATTTCTCCGGAATTAATTTTTTGCTCATACTCTTGTGCTCGTCTACTCCACATAGTCCTTTTTACTTTTGCTTTACCTTTTAAGATAGAGATCGCTTTAGCAACTTGTCCTGTACTTGATAGAGATCTAAGATGACCCTGCTGATTAGTTGGAATAGTTAAGACCAACTTATCTTTTGTAATTTCAATTTTATAAAAGTTAATATCAATTCCTGCTATAGTGTCTTTTTCAACAGCTGTGATTTGACCAATTCCATGCTTTGGATAAATTACGTAATCTTTAATTTTATAAGTTCTTTTTTCATTATCCTGTTTTTTAATTTTTTTTATTTCTATTAAGGGATCTTGACTAGAATGAGATGTGTATACTCTACCTGTTTTAATAACTGGTTTATTTATAATTTCTTTTTTAACAGGATTAACTTTGTCAGCTTTAACTTTCTTAACCTTAACAGCTTTAACTTTCTTAACCTTAACAGCTTTAACTTTCTTAACCTTAACA
>JGI20153J14295_10001475_pt1 | contig 18063 bp, 15 predicted proteins | sample COG_03_FD_14295 | JGI IMG/M metagenome (IMG submission 14295) | reverse complement strand
GCTTGGTAGCGCACCTGCCTGGGGGGCAGGGGGTCGTAGGTTCAAATCCTGCCGTCCCGACCAATTATTCCATTAAAATTTGACACCTAGCGTGTCTTTTTTTTGGATAGTGTAAAATGCAGTTGGTAAAAAATTCCTAACGCCTAACGCCTAACACTTCAAATGGTTTTTAAGTCCAATTTAGGCTCTGCTATCTTCCACTGAATGTCATCTTGGTTTGCTTCATAGAAGTTGCTCATTGCTTTACTTGTGTGTACAGCCATTATTGTTGCTGATTCAGCAAACCTTCTTTTGTATCACGTACCTTCCAATGCTTTAATCTGTCCAATGCCATTGTTGGCCTCCTATTGCGTTACATTGGAACCAATTGGAGTGTCTATTAACCTCTGTGCGCATCACGATATAGTATGACTATCATTATAAGGATTGATCATCCAACTTTTTTTAAATAAGTGCTTTTCAAAATCAATGCGATCTGTAGTGTAAAACGTCAACTACCTTGGTCGTTTTGTCGACTATTTGGGTACATGAACAGCTATAAGACCGCCTAGGTCTTAAAAGCAGTAACCTCTATTATTTAATAAGTTTTGGTGTTCGTTTATTATTGTAATGTGTCCAGCTTAGGCGGGCTGCATTTTTTACTATTTTTAGGTAGTCTGCCGCCAGCGTCAAAACAAGTGGCTAAAGAATGATAGGCTGTGAGGTGTTTGGTTTGTAAATAGCTTGGGTTTGATGCATCGTGACATATATCACTGCGACTTAGCTTTATAATGTCTGCAAGCGCAATGCTTGAAGTACAAAGCAACGCTAGCGCTAGAGTGAAGCAGAGTAAAGTCAAAATAAATGTCGCAATATTGAAGGAAAATTTTCCGTTGTTATATTACGGCTTAATTGTTGGGGTAGTGCAAGAGTTAATGTGAAGGTTTATTAAGTCAATGGCAGTAGAATATAGGAACTTTCCCTATATTAATTGATACGCATCTGTGAGATTGTGTAACGAGAGCAAAGAGGCGACTGCCTTCGTCAGCGATGCCTAAGTGCCAAATACAATGGATAAATATGAGTTGTAAAATAAATGATACGCAATTCGAAGGACGCGGTTAATAGCCTAAGTAAATCCTACCTAGATAAGGCTAGTAAATTCGTTAGCGAACACACAGAACAGATGTCCACAACGCTACAACGTTTAAATGACCGCCGTATTTGCTTAGGCATCACGGGATTAAGCCAAAGTGGTAAGTCTACGTTTGTAACGAGCTTAATCGACCAACTTATCAACTATAAAACCAGCGCTCTTTCTGGTTTCTCTCCAGTATTGCAAAAAAGGCTAATGGGGGTTAAATTATTGCCCCTAAGCAACAAAAAAATAGCTAATTTCCCATACCAAGTGTCTATTGCAGGGCTTAAACAGCCACAGCCGAATTGGCCCAGTTCAACCACAGATATTAGTGGGTGTGTATTAGAGTTAAAGCTGCAAAAAGCCACCACACCACTGAACCCCTTCAGCAAAGAAAACTTTTCACTCTTTATTGAGCTAAGAGATTACCCCGGTGAGTGGCTACTAGATTTGCCATTACGCAATATGGATTACGCCAGGTGGTGTGGACAATGTAGTGCGCAATTCAATCGGGAGCCAAGAAAAAAAATATTAGGCGATCTATTGCTAGACCTACAGAACATTGACCCGATGGACCCGGTAGATTTTAAAGTTTTAGCACAACTAAAAAAACGCTTTGTTGGTTTTTTGGAACAGTGTAAAGCAGGGGAGCATCCATTAAGTTTAATACAACCTGGACGATTTTTAATGCCAGGTGAGATTGAAGATGAAACCTTGTTGGGTTTTGTGCCGTTACTTAAGGCAGGCAGTTTCACCGATGGTCAGCTAGAGGCTGCGCCTGAAAACAGTTATTTTAAAGTATGCGAACAACGCTATAAGGCCTACATTAAACAACTAGTAGAGCCGTTTTATAAAGACTTCTTTAGCGGCATAGATCGACAAGTTGTGCTGGTAGACGTTGTTACTGCCCTAAACTCTGGCCCGTTATATTTAGACGACATGCGCCAAGCGCTTAGCAATATATCAGACAGTTTTTCCTATGGGCCTCAAAACCGTATTATGCAGCTGTTTACACCCAAAATAGACAAGGTGGTATTTGCAGCAACCAAGGCCGACCAAGTAGTGTCCTCAGATCATGCATCTCTAGTAAAGCTACTTGAATCACTGGTAGACCATGCCTATAAAACAGCCCAATACGAGGGTGTACCACCTACAACTGAGGCAGTGGCCGGAGTACGGTCATCGATAGAGGTTGAGCATGAAGGTGATGATGCATTATCTGGCTTTGATGCTACTGGCGCTGCCATTGGTTATGTTCACCCACCGATACCGGCCTTTATTGCCAAAAACACTGCGGATCAAGGCTTTAAAGATTGGAATATTCCCAAATTTAACCCACCCATACTGCCTGATGACACCCAGGCTGTTCCACACATCCGCATAGACAGCGTGTTAAATAGTTTAGTGGGAGACAAGTGCACATGAAAGAAAGCGACAATGAAACTGAAACAACTAATAATAATCGAACTGGGCGTCAATTCAATATAGAACAAGAAGTAACCACAAATGAGCCTAAGGTTAGAGCAGGTAAAGATTTTAAACCCAGCCCCACTGAGCAGCAGGAAACGCCACCTCAGTCCATTGTTATGGGCGAACGGTTACCTAACCTAGTGGATTACTCGTATTTAAAGCTTGAAGCTATCCCCATTAGAGGCTTAAAACTGCTGGCATGGAGTGCAGGCTTGCTAATCCTTAGTTTGCTTGTGTGGGACGTGTACGACACCATTGCAGCGGCTATGGAGCTTCATTGGCTAGCCGCATTTGGCTTTTTTGCACTAGCTACAGTGGTGCTGGTAGTAGGCATTATTACTGTCTTTAAGTATCGCAACGACCAGCGTAAACAAAACGCTTATAAATCCATACGAATGCTGGCGCAGCAGTGTAGGTTGGCGTCATCAAAGGCAGGTGATCAACAGTTAATTGCAGAACTTAAATTATTTTATGCAGGTAAGCCTCAGCAGGCTCTTTTGGATCAATGTTTATCTTCCATGCCAGACTATGCTCTTGGCCATGAAGTGACCGTACATATCAATGACGTGTTTCTTAAACCGTTAGACGCTGAAGCCTTAAAACGAGTGACCCGTTTTAGTTCCAAAACAGGTATAACTGTTGCCCTTAGCCCATGGGCTGCCGTGGATATGGCGTTGTCTTTGTGGAGCAATATTAAAATGATTAATGAAATTGGCCAGGTGTATGGCGTAAGGCCCTCTTTTATCAACAGAATGGCCATGCTTAAAAATATCATCGGTCATTTAGCAGTTGCAGGCGCTAGCGAATTAGCAGCAGATCAAATTTTAGAGGAAGTAGGCGGCGCATCGATAGCGAGTCATTTTAGCGTTAGACTATCTCAAGGCCTAGGAGTGGGTTTATATTCGGCCAAAATAGGGCTGGCCACTATGACTGTATCACGGCCAATGGAATTTATAGACAATAAGCCAGACCTAAAGTCGCTTACAAGGCTATTGGTTGAGCAATTTAGAAGTCAGTTTAAATGATGTTGTCACTGTTACCGAATAGTCTAACAGATATTTGAATTTCAACTCGGTTTTGGGCGAAGCCCTGGAAGCAGTGGGTGGTAAATCAAAGACATGGCACTTTGAAACATAATTTAACACCCCTATTCATTAGGGCATTGGCACAAAATCTGGACGAACGACTATGATGAACCACTATGCCAAATTCAATATTGCTGAATGTTCGTTCAAAAAAATCACGAACCCTGCTTTTGTTGGGTTTTTTGATTATGAACAACAAAACACACCTCCCTCATTAACTAGCCTATTAACAGGTGTCAAAGGCAAAGTTCGACGTTCAGTTACGATTAATATCGTAACTAGATGAACAATAGATATAAAAAATAGTCTTATAAATATATAAGTTAAAAATTTGGTTATAAATAAAGAGTAAGCGATGGATTTATTTACACAGTCAGAGAAGCCTAAACCAAGAGTATTTGAAAAGTACTCACTAAAAGATGGTGAGGTTTGGTTTATGCCGAATTTCATGCCTCTAGATAAGACAGATGAATATTTTCAACTGTTGCTAAACACTATTAATTGGAAGCAGGAGCAAATAAAGCTTTACGGAAAAACATTTCAGGTTCCCCGAAAAACAGCATGGTATGGCGACGAAGGCTCTAATTATAATTACTCAGGTATTAATAGTAAACCAGATTCTTGGACCAAAGAGTTGTTGGATATCAAAAAGGTAATAGAGTATTTTGTTCCTAGTCATAAATTCAACAGTGTACTGCTCAATCTTTATAAGGATGGTAATGATAAGGTAAGCTGGCATGCAGATGATGAATTAGGGTTAGCTACAAATCCAACAATTGCCTCAGTAAGCCTTGGAGCTACAAGGAGGTTTGATCTAAGACATAATGAAGACCCAAATGAGAAGTTTCAAATTGAGCTAACATCAGGTTCATTAATAGTAATGACCGGAACATTACAACATCATTGGCAGCATCAAATACCTGTCCAAAAAAAAGTTAAAGAACCCAGAATTAATTTAACTTATCGAACTATAGTTAAATAATGATGATTTATAATTACATCGTATCAGGTATTGAAAAAGAAAGATCTGGGAAAGAGGATCCTCAGTCGTATCTCGAATCGCTAAAAAATGATGTGCGGATACTCAGAAGGGCTTATAGAAACAACCCTGTGCTTGTACCATACGAAAAAGAGACGATACAAAGCGCTTATTTAATCACTTATCTTCCTCATTATTATCAGCTAATTGAGAAAATCCTTCGTGAACAAAACCCTGACAGTTTATCTAAAAAGACTTCAGTTAATATTACATTCATTGGAGGGGGGCCAGGATCAGAAGTCTACGGCACGATAAAGCACATTTTATCTCACAACGATGTAATCAAGAATATTAATGTCAATATTCTTGATATTAACGCTAGTACTTGGAAATATAGCCATGAGGTAGTTAAAGAAAGCTTAATTAAAAGTATAACAGGGGGGAGAGACGTATCAATTAACTGGAATTCACAGTACCTTGATTTGGTTGATCCTACCAGTGTTGATGCACAGAAGGGCATTATAAAGCTCAGCGAGTTGGTTGTTATACAAAACTGTATTAACGAAATAAATCCTTCTGAGTACTCTAAACTTTCAAAATCAATTATTTCAATATTTGAAAATATACCCAATCAAGGCGCTCTTTTAATGATTGATCTTACATCAAGTGTAAGGTCACGTATAAAAGTACTTCAGAATGAAATAAAAAACCTACAGGGTGTTAAAGAGGTTCATGGGACATTAGATAATCATTCTCCCACGTCAATGGTTTCAATAAATTCTAGACCTAATGAGAACATTCGAAGTCATCTTTTAACAGGGGCTGATGGCCTTATACCCAGAAAGAACCTTAAATACGATTATGCTTTGATTTCAAAATGCGCTGTAAGAGAGGTGAAAGACCAATCAGAGGTAGGCCTAAATGTTCTTTATTCCCCTCTTTCCAGAAGTGGTCTAGGTGATATAGATGAAGTTAAAAAAAGAACATTTCTAGGATTTGATTTCGGAACTTCGGTTTCGGTATGCACAATGGCATATGTGCAAGATGATGAACTTAAATTAAAGACACTCGAGTTTGAGCAAAAAGGTATAGAGGGTGAATTAAATACTTCGCCACTAATCCCTTCTGTTATGGCTGTATTCAACAAACAATTTATGCTGGGAAAGTATGCTGCTGAAATGAAACCGTTATTGGAGAACGGAAAAGACGTCTGGTATGGATTCAAAGCGCAGTTAGGAAAACTCGACTCAATACAATATCCAGATTCAATTTTAGGTGAGCACCCAGAACGAAAGATAAGTAATGCCAAAGAAGGGTTGGAAGTGTATTTCACTCTAATTTTTAAGCAAATACTTCAGTTTGTTTGTGATAATAACTTACCTAACGATATCTATTGCTCTGCAAGCGTACCTGCAAACTTTGAAGAGATTAAAAAGACTGAGTTGCGGGAATGTTTATCTGAGGCTGGTTTTAAGTTGGATGACACTCCCTTCACTCAAGAGCCTATATCTGCATTGATTTGCGCCTTAAATAACGAAGAGGTGAGTTTCAAAGAACGGAGCCAAAAGAATGTATTAGTTCTCGACCTAGGTGCAGGCACAGTGGATGTCTCCATTATGAATTTGTCCTTTGATTCTGAAAACGTAAATTCAGAGATATTATCTGTAAATCGTATAAGTGAAATCGGAGGTGATAAAGTTAATGAGCTTATTTATGACGAATTGAATTTAAAAAGTAATTTTAATCTATCTGACAAAGATAAGATCTTATCTGCTTGTGAATCATTAAAAATTACCATGTGTAAATCTTTCGAAATAGGTTCAGACTTTAAGTTACCATCTGAGGCGATAAGTTCATCGAAACAAAAAAATGTACCCTGTAATGTCAATTCTATAAATAGTTTAACTTTGCGATTTGATGTGCTACTCGGCCTAATGAAGATGTACTGGGTAGCGATAGAGGAGGTATTATTCGCCTCGTGTAAAAAAGCAGGACTTTCATTGTCATCAATCGATGATGTTATTCTATCTGGTGGAGGGGCTAGAAACCCCTATATTAAATCTTTTGCCAATGAATACTTTGAAAAATCTAATATTATTATTCCAGATAATATTCAAGAGCAGGTAGCTAGAGGTAATGCTCTTCAGTGCTTTGTACAGAATGCTTTCGGGAAAAACATGATAAATACTAAACTTTCTCAGTCTGTTTTTATATTTACCAATGGAGGTGAAAAAATTCTTTTTGAAGAAGGAGTAATAACACCGACATTAGAAGTGGAGTTAGATTACAGTTGTGTTATAAATGGAAAAATAACAATAAGATATGAACAAGATGATGGTTTAGTTTTATTTATGGTAAGCGGAAACCTGACTAAAGCATTCTTTTACTTAACGTCTGATCAAGAAATAAAGTGTGAAGCAGTCGTTAATAAAAATCTTGTCACACTAATAAAAAAACACGTTAACTAAAGGAGATTCGATGTGAAATGGATGATAGAAGAAGCAAAACTCGGGCCGGAGCAAAGAGAGATAGTTGATGAGGTTGGCAAGGTGAATGGTCAGCCTATCTGGATACAAGGGCACGCAGGCAGCGGGAAATCGGTAGTACTGCTACATGCGCTTAGTGATTACTTAATTCGGAATAAAAGTGCAAAAGTAGTTGTAGTAGTATTCACCCATGCCTTAGTGAATCTCATAAAAACAGGCTTAAAGCAAATACCAGCATTGAAGGGCATAATTATCCCTGTTATAACTATCTACCAATTGAAGTATAAACTTGATAATAATGAAGTTTATGACGCCATATTTTGTGATGAAGTACAGGATTTACCTTTGAGTTTCATTCAACGAATGAAAGCTGCAACGAAGCAACTAATTATTGCTGGTGACTCAGCCCAATCAATATATGGGGAAGTCCCTACATTCAGAGAAAGACCTGCAACTAAAGAACAAATAGGAAGTTCGATAGCACCTATAGAAAAGATATCAACAACTATTTATCGTCTTACCAAAAGCGTACTGAAGGTACTTAAAAATGTTTTTTCTGATCTGGATAGAGATAAAACTTATTCAGGAAAAGAGGATTCAATAATTAGACTTTTTGAATCGGATGATAGGGCTAAAGAAAGTATTTTTTGCTGGAATGAATGTGAACGAATTAATACAAATAGGCCAGATGAAGTTAATGCAATTCTAATCTTTAAAAAAGATGATATTGTTTATTTTGTTAATCAAATTCTAGCCATAAAGGGTAAGCGTTTATGGGCGCCAGTAATGGTTTCTAAATTTGGAAGGGGCGAATATGATTTTGAATCAATGAACAGACACCTTAATGAAGAAAAAGTGTCATTAATATATGTTGGTAATAAGTATGGTTCGCTTGAAGATGCGGATGACGATAATAAAATTGTTATTATGACATATCACTCGGCTAAAGGGCTTGATTTTGATGCTGTTTGCTTACCATTCATAGACGTTGATTTAAATATAACTACAAATGAAAATGCTTTGATTTTAGTCGCTCTTTCTAGGGCCAAACGTGATTTGCTTGTTTCATATTCTGGAAACATGTATTCAGGTTTTAACAGGTTTTTAAAAGATTTAAAACCAACCATAAATTCCGAATTAAAAATCGAAACTGAAGAGATAATTTTTTAAAAGATATATTATGAAAAAATTAATAATTGCAATCGAAAGAAGTAAGTTTAACTATCTTTACAAGTACAATATTTGCACTGTTCCCAATGTAAATGTTATTGATTACTCTTTTGTTCAGCTAATAGAACTTTATAAGTCTAATTTAGAATCAGCCGCTTCAATTATTGAGAAAGCTCTACCTATATTTGAAAGCCCACATGAAGTTATTCTTCTTGAAGTTGAGTCTAGTGAAATTGGATATAACTTAGAATTCGGTTTTAAGGCAGTAATATGTATTATTCCTCTTAATGAAGTAGCTATGGAGCTACTTCAGTCAAAATTAAATTCAGAGTTTAAATTCACAAAACCAATCCCAGTTGATTTTTATGAAGAGATTTTGGTTTTAAGAGAAGATAAATTGAGGTCAAAATCTGCATTATCAGTATTATCATGTTTTAACTTGCCGACACCTGAGAACCCTTTTGTTGAATTGGTTAAGCACGCAGCTCGTAGATTAATCTTTAATGAAAAGCTAGCTAAAGGTTCTGGAACAATAGATTTTTTACTGGAGTTTAATACTACACCAAGTGATATACCAAGTGGCAATATCGAAGGGTTAATGAAAATAATTTGTGTGGGTATGCTTAAAGTTACAGGTAACGTTGATAGGCTAAGATTGAGTCCTTTATTTAATATTTTACTCGATAATATGGATATACTTAATCAAGGTACTTTACTAACTTGTTATCAAAGCTTTAAAGATATTGCTAATGATAATAGGGATAAAGTTGAGAAACTTGAGGAGACTTTAGCCTCTTCAGAAATAGACGCGGATATATTTTTACTATTATTCTTATTTATTTCTTTTAAAAAAGAAATACAAAAAAATAATTCTGATCTCAAATCTATATCCTTCGATATAAATGAAATAAAGTCACTACACATTAAAGAACTTTCTCAAGCCTTATATTTGATAGGTTATATCATGTCGATCGATACTTTACATGAAAGCATCCATAGATTATCTTCTTCACCCTTGTTTAAGGTTGAGAAGGAGGTTGAAATCGAAAATGACAAATCGATTACTACTGAAAGATATTTTGTTGGTGAAAATACTCCTGAATCAATAAGTCAATGCGATTCAACTGCTATTGATCACGGCATAACAGAGACTTATGTACTACATGATCCTGATGATAATGTAGAGTCAAATGAATTAGATATTTCTCATAATTCATCTAGTAAATTGAATCCCCGGGCACCTGTATTAGATTCAGATAACTTATTTGATACGATGGAAGAAAATGAAATAGAAAAGTTGTTGAAAGAAGCAAAGAAAGAGTTGAAGGGGAAGACCAAAGGTAAAGAATTACTTGAATTGGTCGAGCTCTTGTATAGGAGTGATTTAAATTTTTGTTATTCATCATTAAAAGAAAAAGTTATGTTTGAAAATGAATATTTGAAGAACAATGGAAAACCTAAGAAACCTGCTCAAGATTTACTAAATATTTTTAAACATTTAGAGTAAAAACATATAAGGCAATTTAAACTAAATTTTTGCTGCATATTTGTGGGGCTGGTATAGGTTTAATTATGGCTTTTCGTTATGGCCTGTCAACGGCTGTTAGTCCGACTTTAGCCACCTTTTTATGCTCTGTGGCCATAGCCTTATTGCTCGGATCATTGACATCCATGGCCTCTTTAATACCTTGTCGTGGATTGAGATCGATTAAAGGAACATGGCCAGTACATATGAGCCTGTCCGGTGTGGGGTAAATGCCGGTCTAGCTGAATCCATTCAAGGATATGAATTAACTTCCCCAACTTGGGTGAAGTGCTATTGAACTCAGCACACAGGGTTGGAAATAAATGGGTTTGGATTTGCGTCCAGTGCGAGTTGAGATAGGAACATTTTCCAATAAAGAGATGAGCCTGAAGGCTGCGGGGGGATTACAGGCATATATGCCCAGCGGTAGTGCTCATTCCATAACCATCGCGCCTTGGATGACTTGAAACGCACCCAGTTTAATAGACACTCCAATTGATCACAACTTAACGTAATGGACACCGTGTAGCTTATAGTTCCAGCCAGCCCATTGTGGCTTTGTATGGTGCGGCAGGAGCGGATGTGTCGATAACTGATAATAAACGCCGCAAGACGGAACATAAAGTAGGTAAAGGCTTGTTTGCAGCATCGCAGGAACAGTCCATCCTTCTTGGCTTATTGCAGGTATGGCATCTATATAAACTCGTTGAAAATTGAATGGCTTTGTTCAATCAGTTGATGATTTGTTTGTAAAACTCACCCCACCTAGCCCCCATGCCCTTAATCTTTTATATTTTTTAGATCGTTGGTTAGTCTATAAGCAGGTATTTTAGCGAATAAATATATCTAAGCTGCTGTATTTTATGGCTTTTATAGGTTTTGTGAAGTTAGCTCACTCAAAGAGGGTATCGTAGGGGATCGTAGGTTCAAATCCTTCCGTTCCGACCAATATTTTTTTGAAAAAGACATCATTTGATGTCTTTTTTTGCTTCAGCAGTTGTAATTAAAGACCGATTTGAGCTCGCTAAAGATCAACGAGAGGGTAGGTTGGCAAAAATAAAGTAAGCTGGGCCAATAGGCGAGTCACAACCCAGTGCAAACACTGGGTCATAATTGGATGCAATTTATCAGGGTAGTTTATTTATTCTTTAACTCTAATGGTGAATAGTTCATTTGAGCCAAGATATCCTGTGCCTTATTAAGCATTGTCTCTGCGTTAGCCCGCCATTAAAAGTATGAGGCCTTAACAAAATGTAGTAGCCCGTAATATAACGACTGACTGCAATTTTAGCCTCGTAAAATGAACGCCAACCAATCGTCGGCATCCATTCGCTTTTTAAGCTTCTAAAAAAACGTTCAATTGGGGTATTTTCCCAACGTACCTAGGGCATTATGGTCCTTGCCACGCCATATATAACATTGCCAAAAACTCAAGAAATTGCACCCGTTATCCATATCCTAATCCAAAGTATTTTTTTCACATGAGCTCCGTTGGAATGACTCTAATGTTCTGGCAGCCTCGTCCGTCAACCAGGAAGCTACGACATCTGCATCCAGATTTCCAAGACTACTATGTGATCGCAAAAGATAATATGCAAAAGCAGATTTTCCAACGTCCAGAAACGGACGAATCAACCGCCCGTTGTCAAGATCTTCAGCCACCAATGGCAATCGACCAAACGCAATTCCTTCGCCTGCAATGGCGGCGTCAACCGCAAACCCACTATGGCTAAAACTTTTCCTCAACAAATCGACACGTGGAGAATTGGCTGAAGCGTCAATCCATTCCGACCATTGGTGATCATGCATCCTGTCCGTCAAAAACGTCATTTCGGTCAAATCTTCCATTCTCATATTACGTCCCTTTGATGATATAAAGTGAGGGCTACAGACTGGAAAAACATCGTCTTCAAGAAGTTTTATGGGATAAAATTCTTCAGGTGGGGTCTCGCAATACCTTATTGCCAGTTGTATACCGCTACTTTTCAAATCAACTAGTGTGTCATTAGCATCAATCAAAATATTGACCTGAGGCTCAGCACACTGAAACCGGAATAGGCGAGGCAACAGCCACTTACTGCAATAGGAAATCGGAGCGCTGATAGATACAGACTTGTTAGGCTTTATTCCCGTTATCAAAGACTTCTCTGCCTCAAGCGTTTTGAAAGCCGCGCGAACTGCTCCGAACAAGGACCTTCCCTCTTCTGTCAACTCCAGAGACCTGTGTTGGCGCAAAAATAATTTTACTAAAAGAGTTTGTTCAAGATTTCTAACTTGAAAACTGATAGCTGCTTGCGTGAGCATCAATTCTTCAGCTGCTTTTGTAAAACTCTTGTGTCGTGCAGACGCCTCGAAAGCAGGTAGGCTATTAAGTGGAGGTAGATCGAATTTCATTTTATACCTTTATAAATTCTGCGCTTTGACACAAGTTATTTTTGTATATAAGAAAGTATAACTCATTTGTAACGCCCATTCCTTACAAGTATATTCTAGGCAGATTCTACGAACGGCTGGTCGACTGACGTAGAAAATACAAACCCAGCGGTCTGCGCTACGATCGACTAACTCTAATGAAAAAAAACAGGGGTATCCTAATGTTAAAATTGAAAAAAATGATGCTGTCATGTGCATTGGTCGCTGGTCTTGCCGCCGGTGGAGTACAAGCGCAAGAGTGCGGTGATGTTTCTATCACAGAAATGGACTGGGCTTCGGCCTCTGTTGTGACAGCCGTTGCGACCTTCTTGATGGAGGAGGGTTATGGCTGCAACGTGACCATAATACCGTCAGCATCAACGCCAGCTTTAGCCTCCGTAGCGGAAACTGGAAAGCCTGACATCTTGACCGAGCTTTGGGTCAGTGGCACGCCCGCCTATAATAAATTGGAAGCGGCTGGCAAGGTTCAACCTCTGACTGCTGTTCTTTCGGATGGCGGCGTGGAAGGCTGGTGGGTTCCGCAATACACCATTGATGCGCATCCTGAATTAGCCACTTTGGAAGGCGTGCTGGCAAACCCAGATTTATTGGGCGGCCGTTTTCATCAATGTCCAGAAGGCTGGTATTGCAAAACTGTCAACCGCAACCTAATCACTGCGAGCGGGCTTGAAGATGCTGGGTTTGAGATTTTTGAACATGGCTCTGGCGAAACCATGGCGACTTCGATCGCATCAGCATTTTCCAACAAGGAACCATGGATCGGCTATTACTGGGCACCAACCCCGGTTTTGGGTAAATTCCCTATGGTCATGATCGACCTTGGCGAATTCAGCCAAGAAGCTCATGAATGCAACACCAATGATGTCTGTTCCAACCCACGAGTTTCACCGTACCCTGCCAGCCGTGTTCTGACCGTTGTAACATCGGGTTTTGCCGCTGCTAATCCTGTGGTCACAGACCTGATGCGCAATGTAAGCTTCAGCAACCGTAAAATGGGTGAACTTCTTGCCTGGAAAGAAGACAATAAGGCATCTTCTGAAGAAACTGCTGTCTATTTCTTAACTAACAACAGCGACCTTTGGTCCACCTGGTTGAATGATTCTGCACGCGGAAAACTGGCAGCTTTGATCAAATAATATTTATACACGCGTAATTCGCGCGGATCTCTTTAATGTATCCGCGCGTACCAACTCTTTTCTGCTCTAGGCGATTTTTATGGCTTTCTATGACTGGGTTTTTAATTCCCTCGGACTGCGCGACTGGTGTGATTCAAATGTTTCGGATGTACCGCTAACTATGTCAGAACTTCTTGCGCAAGTACGGGGTGAATCAGCAAGCGGCAGTGAAGGGTTTCCATTTCCCTCGTTGGATAATTTGAACAAAGCATGTACCGAAATGCCTCGGACACGAGAAATGACCGCTGGAGTTGAAAATGGCTTTCTTGCTGCCAAGGACACTCTTAAATTTGTGCTAGACCCTCTGACACAACCACTTTCATGGTTGCTTGATGGTGCACTTTATGGGTTTTCGGCGATCCCTTGGTTCATATTGATCCCCTTACTGATTATAGGTGCATGGTATGTGTCGCGATCTATCATAGTAACCAGCATTGTCGCTTTGACATTTTTGTTTTTTGGCATTATTGACCACCTTGATGTGGCGGTTCAGACGTTGTCCATCATTTTAGTGTGTACAGTTTTATGCATTCTGCTTGGTATTCCCATAGGAATTGCTATGTCAAAATCCAACATGCTGCAAAGGTTATTAATTCCATTACTTGATCTTCTTCAAACATTACCAAGCTTTGTTTATCTGATCCCGTTAATCTTCCTATTTTCGGTCACCGAATCCAAGCTATACGGTATCGCGGTTATCCTTTATGCCATTGTTCCCGTAATCCGCCTGACAAATCTGGGTATCCGGCTAGTGGATCAGGATGTGATCGAAGCTGCTAATGCCTTTGGCATGAGCAATCGGCAAAAACTAATCAGTGTAGAATTTCCACTGGCGTTGCCGAACATCATGGCAGGCGTCAATCAGACAATCATGATGAGTTTGTCGATGGTTGTCATTGCCTCGCTAGTTTCGGCACCAGGGTTGGGGGTTTTAGTGCTGCGCGGCATTCGCAACCTTGAACTTGGGGTTGGAATGGTTGCTGGTCTAGGGATTGTGCTACTAGCAGTGGCCCTTGACCGAACATCAAAAGCAGCTTTGGCGCGGGTCAATGTCTCAACTCAAAACAAGTGAAGGTGATATAGACATGACCAATACACCACCCCCCCCAAAAATCCGCATACGCAACCTTTACAAAATTTTCGGTAGCAGACCGAAAGACATGATGTCTCATGTCCAGAAAGGAATGAGCAAAGCAACCCTTCTGTCCACACATGATCACGTGTTGGGGTTACAAGATATTAACGTCGACATGCAGGCTGGGAAAATCACCGTGATTATGGGGCTATCTGGATCTGGAAAATCCACTTTAATCCGTCACTTCAATCGGCTGATTGACCCAACCGCGGGTGAAATCCTTATTGATGGCGAAGACATCATGGACCTGCCGAAAGAAGACCTAAGAAAGCTCCGCCAGACCAAAATGTCTATGGTGTTTCAGAAATTCGCTCTATTTCCACACCGGACGGTGGTTCAGAACGCGGCTCTCGCGTTACAGATACGCGGTGTCAATGAGGCAGAGTGTGAAAAAGAAGCACTGCGATGGTTGGAGCGTGTCGGGCTAAATGGGTTTGATAAACATTATCCGTACCAGTTGTCAGGTGGTATGCAGCAGCGAGTAGGTCTTGCCCGAGCGTTGACTTCAAACAGCGATATTATGCTGATGGACGAGGCCTTTTCGGCGCTAGACCCTCTAATCCGAACTGACATGCAGGATTTGTTGCTGAAGTTACAGAAAGAATTACACAAAACAATCGTGTTTATCACCCATGACCTGGATGAAGCGTTGAAGATCGCCGATCATATAGTGATTTTAAATGACGGAGCCGTCATTCAACAGGGTGAGCCACAGCAAATCCTAATGAGCCCTGCCGACCCTTATATTGAAGCATTTGTCAGTGACATCAACCGCGCCCGCGTCTTGCGTGTCCGATCTGTCATGGTCCCTATAAGCAAAGAGGCAATTTATGCTGGTGACGTTGGCCCTGACGATACTCTAGAGTCCCTTATTGCCCTATCTGAGGGTAACACCACGTGCAACTTCAGGGTTGTTGACGGTGAAACCTCTATCGGAGAAATTGACATGACAAATCTTGTAAAAGCTCTGGTGCCTAGAGTATCCACATCAAAAAAACGGACGTTATAAACGGGTATCCTGAGAAAATTAATAATGAATAGTCAAACTAAATCGACCTCCCGAGCAACAGATGTCCCCTTTGCGATGTATGATGCTTTCACTGACGTGCCCTTTTCTGGCAGTCAGGCTGCTGTTATCTTACATGCATCCGACATATCGCACCAAAACCGAATAAAAATCGCACGAGAAATTGGTGCGCCTGCCACCTCTTTTGTAAACTCCGTTTTTGGCAACCGGATTGACTTACAGTTTTTCTCAACCGTCATGGAGTTGCCGATGTGCGGCCACGGCACAATCTGTTTAATTACACGACTGGTTGAGCTAGGTCTGCTCCCAAGTGGCAGTGACTCATGGCAGTCTGTATTTCTCGATCTACCAAAAGGCGAGGCGCATGTAGAATATCGCCGAACAAATACAGGCCGCATTGAAGTTATGCTTGATGTTGCAACTGCGCAGTTCACATCGCCCTCTCTCGATCTGTCTGTACTAGCTCAAATTTTGGGTGTTGGTCTTGAGGATATATCGACCGATTTGCCACCAGAAGTCGCATCTGCCGATTTCATCCACCTATGCCTTCCAATGCGCGACCTTGCAGCTATGAAAAAGTTAGATCCAGACTTTCCTGCTCTTGCTAAATTTTGCATTTCAAACGGTCTAGAAACAGTTGCCGTATTCTCGACTGAGGTCCAAAATACTTCCAACAATTTGCATGTTAGAGATTTCTGTCCAGCCGTTGGTGTGGCTGAATCGGCCGCCGCCGGGACGACGAATGCCGCCCTTTCTGCATATCTTCTGCGCAATGGGCTCGTTCACTCGGATGCGGATGGAAATGTGTTAGTTCTGGCTGAACAAGGAATAGAGCTTTGCAGGCCGAGCAACGTGACAACACTGATCAAAGTAAAAGATGATTACATTACACGCCTGCAGGTTGGTGGAGTGGCAAGCAGAGTCATCGAAGGAGTCTTGAACGTGGACCAGGGTGCGTTATGAGTCAGATGTTAAAAAAAATGCTTGTTTGGGACGCGCATGCGGGGCTATTTCCCTCACCCGATATGGATTTGAATACACTAGAGGACTGGCGTATTCACGATGTGAATTATTTGAGCATCAATATTGGCTTTGATGTTATGTCACGAGATGAAACACTGGCGACCCTTGCGGCCTACCGTCGTTGGCTACTGGCGAATTCTGATCGCTTCTTGCTAGCTGGCAAGTTTGCCGATATTGACCAAGCAAAGCTCTCTGGCCGCCTTGCCGTCAGCTTTGATATAGAAGGTATGAATGCTCTGGGCGGCGATATAAATATGATCGAAGTGTACCATACCCTTGGCGTGCGACAGATGTTGTTCGCATACAACCTCAGCAACTTGGCAGCGGGTGGTTGCCATGATACCGACATCGCACTGACCTCATTTGGCATCGATATTTTGGCAGAAATGAACCGTGTCGGTATGATCGTCGATGCAAGCCACACAAGCTATCAGACCAGTATGGACTTGATCGAACGCTCAACAACTCCAGTGGTTTTTTCACATTCCAATCCTTCGTCGGTCTGGCAACACCAGCGCAACATCACAGACGAGCAAATTACAGCCTGCGCAGCCAAAGGTGGCGTCATAGGCCTGAATGGTCTCGCCATTTTTGTCGGTGATAACGACACAAGTACAGAGTCATTGCTAAATCATTTATTAGCTCTGATTGATCTTGCTGGGCCCGCCCATGTAGGACTTGGCTTTGATTACACGCCGGATGTCACCGTCGATCTTGGCGCGATACTCCGTGCGAGACCCGATTACTGGCCCGCGGGTCAGCAATATGACACGCGCAAAATAGGTCACTCCGGGCCGGAAACCATTCCCCTCCTTGTCGAAGGTATGCAAGTGCGTGGCTTTTCCCCTTCCGACATAGAAGGTGTTTTGGGAGGGAACTTTGCGAGAATTGCCAAACAAAGCTGGGCGCATTGAAGCGCATTACAAAGAAGATCTTCAAATGAACCGTCAGGCGCGCGCAAAAACAAGAATAGGTGTCCTAGTTCCTTTTACAAACACCAACCTTGAACCCGATCTGATGCTGATGTGCCCGCCCGATTGCAGTCTGCATTGTCAACGCACTGGCGGCTACGACGCAGACGAAGTTCCTGGTTCTGATGAGATGACCAAACTAGGGATGTTTGATCTCAGCCATGATCTTTCAATGATCGCTGGAGCACGGCCAGATGCGGTGCTTTACGGTTGCACTTCTGCTACTTTGACACATGGCTCGGAATTTGACCGAGAACTAGCCATGAAAATAGAAACCGAGACTGGTGCCGCATCATTGACTGCCGCAGGGTCGCTGGTTGCAGCAATCCAAGCACTCGGCGTCCATCGGGTTGGGTTTGCGTCACCCTATGTAGGCGATATCAACGACAAGGCGGTCGATTTTTTGATGCAGAATGGTATTGAAACCGTAAAATGCGCCAACATTGGGGGCAACTTGGGCTGCTACG
>JGI20153J14295_10001471_pt1 | contig 18099 bp, 20 predicted proteins | sample COG_03_FD_14295 | JGI IMG/M metagenome (IMG submission 14295) | reverse complement strand
ACACCCCGATCATCAAGCTTTCAAGCACCAAAAAGGCGATCATATACTCTTTGAGACGATGCGTGACATTCCATGAGGCTGCAACGACCAGGGGCATTGTGAATGTCGTCAGCAAAACGAACAACAGGCTTATCCCATCAACCCCCATCTTATACTGCATGCCCAAAAGCCAGCTGCGCTCTTCAACAAATTGAAAGCCTGTATCATTTGGCTCAAAACCCGACAGCAGCATGAGGGAGGCCAGAAAGGTGAACCCTGTCGCGGCCAGCGCCAGATATTTCACATTTCTTTGCGAGGCCTCACCATCCCCACGGGCCAAAAGCGCCAAAATGACCGCTGCGACCAAAGGAATGAATGTAATTAGGCTAAGAAGGTTGCTCATTATTTACCTCCCGCGATGGTCACCCAGGTGACCAAGGCTGCGATTCCGATCACCATGCCAAAAGCATAGGTGAAGATATAACCCGACTGCATGCGGCCGGCCCATTTGGTGAAGAAGGGGATGATCCCCATGGCCAGACCGTTGATGCCACCATCAATGATTTTGCCATCTCCAACCTTCCAAAGGGTCCGCCCCAGCCATTGCGCCGGGCGCAGGAAGATCACATCGTAGATTTCATCAAAATACCATTTGTTCAGTAGGAAGCGGTAGAGCACCGGATTGCTCTCAGCCACCCGACGCGGCAGGTCCAGCTTGGTCATGTAAAATGCCCAAGCCCCTGCAAAGCCTAGGACCATAGCGATAAATGGGGACAATTTGACCAACCAATGGACGTGATGCGCATCGTCCAGCACAGTGTTACTGGGCGCCATATAGATCGCCCCCCGACCCAGCTTGTCCTCAGCGCCATCATCCCCTGCGCCGTGACCGGCCGCATCATCGGTCTCTGCGCTGGCTGTGGCGGCATGGGCGGGCGCAATCAGGCTAAATCCACCCTGAGCATGACCCTCATCATGGCCAGCATTTGCCTCAACAATGCCAAAGAAAACTTCCACTTTATGGTGGTCCCCAAAAAACGGCTTGTAAAAGACCATGCCTGAGAAAATCGCTCCAACCGCCAGCACCGCAAGCGGCACCAGCATGACCTTTGGGCTTTCATGGGCGTGCTCATGGGTGTGTTTGTCGCCCCGCGCCGCGCCGAAGAAGGTCAAGAACATCAAGCGCCAGCTGTAAAAACTGGTGAACATCGCCGCGATAACCAACATCCAGAAGGCATAACCTCCCATTGTCCCCGCATAGGCACTCTCAATCACCGCATCCTTCGACAGGAAGCCGGCAAAGCCGTAGTGCGTGAGGGGGATACCAACACCCGTAATCGCCAGCGTGCCGATCATCATAGCCCAGAAAGTATAGGGCAGTTTTTTGCGCAAACCGCCGTAATTGCGCATATCTTGCTCGTGATGCATCCCGTGAATAACCGAGCCTGCACCCAAAAATAGCATCGCCTTAAAGAAGGCGTGGGTCAAAAGATGGAACATTGCCACGGAATAGACCCCAAGCCCGGCCGCCACGAACATATATCCCAGCTGCGAGCAGGTTGAATAAGCAATCACCCGTTTAATGTCATTTTGCACAAGTCCAACGGTCGCCGCAAAGAAGGCCGTCGAAGCGCCCAGGAAGACGATGAAATTCATCGTATCAGGTGCAAATTCCATAATCGGAGACATGCGGCACACCAAAAAGACACCCGCAGTGACCATAGTGGCTGCATGGATCAAGGCGGACACAGGGGTCGGGCCTTCCATCGCGTCCGGCAACCAAGTGTGCAAGATCAACTGCGCCGATTTGCCCATCGCGCCGACGAACAGCAAGAAGGCAATCAAATTCGCCGCATTCCAATCGCGCCAAAGAAAGTGCAACTCCATCGTGGCCAGTTGTGGACCGATCAAAAAGATATCCTCAAACTTGATGCTATCGGCTACGAGATACAGGCCAAAGATACCCAGCAAAAATCCGAAATCGCCAACCCGGTTAACCACAAAGGCTTTGATTGCCGCCGCCCCTGCGCTTTGTTTGCGGATGTAGAACCCAATCAGCAAATAAGAGGCCACGCCCACCCCTTCCCAGCCAAAGAACAGCTGCAACAGGTTGTCAGAGGTCACCAGCATCAACATGGCAAATGTGAAAAACGATAGATAGGCAAAGAACCTTGGACGATAGCTTTCACCGTCCCGGAAGTGATCATCATGGGCCATATAGCCCATGGAATAAAGATGCACCAAGGCCGAGACGGTGGTGATCACAATCAACATAATCGTCGTCAGCCGGTCCATGCGAATGGCCCAATCGGTCGACAAGGTGCCGCTCTCAATCCAGCGCAGAATATGGATACTTTCGGTCTGCCCATCAAAGCTGAGAAACAGCACCCAAGACAAAAGCGCCGAGAGAAACAACAGCGCGGTGGTCAAGACCTGCGCCGCCTTATCGCCAATAACCCCGTGACCGAAGCCTGCAATCAGAGCCCCCACCAATGGGGCAAAAAGGAGTATAGTTTCCATAACGCCTTACCCTTTCATTACGTTGACGTCTTCAACGTCAATCGAGCCTTTGTTACGGAAGAAACACACCAAAATCGCCAAGCCGATTGCAGCTTCGGCCGCTGCCACGGTCAATACAAAGAGCGTGAAAATCTGCCCAACATAGTCGCCAAGAAAGGCCGAAAAGGCGACGAAGTTGATATTCACGCTCAGCAGCATCAATTCGATACTCATCAACAAAATAATGATATTTTTGCGATTCAGAAACAGTCCAAAGATGCCAATCACAAACAGGGCCGCCGCAACGGCCAGATAATGTTCAAGTCCGATCATAGTCCCTGCCCCGGTTTTACATCTTTCAATTCCATAGCTTTGGCTGGATCACGCATCATCTGCGCAATCACGTCCTGACGCTTGACGTCCACCCGGTGGCGCAGAGTGAGCACAATCGCCCCAATCATGGCCACCAAGAGCACCAAGCCGGCCAGTTGGAAAATTAAAATATAGTCATCATAAAGAATGGCACCCAGCTCGCCGGTGTTGGTGCCGGCGCCGAATTCAGCGGCCAAGCGTCCCTCGTATCCGGCCGAATAGTCCCAAACCCCGAAGGCGAACATCAACTGCATGAGGACAATCACGCCAATCACCAACCCAAGAGGCAGATATTTTGCCATCTCTGCTTTCAGTTCAGCAAAATCCACATCAAGCATCATCACAACAAAGAGGAATAAGACCGCCACGGCGCCGACATAGACGATGATCAGCAGCATGGCCACAAACTCCGCCCCCAACAGGACAAAAAGGCCCGCCGCCGAGAGAAAAGCCAAAATCAGCCACAAAACCGAATGCACCGGGTTGCGCGCCACGACTGTGAAAATGCCCCCGATCAAAGTGGACATTGAAAATGCGTAAAACGCGAGTTCCGCGATACCCATCGTAATTCCTTCCCTTGGCCGCTTAGCGATATGGCGCGTCGAGTTCGAGATTGCGGGCAATCTCAGCTTCCCAACGGTCGCCATTTTCTAGCAGTTTGGATTTGTCGTAAAATAACTCTTCACGCGTCTCAGTTGAAAATTCGAAATTCGGCCCTTCAACAATCGCATCCACCGGGCAGGCCTCTTGGCAAAAGCCACAGTAGATGCATTTGGTCATATCGATATCATAACGGGTGGTGCGGCGGCTGCCGTCATCGCGCGGCTCGGCGTCAATGGTGATGGCCTGCGCCGGGCAAATCGCTTCGCAAAGCTTACAGGCAATACAGCGTTCTTCCCCATTCGGGTAGCGGCGCAAAGCATGTTCACCGCGGAACCTTGGGCTCAAGGGTCCTTTTTCATGCGGGTAGTTCAAAGTCGCCTTAGGCCGGAAAAAATATTTCATACCCAATTTGAACGCAGCCCAAAAATCTTGCAGTAAGAAATATTTGACCCGACGTGTATAATCAATATTTGCCATTGGTTTAGCCTCCCACTGTCCAGCGGGCATAGACGCCCCAGAACCAACCGAATTTCGCTGCAAAGGCCACAAAGACCACCCAGACCAAGGAGAAGGGCAGAAATACTTTCCAGCCCAAACGCATCAGCTGATCGTAGCGATACCGCGGTACCAAGGCTTTGACCATGGCAATCAGGAAAAAGAAGATTGCCATTTTCCCGACCATCCAGACCGGACCATCGGCAATGAAAGGCACAGGCGAGGCCCACCCCCCGAAGAACAACAGGGTGATCAAAGCACACATCAAGAATATCGCGATATATTCACCGGCCATGAAGAGCAAAAAAGGCGTTGACGAATATTCAACCTGATACCCCGCCACAAGCTCCGACTCTGCCTCAGGCAAATCGAAGGGCGGGCGATTGGTTTCTGCCAAGGCGCTGATGAAAAACAAAAACACCATGGGGAAATGCGGGATGAAATACCAATTGAAAAAGCCCAAATCGCCATTTTGCGCTGCAACAATTGCGCCAAAATTCATCGATCCGGTCGAAATAATCACTCCAATGATGATCAACCCCATCGAGACTTCATAGGAAATCATCTGCGCTGCAGAGCGCAGGGAGCCGAGAAAGGGATATTTCGAGTTGGAGGCCCAACCGCCCCATAATCACCCCATAAACTTCGAGCGAAGACACTGCGAAAACAAAGAGCAAGGCCACGTTGATATCGGCCAAAACCCAGGTCGCGTTGAAGGGGATAACGGCCCAAGCCAACATCGCCAAAACAAAGGACACAAGCGGCGCCAATATAAAGACAGGACGATCTGCGCCCGCAGGAATGACAATTTCCTTAACCACATATTTCAAGGCATCGGCCACGGTCTGCAGCAGGCCAAACAAACCCACCACATTTGGCCCACGCCGCATCTGAACCGCAGCCCAGATTTTCCGGTCGCCATAGACCAAAAACAGCAAGCTGATCATCACAAAACCAACCACCGCAAGGGTTTGGCCCAAAAGGATCACTGCGACCCCGAGGTTTGTGGAAAAGAATTCGTTCATACCTTTGGTATCCCTCGTTCCTTGCGTTCAGCAGTGCTGATTTTCGCCTGAATATCGGCCGAGATATCAGCCGGGTCATATGTTGGGCTGTAAACCGTATCTTGGGTAAAAATACCAGCCTTCGCTGCATGGTTTTTCGATGAAATCACCGCTCTGTACGCCGCAAGCCCGCTGCAGCGCCCGTGACCTTGCAAAGTCCCGCCAAACTCCGGTGCGCGACAGCTGTCCAAACGATCCATCAAAGCCAAACCCATCAAATTATTCCGCCGCAAGAGACGCAGAATTGCGCGCTTTGGCATTGGCAGATAGTTCCGCCATCAAGGCACTGGCCCGGGCGATCGGATTGCTGAGGTAATAATCGCTTATCGCCTGTCCAAACGCACCCTTGCCCATTTTTCCGCCCGACACCGCCTGCCATTCATTTTCTGGCACCCCATCAATCACCGCCAAATGGGGGACCGCTGCAATCATCTCATTGCGCAGCTGTGCCAAAGTATCAAAGGGCAAGGTCGCGCCCAATTCAGCAGACAGCGCCCGCAGAATGGCCCAGTTTTCCTTGGCTTCACCCGGTGCAAAGCCAGCGCGCTGCGCCAATTGTGGCCGCCCTTCAGTGTTGACAAAAATACCATTTTCTTCCGTGTAGGCCGCGCCCGGCAGGATCACATCGGCCCGATGCGCCCCTCTATCGCCATGACTGCCTTGATAAATCACAAAGGCCCCGGGCGCGATGTCCATTTCATCCTCCCCCAGATTATAGATGACCTCAGCGCCTTCAACGGCGGCGGCAAGACCCCCTTCGGTGGTGCATCCCAAATCCATCGCACCAACGCGTGCCGCTGCTGTGTGCAGGATCAGCAATTTGCTGTCAGTTTTTTCGCAAAGCTCCATCGTGGCCGCCAGAACCGCCGCGCCATCCTCGCCTTGCAAAGCCGCCTGCCCCAGAACCACCACGGAGGGCTGCTCCAGAACAGCTTTATAATCTTTCTTAAGCAAGGCCTGCAGATCCGCACGCCCCGTGCCAACATGCACATAGTCATAGGTCAGATCGACTGGCTCACCAATCAAACCAATTGTGGCGCCACGGCTCCAAGCCTTGCGGATACGGGCATTCAGAACCGGCGCTTCCATCTTCGGGTTGGTGCCAATCAACTGGATCATCTGCGCAGTTTCGAGATCCTCGATGCGTGCAGTGCCGACATAGCCGCTCCGATTGCCCATCGGTAATTGCGCCCCATCTGTCCGGCACTCAATTTTTCCACCGAGCCCAGCTATGACCTGCTGAAGCGCATAGGCTGCCTCTGTCGAGACCAGATCGCCAACCAAAGCGGTCACCTTTTTGCCAGCCATAGCCGCGGCCGCAGCTCCAAGCGCTTCCGGCCAGGTCGCGGGACGCAATTTGCCCGCCTCTCGAATATAGGGACGGTCCAAGCGCTGACGGCGCAAGCCATCCCAAACAAAACGCGACTTATCGGCCAGCCATTCCTCATTCACACCGTCATGGTTGCGCGGCAAAAACCGCATCACTTCACGGCCCTTTGTGTCCACGCGGATATTGGAGCCAAGTGCATCCATCACATCAATGGAGTCGGTTTTGCACAACTCCCAAGGACGGGCGGTAAACGCATAGGGTTTGGACACCAAAGCACCAACCGGACATAGATCAATGATATTGCCCTGCAAATTGCTGTCGAGCGTTTGCCCCAAATAGCTGGTAATTTCAGCATCTTCACCGCGCCCAGTTTGGCCCATCTGGGTGAGACCGGCCACTTCGGAGGTGAAGCGCACGCAGCGCGTGCAAGAAATACAACGGGTCATATGGGTCTCGACCAAGGGTCCCAAGTCCAAATCCTCTGTCGCCCTTTTGGGCTCACGGAATCGGCTGAAATCCACGCCATAGGCCATGGCTTGATCTTGCAGATCGCACTCTCCGCCCTGATCACAGATTGGACAATCCAGCGGGTGGTTGATGAGCAAAAATTCCATCACCCCTTCGCGGGCTTTTTTCACCATCGGAGAATTGGTTTTGACAACTGGCAATTGCCCTTCTGGGCCGGGGCGCAGATCGCGGACCTGCATCGCGCAAGAGGCGGCAGGCTTCGGCGGACCACCCACAACTTCCACCAGACACATCCGGCAATTGCCAGCGATGGTCAGACGCTCATGATAACAAAACCGCGGCACCTCAACCCCGACCTGCTCACAGGCTTGGATCAACGTCATCGCGCCGTCTACTTCGATTTCTTGATCGTCGATGATGATTTTACGCAGGTCAGACATATCTAATTCGCTTTCAGCAATTTTCCGATCGCAGAGCCTGCTTGAATTTCAGCAAGCCCAAAGGTGCAATAGGTCGCGGGTTGGTCAGGGATAACCCCATGATCTGCAAGTCGCTTTTGAGCAATGCTCAGAACACGACTTTTTTCCACAGGATCTTTAACAAAGGCACTCACCTCTTGCGGCGAATAGCCGAGCGATCGAGCCTCTGCCTCAAGTGATGTAATGTAAAACCAAGCCCTCAGCAGCCGTGCAGAGATACTAGGACAGGTTTCACGGACCACATTGGCCATAGAAATCGCAATCAGCCCTTCGTTGATCTCGACCTCATGCGCCAAACCCTTCGCGGCAATAGCCGGCGCCGGCACACAGCACAGCGCAAAGGCAACGGCCTTCAGCGTGATGCGCATGTCAGCAGGATATGAAGCGATCAGGGTCATGGGTTATTCAGCCGCCAAACCACGCAAGGGCCGGCGTTTATGGGCGATGCGCGCCTCGATATCGTCGCGGAAATGCCGGATGAGCCCCTGAATAGGCCAGGCGGCCGCATCCCCAAGGGCACAAATTGTATGGCCTTCGACTTGCTTGGTCACATCCAGCAACATATCAATTTCCTCTGGTCCCGCATCACCGGTCACCAGCCGCTCCATCACCCGCATCATCCAGCCTGTGCCCTCGCGGCACGGGGTGCATTGGCCACAGCTTTCATGCTTGTAGAACTTTGCCAAACGCCAAACAGCTTTGACCACATCCGTCGATTGATCCATCACAATGACGGCCGCTGTGCCGAGACCTGAACGCTGTTCGCGCAGCCAGTCAAAATCCATTATCGCATCTTGTCGCATGACTGAGCCGGGCAACATCGGCACGGAAGATCCACCCGGGATAACCGCTTTGAGATTGTCCCACCCCCCACGGATCCCGCCGCAATGCTTATCAATCAGCTCATCGAATGAGATCGACATCGCCTCTTCCACCACACAGGGTGTATTCACGTGACCAGAAATTGCAAAAAGTTTCGTGCCCGTATTGTTGGGACGGCCAAACCCTGAGAACCACGCACCACCGCGGCGTAAAATCGTTGGCACAACCGCAATGGATTCCACATTGTTCACCGTGGTCGGACATCCATAAAGCCCCGCCCCTGCAGGAAACGGAGGTTTCATCCGCGGCATGCCCTTCTTGCCCTCAAGACTCTCTAAAAGCGCGGTTTCTTCACCGCAAATATAGGCTCCCGCCCCGTGGTGCAGGTAAATGTCGAAATCCCAACCCGATTTGGCGGCATTCTTGCCAACCAACCCAGCGTCATAGGCCTCATCAATCGCCGCCTGTAGCGCTTCGCGCTCGCGAATATACTCGCCGCGAATGTAGATATAGCACGCATTGGCATTCATCGCGAAAGAGGCAATCAAGCAGCCTTCAATCAGCGTATGCGGATCATGACGCATAATTTCACGGTCCTTGCAGGTGCCCGGCTCGGATTCATCGGCATTCACGACCAAATAGGACGGGCGGCCATCGCTTTCTTTTGGCATAAAGGACCACTTCAACCCCGTTGGGAAGCCTGCCCCTCCGCGGCCGCGCAGCCCGGAGGCTTTCATCTCATCAATGATCCAATCACGGCCCTTTTTGATCAAAGCGGCCGTGCCATCCCAATGGCCCCGCGCTTTGGCGCCTTTCAATGTGCGCTCATGCATCCCATAGAGATTGGTGAAAATACGATCTTGATCTTTCAGCATTTCATTTAGCCTTTATCTGCATCGCGGCGCGCACGCCAAATTTGAAAAGTGACAATAAGTGACCAAACCATCGCAGCCATAACGGCCAAATCCAGCAACAGCATGTAACGGCTGGAAATATCAAGCTGCACAGCGGCCCATTGCATGGCAAGCCAAATCAGCATCGCACCGGCGATGACCAGACTAGCTGTCCGGCCTTTCTTGGCTTGGATATGATCTTTTTCGCTGTGCATGTTGTGTTCGGTCTTTCAACGCATTGTCTTTGCCAGGAGGCGATCGGTTACTTTGNCTCTTTCGCCTTGGCAGCTTTCGCCTTGGCGGTTTTGGGCTTTGGTGCGGCCTTTGCTTTGGCCTTCGGGGCAGGCTTTCGGTTTTACAGCCTTGCCCAACCATGGGGTCAGGAGCGGCACTTCACTGCCGTCAATCCGTTTGACCGTATCCCCCAAGTCCACAGCCAATTGCACAGAAGCGTTAAACGCCGCCTTGCCCGGCTCACGGTCTTTCAAAGAGGTCAACCCCGTGGCTGGCTCCGCGGCATAGCGGCCCGATTGCGAACCGGGGGTTGGCAGCTGGCCTGCGGCCAATTGATCAATCAGATCCGCGAATTTCTCAGCGGTGAGATCTTCATAGTAATCTTTGCCAATCTGAACCATCGGCGCATTTGCGCAGGCCCCCAAACATTCCACCTCTTCCCAGCTGAACTTGCCATCTTCGGAAATAACATGGGGCTTGCTGGCAATTTTTTCTTTGCACACGGAGACCAGATCTTCTGCACCGCAAATCATGCAAGTGGTGGTGCCACAAATTTGGAAATGCGCCACCTGGCCAACGGGCTGAAGCTGGAACATGAAATAGAAGGTCGCAACCTCTAAAACCCGAATATAGGCCATGCCCAAAAGATCAGCCACCGCCTCAATCGCGGGCCGCGTCAGCCAACCTTCTTGCTCCTGGGCGCGCCACAGCAATGGGATCACCGCGCTGGCCTGCCGGCCCTCGGGGAATTTGGTCATCTGCGCCTCTGCCCAAGCCTGGTTGGCAGGCGTGAAAGCAAAGGAGCTGGGTTGATCTGCGTGTAGACGACGAAGCATGTAAGGCCCTGTAATTTAAGCGTTCAAAGACGCGACATAGATTTCAAAAGGAACGGCGTGGCATCTCATCGGTCAATCTCTCCAAAGACCACATCCATCGTGCCAATGATTGCCGCCACATCTGCCAGCTGGTGCCCTTTGCACAGGTGATCCATCGCTTGCAGGTGCAAAAAGCCCGGTGCCCTTATCTTGCTGCGATAGGGTTTATTCGTGCCATCTGCGACCAGATACACCCCAAACTCACCCTTTGGCGCTTCAACAGCCGCATAGACTTCGCCCTCGGGAACATGGAAACCCTCGGTGTAAAGTTTGAAGTGGTGGATCAAAGCTTCCATCGACTGTTTCATCTCACCGCGTTTTGGCGGGGTCATTTTTCCGCGCGCCATGACATCTCCGGGCTCCTCGCGCAATTTACCGATGGCCTGTTTGATGATCGACACGGATTGACGCATTTCCTCCATGCGGCACAAATAGCGATCATAACAATCTCCATTCTTGCCAACAGGAATGTCGAATTTAAACTCGTCATAGCATTCATAGGGCTGCGCCCGGCGCAAATCCCAGGCAAAGCCAGAACCGCGCACCATAACGCCACTAAAACCATATTTCTGAATGTCGTCTTCTGTCACAACGCCAATATCTGCGTTACGCTGCTTGAAAATCCGATTTTCTGTCAACATCGTATCGATGTCTTGCAAAACCGCTGGGAAGCTCTGGGCCCATTCTTCGATGTCATTGATCAGAGCATCAGGCAGATCTTGATGCACCCCGCCTGGGCGGAAATAGGCCGCATGGAGACGCGCACCGCAGGCCCGCTCATAAAAGATCATCAGCTTTTCGCGCTCTTCAAATCCCCAGGTCAAAGGCGTCATCGCCCCCACATCCATCGCCTGGGTCGTGACATTGAGCAAATGGTTGAGCACGCGGCCAATTTCACAATAGAGCACCCGGATCAGGCTGGCGCGGCGCGGCACTACAGTGCCGGTGAGTTTTTCAATCGCCAAACACCATGCGTGCTCCTGGTTCATTGGCGCCACATAATCAAGCCGGTCAAAATAGGGCAAGTTTTGCAGATAGGTCCGGCTTTCCATCAGCTTTTCCGTGCCACGGTGCAACAGTCCAATATGCGGATCGCAGCGCTCGACAATCTCGCCGTCCAATTCCAGCACCAAACGCAACACACCATGCGCCGCCGGGTGCTGTGGACCGAAGTTGATATTGAAATTGCGAATCTTTTGCTCGCCGGTCAAAGCGTCGTCAAATTTGGAGCCGTCCATTATGCACCTCCTTCTTGGCCAAAGTTTTGGCCGATGATGATCTGTAGTATCACGCCAGCAACTCCCGATTTTTCCGCCAATTCTCCGGCAGTTCCGCGAAATTATCAGCAACAAAGTCGTATTGCGCCTTTAAAAACTCCAAAGTGTCCCGACGCAGGCCTTCAGGAAAAGGCGCCGCAAGGCCCACATGCGCGCGCTTGATCTGGCTGGGGCTTATCGCTTCGATCCCCCAATAGGAACACATGGCGTCAAACTTGGGGCCGTCCTGCAAATTTTCCGAAAAGCCGATCTGAAACTGCGAGTGATCGAAGACGGAGGCAAAGCGCGAGATATTCGACTTATAATCGCCCCGTATCACGATATGCGCCTCTTCTTGTTTGTATAAAACGCGCTGCAAGATATCTTGGCAGGTGAGCAAGAAATCCTGCCCCTCTTTCATACTGCGTTTGGCCACCATGCGCACATGCGACCACAGACGCTCCAGCGGATCGCGCATCAGATATTGCAGCTTTACGCGAATAGGCAGCGCTGAAATACGGGCAATCTCTGTGGGCTCAAGCAAAGCATAGGCCGGCGTGACGTCAAGCAAGACCGTCTCATCCATACGCCCAGCCTGCAGATACTCCAAATAGGCGGAATCGTCACTGCGCTCTGCCGAAAGCGCCATGATCAGCGCTTTGGTATCATCAATCCGGCGGCTCAAGCTGAGAATGCGGATGATATCATCCGCAGCTTCAGCCTCAATCAGACGCGCCTCATATTGCACCACAAGACGGTCCAAAACCTTCAGCTGGCGCATTAATTTCTTAGGATTAAATGTTGAAAAATAATGGCATTCCTTGACAGACCGCACATGACACGCCGCATGATCATGCAAATAGCGATACATCCAAGACGTTCCCGCCTTCGTCGCTCCCACGCAGATCAAAAGTGTCGGATCCGCCATAGCTTACCCCTTGGCCCCATCAGTTTTCTCGTCACCCGGCAGCACATATTTTGCCCCCTCCCAAGGAGACATAAAGTCGAATTGACGGTATTCTTGCACCAAGGACACGGGCTCATAGACCACACGCTTTTCAGCCTCGTCATAGCGCAGTTCCGTATAGCCGCTGGTTGGAAAATCTTTGCGCAGCGGATGGCCGCGAAAGCCGTAATCGGTCAGCAATCTGCGCAGATCCGGGTGGCCAGAAAAGAGGATGCCAAACATATCGAATATTTCGCGCTCGAACCAATTTGCCGAAGGGTGCACCTCTACGATCGAGGCCACCATGTCATCGGCCCGCACAGAGGCCCGCAAGCGCACCCGGTGGTTCTGATACATGCTGAGCAAATGATACACGACGTCAAAGCGTTTCTCGCGGCCCGGATAATCCACCGCTGTGATATCCACCAAAGTCGAAAAGCGGCAGTTGCGGTTGGACTTCAGAAAATCAACCAACCCAACGATATTGGACGGCGCGACTTCAATGGTCAGCTCGTCAAAACTTACATCATAGGACAGCACGCAATCGGGCCGTTTTGATGCAATCAACGCACCCAATTCTTGTAACGCCTGTGTCATTTCACAACTTTCTTTGCAGGAGAGGCGACGCCGGCTTTCGGCGGATCCTGAGGCTGCAATGCTGCCAACGCGAACCATTCGCGTTGGACTGCCAAATCAACAAACCACGACGCAGCGCGCATCCGCATGTTCACCCAATTCTTCCACAGTCATCAACGGACCACCACTCTTTAGATATACAACCGAACCAAGCTCAACTTTCATGACTTTACCTCACGATTGTTCCTGTTCTGCGAATTTTTCTTTGAAGCTGCAAAATACCGTAAAGCAGCGCCTCTGCGGTGGGTGGGCAGCCGGGCACGTAGACGTCTACAGGCACAATCCGGTCGCAGCCCCGCACAACAGAGTAGCTGTAATGATAATAACCGCCACCATTGGCACAAGAGCCCATCGAGATCACATATCGCGGCTCGGGCATTTGGTCGTAAACCTTGCGCAGGGCCGGCGCCATTTTGTTCGTCAATGTCCCAGCAACAATCATCAAATCGGATTGACGTGGACTGGCCCGCGGCGCAGTACCAAAACGTTCCAGATCATACCGCGGCGTGGACGCATGCATCATCTCGACAGCGCAGCACGCCAGGCCAAAGGTCATCCAATGCAGGCTGCCCGTGCGGGCCCAATTGATAATGTCTTCGGTTGATGTGACCAAAAAGCCTTTGTCCTGAAGCTCACTGTTGAGCTCTCTCGTGGCGACATCACGGTCAAATCCAGCGGTATTCGCCCCTGCCATCACTCCCATTCCAAGGCTCCCTTCTTCCACTCATAAGCAAATCCGATGGTGAGAACCGCCAAAAATGCCATCATCGACCAAAAGGCCAGCATGCTGATATCCTTAAAGGCCACCGCCCAAGGGAAGAGAAACGCGATCTCAAGATCGAAGATAATGAACAAGATCGCCACCAAATAAAAGCGCACGTCAAACTTCATCCGCGCATCATCAAAGGCGTTAAACCCGCATTCATAGGCGGAGACTTTTTCCGGGTCTGGATTGCGCACCGCGACCACAGCTGCAGCCAATAACAAAACAATGCCCAATCCTATCGCCACTGCCAGCAGCATCAATATCGGGAGGTAATCCTGTGCAATATTTTCCACGTTGGCTCCTTACATGCGCCGCTAGTGGCACAACTTGCCGCCTGTACTACGCTTCGGGCTCAAAAGGGTCAACGCCCGGATTGCGCAATCCCAGCCGGTCTTATAAAAAATTTATCCAAAACCGATCAACGGGCCTGCCAGCTTGGCGCAGATTTTTGGAAGAAGGCGGCAATTCCCTCCTCCGCCTCTGGGCTTTCCCATTGCGCAATCAAAGCTGTGACCGTCATTTCAATGGTCTGCGCGTCAATGACCGGACCCAGGGCGCGCGCCAATTTTTTCGCCGCGGCCACGGCCCCCGGAGCACAGCTTAAATAAGGTGTCACCTCTGCCGTCACCGCCCGGTCAAGCGCGTCTTCGGCAACGGTCTTGGCCAAGAGCCCCAAGCTCTGCGCTTCTTGCGCAGAAAACTTGCGTGCAGACATGAACACACGCCGCGCCGCCGCCTCGCCCATGCGCGCAATCACATAAGGACCGATGGTTGCCGGAATCAGCCCAAGCTTGGTTTCCGTGAGCCCCATCCAAGCATTCTCAACCCCAATGGCCACGTCACAGATAGAGGCCAGCCCGACCCCGCCGCCAAAGGCATTGCCGTGAAGACGTCCGATCACCGGCTGCGGCAGCGTGTTCCAAGACTGCAGCATCCCCGCAAGACGTCGCGCGCCTTCTTGCCGGGTCGCACGATCCGCCTGCATCTGCGCTTGCATCCATTGCAAATCTCCACCGGCGCAAAAGCTCTTGCCGCGCGCGGCCAAAACCACGACCCGCGCCGAACTGTGGCGCAAATTTGCGGCCATTTCGGTCATCTCGTCGATCATCTGAGCAGATAAGGCGTTGTGTTTCTCGGGCCTGTTCAACCAAACCGTACAGACCCCTTGTGCATCTGTTGCGCTGTCTATCGTATCAAATTGCATCTTTTGCGCCTTCTGTGCGTCCCAGAATTTTTCGTGCCAAACGCGCGGCCTGCGCCAATCCGGCGCGATCTGGCGCACCAGAGATGTCATATCCGCGGGCGATAAGATGGTCATAGACCAATTCCGTATCCACATTGCCCTTCGCTCCAGGCGCATAGGGACAGCCGCCCAAGCCAGCAATGGAGGCATCAAAAATCCGCAATCCATAGTCGAGGGACACATCAATATTTGCCAAGGCCCGTCCCGCAGTATCATGATAATGACCGGCCAATGCTTCGGCCGGCACGACCCGCACCACAGCCTCCAACATGCGCGCCACCTGCTCAGGATAGGCCGTGCCTATGGTGTCGCCGAGGGAAATTTCGTCACAGCCCGCGCCATGCAGCAGCTCAGCAAGCCGGGCCACTTCGGAGGGGGCGACGGGCCCATCATAGGGGCATTCAGTGACGCAGGAAATATAACCGCGCAGCCGCACCCCCTCCGGCGCCTCAGCCCTGAATGTCGCAATGACGTCTTGCACACGCTCCACAGCCCCGGCGAGCGAAATATTCGTATTGGCGCGGCTAAAACCTTCGGTTGCCGCGATGAACACACAAAGCCCCCCGACCGGGGTCGCCAAAGCCGCCCGCAAACCCCGATTATTGGGGGCCAGAGCATAGAGCTGCGCCGCGCCGGGTGTCACCCCCTCAACCACCTGCGCCGCATCTGCCATTTGCGGCACCCATTTGGGGCTGACAAAACTGGCGCATTCGATCCGCCGAAGGCCCGCGCCCGCCAAAGCCTGCGTCAGGGCGATTTTATCCTCCGAGGAGATAAAGGCCGGTTCATTTTGAAGCCCGTCACGCGGGCCAACCTCAAAAATCTCCACCGCCTTACTCATCACGCGTCCTCCTGTGCGGCTTCAATCACAGCCAAAACCACACCCGCATCCACTTGTTGATCTTGCCGCGCCGTTAAGTTTTCAACGCGGCCCGCGTGATCGGCGCAAAGCGTATGCTGCATTTTCATCGCTTCGAGCACGACAATCGGGTCTCCTGCGGCAACCTCTTGCCCCGCGCGCACGAAAACCTGTTTGACCAAGCCAGGCATCGGCGCTGTGATCGCCCCATCGCTTTGAACCGTCGCGGTACGCTCCAAGGGGTCAATCACATCAAACACCAGAGTTTGCTCACCAAAAAGATAGGCTTTGCCAGCGGCCAAGACCGCAGGCCGCTGCGATAGCGTGCGCGGACCCAGCTCAAAAATTTCCCCGGCCACATCAACCACGGTCTGCCCCCCAGGGCGTAGGCTCACATGCACAGTTTGCAGCTCATCTTGATGGCGCAAAGCCAGGCTTTGGCGCAGCGGTGTGAACAGCGTGAAACCCGCATCACCCTGCCGATCTCGGCCAGTATCCAACAGCCCCATGGCGCAAAGCGCCGCTCTTGCCCAATCTTCCGGAGCCGGTGCCGGCGCGCGGGTCAACCCCTCCATATCACGCGCGATCAACCCTGTATCAAAGCTGCCGGCCACAAAATCCTCGTGCTGCAGAAGCGCAATCAAAAAATCACGATTGGTCTTGAGACCCGCGATTTGAGTCAATTTCAAGCCCCGCAGCAGCAGCCGGAGCGCGCTGGCACGATCTGGGCCTGTGGCGATAAGCTTTGCGATCATCGGATCATAATAGGGCGTGACCTGCCCACCCTGCGCCACGCCTGTCTCCACACGCAATCCAGGTCCAAAGTTCAGATGATGCAACTGGCCAATCGAAGGCAGAAAACCCTGCGCGGAATCTTCGGCATAGAGCCGCGCCTCAATGGAGTGACCCTGCGCATGGATTTCATCTTGCTTCAGCGGCAACAGCCCCCCCGCCGCAACTTGCAGCTGCCAGGCCACCAAGTCTATGCCTAAAATCTCTTCGGTGACGGGGTGCTCCACCTGTAATCGCGTGTTCATCTCCATGAAATAAAAGCTGTCTTCGTTCAGAGCGGCGCTGCCATCCACAATAAACTCAACCGTGCCTGCGCTGGCGTAACCAATGGCCTGAGCGGCGCGCACCGCCGCCCGCCCCATCGCGTCGCGAACCGCATTTGGCATATGCGGCGCAGGCGCCTCCTCAATCACCTTTTGATGACGGCGTTGCAAAGAACAATCCCGCTCATAGAGGTGCACAGCTTTCTGCCCATCACCGAACACTTGGATTTCAATATGGCGTGGGTTGGCAATGAATTTTTCAATCAACACCCGCGCATTGCCAAAGGCGCCTTGCGCCTCTGACTGTGCCGAGGCCAGATGAGCCGCAAACTCCTCAGGCCGGTCGACACGGCGCATCCCTTTGCCGCCACCGCCCGCCACCGCCTTGATGAGAACGGGATAGCCAATCTCTGCGGCGGCTTGTTGCAGCCGCTCCAAAGACTGCGTCTCGCCGTGATATCCCGGCACAATCGGAACTCCGGCCTTTTGCATCAAAGCCTTTGCGGCATCCTTGAGCCCCATGGCCCGAATGGCCGCAGCGGGCGGGCCGACCCAGATCAGGCCCGCCTCTTGCACCGCTTGGGCAAAGTCGGGATCTTCTGACAGAAACCCATATCCCGGATGGATGGCATCTGCGCCATGCTCTTGGGCCGCCGCGATAATCGCATCACTGCGCAAATAGCTCTCAGCTGGGCTGTGACCGCCCAGATACACCGCCTCATCACAAGACTGCACATGCAGCGCCTCTTCATCCGCCTCCGAGGCAATGGCCAGGGTGGCAATTCCCATCTCCCGGGCAGAGCGGGCAATGCGGCAAGCAATTTCGCCGCGGTTGGCAATCAGCAGTTTTTGAATCATTTCTGCAAGCTTTCAGCGTGATAACTGCGGTAGCGCCGCCGGAAAATAAAGTTGGGACGATCCCCTTCAAAGAGATAGAAACATCCCCCCACAACCACCAAAGCGTTGCACAGATCGTAGTATTGCGCAGGTCCGCTCAACAGCCCCCCATAGCCCGAGGCCCCACTGAAAAAGCGGATCAGAAAAATCATCGGCACAAATAGGGCCGCCAGATAGGCTTGCCGGTTGCGCAGCACGAGGCCAGCGCCGGTCAAAAACAACACCACCCCGAAGACCAAACGTGGCAGAGAGGCGCTGCTGCCCAGGACAATCTCAAGGCCTCCAACAGCAACAAACCAAAGGCAGATCAGCCAGATGGCCAGACCAA
>JGI20153J14295_10001460_pt1:10000-18187 | contig 18187 bp, 15 predicted proteins | sample COG_03_FD_14295 | JGI IMG/M metagenome (IMG submission 14295) | reverse complement strand
CGCAGGACAACCAGAAGCCTTTTCCAGTACAGATACACCCACCAAATTGGATGGAATTTGTCCATCGTCAACATAGCATCCATTATCGTCCAATGGGCAATAAACCTCCAATTTATTTTCAAGTCCCGTTATATAATCATCTAAACCATGACCTGGTGCAATATGGACGCATCCAGTACCGGATTCGGTAGTTACATACTCTGCCGAAACAACTGGGCTCTCTCGGTCGATAAAAGGATGCTGAGTGACCCATGATGTCATCTCACTGCCCAATAATTTTTCTCCAAACTCACATGCTTGAAGACCGCAGGAGTTAATAAAAGAATCGGCAAGTTCTTCTGCTACCCAATAAGACTTCTCGGAACAAATTACTTCCACATAGCGAACACGAGGGTGAACCGCTAGGGCAAGATTTGCTGGCAGTGTCCAAGGGGTAGTAGTCCAGATAACGACATTCGATTCTCTTTCTACTATTTGATTTATCCCCGAGTACAGCAAACGGAACAAAAATGGAAGGACTGATATGATCTTGATATTCAATCTCTGCTTCTGCAAGTGCAGTCCTACATGGAATTGACCAATAAACTGGTTTTTTGCTCCGATAAACTAAGTCCTTTTTTACAAACTCCGCAAAAGTTCTCAAAATCTCAGCTTCGTATGTGCTATTCATCGTTCTGTATTCACTACTCCAATCTGCAAGTACTCCCAATCTCTTAAATTGTGCACGTTGGGTTTCGATAAATCCTTTTGAAAATTCTTGGCAAGCTTGTCTTAGAGAAAGAGTATCGAATTCTTTTTTTTCCTTCCTCAGAACCTTACTTACTTTGTGCTCGATTGGTAATCCATGACAATCCCATCCCGGCACATAAGGGGTACGAAAACCCCGGGCATTCTTGTATCTTAAAATGACATCTTTGAGAGTCTTATTGAGAGCAGTACCAACATGCACATCTCCGTTCGTGAAAGGAGGTCCATCGTGTAGGATAAAATCTTCATTCCCGGCATTCTTCTCCTGCATTTTTTGATAAACATCTTGATCCTCCCAATGGGATAATCGAACAGGTTCTCTTTCCACCGCATTTGCTCGCATGGGAAAGTCGGTCTTTGGTAAATTCAAAGTATCCTTAAGTTTTTCTGCTTGGTTCATTGTGGACTTTTGGGAAATAAAAGAGAAGGCACGAAAGATGTGGGAATATATCTATATGTCAAGTGTGGAAAAGTGAGAAGGCGATTCTGCTTGCCTTCTAAAGAGCAAAACTCACCCTGATTTGTTTATCAATAATGTACCACTTTTTAACTAATCTGTGCTCCCCTTTTCAAGTGGAATCTCCCACTCTTTTTATTGGGGTGCTTATTCTGTCTATGGTCGTTGGTTTTTACTGTCTGACAAAAGGAGGCGACTTACTGAGTGACCATTGCTCCAATTTTGCGAAAATTCTTGGAGTACCGAACGTAGTGGTTGGTTTAACTGTGGTTTCAATTGCCACCTCTGCTCCGGAACTCTTTACCTCGATTGCTGCAATTACCAGTGGGGCGAAAGGTTTAATATTAGGAAATATAATTGGTTCTAATATTGCAAACATTGGACTTATCTTAGGGATTTCGCTTTTTATTTCACCTATCAACACAAAAAATGCAGTTTCTAACACACAACGTTCTCTCCTTCTAATTCTTAGTTTTTCTTTTACCGGATACCTTTTTTTCCACCCGTCTCACTCATTAAGCACATTACCGGGGACTTGTTTACTAATTTTCATTGCAAGCTACCTGCTATTTCTTACCAAAAGTGCTCTCCAGAACAGAGGTGTTCGAAAAAAAGACTCACTGGATGAGGAGGATATAAAGCCGACCTCTATTTTACTCTCCTGTACTATGATCTTAATTGCCACCGCCGCATTATGGGCAGGATCGGATACTCTTGTGTTCGGAGCAAAAAATTTAGCTACCCTCGCTGGGGTACCAGAGGAATTAGTTGGTTTTACTTTAGTCGCAATTGGAACAAGCCTACCTGAATTAGCCGCTTCAATCTCACTGGTTAAAAAAGGAGAATTCAGTATGCTCTTGGGAAATATTGTTGGATCCAATATTTTTAATATTGCATTAGTTGGCGGAGTAGCAGGAATACTCGGACCAATAACAGCTACCACGACATATCCATGGATAGATTATCTCTCTTTGCTACTACTCACTGGAATCTTTGCTTTTTGGCTTAGAGGAAAACAATTAAACAAGATTCATGGAACCATGCTCTTAACCGTTTATTTAGCTGCATCACTCTTTACCTGGACATTCAATAGCTAAGTAAAAAAAGGCATCCAAGTTTTACAATTAAAATCACAAAGCAACCTTATGTTTTGTGCCGCAATCGAAATTTTATATTCCGGCAACCTAACTGCTGGAACTAAATAAAGCAGAGAGTAAAATGGTAATTGCTTCCCTCAGTACCGGTACAAGTTTACAGACTGTACTTAAAATTGGCTAGCACACCAAAGAGGTAAAACAAAAGGGCACAAACGACACTTAAAGTGTCTAAGTCTACAAAACGACTAATTTTAAGCTTCTTCGCCCACTTGAAATCGAACAAATTTTTCGACCGATAACTCTGCACCGATTTCTTTGCCCGTTTTTTCAAGTAATCCTTTAATCGAATGGTCAGGATCCTTGACAAAAGATTGTTCCAAAAAGCAGGAGTTAGCAAAATACTTATCGAGCTTTCCTTGCACGATTTTTTCAATCGCTTGGGGTGGTTTTCCTTCCGCTTGGGCAAGTGCAATTTCTTTTTCTTTTGCAACTAAGTCTGCAGGTACTTCATCACGAGAAACACAAACGGGGGAAGTCGCGGCAATGTGCATGCATAAGTCCTTAGCCAATAATTTAACATTTTCGGAGTTGGCGGCTTCAGTTGTACTNGAACCTAATGTTAATAGTACGGCNACCTTTCCTCCTGTATGAACATATGATTCAACTAATCCAGTGGCATTTGGTNCCAATGTGGAAGAACGCGAGATACGAATATTTTCACCAATTTTAGCAACCTGTTCAGTACGCTGTGCCTCTAGATCGGCATCAGGATTGGCTAATAATTGTCGAGCCACATCGGAAGCAAAACTGACAAAATCATCGTTTTTGGCGACAAAGTCAGTCTCACAATTTACTTCAACCAAAATACCTTTAGTTCTGTCTTCGCTTAGACATTGTGCGACAATTCCTTCTCCGGCATCACGTCCCGCCTTCTTGGCTGCAGATGCCACTCCTTTTTTACGAAGGATTGAAATTGCTTCATCAATATCGCCGTTACTCTCAACTAACGCACGTTTACAGTCAATTAAACCTGCTCCGGTTTTTTCGCGAAGGTTTAAAACATCATCTTTGGAAATTGCTGACATAGGAAAAATAAATTTAAGGATTTACAATGAGTAGAAGTATTAAGATTCTTTGGATTCTTCCTTGGAAGCTTCAGGTTTATCGCTTACAGGGGCACTGTCCTTCGTATCAACAGCAACTGGTTCTTCAACCTTGGCAGGAAGTTCTTCCTTGGAAGCTTCGGTCGTATTGGTTTCTTCGACCTTCGGTCGTCGATCATCAAAATCGGTCTCTTCATATCCCTCAGGTAACGTAACTTCAGGCTCATCTTCTTGGTCAATAAAATCAGGCTCGTGCGTTACCGGAGTAATATCTTTTCTGCGGGTAGGAGCTTCTGTCCTGCGGGATGCTCCAGTTTGAATGGCTTCAAGGATAACATCCACAATGATACGGATGGATTTGGTTGAGTCATCATTACCGGGGATTGGAAAATCGATCAATGAGGGATCGGAATTACTATCCACAAGAGCAAATACTGGAATTTTCAATCGATTCGCTTCTGCAATTGCGATCGCTTCGTTGTGAGAATCAATGACAAACAATGCACCCGGAATGCCTTGTAAATTAAGCATACCTTCAAAGTTACGCTTCATACGACTCATTTGTCTTTTGATCGCAGCACCTTCTTTGCCTGGAAGTTTATCTAAGCTACCATCATCTTCCATCTTAAGGAATTTCTTGTACTTCGCGAGACTTGTGGAAACGGTTTCGTGATTTGTCAAGCAACCACCCATCCAACGGTTCACGCAAAATGGCATGTTGGTAGCAGCAGCAAGTTCCCTCATCGGTTCTTGTGCTTGTCTCTTCGTTCCTACTAGTAAAATTTGTTTACCATTGGAAACAACTTCTTCGATTGCAGTCGCTGCTTTTTCGAGAAGATCGTAGGTCTTTTCCAAATCAATAATGGAAATACCATGTCTATTATCGTATACATAAGGCTTGGATTTTGGATTCCATCTTTTCAGTTGATGTCCGAAGTGTACTCCAGCCTCTAATAGGTCTCTTACTGTAATGTTCATAATGTAATTTTTAAAGCCCCGCCGAACAAGGCAGGGAGAAATGATTTTCTTTTGGGTTTGTTAAGGAATTTTAAAATTGGGAGCAGGGGCAGGATTTGAACCTGCGACCTTCAGGTTATGAGCCTGACGAGCTACCAGACTGCTCCACCCTGCTGTATTTAAAAAAGCCTAAACTATCCTAAATACACAATGAAGCAATCCAAAAATTTATAATTTATAATTTTAAATCATTGTGATTAAAGTATCCTTAAAGTAAAACCTGATGATTAAGATGATAGCTACAGAAGATATTGTAAATTATTGTAATCAAAGAACAAAACTCCAAGAAATTAAAGACTTCCCCGGTGCATTTAATGGCCTACAAATCCAAAACTCGGGAACGATTTCTAAAATAGGTGCGTCTGTGGATGCCGGTCTTGTCCCTTTTCAAAACGCAATTTCTAAGGGGATCGACTATATTATTACCCATCATGGTTTATTTTGGTCTCCTCCCCTTCCCATTACTGGTCCCGCTTATCAAAAAGTTAAATTATGTCTCGATCATAATTTAGCGGTTTACGGATCTCACCTTCCCCTTGATTGCCATCCAGAGATTGGAAATAATGCGATCCTCGCACAAAAACTTGGACTAGTTCCGACTTCAAGCTTCCTGCCCTACGAAGGAGTAGACATTGGCTTAATTACAAAAAACACCCAGTCCAGAAAAGACCTGTCCAATCGACTCGAATCTCTTTTTTCCAAGGGAATTAATTCAATGGAGTTCGGTACAGAAAAACCGTCCACAATTGCCATACTTACTGGTTCCGGTCAAAGTGCAGTCGATAAGATTCTTGATGCGGGTACTGATACTTTAATAACAGGGGAACTAAAACAGCATCACTTCAACCTCGCCCAAGAACTTAAGCTTAACCTCTACGCCTGCGGACACTACGCCACAGAGACCTTCGGAGTGGATGCACTTGCTCTGGAAGTTGCTGAAAAATTCGATCTTCCCTACGAATTTATTCCCTCCGAATGTATGCTCTAACTCAGTCATTGCGATCAACTCATAAATTTGTCATTATAAACAAATGATAAAGATCGGACTTTTAAATGGACCCAATCTAGACCGGCTCGGTAAACGCGAACCAGAAGTCTACGGTTCGGTTACGCTTGCCCAAATCGAAGAGAAGGTAAAAAGCAAGGCAGACTCCTTCGACTGCGAGGTAGACTCCTTTCAGTCCAACCACGAAGGTGCCCTCATCGATAAGATCCATGAATGGGGAGATGCCGGATTTTCGGCACTCATTTTAAACCCCGGTGGATTAACTCACACCAGTGTAGCATTACGGGACGCCGTGGTCGCCTCAGGTTTAAAGACTGTCGAGGTTCACCTTTCTAATATCCATGCACGTGAGGATTTCCGGCATAAATCTCTCATATCCGGAATTGCGGCCGCGGTTGTTGCCGGAATGAGCCACCACGGGTATCTTTATGCATTAAGATTTCTTGCAGAAGAGTGCTAGTGTTATGCTGCAATTCTCCTCACTTTAATCGGCGGCTATATGTAGAGACAATGAAGCGCTTCTTGTAAAAGTGGAAGCGTTCTGTTGAAAGGATATTTCAAAGCTCACCGCACATTTCATCTGGTCGAACCCATTGATCAAATTCCTCACCGCTGAGAATTCCTAAATTAATAGATTCCTCGCGGAGAGTGGTACCATTTTCATGTGCTGTCTTCGCAATTTTAGCAGCCTTCTCATACCCAATTTTTGGATTAAGTGCTGTAACTAACATTAAAGAATTATCTAAGTTCTTCTTCAGGTTCAAATAATTCGGCTCTATGCCACTTACACAGTTTTCATCAAAAGAAATACAGCCATCTCCAAGTAGTCTACCGGATTGAAGAAAGTTAGCAGCAATCAAGGGCTTGAATACATTAAGTTCATAATGACCCTGCAAACCACCAATAGAAAGTGCCACATCATTGCCTAAAACCTGAGCACAAATCATTGTTAGCGCCTCACACTGGGTAGGGTTTACTTTCCCTGGCATAATCGATGAACCTGGCTCGTTGGAAGGGATCGTAATTTCGCCTATCCCACTTCTTGGTCCAGATGCTAGCAAGCGAATATCATTTGCGATTTTATTGAGCGATACAGCTAATTGTTTAAGAGCCCCATGGGATTCAACCATCGCGTCGTGTGCAGCCAAAGCTTCAAATTTATTATTAGCACTGACAAAAGGAAGGGCAGTAAACTCAGCAATTTTTTCGGCAACAATTTCTGAATAGCCCGAGGGGGTATTAATTCCAGTTCCAACTGCAGTACCACCAAGTGCCAATTCGGATAAATGCGGTAAAGTATTTTTGATTGCTTTTAGGGCATGATCAAGTTGTGAAACATACCCCGAAAACTCCTGGCCCAAGGTCAGTGGTGTTGCATCCATTAAGTGCGTACGACCAATCTTAACTACTTTCATAAATTCGACTGACTTTTCAGCAAGTCGGGCCTGTAGTCTTTCAACCCCGGGGATAGTAGTTTCAATGATCATCTTATACGCAGCAATGTGCATACCCGTAGGAAAAGTGTCATTAGAACTCTGAGACTTATTTACATCATCATTGGGGTGAAGAATTTTTGTAATGTCCTCTAAGCTCCCCCCAGTCAGAGTATGAGACCGGTTTGCAATTACCTCATTTACATTCATGTTCGATTGAGTTCCGCTTCCAGTTTGCCAAGTAACTAAAGGAAATTGATCATCATGAACACCATCAAGAATCTCGTCGCAAACTTGTGAAATTAGATCTGACTTTTCACGCGAAAGAACTCCTAATTGGTGATTGGTGTGAGCTGCCGCCTTTTTCAGGTATGCAAAGCCATAAATAACCTCCATAGGCATGCTTGCAGCAACTCCTATTCTAAAGTTATTTCTACTTCTTTCGGTCTGTGCTCCCCATAACTTATCTATCGGGACTTCAACATCACCCATAGTATCTTTTTCAATTCGAAATTCTGTTTTCATATCTATTGAGATTTAAATGTTTTTATAAAATAACTTTTGATTGATTCCAGTGTATAAGCATTACAATAATCAGATTCATCTAATTACTTTTGTTATTATCAGGATTAATGAATTTTTCGATTAGATCGGAAGACTCAGATTTGGATAATTTCTTTTCGTCATTAACAGAACCACCTATTCTAGATTTGGAAGGTCGAGAAGAAACTCGAACCGGCACAGTAAGCTTTTTATCCGCACGTTTAATTAAAAACTCAATAAAAGTTCCAGGCCTAGCAAAAAAAGTGGATTCAACAATGTCACCCCTTTCTAAAATTTCCGTATTTCCAATTTTTAGAATCACATCACCCTTTTCTAATTTGGAGTTATCACCAACAACAGATTTAATTTCGATGTTAAATCCATTTTGCTTATTAATCGTACGAGATACCGTGATTCCAAACCATCCATAATCTACGTTTCCAGAAAGTAACAACTCATCCCTGATCCTAGCACATGATTTTGCTGATAATATAAAAGAAGACCTCAAATCAGGAAGAGCGGCGTAAGTAATTCCAATAAAATTTCCATTCAAATCAAACACTGGACTACCTACTTCACCTGGGCCTAATGATAATGAAGTACGTAACATTTTGGTAGGAAAAAGTGTACTACCAAATGATGATTCGTTGCTTTGAAGTAGCCCGATCGTGGGTCCAATCTCAAACTCTAAGGCACAAGTGATACCAAGTAAAAAAGAACCAACTTGAGCACCGCTTTGATCGCTAGAAAATGAAACATAATTAAATTCCTCGGGTTTTTCTAG
>JGI20153J14295_10001460_pt1:0-2500 | contig 18187 bp, 15 predicted proteins | sample COG_03_FD_14295 | JGI IMG/M metagenome (IMG submission 14295) | reverse complement strand
GGAGTTTACGACCCTAAGGCCTTCATCCTCCACGCGGCATTGCATCATCAGGCTTTCGCCCATTGTGAATGATTCGAAACTGCTGCCACCCGTAGGTGTCCGGGCCGTGTCTCAGTCCCGGTGTGGCTGATCATCCTCTCAGACCAGCTACCCGTCTTAGCCTTGGTAAGCCGTTACCTTACCAACAAGCTGATAGGCCGCGAGCCCATCCTAAAGCGCCATTACAAGCTTTAGCTACTTCTCCATGCGAAGAAGAGCCACATGCGGCATTAATCCATCTTTCGACAGGCTGTTCCGCACTTTAGGGCAGGTTGCTCACGTGTTACGCACCCGTTCGCCACTTTCCACAAATCCGAAGATTTGCTTTTCGTTCGACTTGCATGTCTTAACCATGCCGCCAGCGTTCACTCTGAGCCAGGATCAAACTCTCCAAAAGAGAGTTGTGCAAATGCATGCACAGGCTTGAGTCATTGCTGACTCGGTATTCAAAAAAATTGACTGGTGACCCGTTTATATAGATCACACAAAATAACTTTCAAAGAACAAACCCTCGGAAAATGAGGGAAAGATTTCCAACACATCGGAAAGAGGTCCCTCCGTCAAGTAATTTCGTTTTTTTTTCTAAATTAAATTTATCAGGTGCTCCAAATCCCTTTATTTTAGGGCTTTTGTCTATGGAAATACTCTGCCAAATCTTTTGTCTTCACCCGTTAATACATTATTAAACCAACCGAAAGCAGGGTTTTCTGCATCATATTTATACCACGCAGCATCTACATTAGAGTAAAAGTATGGAAATGCATAACTTCCAGTCCACATCCAACCGTGATTGGGAAAATACAACCAATTATCATAGGATCCTTTTCCCTTCGGGTACAACCACCCCAATCTGTAATGAAAAATCCATATTTTTGTAGACTGCCAATAATATCCAAACCACGGCATGTAATACCACCCGGGGAAGCCATCCACCTTCTTGGCATTTAACCACAACGGATCATCAATATCGCCTCGCACGCATCTTAGCCCAAGCCTTCTCAGCGTACTGTTAGGTAAAAAAGTATTTCGAAATGCGATCCTCAGTTCGTTTCCATAATTCGCATCCGGTTTACTCCTGAAGTTACTTCCCCTGGCAACTCGGGTCATCGGTTTTTTTTCGAGATCTTTTATGGGAGCTAAAAATTCAAAACTGGGTCCGCGGGTATTTTTTTTTCTGGCATTACTTTCATCATACCATGAATCGTAATACCAATCCCAACACCACTCGCTTACATTTCCTACTAGATCATATAGTCCATAGCGTGAAACCTGATCCGATGCTTTCACATTTTCTCCGTTAAAACTGTTATCAGCATCAATTATTAATTGATTGCCATTAAAGTAACCAACAGGAGTTGAAGCTTCATCAAAGGGATCGCCACTCCGAAAAAAATTGGCTCGACTACCATCCAGGGTATTTCCCCATGGATATTTAAGCATGTAGGCTCCTCCTCTCGCTGCGTACTCCCATTCAGCTTCTGTTGGTAACCTGTAGCCAGAATAAGACCATGCCACTTGAGATTCAGTAATATCAGCCTCGCCTTCCCGAAAAATAATGGAGTGATCATTATCGAGATAATAAATTGGGGTTCTCCCCTCTAACTCAGATCTTGCATTACACCACTTGACGGCATCATACCAATTGATCATGTTCATCGGAAAGAGAAGTTCATTCCCCTCCTCGTACCAATATGGACCATCTTTCCTTTGTTGGGTTGAATCAGAAAAAACATACCCATTTTCTATCGCCCAACTCGCAACCTTTTGCCAGTGCCAAATGTGAACTTCTTTCTCGTCTACAAAAAAAGAGGACAGACTTAGAGGATGAGCGGGTTGCTCATCAGGTAGGTTTTTATCATCTCCCATCCAAAAAGTACCCTCGTTTATAAAACGCATTTTGATACTATCAGCAACTATGCTGTGTGCGAATAGAAGAAACAATAGAATCACCAACGAATGGTGATAACGGTATGAAAAACTCACACTATAAACAAATGCTTATAGTGAATGTAAGCAAGAAAAACTTATCTTTTCCTAGAAAATTTACTTTGAAATTTCTCTACTCTACCTGCTGTGTCGACAAATCTCTTTTCGCCAGTGTAGGCAGGATGAGAATCCATGGTTACATCGCGAACATGTAAAAAGTGATCAACGCCATCTAGGTTTTCGGTGTTCTTAGATTTCAAAGTCGAACGAGTAACAAATTTTTTTCCTGTAGAAACGTCACTAAAACAAACTGGGTGGTTGGTAGGATGTATACCTTTTCTCATATTAATTATCCTTGTCTAGCTTTAAACCTAGGGTTGGTTTTGTTGATGACATAAAGTCGGCCTTTGCGGCGAACAACCTTGCAGTCGGGGTGACGGTTTTTAAGAGTTTTTATAGAGGACACTACTTTCATATCTTTACTTAACTTGGGTAATTGTGTATGGAGTGTCAAGGTTAATAGAGCAGTTTACAA
>JGI20153J14295_10001451_pt1 | contig 18273 bp, 18 predicted proteins | sample COG_03_FD_14295 | JGI IMG/M metagenome (IMG submission 14295) | reverse complement strand
TCATTAAATAGTGTTGCTTACACCCACTATCTTCACTTTGATGGGTTCGTCCTGCCTGCTCTGCTTTTCACTTTGCTTTTGCCCTTTTTTTATCCCTGATGTCCTCCGCCCAACAAATCACCCGTAAAGCAAAGTCTAATCTAGCATTTGCGCTCTCTTGTTTGCCCAAACAACGCAAGAGCGATATGGTTATTTTCTATGCTTTTTGCAGAGTCATTGATGATCTAGCTGATGACCTTGATACCCCTTACAACGAGCGGGCACTCGGGCTCACTCAATGGCGGGAAGGCATTGAAAATGGCTTCGATCATCCAGATGAGCTGCAACGTGATGTCATGCAAATCATCGAGCGCTACGCGATTCCAAAGCAACCATTCCTAGACCTTATAGACGGCTGCAAATCCGATCTAGACCCACAGCATTTCAATACCTGGCAAGACCTCGAGAGATACACTTACCAAGTCGCCAGCTGTGTCGGCTTGATTTCGATTCGGATTTTTGGCTGCACTCATGCAGATTCCGAAAAATACGCAACCGCTCTGGGTCACGCACTTCAACTCACCAATATTCTCCGAGATATCGAGGAAGACTTACGCAAGGGTGACCGCATTTATTTGCCTAAAGATGACTTCGCTCGGTTTCAATACAGCGAGCAGGAATTAAAAGAGCATATTCATAATCAACACTTTGTAGATATGATGAATGCACATGCTGAGCGTGCGGAGGCTTTTTACCAGGAAGCGATTGGCTATTTGCGGGATGAAGATGCCAAAGCCCTGCGAGCGGCTGAGGCGATGCGTAAGATTTATCACACCCTGCTCATCAAGATGAGATCTGACAAATTTCATGTCTTCAGTCAGCGTTACTCCCTCTCGAAGGCGAAAAAAACAAGTATCCTGATCTCTAGCCTATTAGGCAAGTGACCATACCACTGGTCACATTTCTTGGTAGCCAGATAGTCGTTACGCAGTATATTGGACACAACAGATTTTTCTCTGAAGACTCCGCCCGTCTCTGATCTCCTTCATGGCTTAGCTGCTCACCACAAAATATTTCACCAACTATCTTTGAATGAAAACTCAGTACACCATCATTGTCACCCTGACAGCAGTGCTCGCCTCCTGTACGCCCTATCCCGAGCCCTACCATGGCGGTAGAAATCGCTGGTATTCAGATTTTACGGAGCCTGCACAAGAGCAGAAGCAATACAGAAAAATTCCTGTCGGGCATCCAGACCCACAAGGCCGAGGTAATATGGTAGTGAGTCCTTTTCGCCCCTATAATATCATCGACGTCACTGGCTACAGTCGAGGGGATATTGTTGGAGACCCTTCCACTGCTCTCATCAATCCGAGAACGGGTAGGCGTGATCCAAAAACAGCCAAAACCTTTCGCATTCCATAAGCTCATATTCATGGAGTCACTTTTCCCAGATTCTCCTGACCCGGAAGCCACCCTATCCGAGCCCTCAGACTCAATTAGCCACGCGCCTCTGGCTGCACGAATGCGGCCTACTGCACTCACAGAGGTCGTAGGACAACAACATATTCTTGCTGAGGGAAATCTATTACGACGTGCGATTGAGGCCGACCGTTTCTCCTCTCTTATTTTCTATGGCCCACCCGGCACGGGCAAGACGACCCTTGCTACGGTGATTGCCAACTGCACAGACAGCCGATTTGAGATGCTCAATGGGGTAGAATCAAACGTAGCTGAAATACGAGATAAAATTTCTCAAGCTCAGAAGTGGCGACAACTGCGTGAGCAGACAACGATCTTATTTATTGATGAGATTCATCGTTTCAACAAAGCCCAGCAAGACGTGCTGCTTCCACATGTCGAACGTGGCACCATCCGCTTCATTGGAGCGACTACTCATAATCCCTATTTTTATGTCAATTCGCCACTAGTATCACGGTCACAAATTTTCCAACTTGAGCCAATTTCGAGTCATGACCTCATTACCTTAATGAACGTTGCTCTGACTGACTCAAAGCGAGGCTTAGGGGCCATGAATATTACGGCGGATGACAATGCCTTGGCCCACATCGCCGCAAAAAGTGACGGAGATGCCCGCCGAGCGCTGACCGCTTTAGAGCTCGCTGCTTTGACCACACCTGAAAATGATGACCATCATCGAATTCACATCAGCTTAGAGGTCGCAGAAGAGTCGATCCAACAAAAGGCGATTGTCTATGATGCTGACGGTGATCAACACTACGATACAACATCAGCATTCATCAAATCAATCAGAGGCTCTGATCCTGACGCTGCTCTTTATTGGCTCGCGAAGATGCTCACCGCCGGTGAAGACCCTCGATTTATTGCACGCAGGCTAGTCATTTCTGCAAGCGAAGACATAGGATTAGCTGACTCGAATGCCCTGCGAGTCGCCATGGATGCTCAGCAAGCTTATGAATTTATTGGTATGCCCGAGGGGCGCATCCCTCTTGCTCATGCTACCGTCTACCTTGCCACCGCGCCCAAATCAAACAGCGCCTACAGCGCGCTTGGAGATGCCATCAAGGACGTTAAAGAAGGTCGAACCTTGGCCGTTCCTGAGCACCTAAGAACAAAAACGCGCAAAAAACTGGCGCAAGATTCCGGCACCAGCGAGGAAGCTCTGCAGTACCACTATTCGCACGATTACGAAGGGAACTACACTCCACAGGCTTATCTTCCAGATGGACGCAGTTATTATTTTCCCACGGAAAACGGGTTAGAAAAACGCATCAAGGAACGCCTTGCATACTGGCAAGGTTTGTTTAATGAGTCACAGAGTTGACTGCATTATCGAGCTATCAGGCCCTACTGAGCAGGCTGCTGATTGCCTATTTTTATAAGTTCCCTGCTTTGATTCATGATCATTTTATCGCCAAGGTAGTATTTCTTATCCTCTTTGATAAAACCAGTTCCCGGCGCAAACCAGTATCCACGCTTGAGCTCTAGCCCACCATTCATTCCTGTCACTTGGATGTGCAGCGCTTTGAAGTTACCCGCTTTAGTTTCCAAATCCTCCCATCCTATCGCTCTAAACCATCTGGTCATACGCATTTTTTTACCACCTATCGATTGATCCATCACAACGGGAAAAGCCTCTCCACCCTTCCATCCATAATCAATGATGGGGATAGGCTTGCTCAGGCTGATGACTCTCTTGGGATTTTTCCCCTCCTGCTTGGATCCGAGTGCTTTCACCGCGTTCTTTTCAATCAGCATGTATTGGATTTCCTCAAGCTGTTCGCCATTGGAAAAATAGAAGGCGTGCGCTTTAGGGCCGCCCTCGGAGAGAGGTAAAAAACCGTGGTATACAGCAGTCTGTTCATACGTTGCACGAACTTTGCCCTCTAGCTCCTCAATTTTTTGCCCCGGAATACCAGGGGGAAGTGTGGTGCTTTTAGCCACCTCCACAGAGACTTTATAAGTCCAGGAGTCACCAACTGATGGGCTCCATAGTGGTTCTTGATGATCAGCCACTTCATCTTCGGCATAAGCCAAAGTAATAAAAGAACATAGCAGCGAGGTTAAAAACAGACCCTTAATCATGCCTCGAAAGCTACTAACATCAGGCGTGAATTCAAGACTAAAGAGATTGCGCAATACGAATAGCCTCTACTGCCCCTTTGACATCATGCACGCGATGAATGCCAATACCACTCTTGAAAGCTAAGCCCGTCATAACAGCTGTGGCACGATCTCTCTGCAAAGGATCTTCCTCGCCCGTTAGTTTACCAATGACCGATTTGCGCGATACGCCAAGAAGAATAGGCCTGGTCTTTTGTAAATCACCAAGACTTCTCAACAGCTCCAAATTATGCTCATAGGATTTGCCAAAACCGATACCAGGATCAAGGCAGATGAAATCTGGATTCATGCCAGATGCTTCGAGGCTTGCAAGCCGTTCAGCAAAAAACGCATTAATGGCTGACACCACTCCACCCTGCTCATCGTAACATGGGTTCTGCTGCATCGTACGCGGCTCGCCCTGCATATGCATTACGCACACCCCAACACCGGCATCGCAACATAGCCTTACCATTTTAGCGTCGCGCATTCCCGTTACATCGTTAACGATGTCGGCCCCTGCCTCAATGGCTGCCTCAGCAACCGCTGCCTTCGAGGTATCAATAGAAATCAATATATCAGATTCAGCTCGCAGTGCCTTAATGATGGGCACGGTCCTCTCAATCTCCTCGGCCGCATCAATCGCGCGAGCCCCCGGGCGGGTGGATTCACCACCAATATCAATAATCCGGGCTCCTTCTTCGACCATTTCCATCGCACGACCAAGCGCCTGATGAGTTAAGGAATATCTGCCTCCATCTGAGAATGAGTCAGGCGTAGCATTTAAAATACCCATGACGATTCCGCCTTGGTTGAGGTTTAATGTCTGACGACGTGTTTTCCAGATCATGATCTTATGGCTTGGAATATTCAACTACGGCGGTAGCTTCATATCTGGCACGTATGAATACAATCTTTAAAAAAGGGCCCATGGCTGCCATCAACGCGACAATACCAACCATCCTGCTGATCGCATCACTGATGTTAATCAACAGCTTAAATGGGGCTATACCTGATCTAGCTGGTGTGGATGCTCCCAAAAACAATGTGCGCATCATGCACAATGAAGATGGCACATATACCGAATTCCGTCGCAGCCCAGATGAACGGATTATCGAACGCCGCACCTATGGTGACCGTCCTGGCGGCGGCGGGGACAGGGTCTTACATATGCTCATCGTCTATCGTAAAGATGCCTACGGTAAGCTTCGCAGTGGCATTGTCTATGACGGTGCAGGAACGAAGTTATACCGCATTGTTTACGGCTACCATAAGCGAGATGGAAACCTAGTAGCGGAGGACATGTTTGATGCCAGAGTCAAAAGAACAAAGACAATGACTGACCCTGTAACCAAAAAGCCGTTCGAACAGGAATACCCAGTGAGATATCTAAGATACCGCTACGATGCTCAAGGAAGACAAATGAAACCAATTGTCATTTGCCTACCCGCAGGAAAAAGAGCAGAGGAACTCTTTGGCAAGGAGGGGTCTAGTCATGCCGACCCATGGGAAAAGTCCAACAGCAGGACGATTAATCCCAACGCACGACCTGTGCGTTAACTGTTCACTTGGTAAAATCCTCTCGTCTACTGCTGCACTGTATTTGATGCTGTGCGCATCATTGCTCAGGGCTCATCTAAAGCTGCTGGCTCACGCTTGTTCAAGTAAGCGGGGAATTCTTTTTCTAAGGTGTTGAGATAATGCTCAGCTTCCTCTTGATCTCCTTTTTTAATCAAGGCATCGTAAGATTTATAAAGTGCATCAGCCCTTAGCTCTTTATCATCAACGAACAGCTGAACCACCACGACATAGTATGCTGCAGCTGCAGCAAAATCATTTGTGTTGTAGGCAATATCTCCAAGAATCATGCGCAACTGAGCATTCACCATACCCTTAGGCCTGAGCTCGAGCCCTTCCTCGGCACTCTTTTTTGCTTCCTCGAGATTTTCCAAACCCAGATAGGCTTCGGCTCTATCTAACAAAGATTCAGCTTTCCAAAATGGCTGTTCCACAACATCAAGAAAGTTGGCAGTAGCTACAATTGCCTCTTCATACTTACCTGCGGAAACGCAAGCCTTACCCAGCATTTTCCAAAAGGCTTGGGGGGTTGCACGCGGATCATCGAGGCTTACTCCTTGTGTCAGATATCGCTGACTCGCCTTCATCTCGCCGGCGTTAAAACACTGCACGCCCAGCCACCGAAAAATAGAAGCCGGTATCTTATCCTGATGGCCCAGCTCAGTGAGGGTATCGATCTCTTTCTGCAGCCTACTTTTATCCTTCATCGAATAAGCACTGTAAATGACGAGCATGCCACTGCGCTGAGCATAGTTCGCTTGGTCGAGGCGGCATGCATTCTCCAATGCCGTGATAGCCTCGGGGTATCTTTTGATCTGATAGTTACCCCACCCGATCCAGTAATGGGCATTTGCTGTAGTATCTTGACCAAGATCAGGGAAGCCCTTGAGCAACTCCTCATATCGGCGAATCATATCCCCGTAATCCTTATCCTCTTTTCTAATCCTTGCGCTATTTTGCCATGCCAGAGCTGCCAGCTTGTCTTTTGGAAAACGCTCAATCAGCAAATCAAAATCTTTGAGCGCAGAAATACGGTCACCGAGCGCAAGAAATGACTTTCCACGCATCGCAATGACATCGGGTGCACGCTGGTCGTCAGCATGCCTTGCTAGGAATGATGTAAAGTCACGTACTGCGCCATTATGATCGCCTGACAAAGATAAACACCATCCCCTTTTGTAGTAGAGGTTAGCCTGGTTTGAACTTCCAATAATTTCCGAATCTATCTGGTTATAGGCAGATGCAGCTTCACGGTGTTGCTCGGCATCAAATAAGGTTTCCGCCTTCATAAGTAGCGCCTTGTGAATCCTCTCATGCTTGGGGTATTGCCCTTGGTATATTTCTAGAAAGGCATCAACCTGCATCGGAATATTCGCCCCCTTAATATTGTAGAAACAAAGCAAGCGGAAGTAGCTCGCTTCAAAGGCCTCTGCGGACATTGGCACCTGCCTCTCTGCCTGAGAAAAAAGTTGGATCGCCTTGTCATATAACTTCAGCTGATAAGCACTACGGCCAGCAATGGCGTATTTGACTGCTTCCGTAGCAGGTGATCCGGGATATTCTGCACGCTTCATCACATCCAGCACAGCTTGGTAGTTTTTAGCCGTATACATGCTATTCATCAAAGCTGCCTGCGCGCTTGGTTTGAAATTATCTTCGCTAGAGAGCAAGACCGTCTCAAAGCATTCTGCGGCGAGTTCAACTTCTTTTTTCTGAAGCGCTAACAAACCTACATTGAGCGTCGCTTCAATACGTAGTTTGACCTCAACCTCTGGCTTCATTAAGGCCTCAAATTTCTCTCTCGCTTTGTCGTTTTCTTTTTTTGCCAAATAAAGATGTGCCAACTTTAGTCGAGCGCTCTCGCGGTAATTGATGGGCGCTTCTTCGGCTGCCTCAACCAAAGCGAAGGCTTGGATGGCCTCGTCAACATTACCCGCATAACGAAAACATGAAGCCTCTTGAAATCGACCAAGGAAGCGCTCTTGTTCCGTGGTTGCCATCGTAGCTACTCGACCAAAATGAACCGCCGCTTGACTGTACTTTTTCTCATTCACGGCATCATAACCAAGCCTGTTGGAGGCAAGCGCTACATAGCGGCCTTCTCTAAAACGGTTCACCACCCCATGCAGTATCCTCTTGCCCTCATCAATAGATCCAGATTGGTAGTAGCACTCACCCAAGTAATAGCTGGCAGCCTGCGTATTGACGTGATCGGGATAACGCTCAATGTATTTCATCAGGTGAGGGATAACCCGCTGATAAGCGTCCACCTTGAGCGCCTGATCCTCAGTATTGTTAGCTTCTCGATAGAGCTGTTTACAAAATTCAAATTGATCCTGTACTGGATCGGAAACCAACGGAGCATTTTGAGCACTTAACGTGCTATAGCTTAGTCCCAGAGTGAGGATGAACCACATCGCTAAAGGAAGTATTCTCATATTAATTTTCATAGAGGATATTGGTTAACTCTAAATTTTCGATTGTTTAGTTTAAAACAGAAACCAGAACTCACTGCCGCCTTTTCTGCACCTGAGTGGCAAATGAAATATTCGGGATGCCCGCTTTCTGACACACGTCAATGATCTCGACAATTTTCTGATACTCGACCTTGCCATCGCCTCGAATCCGGATTGCTTGGTTTTTATATACGGCAGCAATACGAGTTAATTTCTCATAGAGCTGATCTTGTGTCATCTCGCTACTATCCACTACTACGCTTCCATCGTCGCGCACATTGACGATGATTTCACCAACGGTCTGCCTGGCATCAGCCCCCTCCTCAGCAACAGGTACCGACACATTGAGTTCCCGCTCTTTTTGAGCGTACTGCATGGTTGCGATGAAAAAAATCAACAATAGAAATACGACATCGATCATTGGCGCCAAGGGAAAGTCGGCAGATTCAGGTTCACTTGTTTGAAATTTCATCTATTTGAAAAAGTTTCTCTAGATCTAAATTCCATGAATTTCAGGACTATCATTAGACGGTCTTGAAGAAGGGGAAGGCGCCTGATCTCGATTCATCCCATGACTTAATCCACCATCATAGCCTTGGTCATCTGGTTCGTTTGAATAAACAGGCTGTGGAGCAACACCGCCTCGCCGATTATATTGAGCTGCCAGCAGCGCCATGAGATGCGTAGCCGCTGCCTCCAGTTCAGCGATATATTTCTGAACCCTGCCGCGAAAAATAGAATAAAAAATAACGGCTGTAATACCAATGACTAAGCCACTGGCCGTGGTAACGAGCGCCTGATACACTCCCTCTGCAAGCTTATTGGCATGTGCCCCTGGTTCATGATTTCCGTCTGCGATCTCCATAAACGCTCGGATCATTCCGATGACGGTACCAAGTAAACCAGCCATAGGTGCAATCGTTCCAACATCATTGAGATAGCTGATGCGGTGAGTAAGGATGCCTGCCTGCCGGGAGCCCTCAGCCTGAGCGACTTCACGCACCTCCTTAAATGTGGTGCCCGTATTCTTGGTCATGAAATCGAGCGTTTTTTCTGTGATGCGAGCTACACTCTGATTCTGCCTTTGACACTGAGCCACTAGCCCTAGGTAATCACGTTTTCTAATGAGCGCTTCTGCAGCACTCATAAATTTGTCACTCACCACGGCATTACGGCGAATGGTGAAAAAATAAACGAGAATCAAAACCACGCAAATCACTGACAAGAGTGCCAGAGGATACATCATGAAACCTCCCTTCCATAGGATTTCAAGAATGTCCTTGCTCTCTCCGGAATTAGGATAATCAACTACTCCGGAATCTGCAGCCAGCACATGAGATGCAGAGGCTAGAATCATTGTCAGGCTCAAGCCAAAGGTAATCAAGTTGGTTTTCATAGAATATTGTAGTCATTATTGTAGCCTGTTTTGCCACAGGCGCAAGCACTGGGAACCTCGAGTCATGACAGCTCAGCGGTTTCGGGTTGAGGCAGCCAGACGATCAACAAAGGATAATCCTTACTTGCTGGGCATATCTGCCAATAGCGGTGCTGTCACCGGATTCATCCCGATATGTTCAAAAGTAGTGATCCTGGCATGCCCTTGCGTGTTTGACTGCCCGACTAGCATAAAAACCTTGAGCGGCTTGTTATCACCAGCCCGGCTCACGCCATAGGCCAACAGCACACTTGCCAGCAACAACATTGATAGTAAGCTGCGGGCTGCAACAAATTGGTATCGTCTCATATCGCTTCATTTACACGGCATACACCCTGATGCATATTCTACTCACTGTCCAATAGCCATGCCAGATATCCAGCAAAAATTGAGTCAAACCCCCCACAAACCTGGGGTTTATCTGATGAAGGATCGCTTGGGCGGTATCATCTACGTGGGCAAAGCTCGCGACCTCAAAAAACGTGTTGGCAACTATTTCATGCCATCCCGCAAAATGCGGGCTGACCGCAAAACCCGCGCCCTCATTGACAGCATTGAGGACTTTGACATTCAAATCGTACGTAATGAGCAAGAAGCCCTCATTCTGGAAAGCAAGCTCATCAAGCAGTATCGCCCACGCTACAACGTCAGCTTGCGCGATGACAAACGCTTCTACATGGTGAAAGTTCAGCTCAAGAATCCTCTGCCTCGTTTCATGCTGACTCGCCTAAAAAAAGACGACGGCGCTCGCTACTTCGGCCCCTTTGTTCACTCCGTTGCCATCAAGGCAACCCTCGAATGGATTAACCGTGAATTTGGCCTCCGCACCTGCAGACCCCAGCATCCCGGCGAAAATGAATATCGCCACTGCCATGCTGATGTCATCCGCTCATGCAGTGCCCCCTGTGTGGGCAAGATCTCCGAGGAAGATTACCGCTCTCGTGTCATGGAGGCCGTCGCCCTGCTCGAGGGAAAAGGCAGAAAAGATCGTCTTCAAGGACTACGTGAACAAATGCAGCAGGCCTCAGAAAAGCTCCAGTTTGAAAAAGCGGCCCGCCTCCGTGACATCATCGACAACTTAGAAAAAACCCTCAGTCCAACGCGAAGTTTTGTCCGTAGTGGAGGTGCTGTGCCCAGCACGGTGAAACCCAGCGAAGACCTGGCAGAACTGCGAGAGGCCCTCAGCTTACCTGATCAACTCAACATCATGGAGTGCTTTGATATTTCTAATGTTTCCAGTAATCACATTGTCGCCTCGATGGTTCGATTTGTAAATGGAAGCCCTGAAAACAAGAGTTACCGGCGCTATCGCATCAAAACAGTCCAAGGCCAAGATGACTTCGCCAGTATGGCAGAGGTCGTCAGGAGGCGCTACTCACGCATTCTACTGGAAAATAGTATTTCTGACCTTGAGGGTAGTCAGGAACAGCCGCTTGAGGCGCTTCGACGACTTGCTCGAGAGGGCAAATCTCCCTTGCTTATCCCTGATCTTGTCATCGTTGACGGCGGCAAGGGCCAACTCAGCATGGCTGTGCGAGAACTGCAGCGTCTTGGTTTACACGACCTGCCCGTTATTGGCCTTGCTAAGCAACGAGAAGAAATCTTCAGACCCGGCATCAGCGAACCATTGCTGCTCTCTCATGACTCAGGAGCGCTCAAGCTCATGCAACGCATGCGTGACGAAGCTCACCGTTTTGCCAACAATTACAATGAACTACTCTTGCGGAGGCGGGTCCGAGAGAGCCTTCTCGATGACTGCCCTGCGATCTCAGCAAAACGCAAAGAAGCGCTATTGAGACGCTTTGGCTCCGTTAAACGCATCCGAAATGCCGATGCCAAGGAGTTAGAATCGGTTCCTGGCGTCGGCAAAAAATCAGCCCAAGAAATCCACCTCTGGCTGCAGCAGCAGAGGTAATCGCTCTATCATACCGTGCTATCTAGATTGTGGTATCTAGATTGTGGCTTACTAACTGGCAAAATCCAGTGCGCGCTGTTTCATCTGTGTTGCCATCAGATTGAGCGCATTGGCTCGTGTGGGCGCTAAATGCTCCTTCAGGCCGGTTTCATCGATGAATCCCATGTCTGCCTGCAGAATCGCATCTGGCGTCTCACCGTCGAGCACTTGGACAAACAAGGCAATCATGCCCTTAGTGATCAGAGAGTCTGAATCGGCTACATAATGCATTACCCCGTCCTCGTGTGAGGCATCTAGCCACACTTGAGATTGGCATCCTTTGATGAGCCGATCTTCCGTCTGTTTCTCCGTAGGAAATGGTTTGAGCCTTTTGCCCAAACCTATCACATACTCGTAGCGCTCAGTCCAATCATGAAAAAATCCTAGCTCCTCGAGCAGTTCTTTTTTTTTGGACTCAATACTCATCGGTATGCTTGGCTCTCTAATGAGCTTTCTATTGGCCCTGCTGAATGAGGGGCAGGATACGCGCAACCCTCTCTTTCATTTCCTTGCCTGGCTTAAACTTGACGATGGCACGAGGCGGGATTTTCATGTCTTGGCCAGGATTTTTAGGATTACGTCCTACCTTACCTTTCATCTCACGCACTTGAAAAGATCCAAAATTACGCATCACAACGGCATTGCCACTGGCTAGCTCACTGGTAATGGTCTCCATCATGGTTTCCAGCACATTGAGCACCTCAGCTTGCCCAATTCCTGTTTTATTGCTCAATTTAATAACGAGATCGCGTTTTGTTACTGTTTCCATCTGTAATTTATATATAAGGATTATTTAATGTAGCAACGAGAAGGCTACTATCTAGTTGCGCAGCTACTGGAAACCATAGTCTCGTGAAATTGTCTCGTACAAAATGATACTAATTTCTTCTCTCCTCAACCCGCAGCTCTATTTCGGCCAATAAACACTCTATTTCCGGCGTTTTGACTGCTAACAGCTGAGCTTTTAAGAGCGGCTGCCTCCATATAGCATCCACTTCAACTTCACGCCCTTCCATATAGTCAATCATACTGGACGGCCGATATGCCTTCATTGGCCTTGTTATCTCGATCTGTTGATNAAGAAAATCGTCATCAATAGCATAACCTAGGGCCTCCGCAACGGCCTGCACTTCCTGCATGATCTTGCGAATGCGGTCTTCCAACTCTGGTCGAGCCAATAACTTTTCAGTATCAAGACCACGCTCGGCAATCGCCAGGCCATTGAAGGGAATATTCCATACCAGCTTCATCCACTGGGCTTTCTCAAGCTCAGGCACAGCACGCGCATTAATTCCTCCGCTTTTGAGCATCTCAACCAGTGCTTCTAGCCTTTCTGAAACCGTTCCCGCTCTAGACTCAAAAGCCCCCACCTTGATCAGACCTGAAGCACTGTGACATAGGTGACCCGGTGCGGTTCGATTGATACACACAAAACAAAGCCCACCGAATACCCTCCAGCCTCCAAAAATGCGCGCTAATTCCTCCGTATTTCCTAAGCCATTCTGCAAACTCAAAATCTCTGTCTGTTCACCGATCAGCGGTCCGACAACGCTTTGATAATGAACATTGGCAGTGGCTTTCCATGCAATGATGACCAAATCAACCGGACCTATTTCCTCACTTGTTTTTGCACACTTTACCGATGGCAACTCAATATCGCCGTCGACACTCTCAATGCTCCAGCCATGGCTTCGTACATATTCATAATCTGTCCTTAACAAGAAATGAACATCCAAGCCCGCCTCTGCAAGCCGAGCGCCATAATAACCCCCGACAGCACCTGATCCAACAATGGCTATGCGATTCATGCTTGTCGATTCATCGGCACACTCACAGAACCTCATCTTGTTCATGGTGCATGCCCACATAGTCCCTGATCGCCGAGGCAAGCCCGCTGCAAAGTATGTCGATTTCATCGATGGAAATCGACAGTGGTGGCATGACGACCAGGGTATCCAGAATGGGCCTTGTTAAAACCTGATACTCACGGGCCATGACCGACACCTTTTCACCTATCCTCCATTGTTTATCGAAGGGTTGGCCATCACGGCCACGCAGTTCAATTCCAGCAATCATTCCACACTGCCGAACTTCATAAACGAGTGGCTCATCATCGGCTAACTTAGCTAGCTGCTCAGACAAGAACTCTATTTTTTGAGGTAATTGTTCGAGTGTTTGTTCCTGCTCAAAAACCCTCAGACTAGCGAGTCCTGCCGCGCAGCCCAGCTGATTGGCTGTGTAGCTATGACCATAATAGAGGGCCTTATCAGCACCCCCCAAAAACGCATTGTAAATTTCACCTCGCACCATCGTTGCTGCCAATGGCAAATAGCCACCACTGAGGCCCTTGGCTAAACACAAATAGTCTGGAATGACTTCTTCATGTTGGCAGGCAAACATTTTACCGGTTCGCCCAAAGCCCGTCATTACCTCATCAAGGATAAGGTGCACCCCATGGCGATCACACCACTGCCTCAACTTCGCAAGCATGCCCTTTGGCCATGGACGTATCTGGTTTACTCCTTGAATCAACGGCTCAATAATAACCGCCGCCGTTTTCTCAATCACCTCATGGTCCAGTGCCTCAAGGTCGTCTAATCCTCCGAGGTGTTTTACTGGAAAACCAAACTTTCTAAATTGGTCAAAAAACTCGCCCACTCCCCCAAGTGACGCCGCCCCCATCGTGTCTCCGTGATAAGCCTGATCAAATGCGATAAAATGAACGCGCTCTGGCTGGCCCGTCTGAATCCTGTATTGGATTTCCATTTTAAGTGCGCACTCGACAGCCGTAGATCCATCATCAGAAAAAAAGACCCGCTCCAAGGTCTTGGGCGGAAACATGGCACACAAACGTTCGGCCAGCTCACTTGCTCGCGGATTTGCAAAACCAAGGTAACTGGTGTGGGCAACTTTACCCAGCTGATCAATGATCGCTTGATTAATCAACGGATGCTTATGCCCATGTACATTGGTCCAAATAGACGCATTGCCATCGATATATCTTTTGCCCTCAGAATCAACCAGCCATGAACCATCACCCTCGACCAAGACCAATGGATCAGCAGGCTCTCCCCTCACCCAATCATCTTGGCGGGTAAAAGGATGCCAGCAATGCGCCTGATCCGCTGCGATCCAATGTTCCGTATTCACGAGTGCTATTGCGCCACATTATGTCAAAATTGCAAGCATCGGCATCTCTCTCAAGGCGCAAAAAAGAGGTGCGATACCCATGGATCGAATGGCAACGATCATAAAGCCCTATTTTATCGAAACTTGAACACTCTCATAAAAAATTGAATAATACCCGTTCTATAACGTCTATCTAAGTATGAACAAGGTATTCCTCACCACCGTATTGACAGCACTTGGCATCTTATCACTGAGCTCCTGTGTTGACCCCACTTACTATGAGGGCGGATATAGATCTTCAAGCAGCGCTACATTTACAACCCTACCTTATGGTTACAGCACCATCTATGTTAGTGGAAACCCCTACTACTACCATGGCAGCACATGGTATCGCCGCAGTGGTAGCCATTACATCCACTGCTCTCGCCCCCATGGATACCATGGCAATATAGGCAGGCCTCATCACTACAGCGGTGTATCGCGTTTACCCTACGGCTATCGTACCACCTATGTGGGAGGCAGCCGTTATTATAACCATGGCAGCACATGGTATCGTAAAAGTGGCAGTCGCTATGTCTCCTGTGCAAAACCATCTGGGCACCACTCTAATACACACAAAAGCGATCACCGCTCATACAAACACAGGGATCATGATACAAAATCAGCCCCTGGCCGCGGCAGTCACGATAGTAAAAAAAGCTACGACAAAAAAAGCCACGACAAAAAAATTCATAGCAAACAAAGCTACAACAAACAAAATACTCAGCAACATGCTGCCGTCACTCATCATGAGCGGAAGCGCTCCACGCAAAGTTCACCTCGGATAACATCATCCCTCAAGACTGATTCGCACCAACAAAAAATGAGCCGCTCCACAGCCAATCCCAAGATGGCTCATAAGACGACACAGAAAACGGCCAACAAGCCATCAGCTGAGAGAAGGACAAGCTCTGCTAAGCGGCACCGCAGCCCAAAACCTGCCGTCAAAGCAAAGAACTCTTCCGTGAGAAACAAAACGCTCTAAAGTCTCAAAGACGGGACATCAGTGAGCTTACATCCGCTCAGGAACCTCGATACCTAATAAACCGAGACCCTTCTCAAGCACTTGGCTGGTTAGCTCACATAACGCGAGGCGGGTGTTTTGAGTATCTCCTTCAGACTTCAGCACTGGGCACGCCTCAAAAAACGAGTGAAATGCCTTTGCCAGCTCAAGCAGGTAATTGGCCAACAGGTTGGGCCTAAAATCATCAAGTAGTATCGGCACCGTCTCGCCAAAGCGAACCAGCATACGTGCTAGATGGACTTCAGCATCGGCCTCAATCAATAGAGCCGATGGGTCTATATTTATCTGCCCGTCGAGCTTGCGGAAAATAGAACGGACCCTCACATAGCTGTATTGTAAATAAGGTGCGGTATCTCCCTGAAGCGCGAGCATCCTATCCCAGCTGAATACATAATCGGTCATTCGATGCTGAGAAAGCTCGGCAAACTTGACCGAACCAATGCCGACAATCGATGCCACTTCAGCTCGCTCGGCCGGGTCCATATCTGGATTTTTCTCGCCTATCACCCGATCGGCACGCTCGACAGCTTCATCGAGAACGTCGACCAGCTGAACATTGTCACCACTGCGCGTTTTCATCAGTTTACGATCCTCGCCAAGAATCGAACCAAACGCGATATGGTGCATGCTGGGATTCTGTCCACGCTTGCGAGTAGCTTCAAAAATTTGCTGGAAGTGCAGCTGCTGAGGAGCACCTACCACATACCATATTTGATCTGCATGCCATTGCTGCACACGGAAATCGATGGTGGCCAAATCGGTCGTCGCATATAAAAAACCTCCGTCAGCTTTGCGAACAATCGCCGGCTTATCATCAAGCTTTGCATCACCATCAAAAAACACACAAACGGCACCCTCACTCTCACGAGCCACCCCACTCTCAAGCATTTCATCAACGAGTGGTGCGAGCCTGTCATTATAAAAACTCTCCCCATACCAGTAATCAAAACCAACATCGAGACGGTCGTAAATGCCCTGCAAGCCTTGCTTAGAGAGATCAACACACTTTTCCCAAATCTGAAGGTTTTCCGCATCACCCCCTTGCAGCTTAACGAGCTCCTGCTTGCAGGTCTCTCGCACAGCATCGTCTTCACCACACAGTGCATTCACAGTGCGATACACACGTAATAGCTCGGCGACTGGATCAGCTTCTAGATCAGATTCATTGAGCACCGTTTTCCAGCCATGGATGATCATGCCAAACTGCGTGCCCCAATCACCAATATGATTATCGGTGATAACCTCATGGCCAAGAAAACGAGCAATTCGTGACAGACTGTCGCCAATAATTGTCGAACGAATATGGCCAACGTGCATCGGCTTAGCCACGTTCGGTGCAGAAAAATCAACCACGATCGTCTGCGCGGGACTGACCAAAGCAACCCCAAGCCTGTCATCACCAAGCAAGGCTGACATCCTCTTACTCCATGCAGAATGAGTAACTCGGAAATTAATAAATCCAGGACCGGCGATATCTGCCACCGCAAGATCGCCAAGCTCCATCACCTCAATGAGCTTGGCAGCCAATTCACGGGGATTGGTGCGCAGACGTTTAGCCAGAACCATTGCCGCATTACTTTGGTAATCTCCAAAGCGTAAATCCGCAGCCGATTCGACCTGCACTTGGAAACCTTCCGGTAAATCAACACCCACAGTATTCAGTGCTTGAGACATTACCCCCTCTAATTCTTGTATCATCATGATTTAAAATATTATCTGATTTACCCTACTGATTGAACCACCGCACTAATTTTCGCCTCCCGCACGGACGCTGGAGGAATCCGAATCGAAAATACCCAAAACATGTTCTACCGTTTCGGCCTCCTGGAGCTGCTGACGAATAGAACAATTATGAAACATTTTGGCAATAGCTGCCAGAGTCTGTAAATGCATGTTGTGTTGTGTTTTGGGCACAATGAGTAACATCACCAAGTTCACAGGCGCATTATCGATCGCCTCAAAATCAATTCCTTCACTAGACCGGCCGAATGCGGCAATGACATGATCAATGGAATCTGAAAAGGCGTGCGGGATAGCCACACCCGAACCGATGCCCGTACTAACCTGGCCTTCCCGTTCCTCGAGAAGCTTTAGCACCTCATCACGCAAGCCGGCATCAAGAAGGCCACGCGAGACCAGATGGTCGACCATATGGGCCAGCGCATGGGCACATGTCTCACCCTTCAAATCGAGGATGACTTGTTTGGGACTTAACAAGCTAGATAGTTTCATCACGTAATAACACAGGACTCCGCGTCACAGTGTCGCAGGCGAAGCAGGCACATACCTTGTGGCACTAATGCTTGCAAGCCTATTTGGCGGCTGAAGAACACGCATAATTACACTGCAAAATACTCATTCTTCTGCCTAAATGGGCCTGTGTCCGACCTGAAAACAGCAGCCCTCGCTACTATCACTTGCTTAGCCGACGCTGGTCATACAGCTTACTTCGCCGGTGGATGCGTGCGAGATATGCTGCTCGGCACAGAGCCTAAGGACTATGATATCGCCACCTCTGCCACCCCTGAAGAGGTTCAGGCGCTTTTCCCCAACTCCAATGCTATTGGTGCTCACTTTGGGGTCATCCTGGTTCACAAAGACGGCTTCCCTTTTGAGATTGCTACCTTTCGGCATGATGGCTCCTACAAAGATGGCAGACACCCTGATCGTGTTACCTTCACCACCCCAGAGGATGACGCTTCTCGACGTGATTTCACCATCAACGGGCTGTTTCAAAATCCAAAAGACGATGAAATCATCGACTTTGTCGAGGGCCAGCAGGACCTAAAAGCGGGCCTCCTTCGCGCCATTGGCAACCCCGGCGAACGCTTTCAAGAAGACGCACTACGCCTGATGCGAGCCATCCGCTTTGCCACCACACTCAAATTCACCATCGAGCCTGTTACTTGGTCTGCTATTTGCGAGCACGCCCACCTATTGGCTAAAATAAGTGCCGAACGTATTCGTGATGAATTCACCATAATCATCACCTCTGAGAGCCGAGCCCAGGGACTCGACCTCCTCACCGAGAGCGGTCTCATGCGCCATATTGTTCCCGAGGTCTACGATCTCATCGGCTGTGAGCAGCCGCCAC
>JGI20153J14295_10001449_pt1 | contig 18285 bp, 33 predicted proteins | sample COG_03_FD_14295 | JGI IMG/M metagenome (IMG submission 14295) | reverse complement strand
ACGGATTCAACGGATTCAACGGATTCAACGGATTCAACGGATTCAACGGATTCAACGGATTCAACGGATTCAACGGATTCAACGGATTCAACGGATTCAACATATTAAATCATTGATTTAAAAGGATAATATCTAAGTCATTGATTTATAACGATTTTCGTAAGTCATTGATTTATAACGATTTTCGTAAGTCATTGATTTATAACGATTTTCCCTAAGTCATTGATTTATAAGGATTTTCTGAAATACCCCCGTAGTAGCGTCTTGAAATTGAAAAAGGGGGGTTAGGAGCGTCTTGAAATTGAAAAAGGGGGGTTAGGAGCATTTTGAAATTGAAATACCCCCAACTAGATCTACATTTTAAAAATTATCGTCCGTGTCTATCAGTAAAAGAAGTAACATTATTCTGTACTGAAAATCTTATACAAGCTGCATCAAATATATTGTTAGCATATCCTATATTTTTCCCACACAATCTGATTTCCCATTTAATTAATGTCTTATTCCAATTAACACCTGTAACACCCGATGTATTATTAGAAGGTATCCTAGCATTACGCCTGTTAATAGACCTTGATACATCTCTGAGGTTTGACCACTTATTATTCAACCCGTTAGCATCAATATGATCTATATCACCACTTGGCAATTCACCAGTCATATATAAAAATGCAAGTCTATGTAATCTGTATTTCTTTTTACCTATATTTATCCTCATATAATTAGTGTGAGTTGTTGGATGAATCCATCCTGCTATTTTATTGTTCTTTTTCCACCTGAAATTCCCAGTAATAGGGTTATAATGTAAAATTGATTTGAGTTGTGCTTTATTAATCATTTGAATAGCCTCTGGTTAGTAGGTTACGGTTTTGAAGGTATACGCCATTGAATAACCAATTCAACTTTCGACCGCTAAGTCTAGGCGCACATATATACTAAGTAATTATTGCACTTAACGCAAACAGAATTAAAAGTCAGAGAGTGATGGGAATATTTTTTTAGGTTTGTTGCGGAATTTTTTATGCTTACCAGTTTTAGTATTGTGATGCGCATGACACAGCGATTGCAGGTTATCTATATCGTATACCGCTCCACCGTCTAGTATTTCTACTACGTGATCGACAACGGTAGCGATAGTAGCATCACCATATTCATCGCAGTGTTCACACAATGGATTCAAAATTAGCTTTGCTTTACGATACTTCTTCCACATGACCGTTTTATATATGTTACGGCCTCGGTCATCTTTGTGATGTGCGTATTGTTTACGTGGGGATGTGCTGCTGGAATGCTGCGTACATCTAGGGCTAGTGTTATCATCTGCATGATTAACTACATTATTGCAGCCACTGAACGTACACAGCTTTTTAGTCATACCTATGAAACAGAAGGAGGAGGCACTAATGAAGTTTTATTATCAACTACAGCTTTAGTTTCCATTTTGTTTTTGATTGGCTGTTTAGTCATCTTAGCTTTTGGCTGTTTAAATACTTCTTTAGCAGCAACTTTACTTTCAGTACCTGAAATAATTTTATAATCATCAGGCGACTTATGATAATAAGATTTGCTAACTACCAATTCATTCCCAGACGCAATATGTAAAACCTTCAATTCATGCTCTTGCATTAAGATTATCTCCAATAAATTAATTAAAGCGATATTAGTCGTTTAGGCAATAACTGTCAATTCAAGCAAGTGGTTAAAAAGTAGTCAGGTGCGCAAAGTCTCAAAGTGCGCAAAGTTTCTTGTATTACTCAGCTGACCTAATATATTTTAAATATACACTAATTATTTATTTCACTTCTGATTTCCAATTTATCTATATTATTGAGACTTTGCACACTTTATATAAATAAGAGGTAATAAATGTATATAAAACAGTAACTTAAAAAGGTGCGCAAAAAGGTGCGCAAAGAGAAAAGGTGCGCAAACAATGCACACCTTTTTTAAAAACAGTGCTAAAAAACACTAAAAATCATCGTTATAGTAATCTCGAACTGTTTTTATCGCTGACTCATTATTCATAGGGTGCGCAAACCACACATAATGAATGTTCCCAGTTTGTTGCACTTTCATCCTTCTTTTTTCTATTTGTTCGTAACCCATTTCTAATAATATTGCAGACATTGCTCGTTTTTGTGGTAGTTCTTGATCGCCCATGTTGCATAGTTCATTAAGTCTTGTTACATCAAGTATGTTGTTATTAATTACATCGCACTCATGTTTATTGATTGCATCTTCAAGTGATAATCGTTCATTTGATACTGCTATACCCATCATTTTTTCACGGGCGTGTGTTGCGGGTGCGCGTCCTACTGGATTAAAATTTTCGCTTATTTTGTAATCAAGAAGAAATTTGGCCAAGGCATCGGCTCTACGTTCAGTCTCATCAAACAACTCACTGAAATAAGCGGCAGCTTGTTCTTCGCCTCCTAGCTCATCGAATAACGCCTCTTCTGATTGTATTCTTGAATATAATACGCAGTATCGCCTGTCGCCCCGTACTATCGGTAAGGCATCCTTGTAATTGCTCAGTAGTAAGTAGCTTGTGAAATTTGGGACTGTCCTGTGATCGCGGCCTTTTTCTTCTATCTGTACAGTTTTATTGGATATAAACGGTTTCATTCTATCCAGTGTTTCGTATTTGTTGGCACCTGTCACCCGTATTTCTTCAACTGCTACTACTAATGAACCATGCGCCCAACCTGTGAATCGTCCAGCTATTGCTGAACCGTCAAGGTTGGTTACATTGCGACCAAGTATTGCTTGTAGTAGGTTTACGAAATAAGACTTACCATTGCCTTGTGAGCCTTGTAACAACAATGCCCAGTTGACTCGCTTACCTGCGTTTTGAACAACGTATGCCATCCAGTCCAACAAAATTTGCTGTTCACGTTCATCTTCAAGGGTAAACTTAATATGATTTATCAGTCTATCAACGACTTGTTGACCGTCATCATCCATGTGATCACATGGTTCAACATTATGAGATTTATACGTGTTGAGCATTTCCTTATCTTCGTAAGTAAATATTCTATCGGCACTAGGCCAGTACATTGTATCAACCACTGTATCAATGTGATAATCAACCAGTGCCATAGTAGCCGCACTTTTTTCAGCCAGTAGACAATCTGCTTGACGGTCATACTTGGCATTGAATGCTTCACGTTTAATAGTGTAGTTCAACTTGGTATTAGCGAACTGGCAGATAGTTTCAACGTATACCCAATGGTCTACCCAATCTGGTTTATCAATTTCGTCATCAGCGTTAACTAACTGTTCGTTCTTGCGAGGTGTAAACGCTTTCTTGACTTCAGTTTTGCTGAGTCCCAAGTCGCGGCCAACACGATTAACAATGGTTGCTGCTAACATGGCTCTTAGATCGTCAGGTAAAGTTGTACGAGTGACTGCCCTTACTTGGTCTTTGAACTCAAGATACGACTCTTTATCACATACCAACTCGGCTTGTTCTTCTAATGTGGTTACCGCTTCAGTTTGTAATACCTTACGTCCACCAGCCCTATGTATGACGTAAGCAAAAGTGATAGGGTTTGACCTATTACCTGTGGCGAAATTCACCCACTTAGCTTTTAGTTCATCTTCATTATAATCGTCGCTAGCTTGTGACCATTTAGCCCAAAGCTGCAATCCCAGTTTCTGACCTTCAAACTGTCTGTATAATGCCAAACCAACTTTCAACCATGTGTCATAACCGTTGACATCATCTTGGATTGTTTTCAGATACACTTTCACTTCATCAACGGTTAAATTGTCGAGTGGTTGTGCCTGTACAATCGCAAAAAAATCATCGCTGTCGTTATTGTCAACTGTTTGGTCTTTGCCGAGCAAAGTTGTGATCGCTTCTGAAGGTAGTTCAGGCCAAACATCATCACATAGCGCACTGGGTAAACCTTCAAAGGTTAGGTCTTCATAGTTATCACCAGTGGCAATCCAACCGTTACCGCTTGTACGAGTGTCGAAACCTTTGACCCCTAGTAGATCGGAACCTTGACGAATATTTACACAAGTTGGGATAGTGAATGCGTAATGAGCGCCACCTGACGGTGTGTTCTGAACATGGGCATTAGCCCAATCTAACTTACAACCAAGGGCTGCATCTATGTCAGAAATGTTCACACCTTTGTGAGTGTCCACATCTATAAGCACGATACCTTCAGGAATAATGACACCAATGTTTTTAGCATGTGCCATCTCTTTTTTAGTTGACTCATATGTGTGCCAATCTTGTCCACGGGGAATAGCTGGTCGTTTATTCCACTTGTCTTTAGCACTGTCATAAACTAAGTTAATAGGGAAAGCTTTAACTATCTGCATTGGCATATCCATCTATTAGTTTTATAGCTTTAAACTTACCATTTGTTATTTCCTCAATCATTATTGCTTTACTTGGTGGGATATAACCATTGTTAAACCATTGACTTACCGCTACTGGAGTAACCCTTAAACTCGTCGCCATCAGCTTCTGATTTCCAAAATAATCTAGCAATTCTTCTCGATATTTATCTACTTGTTTCATGGGTTATGTCTCTTTATTAATTAACTTTAATTAATCATAGCTTAACTTATTTACTTAAGCTATGATTAATTTTCTAATCAACTAAACGAGAAATACAATGTCATTAGAAATTAAAATTGAAAACTTAACACTGGCGATTAATGCGCTTAATATTAACATCGCTAAACTGGTCAATGTCCCAATCTGTGATGAGCCTGAATTGGCCGCTGAAATTCTTGATCGTGAGTTACCTAAAGCTAAGAAGAAAAAAGAAGCCGTTGTTGAAGTGGAGGCGGTTACTGAGTCTATACCCAGTTTAACTATGCAAGATGTTAAAAATGAACTTAGAGTGATGACTCGTAAAGCATTGGATGCACAGAACGAAAGTTTTAAAAACGAAGTTAAAGGCATATTATCTGATTTTTCAGCTTCTAAAGTTACTGACCTTGCAGTTGACCAATTGGTTGATTTTATGAATAAGATTGAGGCTCTTAAAATATGATAGTTCACGCTAAACTTAGCGCCAGCGGTTCTTCCCGTTGGCTCAATTGTACGGGTTCAGTTAAAGCAGAGAAGGGTATCAAGGACAAAGGTTCTGTATTTGCTGCAGAAGGTACTGCTGCACATGAGTTAGCTGACAGATGTTTAACTGAGGAATGCTCTGCTGATACTAAAATCGGTGAGACTATCGAAGGGTTCCTTGTGGATCAATCAATGGCTGATTATGTTCAAGTGTACATCGACTACGTTAATAACCTCGGTAAGAACTCATTGTACGAAGTGCGTGTTGACTTCAGTCCTTGGGTTCCCGAAGGTTTTGGTACCTGCGATGCTATGGTATTTCAGGATGATGGGATATTAAACATCATCGATCTGAAATATGGTCAAGGTGTTAGAGTAGATGCTGATGAGAATACCCAAGGTATGCTTTATGCACTCGGTGCTTATGAAGATTTTAGTCATATATACGACTTTGAAGAAATTCGTATTAGTATCGTGCAGCCTAGGCTTGACCACATCAGTGAATGGGTTATCAGTGTAAGTGATTTACTCTATTGGGCAGACAATGTTGTTAAACCTCAAGCGCAACTTTGCCTTACTGATGATGCGCCTCGCAATCCTAGCGAGAAAGCATGTCAGTGGTGTAAAGCCAAGCCTACTTGCGCAGCACTTAAGCGCATGACCGAAGATACAATCATTGCTATGTTTGATGACTTAGAACCGTCATCCATGACCCCTAGCGATATGTTAACTGATGATCAATTAGCTCTTGCATTAACAAACAAGAAATTAATAACTGGTTGGCTAGACTCTGTTGAGAAGTTAGTAACCGAACGTTTAAGTTCTGGTGATGACTTTAAAGGTTACAAGATTGTTGAAGGTCGTAGTTTACGCAAGTGGCTTGATGAAGATAATGTATCAAGATGGTTGTCTGAAAAGTATAGCGATGATGAGTTGTACAAAAAATCGTTTTTGTCTGTGACTCAAGCTGAGAAACTAATGGGTAAAGCTGAATCCAAAGCTCTTACCAATTTTATAACCAAACCTGCTGGTAAACCTACTCTTGCAATTGAGTCAGACAAGCGCCCAGCAATTAATTTACAAGAAAGCGATTTTAATGCTTGCTAATACCAAAACTGTTAAGCTACACTTAACTCGTCAATTAAGACACCTAAACTTTTAAATGAGAAATTCAATGAAAATTAAACTAAATAATGTACGTCTGTCTTTTCCTTCTTTATTTCAACGCTCAAGTTTCCAAGGTGAAACTGGTAAGTTTGAAGGCACGTTTTTGTTAGATAAAACAACTCAAGCTGATTTAATTTCATCTATTAATGGTTCGATTAAAGAGTGTGTAAAAGTTAATGGTAAAGGGGCTAAAATTCCTGCTGACAAGATATGCTTTAAAGATGGTGATGACTTTGATTATGATGGTTATGCTGGCCATATGAGTTTCAAAGCTTCTAACAATAAACCACCAAAGATTCTTGACAGAGATTTAAGTGCTTTAAGCGAAGATGACAATCGACTTTACGCAGGTTGTTATGTGAACGCTATGGTTGAGTTATGGTTCCAAAACAACAACTATGGTAAACGTGTCAATGCTAATTTATTGGGCGTTCAATTTTTTAAAGATGGTAAACCATTTGGTGATGGGATCACAATATCTGCTGATGATTTTGATGCTTTTGGTGACGATGATGATTACGATTTCATGAACTAGGGTTATAGTTCTCCTTTTGGCCACCTTCGGGTGGTCTTTTTTTTCTCTACAGGATACCCCTGATGAAAAACGTAGTAACAATTGATGTCGAAATATACAAAAATTACTTTCTCCTTTCTGCTTTAAACAGTGCTGATGGTAGCGTCCGACACTTAGAAATTTACGATGGTAAGAAGCTTAACCATCGTGTATTACTTGGTATTATGAATAAATATACCACTTTAAGTTTTAACGGTAATGGGTTCGATTTACCTATCATTACCGCTGCACTAGCTGGTTGGCCTGTTGCACGTCTAAAAGCTTTGTGCGATAAAATTATACAAACCCATGCTCCAAGCTGGATGATTTGCCGCGACCATGATTTAAGTATACCTTCAAGTTGGAACCACATTGATATCATGGATGTGGCTCAAGGTACGGCTAGTCTAAAAATTTACGGTGGTCGATTACATGCTCCTACTATTCAAGATTTACCTATTGAACCCGATGCGTTAATAACGCCTGATCAACGTGGTCTATTGCGAGACTATTGTATCAATGATTTAAAAACGACATATAGTTTGTTCATGTCGCTTTCAAAGCAGGTTGACTTGCGAGTATCAATGTCTGAGCAATACGGTTTGGATCTTCGTTCTAAATCTGATCCACAGATTGCTGAAACTATTATTAAGTCTGAGTTGAATAAACAGACAGGTAAGAAATACTTTGCACCAAAGATTGAGGATGGTGTGACATATAAGTATCAAGACCCTAATATCGTTACATTCAAAAGTGATCAACTAAATGATATATTTAAAGAAGTGTTAAATATAGATTTTAGGCTGGGTGCAAATGGTGCGCTTAAAATGCCACCTGAATTAGCTAAAGCCAAGATAACTATTGGTCAAGGTCAATACAATATGGGTATCGGTGGGTTACACAGTTGCGAGAAAGCACAGTTTGTTACAGCAAATAGTGACGAACATTTACTTGAAGTGGATGTCGCCAGTTACTATCCAAACATCATTTTACAACAAGGTTTAGCACCTAAGTCAATGGGCGACCCGTTCTTAAAAGTTTACGAGTCAATTGTTGATCGTCGCATCGCGGCAAAACGTAGTGGCGATAAAGTAACTGCTGACACTCTCAAAATTTGTGTCAACGGTAGCTTTGGTAAGCTGGGTAGCAAATATTCATCACTATACGCTCCTGAGTTATTACTACAAACAACGGTCACTGGTCAGTTGGCATTACTCATGCTAATCGAAGCGTTTGAAGATGCTGGTTTGCAGGTATACAGTGCTAACACTGATGGTGTGGTCGTTAAGTGTAAGTCACATCAACTGGATTTATTACGCAATATCTGTTTTGACTGGGAGATGTCTACGTCATATGAGTTGGAAGAAACCCATTACCGATCACTGGCTAGTCGTGATGTTAACAACTATTTGGCAGTGACCACTGACGGGAAGTTTAAGCGTAAAGGTATATTTGCTTCGGGCGGGTTAGCTAAGAATCCTGACTGCAATATTTGCTGTACTGCTGTTGCTGAACTTATAGCTAATGGAATACCCATCAGTGAAACAGTCGTGAACTGCAAAGACATTACCCAATTTGTGATTATCCGCAAAGTCACAGGTGGTGGTAAGTGGCGCGATGAATATTTAGGTAAGGCTGTTAGGTTTTACTACAGTAAAAACGTGGATCGTAGTGTCAATATTGAATACGTTAAAAACGGTAATAAGGTGCCTAAATCTGATGGAGCCAAACCACTAATGACTTTACCCGATACGTTACCCAATGACATTGATCATAAACGCTATATAGCAATGGCAGAAGATTTGTTAAAAGGAGTTGGTTATGCGTGAGTCAACAATAGAAATGAATTGTAGTAAATGGGCAAAAAATAATGGATGGTTAGGTTTCAAGTTTTCAAGTCCACAGCAACGAGGTGTACCCGACAGGCTTTACATCAAGAATGGTTTGACGGTATACGTTGAGTTTAAAGCACAGGGTAAACACGCGACAAAGTACCAGCTACATACCATTCAAAAAATGGAATCCTATGGAGCTATAGTTCACATTATCGACAACTTGGAGGATTTTATTGATGTTATGTCGTGAAGACTTGCATGAGTATCAACGTCGAGGTGTTGACTTCATACTTGATAAGAAACGAGTATTCATGTTGCTGGATATGGGGCTTGGTAAAACAGTCACTACGTTAACAGCTATTACCGATTTAATTGATAGCTTTTCAATCAACAAGGTATTGGTAATATCACCTCTACGTGTCGCTAACAGCGTTTGGCCTACCGAGGTGAACGAGTGGTCACATTTGTCGCATCTGAAGGTTAACATTGCAACAGGGAGCGAGAAGAACCGTATAAGCGCACTTAGTACAACTTGTGACATTGTGAGTATTAACCGTGAGAACATTAAATGGTTAGTGGATTATTACGGTAAAGGTTGGCCATTCGATTGTGTTGTAGTGGATGAGTCCAGTAGTTTTAAAAACAATGGTTCTCAACGATTCAAATCTATTAAGAAAATACTACCTTCTACTGAATACATGATCGCGTTGACAGGTACACCTTCTCCAAATGGCCTGTTAGATCTGTGGAGTCAAGTTTTCTTGATCGACTTTGGTATTGCATTAGGTCGCACGATGACTGCCTACAAGAAGCGGTTTTTCGAGTCTGATTTTATGGGGTATAAGTTTGAACCTAAATCTGGATCGTCAGAGAAAATACACGACCTAATTAGACCGTTTACTTTGTCCATGTCTGCGGCAGATTACCTTGAAGTTCCTGACCGAATTGACAGTGTTCTACCTGTAAGGTTACCTCCTAAAATTATGGCAGAGTACTTTGAATTTCAGAAAGAACTTATATCGTACATCCAAGGTGAGGAATTGGAAGCACAGAGTGCTGCTGTTTTGGCCAACAAGTTATTACAATGGTGTAATGGCGCAACTTATACTGATGAGTTTAAAAACTGGATAACATTACATGACGTAAAGCTTAAAACTTTGGGTGAACTGATTGAAGAAAACGAGGGTGAAAATATTCTTGTTGCTTACAACTTCAAGACTGACCTCATTCGATTGCAAAAAGCTTTCCCTGATGGTGTGGTGCTTGATAAAGAGCAAAGCACAATCGACAGTTGGAATAAAGGTGATATTAAACTTATGTTTGCTCATCCTGCTTCGGCTGGTCACGGGCTAAATTTACAAAAAGGTGGGTCTATGATCGTTTGGTTCGGCCTTAACTGGTCACTGGAGTTATATCAACAGTTTAACGGGCGATTACATAGGCAAGGACAAACTAAACCTGTGAGAGTTGTCCACATAGTCGCTGAAGGTTGTATTGATGAAAGGGTGATGGAAGTGTTGTCTAACAAAGACGCAACTCAAAAAGACCTGCTTCAATCTCTAACTGGTCAGATCACTACTTAAAACTATTGGTGTTAAGGTACCTTTAACTTAACAACCATTAGGACTCAGGAAAGATGGCTAAAATATTTGAAAATGTATGTTGTAGTAGATGTGGTGGCACAGGTCATTATTCTTTTAATCAAGCTGATGGGTCCACTTGTTTTAAATGTAAAGGTTCCAAAACTTTTTTAACCCCTCGCGGTCGTGCTGCTCAAGATTATTACACTAGTCTTATAACAGTACCTGCCCAAAGTGTGCGTGTTGGTGATGTGATTTTCCCTATGTCATACGAAAAGAGAGGGGTAGTCACGAAAGTATTAACTGCCTCTGAAGATAAAGAATTATTACACCTGTATGTAAACGGGTGTTCTTATGGTATGGGTAAAACGTGTACCGTAAAACTAGCTTTAGTTGGTGACGAAAGACAAGTAAATATTAACAAGGCGTTAGCGTTTCAAGACAAACTTACCAAGGCTGGTAAGTTGATGAAAAAATATCAATTATCATAATAAACTTAGCCCTTCGGGGCTATTAACTTAAAGGTTCAGCAATGAATAAACAAAAAATTATCGACAACTCGCCAGAAGGTGCAACGCATTATAGAAAGAAAATAAATGCACGTGGCCATTTATTTATGATTAATATTGAAGGTAGCAACCCACACCATTTTATATGGCTGGGACGTACTTATGGCGGGTGGTCTAAAATGCCATTTAAACACCCGAATTTGCACACGTTTACAGAATTGGAGAACAAACATGACGCATGAATCAATGATTATTAGAAATGATCCTGTTAGAAACCCTTCTCATTACAAACTGCTTGGTGACTTTGAATCTATAACTGTTATTGCCAGTGCGATGACTGATGACCAATGGTTTGGCTTTTGTCTTGGCAATATTATCAAGTATAGATTACGTGCTGGTAATAAAGGTGCGCTTGTACAAGATATAGCTAAAGCTGATTTTTACGAAGAGTTGTATGAAAATCATAAACATTTGTGTCGTAAAAATGAACAGTAGTCCAGCATTACAAGACCTCATTAAGCGGCATGGTTATACACCAACTGGTAATCTCCATGCTGATATTAAAATAGCTAAAAAGTTTATGCCAGCGGCATACAGGAAGGATTAAAATGTCAAATGACTCATGGGCTACCCCCTTAGAAATTTACAATACTCTTGATAAAGAGTTTAATTTTTGCGCAGATATGGCTGCAAGTGATGTTAACCACAAGCACCCTATTTATTGGACTGAAAAGGACACTCCCAACTCATTGCAAATGGATTGGGCCGATGCGCTTAGTCAAATGGATATTATTAGTCCGTTTGTATGGTGCAACCCTCCCTACTCAAACATTAAACCTTGGGTTGAGAAGGCCATTACTGCTCAAGCTAATGGTGTGGGCACTGTTATGTTGGTTATGGCAGACCCTTCGGTGATGTGGTTTGAACGTGCGAGAAAATATGCCAGTGAAATTCGTTTTGTTTGCTGTGGCAGAATCGCTTTCTTAGAAAATGGTAAAGCCAAAGGTGGTAATAATAAAGGTAGTGTATTCTTGATTTTCGCGCCTAGACTAATAGGTACTGGGCTTGTAAACTTCGTACATAGATCCGAGTTAATGAGTTATTAAATGGTCGAATTAACAGTGCAAGAAGTAGCTAGACGGTTATGTAACAATCGTAAGCTGTCATTGGATAATGCTAAAGAGTTAAGTGAGCAACGTTTAAATCGACGTATGAAAGCCTCACGAGAAATAGAAAACAGAAAAATTGATAAAGAATGCGAGCTGGGGTATTAACCCAGCTTATTTTTAAATCTTAATGCGATCACCTGAGAGCCATGTGTATGTTTTTTTAAACTTGGCCGCTCCCATCTTACTACCAAGACCTTTATCATTTTCGTAGAAAACAATATGACCTATGTTGGTTCTATAAGTCGTCATCACTTTTACTTTTTCGCTTGTGCCTCTTTTTAAATATACGCTCTGTGACATTTTAATTACCTTAATCGCATTTCACTATCGTTAATTCCATTAGTACCTCGGTCAGTATTTCCGAGGTCATCCGTTTCATACATTTCATATTCAATGTGTTCTTGGACTATCATCTGAGCAACTTTGTCTCCAGATCGTAGTTCAATTATATCGTCGCCTGTATTAAGCAATGAGATCATAACTTCGCCTCTATAATCACAATCAATAACACCGCCTAATACACTCAATCCAAATTTGTTAGCAAGTTTACTTCTTGGCCAGATAAGACCAACTGTTTTTTCAGGTAGCGCAAATGCCAAACCTGTACGCAATAATGCTCTCATTTTAGGTGGGATATTCACACTATCTAACGTGTGCAAATCTAAACCTGCAGCCAAACTCGACCCTGATGTTGGAGTAATAGCTAAGGGGTCAAGCTTCTTGTATTTAAACATTAATTGTATATCTCTTGTTAGTTATGTCGGATTTGACTTCATAAATATACGCTCCAACCAAATTATTACAACTGCCTCATTAATATTCTAACCGATAATTTTCATATCAAATAAGTGTTTACATGCAAATTCGTATGTAATATATTAAATATGGAGTCAGCAAAACAACTTACCAAAGGAATATGAAAATGAAAACAGTAACTCAAAGCCAAGTAGTTGCCCTTAACATGGCAATTAATCTTTTAAGTCACAGCGAATCAGATCATGCAGAACAATGTGTTTTCCATCTGAAAAAATTGGCTGAAATGGTAACGCCTGTTAAAAAATGCGATAACTGTAAATGCGAAGTGAAAACGCTTTTCGCACCATTTGATGAGGGTGAAGAACTGTATTGCTCAGATTGCCAAATGGAAGCTGAGAATGACATCAACGAAAACAATGACCACAACTGGGAATAAAAACCTAGCCCCTTCGGGGGCTTTTAATTGAAAGGATAAAATTATGTTATTAAACGAAAGAAAGATAGTTCTAGGAATCTTATCTTATGTGTTAGATAAGGGTTTTTCTGTTAGCGTGAACGATGGAGAAGAAGATACCCTTTTTCATTCGACAGACATCAATGAAATATTTGAGGCATTGGATACTACAGGAGATGATTACATCTTTTTTCATGATGCTGATAAAAAAAGCTTAGGGTATTACTGGTTAATTTACGATAACGGTAATGATGGGTTAGACGTAATCACAGACTCAAGTGTGACATCATTAATAAATGAGGTGGACTTGCAGGTTGTTTATCCACTTTTACATAAATTAGGAGAATAAACGTATGTTAGTTAAACCAATTAAAGAATTACTGGGCGTATACAAGAGTATGTACGCAGCCTCCAAAGAGTTGAACATATCAGCTATGCAATTGAGTAGGTGGGTTAATAGTAACGCTGTGGTGGATGATGAGGGCGGTATATGGATTAAAACAAAAGGTCAATTTGAAGTAGAGACCTTATCTAGCCTAAAAAGTTGGCCTACTGAAGACCGTATTGATGTGATCGGTACCAATGGAAATGAAGGCGAACATTATGACAACTGAATTTGTATGTAGCGCATTAGCCCATGACGGACAAGTGTTTCAATTGGAAACATGTGCCGCATGTGTGATTTATCAAGCGATAGACCAGTTTAGAAATTATGTTCATGATTGTGGTGGTGAATGGGATTGTCTCGTTACGTTATCAATTACTGCCATAGAGGTTGACTGTTAATGAAAAGGACAAAAAAATACAATCCCAAAAAGAATGTGTACCTCGAAGCAAAACTAGCCCTAAAAAACTCAGCAGTTGGTTTTGTGACTGGTAGCGAAGGTTGCAGGATGGTTGATTTGCGTACACACAAAATATCAGACCCTTCCCTATTAACAACTACGCGATTATCAACGTTACGACATAAATGGTCTGTTTTTATTGCAGTCCTAGGTGTTGATAATCATAACAAGCGTTATATGAAAGCCGAGGAAATTCAGGTCAACCAAGAATGTCTACAATCAGAACTCGTTGACATATTAAACGAAAAACATGCAGCACTCGGTAAGAATTTTAACAAAAAGCATTTAGTCAATTATGGCTGGATTGGTACACCATTTGTGAAAGAGTGGCGCGAATCAGAAGCATTCGATGTGTTAACCAATTTAGGTGCTTTTGAATATAGATTGGAGGAGCAAGAGTAATGAGTAGTAGAAAACAACTTAACACTGATATCCAACTCCAGATTTTAGCGCAGTTATCTATGAATAATGTTTTATTAATGGCTATAGCTGATAAATCAATTGATAGGGCTACCCGCGACAGCTTCAGAGATGCTCAAGATTACTTTAGCAGCATAAATAATAAGTTAGTGGAACAATCCAAAGTTTTGGATAAGAAGGAGCAAGAGTAATGGCACAAGAAACAACAACTGAAGAAATGAACAGAATAGTGCCTCTAGTTGTCGCTAAGATGGAACATCAAAGCTTTCAATCAATATGTGATGAATTAGGGCGATCATACCAGTCACTACAGCAAGCATTGCGAAGGCGTGGAATATTAATTTCGATGGTGAAATACGGATACAAGAAAAAAAAGTCATCATATGAAGAATATCTTAACAATAGGTCTTATTAAGGAGAAAGAGTGATGATTGATTTAACACAGTGTGAGTTAAAACGACTATTACACTACGACTCGCAAACTGGGGTGTTTACTAGGGCTGAAATAGGAAAGAAAAACTTTGGGAAACTTGCAGGTTGTATTAATGACGTTGGTTATGTGTGTATAAAATTACACAGTAAACAATATAAAGCGCATAGACTGGCGTGGTTATATTCATTTGGTCATTTCCCCAGTAAATTTACTGACCACATTAACGGTGTTAGAAATGATAATAGGTTGGTGAATCTTAGGGAAGTGGACCCAATTCAAAACAATAGGAATTCAAAAAGAACATCGTTAAATACGTCTGGTCAAATGGGCGTAGGTTGGAATAAGCAAACCCAAAAATGGAGGTCAATTGTACATGTTGAAGGAAAAGGGGTCTTTCTTGGGGCGTTTAAGAATAAGGAAGACGCGATAAAAGTGCGTAAACAAGCTGAAATAGAATACGGCTTTCACAAAAACCACGGGCGTTAAAAGATGATTGTTAATAAACCATTATCGTTTACAGAATTCAGGTTAGAAAATAAAAAACTTATCGAGTCTCAAGCTTTTTTACTAAGGAAAGAGTCTTGGGAAGTGGCTTGTATAAATTATCAAAATTATTTATTAATAGGAAAACAAAGTGCTTGATTTAAAAAAATGGTTAGCAGTAAAAGACCATCGTGTCGAGATGGTTAAAAGTTATATTGAGGGTAAGACAGTTACTGAAATATCAGTAGAGTTCAATCGCCCAGTAACATGTGTTAGGTATCATATGTCGGAATATATGCCGTCACTTGACGATATTGATGCGTACAAACGCAAGTTTGCTGCTAAAAAACTCAAAACAAAAAGGTATGATTAGTAAGTTAAAAAACAATAACCCCTTTTATTAGGGGTTATTGCCCACCAGATTTATCCTGAGTACTCACTTGTACCTTCTTCTACAATTACGCTTTTCACGGGTTCAGGATATTCAAATAACTGTGCCAAATGTGATCGTCTTGCGGCCATATCCTTATGATAATTTTCTTCTTTCGCTTTAACTTTAGCTGGGTCAGATATGGATTGTTTTATTCCCCATACATACTGTTGTTCCATCGGACTAAAATCATGTATGGTTGCAATAATTTCATCACCTTTAGTCATCTTAAACCAATCATCATACATATGAAGTTCAATCCCTGTTTTGTCATCCATAATATGTTCTTCGTTTAATTTTTTAAACCTAGGGTTTGATAGGTTTTCATGCATATACTTTAAAATACTTTCAATACTTAACATAACTTTTCTCCAAAAAGAAAGAGGCATTACGCCTCTTAATCTATTAACCTAAGCTAAAAAATCCCTTTTGTTTCTTAGGTGATTTGACAGCCGATGTCCCAACCTTCACAGATTTTTCATCAACTTTAACCTGCCCTTCAGCAAGGTTATGTGGTGTATCTTCCGTTTTCATTCCGCTGTCCATTCCTACTCAACCGCGACCACCACCATGTCCACGACTATTTTCAGCTAAAATAGCATCCAACTTAGCGTTTTGCTGTGCATTAGCCACTGCATCAGAAACACGAACATCTGCCGATTGATTGGCTATGATTGTCGCTAATCCAGCATCAGTTTTGGCTTGATTTGAAACCGCCAACAACTTAGCTTCACAGCAACATTCCGCAGCCCTACGAGCGTTTTCGTTTTGCTCTCTGGATAAGGCATTAAACTCTGACGTAATAAAACGAGAGTTGTCGTTTAGCTTATCTGTTAAGGATGTAAAGTGTTGATCTGCAATAGAGCGGTTAGCAGCGTCACGCGCACGATCAGCAGCACTATCTATTTGAGATAAAATGCTGGCATGCTGATTTGTATTCGCATCTTTATTTGCTTCTACTTTTGCATTAATAACTGAGCCATCAAACTCGAAGTTAGCTCCACGACCGCCACGACCAAAACCGTATCCATCACCACCATACGCTGCACGACTTAAAATTGAATCACCTACTAAACCACTATCTATACTCATAATATTTCACCTTTATTGATTTAGGTCAGAGTTGACCTGCGATATTTATAATATTTTATTGATATTAATAAAAGGGGGGATATGAAATGTCACAGAATCACGTTACAGCGAAAGGTAAATGTACTTATTGTGGGTCGAGTTTAAAGAAGTGTGTTCAATGTGAAAGATGGTTCCACTCCGCACGTAAAAATCATATTTACTGCAGTAGTAGGTGTAGAACTAGGAAGCGTAGACTAAATTAGGATTTTTTCATCCTCATTCCAAATGCTGTTAATATACAAATACCCAGCCAATATTGGTAGAATTGTGGCATTGTTTCTAGGACTCTGAACCCTTCCCTAACGTGTGGCGCTGCTGCTGGAAAGAAACACGCGATAGCTGGTATAGAAAGTACTATTGTCCAGTACTCATCCTTCCAAGAAAACTTCATGCCATCGGATAGTATAAGGGCTAGTTCAGCCTCCTTATCATCTGCATTCATAACTCGCTGTACTTTCTGTTGAATTACAGCAGTCTTGTTGTCACTACGTTTTGACATGTAGTTGGAAATTGGTGATACTAAACCCTTAACTATTTCACTTAACATATTATTTGTTCCAGCTTTTAATTTACTTAGATCAAATATCGTACCCGCTCACATTACTAATAAATAGCGTATTAACACCTGCATTTGCCACTTTTATCGTACAACGTGGTAAATCCAATATCACACCCGCAACACCTGTAAAATCACCATTTGGTATGGTGGTAAATGCCTCACTACCTATCTGCCACTGCACATCCAAACTACCTGTGGATTTTACACCGTAAGTACCGCCACCTATAACTAATGTTTCGTTATTTAATAATTGAGCCATTACACTATACCTTCATTTGTTAAAATATTATTTACTAAAGTTATCATTATTCTGTTCTAAGTTCTAGTTCTAGCTATAACTATCCCTGTGGTTTAAATCGTGTTTCGTATAGATAAGAAGCCTGCGCTTTACTTATTTGAACTTCATCTGCTGTTGGTGGTGGTTCTGGTGCAAGCAATCCATCAACCATAACATCAAGTTCTTCTGCTGTTAATCCTGTGCCCTCGTCATCATACGGATAATTGAACCCCAGCGATGATATGTCGACTACAGCGGGAGGATTATTAGCACCAGACACAAACAATGTAATTGTGTCGTATGCAGCAGCGTGTGGATACATTGCCAATAGTGTCTCTGGTGCTAGTGCTGTGTCGTAGATGTAATATTTTGGTATATTCATGACTGCTCCGCTATGTCAATCGTCCGCAAATCACTTATCCACTGCGTATCATTATTACTTAACGTATACGTATCGCGTACATCTGATGTTTGAGCTATGTTTTGATATGCCACTGAGTTGTTGGCTTGTTGAGAGTTTTCAGTGTTGCTAGCTGCGTTAGCCGCTGCGTAGTTTGTTATCTCTTTAACTGCTATACCTGCATCAATTGTCACTGTGTCATTAGCTGCATGGCCTGTAACAACAGTGCCAACATAATGAGTTGTT
>JGI20153J14295_10001420_pt1 | contig 18467 bp, 9 predicted proteins | sample COG_03_FD_14295 | JGI IMG/M metagenome (IMG submission 14295) | reverse complement strand
CCGCTCCCATCCGTCCCATCGCCCCCATCGCCCCATCGCCCCATCGCCCCCATCGCCCCATCGCCCCATCGCCCATCACCCCCATACCGTAGAGCTCGCCATCGAATGTCACGTGTAGACGATATCCTCATGGGTGACCGGCCGGGCATGTTCGATATCTTCGTATCGAGCGCGTGGGACGCCAACGGTAACGACTACGGCATGTTCAACATCGGAGAACTCCAATGGCTCTCGAACTTCGATATGGTTGAGGATGAGCTCGAGAGCTTCGCCCGTGTTCGCGATTTCGAATCTATTGCGCGGCGGCATTCCAACGTCGCGACCACTTGGAGTGAGATGGTATCATATACGATCGAAGATAAGTTCGCGTTCGTCGCGTCGGCTGACGAGTGGGGCATGAAGTCCGCTGACGAGTCCGCGAGTGCTCCGGCGTTCGTCGCGTGGGACATGGAGTCGGCTGACGAGTGGGACATGAAGTCCGCGAGTGCTCCGGCGTTCGTCGCGTGGGACATGAAGTCCGCTGACGAGTGGGACATGGAGTCCGCTGACGAGTCCGCGAGTGCTCCGGCGTTCGTCGAGTGGGACATGGAGTCGGCTGACGAGTCCGCTGAGGAGTCCGCTGACGAGTCCGCTGACGAGTCCGCTGACGAGTCCGCGAGTGCTCCGGCGTTCGTCTCTGCGTTCGCCTCGGCGTTCGCGATCGCGGAGTCGGCTGACGAGTCCGCTGAGGAGTCCGCTGAGGAGTCCGCTGAGGAGTCCGCTGACGAGTCTGCGAGTGCTCCGGCGTTCGTCGAGTGGGACATGGAGTCGGCTGACGAGTCCGCTGACGAGTCCGCGAGTGCTCCGGCGTTCGTCTCTGCGTTCGCCTCAGCGTTCGCGATCGCGGAGTCGGACGCCGAGTCCGCTGACGAGTCCGCTGACGAGTCCGCTGACGAGTCCGCTGACGAGTCCACTGACGAGTCCACTGATGAGACCGCGAGTGCTCCTGCGTTCGTCGAGTCCGCTGACGAGTCCGCTGACGAGTCCGTGAGTGCTCCGGTGTTCGCCCTCGACGTGGCATCGAGCTCAGTTCGCGTGTCTGCTCGCTCGAACCGTGGTGTACCGGGTGATCGCTTCCACCCTACTATTGTGTATGCGAAGCAGCAGTTGGGAACGAAGCCAAAGGCATGCTCTTCGTGCGGTCAGTTTCGGAGCGCGACGACGTGCTCTGTGTGCAATGGTCGGAGCTCGGAAGTGTATGTTTCGTGTGATCGTTGCTTAAAGGGTATGCACACTCGCTGCTTCGTAGTCTAAGTCTTACCACTAAGTAGGTGCTAGCTACGCGTGCGACGAATGCAAAATGTAGAGGAGGGGTCTGTGTCGATATAGTATCCAGGCTTTAAGCTCCTGAGAAGCAAGCGGCGTGGTGTGTAGCCAGACGAATTGGGGATGTTAAAGTTGACCAATGGTTGATTGTCGAATAGGTTGACGATGTCATACCAATCGTATGCTGCGGCGAGCAGTAGTGGTGTATCTCCGTCGTAATTTTTGTAGTTGAGAAAGGTTTCAAATTCCGTCTGTGTGAGCGTGCGCGCAGCGAAAGAGATAATAGAGTTGCACATTTGAGTATGTCCAGAGATCACGGCCCAGTGTAGTGGGCCGTTGAGTGCGGCGTCAGTTGTCTGTAGCATGCGTCGTTCGATTCCAGGTGTATGGGTGGGCCATAGACGTAGGCCATATGTGAGCTGCCAAACGATATCCAGTTTCCCATTGGCGATGGCCATTTTGAGGGGGGTATCACCCGTGATAGCATCGTGGATAGTGGGGTTGGCGCCACAGAGGAGGAGGGTGCGGGACGCACTCGTGGTCGCCGTCGAGGCGCAGGCGGCGTGCATAGCTCTCCCAGTGTCAATGAAACGAGAGCGTATGGCCTGAGTGTCGAACATTTCATCGTGTGCGGATATGAGGCTCTCAACGACCATGGGGTGTCCATGAAATGCCGCTTTGTACAGTGGAGATTGTTCCCGAAGCGTAAGATAAAGAGAGTGTTTGTCTTTGTGGTGACGAACGTGATTGATAATGAGGCACGCGTGGCGTGGGTTCCCGTAGCGTATGGCACCTATGAGTGGAGAGCGACTGAGGACATCTGGGTCGTGTTCAAGTAGCTGTTCGAGCATGTTAATATCCGAGTGCTCTTTCGCACAGAGGAGGGAGATTGGTGTCCACCCTGCGGTCGTTTTGGTGTCGATGGCTTCTCGTAGGCAGCCGCGGGCTTTCGCGTGTACGATAATGGACGAGAGCATTCGAGGTCGTTCGTTGCAGACGGCGACGTGTACGATATTGAATCCGCCGTCCGCCTCCAATAGAGTGGAGCGTGGGAAGGCGGTATCTGGCGTACCATCGCATGAACTGAGTAGTTGCTCGATCGCGACGAAGTTTCCGCTTTTCGCCATGTGTACGAGTGACAGATCCTTGAGTGAAATCTTCGTTTCCAATCGTAGATGTGGTTGACGTTTACGTTTGCGCATTCCCGGCGTCGGCTGCGCCAGGCGCCGAATGGCCCCGTAGTCGCGGGGTAGCGCGTTCATGTTGAGTATATCTGAGGTCGCCTTGAGTGCACTCGAGTGGGTGTCGTGGGGGTGCTGATCTAAGACCGCGACGAGCCTCGTGGCTTTCAATCGAATCTCGGCGTCGTGTTTCACTCCCTTAGTCGGCCATATGGTGCCATGGGCCTCGACGCAGTGCGCATGTGTGTCTTTGGACGTAAGAAAGGTAGCGTGGCATAGAAAGCAATAGTTCGTCGAGCACAGTGGGCACTTCATCGCGGCGCATGCGTCGGGATCTGTATCGAGGACGCACGGGCATCTGTCATTTGGGCAACTCAGAGAGAGACTGTCGATGACTTCATGTGCGATACGTTCAATACTAGGTGTGGAGGCCATGAGGATGCGATTATGGTGCATAATCACATCGTCATGTCATTCTCATCTCCGATTGAATGCTCGGTATGCTATGATGACTGTGATGCGGGGTACGTCTGTGTCGGCTGCGGTGTCTTCGTATGTAACTCGTGTCGCGTGCGGCGTGTCCTTGGGGCGTCAACGGGTCGGGCGCCATTCCCAGCGGGGACGACCGACGCGTCCGGGTTGACTCTAACGTGCATGTCATACCCACAGTGTGACGAAGCGATGGCTATTCAAGAAGATTTACACGAAGCAAAGACGCTGACTCAGCTACGAAAGATCTGCGAGCTACAATTTGAGACTCTTTGCGATCATTTCCGTGAGACTCTACGGACAGTTACTGTGCGTGGTAACCAGCGTGCGTGGTCCTACGGTTTGGGAGACAACGTCGCGACGCACTCGTTAGTGTCGACGTTGCCACGCTGGGTCTGTGAGTCACTCTATCGTGCGTGCGAGGATGCTGTGAGCTCTAGCGTGTCACCCCGGACACTCGTGGACCTCGAAGCATCGATCGTCGAGACGCAACACCCCCCCCTCTTGAGACACATCGCGAGTCGCGATTGGGGTGGGGTGAGTGTCGACATCGACATCGAACTCAACGCGTGGGTTCTGCGTCGACACCATTTACTCGCGCTGCGGAAGGGCAAAAGCATACTATACTACATCATCGAACGCGCGCCAATTGAGATTTTGAAGTCCTACGTCTTTCTACTGGGGAGCCGCGGGCTGCTCGCCGACGCGCTGAATGCACCATACTCGGATGACTCTATCTACCCCGTGCACATCGCCTCACGCTTCAATGGTCGCGCTGAAATCCTACTGAGAGAGGGTGCTAATCTGCATCGGGTCGACGCGCGCGGACGAAGCGTGCTCATGTATGCGGCTGCCGCTGGCAACGACGCTTGTGTGGCGTACGCGTTGGGGGCGTCTGACGTGATGGCGACGGACGAGTTTGGTCTCTCCGCCTTATGGTACGCGATTTCTCATGGACACCCACGGGCGCTACGTATGATGTTACCCTCGGCGACTAATGTGAACAGCACCTATGTTGTCAAAGCGCGGCGTCGAACGCTACTCGATATAGCGACGCTCGTCCAGGCTCATGACTGCATTGACATTCTCATACACTTTGGTGCCGATCTCTCTCATGGCACGTTGCACATAGCTGCTTCGCGCGGTCACGCGAAGTGCTTCTGGGCGCTCACGCGGGGGTTCTTGGGCCCCAGGCCGTCACGGGCCAAACGACTTTTCGTCAAGGGACTCATCGTCGAGGGAAATAGTAAAACATTGCTGCACATCGCAGCGGAGTCGAATCACCATTCCATCGTCGCTCAAATCTTCGATCTTCTCCATTACTTTCAAATGTCTCCCTCTGAGGTCAGGAACTACGTGAATCAAGCGTCAGCGTCTAAGGGTCGGACGGCACTCCACGTCGCGTCAGCGCTAGGGCACGCCGAGACAGTCGACGTACTCGTGACCCACCCATTGATCGACATGACGATGCTTGATGCGAGTCATCGGACCGCTTTTCAGCTCGCCAAATCCCCATCATACGTAGGATCCTCCGGCCTGAACGGGCTGTGGTGCCTCACTTAGTCGTGGTGTTCTTTATTGTTAGTCTCAATACTATCTTCGATTGCAACTGCGATTGAAGGAAGCGTAAATCGCCCCATCGCGATTGAAATCGTGTTCCACAAGCTAAGGTGTGCTCCATAGAAGGGCTGTGCGACCATGGGCAACTGTAGTGCGAACGCGAATAACCCGACTAACAAGGCGAGGGAGCACATGAATACGAGAACCGTTTGAGTCGCGAGCGTGTAGTAGTAGCACGACAGCTCCGTTCGATCGAGCGGTGTCAACTCGGCGTCAATCGCACCAATGTCTAGCGGTGATATCAGCGCAGACGCTACCCACTCGAACGGTTGAGTCACCGCCCAGATAAGACCGTAGTTGTCAATGACGCTCGCGCAAGGTTTGTACATGGGAAGCTCCGCCGTTGGCCACCAGCACGTCGCATCGCAGAGTTCGTCGACGAGCGAAGGAAACCACTGACATAAGCAGCTCGGTGTGCTTTCCCGCAGGACATTCACTATGTCATCCATGAGATATATCGGAAAGACTGGCAATGGAAAGTTGCACCAAAGTGGCTGTCCGTACGCCATAGTCACATAGACCGCGTGGGCGAGAAATGCCGCTGTGAGCACGTGGATTGAATTAAGAATCGCCACTGGGAACATAAGGACAGGACCCGCGCCACCAGCTGCGAGTGGGCATACCACCCACTCGAACACGACACCTATGGGACCACCGATCGCTAGCGTACCGATGAACGCGACGGCGGCCCACAGAGCACCCTGTGCGACACCTTCTCGATCTAAGCGCTTAAACAAGATCCCACCGGAATTATCTTCATTCGTCGAACACGAGCCGAGTAGAGCATCGACGTCGATAGTTTCAATCGTAGTGTTAAGGCCACGCGCCCTAACGGCCCGCTGAACGGAGGAGAATATCACGTTATCGGTTTTTGCGAGGTAGCGCCAGCCGTACTCATCGCCGCGGCTCTCCGCGCTACGTTTGAGCAGAGGAAACCCAATGGGTTGACCCCCGCTCGTATCCGCGAACGCCGCCGCGTCCACGGCTATATCCGACGCTACGCGCTCCAAACGAACGCCAATCGGCTCGACGACACCTCCGTTCTTCAACGTAGTCCCACGGTAGGATTTGATAGTCATGTCGATCGTATCGACGATAGCCGCCCACAGATCATCAATTTGCTTGCACTGAATGCACGTAGTCAGTGATTTAGCCTCACTCGCCACAGATAGTATACGACGCCGTCCGAGCGTAGGATTACGAACGTGTACGTCCGCACCTAACGGCTGTATGGGATACATCGTGTGTAACCATGGATCCGCGTTATCTCTGTGTGTCCACCTCCTGTGCGCGTATGTCAGAAGTGTACTCCGCGGTTCATCGCGGTGACGAGTGCTGTTGTGTGCGATGTGCCGAACACTTGGGTGTAGTAAATGCCTCGGAACCCGCACGCTTTCGTTACGCATCATGTGGTGCTTCGCCTTCATGTGTGCCGCTCGAAACGTACGAGACAGCTCCGGGTATCTCGATCGTGTCCACTCAGCTATCGCCGTCGGATTCAAGTGTGCTCGCACCAACGATGCCAGATGCTTCGGATAATCCACGTGTGTCGTCACATGCTTCAACACTTTCGACGCGTGCGCCCACCACGCGCTGCTGTCATAATGAATCGACGAGGGGGCGCTGCTGTTTGTTTCGTACGCGTGTAAATCGCTCGCGACTTTGCGATCCAAGCACGACACGATATCGTGGTGCCATGGAGTTGGGATCTTTCGCCGTAGCGTAATCAGTATCGACCTGTCACACTCCACGCTCGAATCCAGTAACCCACGATCTCTATACATCACCGATATCATCTCAACCCACTCCCAGTACGTTGGGGGGTCCACGCTGAGTAAGCGTCTGCGGGCCGTACTCGGAGCCGTACTCGGAGCCGTACTCGGAGCCGTACTCGGAGCCGGACTCGGAGCCGTACTCGGAGCCGGACTCGGAGCCGTCGTAAAAAAATCGGCGAGAACAATGAGTTTGTCCTTCGTTTGTAGGTCACCGTTGATGTCGACGGGTAACTGACTGATGTCTTCGTCGGCCATTTCTTCAAGTATGGTACTAATCGATCTCCCTTTGAAATATTCTGCCCACCTCAGAGCAGTAGCATGGTAAGGATTTGGAAGGAACCCACCCATCGCTAAAGGCTGCGTATAATACTGTTGGAGTACGTTAATTGAATGCGCACTGAGGTGAAATTGAGCTCCACGCACGAACCCAACGATTATGTGGTGGGAGAAGATCCCGGGTCCATCCGGTCGTAGTTCATAAAGTAAGCTCTGCCAATACCCCATTAGATCTGGAGTTGGGGATAGTGTTGGTTGTACGGTTGGCGCGAGTGTGGGTGACGCGGTAGTTGGCGACTCAGTCGGAGCGGAAGTTGGAACCGCGGTCGGTGATACTGGAGCGGAAGTGGGGGCGGACGTGTACGTGGACGTAGATGACGTTTGATCTGCGACGCTATCATTCATTTCATCTGTGATATTTGTGCCCGGTCCCTCTGGTCCCTCTCCGACGTGGCCATGGCAAGTGAACCGCACGAACGATTTGTACGCCTCTGCCCCTTTTTTCATCTGTTCAAATAAAGACCTTTTCTCTTTGAGTTCCTCGTCGGCGTACGTCACCGTGAGCGGCTGCAATTGAAGCGCCGCGTACACGGGGCTCGTCATGAACAGGGATAAATCCTGTGGGTAGACGCCGAAGCCAAACTCGTAGTCGTCTGCGTTTTCGGCGAGATCGTACGGAATACCCTTGAAGTTGGGAAGAGCCGCCCGATCAAGCAGAGCTGAGAAAAAGGAAACATCCTTGAAGTACACGTCGCCCTCTTCGTATGTTCGTTGACCTTGGAATATTTCTTCGATCGAGGGAACGTTGTCCGACTCCCGGATCCCAACTTTGACGTCGGCGCGCTCAATGGAGTACATATTGACCCCAAGTGAATTTTCCTTCGGTGTAACAACGATAACTTTGAGCACTTCAGCCCATACCCTGACGAGATCTTGTTTAAGGGCTGCGCCATCGAAGAGTGCGTTCACGATGTCGTCAATGTCATCGATCGTCGCGTCTACTGCGACCCCAACGGCAAGAAGGGGATTTAAGTCATTATTCCAAACGCTCCGAACTCCATTCAGTACATTCATAACGTGAATGAATGGATTCCAAGAAAAATCAATATCTGGAATCCCTGGAGGCATCCTAATATGGATGCGTAGTGAACTCCCAGCAAGCGGTTGAAGAATACCATCGAGCCCTCCGAAAATCGCCTGATCGATGGTGCTATGGAGATCACGCATCGCTCCCGTGAAGACGTCGACGATTTTCCTTAAGATGTCCATCACGGACTCTTGGACGTCCTCGACCATGTTCACGACGCTATTCAGTGGATTCGCAATTAAATCATTCAGTGCATTTTCGATGAAGGCGTCGAGATCTGTGGCGATACTATCGATATTGAGCACGGTGTCGGCGAAGGATTGCGCGAGGAAGTTATCGCAGGCCAATACATTTTCTTCGACCCAGAGTCCAAGTGGGCCAAATATTGGAGATTCCTTAAAGACGACGCGATTAAACTCCACGAGTAGCAATCGTGATCTCTCCGCGTTGTTGATCAGTGTCATTGAAATGCGATCAATCTGGTATTCCATCCAAGCGACGAGTGGATCAGCGTCCCACCCAGCGAGTCGACAGTCCCCGCCCGCGGAGCTCGGTGATCCATACCCGTTATTCTCTTCGAACGTCTCAATGAGCCTATACCCATACCAACATGTATCACGAAGGAAATCGTTAGTGTCATCGCCTGGGACACTCGTGATGATTGCCCCACCGACGACTCGTATACAATATGAGACGACGTCGGCGATTGTCGTCGCAAAGGTTAGTTGGGCACCCCGTATAGCTCCGCCTAATTCCTTGATCGGCTCATTCAGATGTGTGAGGACCCCTGCGTGGGTGGCCCCTTCGAAGATATCCCACGCGAGCTCATTTTGCTCAAATGTGGACTCGTACACGGACATGAGCGCTCCATTCTTAAACGCATCAAACGTCATTGACGTTCCCTCTTGGGCACTCGCGGGATCCAGCAGCGTACCGAGCCAATTCACGACGAGCTGCGCGTAGATCAGCGGCGTATTCAGTGTCCGCCCGAGCGCCGCGAACCCACGCGTGAGTTTCGCGAGATCGTATATGACGAGATTACCCACGAGGCCCATCTCTCGCACGATCACCGCCGCGTGACCACCGAGTGCCATGTACCACCGCGTCGTCGAGCAAATGAACGGAACTAAGTCAAATGTCGATCGCTTATTTGTGATATCCAAGGATCGAATCGACCAAAGTATCGCATCACCAAAGGTTTTCGACGAGAGATAAAGTGAGCACTCGTAGTAGTTCGCGTGCGGGGGGCAATAGTACACGGGGCACATACTCGTAGTCGCCGCGTCGTCATTTTGACGCATATCGTGGGATCCGTCAGTCAGAATGTTCGGTGGGAACCCCGCGAACTCATCGACGAACTGCATGTGAACGAACGGCTTCGAAATGATCGTTTGTATATAGAACGCACTTCCGGGATCACTCCCACCGGATAAGCCAAGCCACGCGTTGGAATATGCCGCGAGGGAGCGCTCTAATGTCGAGTATGCGTCCTGGTAGACTAAGCTTCGCGCTCGCATGCTTCGCAGGTGCTCAAAGTACCATGGCGTGTGACCATACGCCAGGACTTCAGATGTCGGATACTTCTGGATACTCGCCTCTTGCATGAAGCACGAGTCCGCGGGCGCCACCAATGGCTCGCTCATGATCGTTCGCGTCCCCCAATCGCAGTCCATGGGCACCGACGAAGGTATGCTCTCCAGAGTACCCCCAACGCGCCGAAACCACGGCTGCTTCCCAACTAATGCCGAGATCGCGAAGACTACACCGCGGCTCGTCGAACGAGACACGTCGATGATCACCTGCGGCACACTTAGCACAAACTTTGGAAGTGCCGTTAGCAATCGTAGGAAACTTCGACTGCCCTCGGTCATCCAAGTCGTCTCTTGGTTCACGAACTCGTCCAATGAACGCTTCACGCTTTCGCTGAAGTACCAAAGGGGAAGGAGAGACTGATCGTTACTCGCCCGGTCTGCGATTGAATCTACGCTCTCCCGCACCCCCACGGAAAAGTACGTGCACGATTCATGTGTCAAATGGTCAGTCGACGGCGCCGTCGAAATGTCCGAATCAGATATAGACTCAATCGGCCGCTTGCGCATCTTGCACGGGACGTTCGACCCGCGGGCCACCGTACTCGCCGTAGCCTCGAGAGTCCCATCCGTCACGACCATCTCAAACACACCCGCGGAGACCTCAAATAATCCAAACGCACTCTCGCTCACTTTAATGTGTATATCATCGCGCGACCAGCCACTCCGCTCAAAGTAAAATAACGAAGGATCCGAATGGACATGCCCACACACTAGACCCGATTCACTAGAGAGCCGAAGCGCACAGCCTCCATTCTCTAGTGTCATCAATCCTTGATTCGACATGTCCGCGCTACGAACCGACCATTCAACCTTGCTCGAATCCCACACGCGAACATGTTCACCGTCTCGTATGAGTCCATCTGAGCCACTCCCTACGGTCCCTGCGGTCCCTGCGGTCCCTGCGGTCCCTGCGGTCAATAGTTTACCACCACTGTACTTTACGAATTCGCAATCTGCCGCTATTGTGTTCGCATACTGAACCGATGATACTCCGCCGCATATCACTAATCGTCGCTTCATCCCCGGACAGTGCGCCGTCTGATTAAACACCAGCGCCCTCTCGTGCTCACTCACTTCATCTTGCTGATCGCTCTCATACTCGCACGCGTAGATCGACTCATCGTCCATCAGCCATGCCGTACTCTGCGTCACTGAGACGCTCACGACACCACTCACTTCCACCAAGTGCACATCTGGGAAATTCCGGGGTGCGAACTGCCAGCCCCGCTCATTGTACTCCCAGTAGGGCCTGGCGAGAAACGCTGCGACACCATCGTGTGACAATACCGAACCATCGTGTGTGATGGTTACGTTCACCACATCGGGTGCCGCGCGCGCCACCGAACTCTCCGCGAATGACCCCATCGCGTTCGACCAATCGTCAAATGTTGTCAGTGATCCGTCTAAATTCGCAGTGATCGACACGAACCCCACGAACAGCCGCAGAACGCTGCGGGGAATATTCACGAGACCCCATAGTAGCTGCAGCGTACCGCACGCGGAATGATAGACGAACGACATAGGCTCGTTGATATTCGCAGTGCACGACGATATCGTCATCGTTTCGAACGTCTCCGGTGAAAGTGTCCCCCTCAGTGTAAACACATACCGAGCCTTCTCCGCGCAGTAGTAGACAAAATACGCCATGTTCTCGAATGACATCATCCCGTACTCCGCCGCGTCGCTCATCGTCAAATGTCGATGAATACCATCGTGTACACGAGCGGTGTAGGCTTGCGTCCGATAGAATGCACTCGCTGGGAGACCACTGTTGTCCTGTGCGGTTCGGCTAGGATCAAATGTCGTATTGCAGTTTGATATACCACTCAGGGTTGGCCCGCAATATATCAGCACGCCAAACGAGTGGTACACCGCGGTGATGATCATTTGAATCAACTCCCATACGCACAGCACGATACCAACGCCATACTCAATTATCGCTAATGGTATCGTGAATATGCTCGATAGACTGCCAAATATACCGCGCGACGGCAGCGCTTCATTGAATGTGATCAGCGGCGCTAAATCCACTGCCCTCAGTACCTTATTCACCACTTCAAACAAACCAGTAAAGGCTCGACCTACTAACTGATCATTCAGAGCGAGTGTATTCGACATGAAATACACCGAAGCGAGTGCCATTTCAAACACCGACTCCGCACTAAACGTACCGTACGCGAATAAACGAAAGGGCATGCGAATCAACGTCATATAAAACGTCGTCGCATAGTATATCATGTTTGAAATGGTAGTTTTCGCGGGCTCGTAGGTCGTGAAGAAGACCACCTTTGTCAATTCGCTTGATGTCGTGCTGTTGCACGCACACAATGAAAAATCACGAGACACCACTAAACTTTGATGCACCATGTCGTACACGGGTCGTGTATTCGGCTTCCAATCCGGGTGGAGCCAACCCGCGATAGGCACTGTCGAATTCACACCTCGAACTTCGGGTGGCGAAAGAGTCAACGAGTCAAATGCGTAGATCAACTGATCGACCATAAACCCACCGGTTCGCTCGATGTACTGCCCGATAGTCCCATCGAACACATCTGCCTTCGTCGAATCGCCATGTGCCGCCTGCCCCCGTAGTGCCTGAGTGCCACACGCGTACACCGTACCAACCGTGTTCCAAAACAGCTCCCGCCAAAAGATGATTGTGATATTGACAAGCGGCACAAAGATAGACCACGCGAAACGCGAAATTTGATAACTCGTGTACACCACCTCCGCGCATATGCTTAACCCCCACGTCCATACGCGATCCAGCAGAATTAAACCAACGTCCAGATTCTTGTCGATCAACGGAATCTCCACGTTGACTTTCGCACGAATACGACCGAGCGTCGTCGTGGGATCGTTCAACTGGCTCGTTAGTGTCGTAGCGTCGGCGATACCGATCGAAACTGCGTAAAACGCAACGGACACCACGGCGAGAACCAAAACGATACCCACGAAGACAGCTACCGCAATACTCCCGTAGCCACCCGCTGCGAGCGCAGTGATCGTGTGCTGAACTGCTGCGATCGCACTCTCCACATACACTTTCAGAATACGAAAGATGTGCGTCTGAATCATACTCACCTCCACCTGCATTACATGCTTCTCCGCACTATCCGATGTACGCTTGTCACGAGACCAATGAATGCACGTCAGTACACACGCCGCACAGCCAAGTATCGCCCCCGGCACTATGCACATCGTCAAACTCCACCATTCATTACTGTACATCCACGCAAACGCGCACGATATTAACACTAGCTGACACACGCAAACGACCACCATCGCACTCACCGACATCTTTCCATACGTCACGGTCAGGGCCCACGACACACACCATACGACAAACAACTCCACGAACGGCGCGAATAAACACACCAATGCAATCAAACCATAATTCATTTGTATTGGAAATGAAAATACACTTATACTAACAAACCAATTACGTGTACGTACCTACGGACACCTAAACTCTGAAGTACTTCTTTTACTTCACCGACGCGATTCGACATCTCCAACTCAAACTCTCGAGGTGAAGCCCACCGTTTTCGCAATCGATCACCCGTTTTTTTACCTATCCCACGCACGTCCTCCCACTTCCCATACGTAGCCACAGAGATATTCACATTCTCTAAACGGCTCGTTAACATATCAACTTCTTCACTCGGGTTACCATAGTGCTCTAACACTGCATTCAGCGCAACCACATCATAGAGGGCCCGATGCTGGCAGAGCTTTGGCATGTGGTGATCGCGCATATACCCATCGACATCCTTACGCCGCGATCGAGTCAGAATCGGAAGCGAATACGTGGGAAGCTCCACCACCTTGCGAAGATGAGCTAGCGAATCACGAAATGTGCACCCCTCAGCGACCCTCGGAAACCAATGCTTCAAAATGTGATCGTCGAAACTTTTACCGTTATGTGCCATGAAGGTCAGCGCCGTTCCCCCCGGAAGAAAATTCAAAATGTCACTCTCCACGTCTTCCATACTCTTCCCTTGCTCCGCTTCCGATAACCCTCCTATTTTACGAATGCAACTTATCGATGCAGTTTCCCGTACGTGCCTCAGCCCCCGAATCGCACCAGCGACATTATCACCGTACGGTTCGAACGGCCACATCTTAGTGTGAAACCATCGCCCCGTTGACGGAATCAAAAATGCTACTTCGATCGGTATCGTGTACATTCGCTTCACACCACGCTTAGAAATTAGCGTCTCAAAATCATACAGCACTCTGATACTCGCCATCGCCCACACGCGCACAACACTTTGAAGCGGTGCAGAGCTGCTCCAATGAGGACCATGCCCACCGTGCGACAATCGCTGGAAATCCGCTCGGTGATACGAGTCCGATAGAATTCTGCACATTTTTGCTTCATACAGGTCTTAGATGGTGAGCGCAAGGATGGCTCGTAAAAAGCGAAAGGTGCGTACGTCTATTAAGAAGGATGCGTGCGCTCGACTTCATAATTTCTGGCGGGGGTACCTGTTGGGTGAGCAGATTTGGGTCCTCTCTACTTCTGCCGTATCGGGATGTCCCCGAGTCGCTGGATTGCGACATTGGGACGATGTTGACGACCGCGCTCGGCTTCGCGATGTTGAAATGTGGATGACATCCTCCGATGCGGTCACGGAGCTCAAACCGAATGTCGTAGATAAGGGGGGATGCCGTCGGGGGAGGAGTACATTCGGTATACACAAATACCTCAGAGGTGGGCGGCGGCTCATGGCGATGGTCTCAACTCACAGCGACAAGGCGCTGCGTATGAACTTCAACGAGGCTATCTTTGACTTTGGTGTCTCCATTCATCGGCCCATGACACCAAACCGTGGAATGGGTAGTAGGCGCTTCGGGTTAAATGGAGAGCTTCTCGCGGATTTCGACCACCGCGGAGTTCACGTCGTGACCGAAAGTCAGCGCGCGTTGGTCGAGCGGCGCCAGAATGGATATCTCAGCGCTCTTTCGAATGTCGGATTGAGTGCACGATTAGCGGGCATCGCGCCCGTAGTTGGATTGATCGCTACCTTCGCCTACCCCTCGGTGTGGCTGCCACGCAGGCGCGTGGGGGAGGTACGGACACCGGGCTACGACTGGCACTAGTCTCCACGTCACCGTAGAAACCATTTTCAATACTACGTAACCGTTAGGTCTTCGATTGTAAATGCGTTGAGCGTAGATGAGGTAGGTCTCCGATGTCGTAATATCGTGTACTGGGCACGGCAGTTAGTATAAAAGGGAGTGTGCGGTATAGTATTAATATGTCGCCCTGCCCGAGTCACGACGTTACACACTTCGGTCACGCCTACCATGCTAAGCACCCAGATCTCGCATGCACCTGTGCTAAGCGACAACGACGGTTGGACACCACATGTGAGGACATACTAGCGTACATACTAGCGTACTCGGGGCAGTATGAGCGAACCATAATAAAGTTGTTGAGATACGAACACACGAGCCCCAAAAACGTCACACTCGATCTGGGGGGTGAGCTCCACGCCGAATCCGTAGCAAACGTTCTACTATACAGACTTACGTTTCTGACGAAGCTGGTCCTCAGCCGCAACAAACTCTCCGCTCTTCCCGCAAAGATCGGCGAGCTCACCGCGCTGGAGACACTCGACCTCAGCCACAACAAACTCTCCACTCTTCCCGCGGAGATCGGACACCTCACCGCGCTGGAGACACTCGACCTCAGCCACAACNAACTCTCCGCTCTTCCCGCGGAGATCNGACACCTCACCGCGCTGGAGACACTCGACCTTAGCCACAACAAACTCTCCGCTCTTCCCGCGGAGATCCGACTCCTCACCGCGCTGGAGACACTCGACCTTAGCGACAACAAACTCTCCGCTCTTCCCGCGGAGATCGGACACCTCACCGCACTGAAGCAACTCAACCTTAACTGGAACGATCTCAGGGTTCTCCCCGCGGTGATCGGTAAGCTCACGGCACTGGAGGAGCTCTGGATCGCCGGAAATCAGGGCGAGTACGACCCCACGGTGGAAGGCAATCCCGTCCCGGAATACACGACTCTCAAGCTCACCACCGAAATAAGCAAGCTCACTGCGCTCACGACCCTCTCCATCGACGACAACAACATCGAGGCTCTCCCGGATTGCATCTGTGAACTGACGGCGTTGGAGATACTGAACCTTAGCGGCAACCACCTCACGGATCTCCCCGCGGAGATCGGCCAGCTCACGGCACTGAAGCAACTGGACCTTAGCGGCAATAAACTCACGGATCTCCCCACGGAGTTCCGCAAGCTCACCGCACTGAAGCAACTCAAGCTTATCTGGAACAAACTCACGGTTCTCCCCGCGGAGATCGGACACCTCACCGCACTGGAGGCACTGTACCTCGACTACAACGAACTCACGGTTCTCCCCGCGGTTCCCACTGCGCTCACGACTCTCACCCTCCACAGCAACAACATCGAGGCTCTCCCGGAATGCATCTGTGAACTGACTGCGCTGGAGACACTGAACGTTAGCGGCAATAAACTCACGGATCTCCCGACGGAGTTCCGCGAGCTCACCGCACTGAGGCACCTGAACCTTAGTCGCAGCAAATTTACCGCTTTTCCCATGGAGATCGTAGACCTCACCGCGCTGGAGACACTCGACCTCAGCCACAACAAACTCTCCGCTCTTCCCGCGGAGATCGGACACCTCACCGCGCTGGAGACACTCGACATCAGCAACAACATACTCTCGGCTCTTCCCGCGGAGATCCGCTTCCTCTCCGCACTGGATGACGTCAGGGTGGACGACTGCGTGAATATCGAATACCTTTATACACGACAACTTCATTCTTGGGCGGTGTCGCGGTAAACATCTTTGCGCAGAGCATGGACGCTGCCGATGTCCGAGAGTGCGGACGGGGTTAACCACATCGAGATGATGATCTGGCGTATGTCGTCCTCTGCGATGAACTTCGCCCACGCTACGTGGCAGAGCGAGAAGAGCGCGTCGATGAACCAAACTTCTGGCGAATGAGAGAGCGCGCCACGAAAAAAGCGACAAATGCCGAATGATCCTTCCGCGCAGCGCAGACACTGGACAGCGTCACGGAAGCGTAAACGCGCCGCGACAGAGCGCCTCGTCCGTGGCGACTCGACCACCGTCGTCGAAACGCAGTGCAAGCAACACGTGCCCCATGTGCCGACAACAACTATGCTAGTGCGGATACTCGCCACTGCCCACGAGCGTATTCCCACTGAGGACCTGGGCTTTTCTCTCGGGGGTCACGTATTCGGAATATATAGTCGATCACTCCGATCTGCAGGAATTCGTTCAGATTCGACAAATAACGCAAATTCACGAGTTCCTGACGGTCAACACTCTCCAGACTCTGAAAATTGCGACACACGACGTTCCAAATGTGTGTAAAGTGTGCGAGGCGATCGTCTCCTCGAGATCGAAATATCACATACTCTCGGATCCGTGCGCCCACATGAGGTATTCGTACACCAGCCCGCAGCTCGCATAGAATAGACAGAGCAACAGAGCAACGATGTCGAATCTCCGCGTAGCGTTCCGCCAACGATGACGTACACGACGACACAATTGCTATGCATTCATCGTCTACATATCCACATTCACAGCACAACAGGAGTGGAAGTAAAACCATGATGATACTATTGTACACGTGTCGTAATCCGTACTTTGAAAGGAGCCCGCATCGGAAGGTCACGATCTGTCATTTCGAAGTGGAACGAACTTCCACAGACTCTAAACGCGACCACCCCTCCGTCACCTTCTTTTCCCTTGATTATGTCTATGGTTTGTGGTGTGCGCGAGCGTGGATCCATGTCGACCACAATAAAATCGTAATCACTCGCATCGACCTCCCTGCACCCCACTTCACACGCATCACACCAGTATCGCATCGCACGACTTCCAATAAGCACAACAGTCACTGCCCCGAGAGTACCGTTCTGAACTTCAATACCACCAATTACGTCCTCGTTAGGAGCCATCTTCCGTCTCTTCGCTGAGGCAGGTTTAGCCTGCATCACCTTTTTGAGTGAGTCGATATCACCTTGAATTTTAGTGCCTTCCTCATATGGATCACGGAGACGTGCTTCTAACATCTCCACAAGAGTCTCCGGTCCCAATACCCATGGTTCGACATCGTACGACGTCTTCCGCGGAGGTGACCCATACGCATACCCACGTGACCCCGGACGTACCCGAGTAGGTGACCCCGGAGGTGTCATTAGGCACGCGCAGTCCTCGTGGATTTTAAGATGTGGATGCATGTTGACATAAGTGTATCCATATATCGTACCTGAGCATCGCGAGCATCGCGAGCATCGCGAGTAATTCATTTCATGCGTTATGGTTGTAGCATATATAGTCTCCCTTGCTTCGCTTCTCCCATAACTTCTTCTTCGCTTGCTTCGCTCTCTACGATGGCTTCGTACGTGACCGAGATGATGAAGATGAAGCGGGGATCCCCCCGTTCCCTCCGCGACGTTTCCACTACGATTAGTGTGGTGTCCCCGAATGAGGCATTCAACGTGGAGTCGTTTCGGAGTGAGGACCCCTGCGATATCGTCGTGACTGTCTTTACTCGTACGGCGACCCCAATGGGGACCCCATTGGGGAGGACGACGATCCTTTGCCTCGGAATGAATGGAACGCCGAATGGGAATCACCCTCTATCCGACGAATGCATCCAGAAACATCTGAATGAAGAGAGTATTGGAAAGCTCGTCGTCCTTTGGGCCGGCGACGAAGACAAGAACGCGTCGAACGACGCGTCGTCGTCTCATCCTGCTATCTATGACGAGTGGGCGAGCGCGCGGTTCTTCTCCATGATGATGACCGCGACCGCTTTACTTCGCGACTCCAAGGTGACGATCAAGGCGTACTCTCTGTCCGCGGGGAAAGTGGGCTGTGGCATTCGGTGCGCATTGGACAATGGGATGCGCATCGACGCGGTGCATCTCATCGCGAGCTGCTGCACGTTCGAGAAGGATTACGCCGAAGTGACGTTGGCAGGCTTCTACGGCACCTTTTCCTCCGTGTCATCAACTGGAGATCGACACTCACCGTACGCTTCTCTTGATGATGCAACTCTCACGGCGGATAACAAAATCTTCGATGGTCTACCCGTCAACATCGTCGAG
>JGI20153J14295_10001412_pt1 | contig 18529 bp, 16 predicted proteins | sample COG_03_FD_14295 | JGI IMG/M metagenome (IMG submission 14295) | reverse complement strand
CTCATTCAGCGAAATTTAGTTCGTGTCTTTTGTTGTTAATAATTGAGTGTTGTTAATAATCGAGGCCTTAAACATGTTTAGGGGCCATTNGTGGATTTATAAATGTAAAATTTATTAAGCGATAGTTTACAGTTTATAACAATAAGCGTACTAATTAATCTGCTCAAAAAAGAAAATAATATCTATAAATGAGTATTTTTATCTNAAATAAATGCGATTATTTTCTTTTTAAGACTGTTAGTTTTTATGCGATTTCTTATGGATTGAAGCTACTAGTAAAATTAAAATGTATAAAATTGTGGTTAATCGTTGCAGGGAAAGGTGGGCATAATGCTGTCGGTGGAATGTAGTGTTGGATTTCTGCTCAAAAACATTGAGCAATTACAAGGACTTGGTAAGTTGGAAACAATCTTGCCGATATTTGATGCGATGAAAGTACTTATGACTCAGACACAATTTGATGTGTCTATGATTGACCTGACAATGTCAGCCGAAAACCGCAAAGTGGCTAAGCACTTTTTAGTGGATGGTCTGACGACAACAGAAATGAAAAAAATGGGTGTTAGCCCTTCACGATTATCCAAAGTTGTCGCTCGGGTGATTGAAAACTTTAACAAACAGTTAACGTTATTAGGTCTTGTGGGTGGGCATTATATTTTGGATGAAAAAACGGCCCAACTGGTCGGCGAGATGGAGTCAGCTAAAGTCGCTGAAGCGCAATATAAATTATTGCTTGATAAGGCAGAAACCAAGTCGCGCGCCAAGCTGACTAGAAAAGGGAAGAGTGGCAATGGCCGTAATAAAAGCGATTAATAAAAACGTCTAGCTGCTGCTTTATAGGCAGCAATTTTCTTTTCGGCTTGTTGGTAAAGGGCGGCAATATCGACTTCTAGGCCGACCTCTGCACGTCGCGATATCATCGTGATAGGAAATAACACGTTTTCAGTCAGTTTAAGTTGTAGCGCGCGCGAGGGGCCATATTTATCCACGTAAATTACCCAGCGAAGATCAAATTCTAGGATCAATAAATCACCCAATATAATGCCCATATCTTGCAGGAGCCGGCTATCTTGAGTGCTTACCAGCTGCTCGTCGAGTAAGCGCTGCAGCAATGCGACATCATGTTCTTGCTGCTGCTGAAAGCGACTACCCAAATGACGACGCGTCAGTTCATTAATGCGGTCTCGGCCCTGTTGCAGGTAACGCTCGTCGGACTCGCTAAATTGACGAATTATTGCTCGATCGGCGGTCTTATCCTCAAAGGCTTGGGTGTTCAGCGATAGCGTTAGAGTACTCACTACCAATAAGCAGAGAGTTATTAATTTGTGGCTCATCATAAGAGGCTTTATTGATGATTTCATGGCATGTCTTCCCATTGTGTTTTNCCATTGTGTTTTCCCGTTGTGTCTTCACCTTGTATCTTCCCATCGTAATAGCAATNGTGGTGGCAATAATCGTGGGCCGAGTAGTCGCTCTGGTGACGTTTCGATATAGCGGTCCATACTTTTATGATACTCGCAGCCTATTTTTAGTTCGAGGCTTTTGTTGGTCTAAATAGCAGTTGGTGTAAAGAGCGCTTTATTATTGGCTTTGACGGCGGAATTTTGTCTGTTTCGCCGCGCTAAGCCTTGTGCTGGCTGGCCCGCCTAAGTACCATGACTCCCCTATATCGCGAGGTTATACGCAGGCTATAAAGCTGTTATTTAAACGAATATTTAAATGGCTATTTAAATGTGTATTTAGATGTGTATTTAGATATTTATTTAGATAAATAGATCATGCATTTTTTTATAACTCGCGATTCAGTAATTTTGGGGACAGAAGCAATGATTTCAGGCAGTATCGTGGCACTTGTCACACCTATGTTAGACGATGGCAGTATTGATTATGCAGGCTTGCAGCGCTTGGTTGACTGGCATGTAAGTGCGGGTACCAGTGCGATTGTGGCTGTGGGTACAACCGGTGAGTCGGCGACATTAAGTGTTGAAGAGCATCACACCGTGATTAAAGCCATTGTCGATCAAGCGGCAGGGCGTATTCCTATTATTGCCGGTACTGGCGCTAACTCTACTTCTGAAGCGATTGAAATGACCCATGCGGCACATCGTGTTGGTGCAGATGCTTGCTTGACCGTAACGCCTTATTACAATAAGCCGACCCAGGAAGGTCTGTATTTACATCATAAAGCTATTGCTGAAGCCGTCGACATTCCCAATATTTTATACAATGTACCGGGTCGAACAGCGGTTGATATGTTGCCTTCGACAACGGCACGCTTGGCAGAGTTACCAAATATTGTTGGTATCAAAGACGCTACCGGTGATCTTGCGCGCGGTGCAGCGTTATTGGCGGGCTGTGGTGATAAAATTTCTATTTACTCAGGTGATGATGCCACGGCCGTAGAATTTATGCTGATGGGCGGTGCGGGCAATGTTTCGGTGACGGCTAATGTTGCGCCACAGCAAATGGCTGAATTATGTCGTTTAGCGATGGCGGCGAGCTCGGGTAGCGAGCAAGATAAGCAGGCAGCGCGTGATTTAAACCAGAGTTTAGCGGCGCTGAATAATGATTTATTTGTTGAGGCAAATCCCATTCCTGTGAAATGGGCGCTGCACAAAATGGGCTTAATGGGTCAGGGGATTCGTTTACCTTTGACGGTTTTAGATTCACAGTACCATGCAAAAATTGAAACGGCTTTGGCGTTAGCCAGCATTACAACTGAGCCAGCTAAGCAAACTACGCAAACTACGGCGAATTAAATTGAGCGTGTCTAGTCATACTTCTACCGATAACGTCGTATATGGAAACTGTTGCATGAATATTTCAAAAAATCTCTCTTCTCTGCGTTTGCTGTTAAACCTAAAGTTGGCACTAAAGTCACTGATACTGGTTAGTATTGTGACTCTTTCAGGTTGTAGTTGGTTGTTTGGTGAGGAGGGTTATTTTCCAGGTCAGGCCAATGATTACTTGGATGCGAAAGAATCTGCAGAAATTGTTTTACCTGAAGGAATAAGCGCAGAAAATATTCGTGATGATTATCCCATTCCTGAGTTGACCTTGTCGCAAGTGCTTCCGGTTAAGTTTGAAGTGCCAAGAGTTGAGCCTTTAGATATGCTCGACAATAAAGGCAGTGTCCGAGTGCAGCGCTTTGAGCAGCAGCAATGGATTCTTATTAATGCCTCGCCCAGCGAAGTTTGGCCGTTAGTCTCAAATTTTTTATTAAGTAATAATATTGTCCTCATAACTGCGGATGGTACCTTGGGTTTAATTGAAACAGATTGGCTGTCGTCATCGTTAATGGATACTTCGGTATTGGCTGACATTGATTTAGCCAACTTAGCCTTCTCTGAGCCTAGTGAGCGTAGATCGGTTAAGCAGGCTATTAAGGAACAGTTTCGCTTTAAACTAAAAGCTGGGGTGCAAAAGAACACGACAGAAATTTTAGTAACTCAGCGATCCATTGCCTTGAATGATTCGGTAGACACTGCACCGAATTGGCAGCAAGCATCGACCTCGCAAATGCGTGAAGATAATATGGTGAAATTGCTTTCAGAACATTTAGCGAGCGCACCCACCCAACCTTCTCATTCCTTATTAGCACAAGGCATTGGTTCGGCAAGCCGAGTCATATTTAATTATGATGCCGATGGTCGTCCTTATTTAGCCTTATATTTACCTTACGATCGTGCTTGGGCATCGCTAGGCTTAGCGCTGAAAAAATCTTACTTTAAAGTGACGGATTTAAATCGCAGTACTGGCGTTTATTATGTTCACTCGATTCCAAAAGCAAAAAAAGAAAAGAAGAGAGGGTTCTTTAAGCGCTTGTTGGGTATAGGTAAGGTTGATGAATCTCTACCTGCAGATGAAATTGATCCTTTATCATTGAACGCTCAGCAAGATGGCACTGCGTTAATTATTTATGTACAACGCGAGGCAGGGCCGGCACTGCGCATTAACGAACAAGCCTTTTTACTGCGCCGCATTCAAGGCAAATTATCCTAGTGCATCCGCATTTTTTTGGATCTTTATGAGATTTTCTTCACTGGGTAGTGGTAGTCGTGGTAATGCATTAATTGTTGAATCTGCCGGGACATATATACTGATTGACTGTGGTATTACCCTGCGTAATTTAACGGCAGGTTTAGCGCGACTCGATTTAGTGCCCGGTGATTTGCAGGCGGTTTTTATTACGCATGAGCACGGCGATCATATTAAGGGCGTTAAAGCCTTGGCGCGTAAACATTTGCTGCCGGTTTATATGACGCACGGTACAGCGGTTAAAAGCGGCTGTGATGAGTTGCCTCAAGTCACGCTAATCGATAGCTCTTCGGCGGTCAATATAGGCAGCCTATCGATTCAGCCGGTAGTCGTGCCACACGACGCTCGTGAACCCTGTCAATTTGTTATAACGGCTACGGTTAGCGGTGATAAAGTGGGTCATTCTCCGCGTGAAAAGCGATTGGGTGTGTTGACAGATTTAGGCAGTTATACGCCGCATGTTATTGATGCTTATAATAGCTGTGATGCAATGGTCCTAGAGTGTAATCATGATGTAAGTATGTTGGAGGCGGGCTCTTATCCNTATAGTCTCAANCAGCGCGTCTTNGGTGACTGGGGGCATTTAAGTAATCATCAAGCTGGTAACTTATTGTCTCATTTTGATCATGAAAAAATACAGTGGTTAGTGGTAGCGCATATTAGTCAGCAGAATAATACTGAAGCGCTGGCGCTGGACGCATTGCAAAATGTTTTTCCTTACCACGAGCGCATTTTAGTCGCTGACCAAGATACTGGTTTTGATTGGCTGCAAATCAGTTAACACCACATTGACCTAAAAGGTTTTATGGATATTAATAAAAAAAGACGGTATCCACGTGTAGCGAGTGATGCGCAGTTAGAGATACAACATCCGGCACTCGGCGTGATTTCTTTAAAAGCGAAAAACGCTTCTAAAGGCGGTTTTTTTGCTTTGCGTGGAGTGCACACATTACCACCTGTTGATACTGAAGTTCGCGTGATAATTAAGCGGCATACTGGCACGCTTAATTCTGAGCCAGTACAAATGCGAGTTGCCCATGTCTCGACTGAGGGCATAGGTTTAGAGTTTATCTAATGAATTGGATAGCAATTAATGCTCAAAGCAAAGGACAGTATTTCTTCTAGCACGGTCATCTCTGATCGGCAACTAGGTTCGCAGCTTACCTTATTGGTAGCCTTAGGCATGTTTTTTATGGTGCTAAGTGTATCGATAGGGACCTCTATCATTATTAATAAATCACTCACCAATAATTTTATTCAGAATGGTAAGAATATTACCGGTGTCTTGGCGAAGCAAAGTTCGCTACCTGTTTTGTTGGGCAGTCCTGCTTTTGCTCGACAGGCGATAGACGTCGTTCATGCCTTTCCTAGCGTTACTCAAGTGGCTATTTATGAGCTAGAAAATGTTTTACTTGCAGAGTCGGGCGATGCTATTCCGTGGGTTGAAGTATTATCTAAAAAGATAAAGTTGCAGACCGGTGAAAGTGCTGTGTCGGTGCTGGAATATGATGGGAAAGATTACTGGCAGTTTTCCAGCCCAGTACAATCCGATAATGCGGAGCCCGAATTAGAGGATCTTGAGGCGACACGAAAGCAAGAAAGCACCATTGGTCGTGTGCGAGTACTTGTTTCTAAAGATCAGTTATATAGCGCGCGTTATAATATTATTATCGGCAATATTGTCGTGTTGTTAATAGGTGCAACGGTATTAGTGTTAGCGCTGAATGGATTAAGCGGTGCATTAACAAAGCCTCTTGAAGAATTTGTTGAGACTATGGCATCGGGTGCCAGAGGTGAGCGTAATAACCTGCGGGTTGATTTATCGGGTTCAAAAGAAACGCAGCAATTAAGTAATGCCTTTAACCAAATGATGGAAGTGCTAGAGGATAGAGAGCTGCAGCTAGCCACGGCTCGAGACCATGCATTAGCGGCAGCTAAATTAAAAGCGGAGTTCGCAGCTAATGTGAGTCATGAAATTCGTACGCCACTCAATGGTATTCTCGGCACGCTCAACTTGCTCGGCGACACGGCGCTTAATCGTGATCAAAAAGAATTGATTACATTAGCAGAGTCATCAAGCGAGGCTTTGATGATATTGATTAACGATATATTGGATTTCTCGCGACTCTCACTCGATCAGGCTGAGCTGAGTAATATTGAATTTGACTTGCATCAACTGTTAGAAGAATTAATGTTTCTGCATGGGCAGTCGGCGGACGCAGCAAGTCTGGATATTTTAACTGATTACGACAGTGCTTTGCCTTTAGTTGTTGAATCAGACCCTAATAAGTTACGGCAGTTATTGAATAATTTAATTAATAACGCCGTTAAGTTTACTGATCATGGGTCAGTATTGATTAGCGCAGTTAAAGAAGTTGATGCGCAAGGTAAGCTTTGGATTCGTTTAGCTGTTCGTGATACCGGTATAGGTATCTCTGAAAAAGATTTGCATAGAATATTTTTACCGTATTCACAAAGTGATGGCTCAATGACCCGAAAATACAGCGGCACGGGGTTAGGTCTTTCTATTTGTGAGAAGTTAGCTGAGTTGCTGCATGGCGATATCGGTGTGCACAGTGATATTAATGAGGGAAGTGAATTTTATGTGCGCATTCCATTTTCTTATCGTCCAGAGTTAGCAAGTGATCTTGTAGAAGAGCAGGCGTATCCTTTACTTGATCGCCCCATTATTATTTATGGCAGCACTGTCGAAATTCGCAAGGCATGTCAAAGCCTAAGTGATCTTTATAAAATGGAAGCGGAGATTTGTCTTGATATTGCTAGCTTAAAATCCGCATTAGAAAAACTCTCGACATCGGTGAATACTGATGAACATGCTATGCCGACGTTAATGTTATATTGCTCTGTCGATGAGCGTTTTGAGAGTGTATGGAATGAGGTTGAAGCCTTAGTGACGCGCCATCGTCTTAATACCATTGTTGTTTCAAGAACGGTTAATAGTGATGTCATCATCACAGACAATATATTACTGACACGACCGCCTTTACGAGCCAGTGCGTTTTCAGCCGCTATGCTTAGTCTTTTGAAATTAGATCAAACTCAACATCCAATAGATGATGTTTCTCGTATTGCTGATTTTTCTAATTATTCCGTTTTGTTGGTTGAAGATAATATAGTTAATAAGCGAGTAGCCAATGTCATGCTTGATAAATTGGGTTGCCATGTTGTGGTTGCTGAAACCGGTTTAGAGGCATTAGAAGCGGTGGATAAACAACATTTTGATTTGATTTACATGGATTGCCAAATGCCAAAAATGAATGGCTATGATGCTTCACGTGCCATTCGACAAATGAGCGGCGAGAAATCACGCATACCGATTATTGCGATGACAGCCAATATCGATCCGCAAGATAGAATTCACTGTTTTGATGCGGGAATGAATGATTTTTTGAGTAAACCTTTTAAATTGGAAGAGCTATCAGCGATGACCAAAAAATGGGTAGGTGTTGCTGGCTTATGAGTAATGGTGCTGAGTCTTTAGCTTATTTTGTATTCGATACCGATCATAATCATGATTTATTAGCGGTCGAGGAATTAGCACAGCGCTGTGGCTATGCGGTTATTTCTTCAGACGAAGTGGCGAATTATTCTGATGCAATAAAAATCATCTTTGATAATGGCCAATGGCGTATTCATTTAGATAATAGCTCCGCCATCGTGAGTGTTGATTTTTCTGACCCTCGCTTTTATACGCGAGTGAATAGCTCGGCCTTGCAAGGTGAGTATGTTGTTAGAGCGGTGTTAGGGCGAAAAAAAACAACGCAGCCATTAACGGTTTTGGATGCAACGGCAGGTTTTGGTCATGATGCTTTTCTTTTGGCGGCGGCAGGCTGCCAGGTGACCTTAGTTGAACAAATGCCATTGCTGGCTTATCTGCTGGAGCAGGCTGTTCAGCGCGCTCGAAACAGTACAAACAATTTGCTTTTATCTGCGGCTCAGCGAATGATTGTTGAATCGGCGAATAGTGTCATGCTTATGCAGCAGTGGTCGGCCAATCGCCCCGACGTAGTTTATCTTGATCCTATGTACGCTCATGCTGAGAATGAGACTAAGCGAGGTTTAAAGAAAAGCGCTGCTGTTAAAAAGAATATGGCTTTTTTACAGCGTTTGACCAGCCATAAAGCAATCGACTTATCCCGCGCTCAAGCTGGGCATAATCAAAACTGTCATGACGAGCTTAACAGTGAGGGCGAGGGTATGATTGAAGCGGCTCTCGCGCTCGCAAAACGTAAAGTTGTGGTTAAGCGGGCTCCCGGCGCCGAATGGTTAGGCGGGCTCAAGCCTGCGTCATCATTGACGGGCAAGGCCACTCGATTTGATATCTATCCTCTGAGTTGAAATCGCCCTGTGAATTGATATCTTCCTCTAGCGATCAACTAACGGCTGATTTATACTGTGCTGCTTTTGATGCCCAAGAGTAGAATATTAATGAAAACCGCCAGTTCTCCTGCCAGCCGTGTGTTGGCCGTTAGTAACAATTTACCTATTCGTACTGCTCAGCCTATTCATAGCGGAAAAGTCCGTTCTGTCTATTGGTTGTCCGATGCTGACAGCCAGCGCTTAATTCAATCGGAAGGCTACGATGTTGCCGCCGATGCCCAATTGGCGGTAATGGTTATAAGTGATCGCATTTCAGCATTTGAGTGCATCTGGCAGGGTGAAGGCGGCATGGCCGGCGTACCGGGTAAAGGTGCGGCGTTAAATGCTATTTCGAATCACTGGTTTGAATTGTTCCGTGAGCAAGGCCTTGCCGATAGTCATATCTTAGCTGTGCCGCATCCTTTGGTCTGGATTGTTCAAAAAGCGCGTCCGGTTATGATTGAGGCGATTGCACGCCAATATATAACGGGTTCAATGTGGCGCTCTTATGCCAAAGGCGAGCGCGAATTTTGTGGTATTCATTTACCTGAAGGTTTAGAGCGCGATCAAAAATTACCTGAGTTACTGATTACGCCTTCAACCAAAGGAATACTTAAAGGCATTCCCGGCGTTCCAGAAGTCGATGACGTTAATATTACGCGCACCGATATAGAGCAAAATTTTGCAGCCTTTAAATTCCAACAGCTGAATGATATTAGCCGTTATGAAACATTATTGCGTGAGGGCTTCAATGTGATCGGCGACGCTTTAGCTAAAATTGATCAGGTTTTTGTTGATACCAAATTCGAATTTGGTTATGTCAAAGATGCCGCAGGTAATGACAAGCTCATTTATATGGATGAAGTCGGAACGCCAGATTCATCACGTATTTGGGATGGCGGTCAGTATCGTCAAGGTAAGGTTGTTGAAAATTCTAAAGAAGCTTTTCGTCAGTTATTACTGAATCATTTTCCCGATCCAGATATTTTATTAAACAAAGATCGTATGGCTGAGCGAAGTGCGTTAGCGCGTGATAATGCTTTACCCGAAGAAGTGCTGATGGCGGTATCAGACACTTATGTGGGTGTGGCTGAAAAAATTATGGGTCGTGCTTTACCGCTGTCAGATAATCCACAAGCTGAAATTCTCGATGTGCTCAACGAGCGCTATGGGTTAATTGCTTAACGGTATGGCTGTCTTACGGCTGCCATTATGACCGTCATTATAAAAGACGATTTTTTCTCGCAGGCAGGCTTGTCTATGGATAAGCCTGAAGAGCATGCTAGCAATGCTGCAGAAAAAATCTCCTTAGTTGATGGTGAGTTAGCGCTTTACCGCCACTGCTTTTCCACTAATCAAGCCGACCATTATTTTGCGCAATTGCAAGAGACGCTTGCATGGACGCAAGAAAAAATAACTATGTATGGCAAGACTCATAATGTGCCTCGCCTTTCGGCATGGTATGGCGATGAAAGTATTCCCTATACCTATTCGGGTATTACCGCTTATGGTTTGCCTTGGACAGAATCTTTGCAGGCGATTAAAGCTCGTGTCGAGCAGTTAGCCATGGCGCGCTTTAATAGTGTGTTAGCGAACCTATATCGCGATGGTGCTGACAGTGTGAGCTGGCATGCCGATGATGAGAAGGAGCTGGGTTCGACGCCAGTGATTGCCTCGGTGAGTTTAGGGCAGGAGCGTATATTTCAGTTAAAACATAAGTTTGATAAAACACAAAAAGCGAATATTTTATTGCCGCATGGCAGTGTGTTGATTATGCGTGGTGCGACACAGCAGCATTGGTTACATCAAATTGCAAAAAGCCGCCGTGCTATGTCACCAAGAATTAATCTGACGTTTCGATTAGTCAATAAGCGTTTAGCCGAAGCATCGGTTAAGCGTTAGCTGGTAGGCAGTGTGGTCTCTAAGTCATGTAATATGCCGTCGCTGATATCGTAAATCCAACCATGAATCGATACTGCGTTCCCGTTTTTCCAGGCTTGCTGAACGGCGGCTGTTTCGCTCACATGTTTGACTTGTTCAATAACATTCAACTCGCACATTCTATTGTTTTTTTGTTCAGCGCTTAGCTCGGTTAGCTCGGCTAGGTGTTTCTGTTTAACTTCTTTAATATGCGCTAACCACTCATTAATTAGACCATGATCTTGATCTTCTACGGCTGCTTTTACACCACCGCAGCCGTAGTGGCCGCAGACAATAATATGTTTTACTTTTAAAACTTCTACAGCAAATTGAATAACAGAAAGGCAGTTAGTGTCGTTATGTACAACCACGTTGGCGATATTACGGTGCACAAAAACTTCACCCGGTGGTAGGTTAATAATCTGCGTGGCAGGCACGCGACTATCGGAGCAGCCTATCCATAAATAATCAGGTGTTTGTTGTTCCGATAGACGATCAAAGAATTTGGGATCGCTGGCTTTGATTTTTTCTGCCCAAGCAGCATTGTTATCGAATAAGTGCTGTAATGTTTTCAACGTAGGATTAACCTTTTATCAATTCATGTAGGGTGTGCATAAAAGTAAGATTACCTGAGAAGCAGATAAGCGTCTAGCAGCAGGTTATTATGTGGCTGTTTTTAATAGTTGTGCATTCAATTGCTCACCATTAATACCCACACTATCAGAGCTCATTAAAAATAAATAAGCCCCCATTATTTCGTCAGCGCCGGGATTGTCACTCGGAGTTTCGCCAGGATAAGCTTGGCGGCGCATAGCGGTTTGTGTTGCGCCAGGATTCAGTGAGTTAGCGCGAATGTTAGAGGTTCCTTCAAATTCATCGGCCCAGGTTTGCATTAAACCTTCGGTCGCAAATTTAGACACCGCATAGCCTCCCCAGTAGGCGCGACTTTTTCGGCCAACGCTAGAGGAGGTAAAGATAACCGATGCATTATCTGCTAGCTGTAATGCGGGGAGCACGGCTTTGGTTAGTAAAAAATTACTGGTGAGATTAATATTCATTACGCGAGCAAAGGTGTCTTCACTGTATTGGGCGAGTGGTTTCATTTCGCCCAGTATGCCAGCGTTATGCAGCAAGCCATGCAGTGCACCTAAATTTTCGATAATTTCGTTATTGAGATTTTGATAATCCTGATGCGTGGCGGTATCAAGATCTAATGTGACAATAACCGGTTGTACGCCACCGTTTGATTCAATTTCGTCGTACACGGCTTCAAGTTTAGCTTCGCTACGGCCAAGTAATATAACGGTTGCGCCATAGTGCGCAAAACTGAGTGCCGCTGCGCGACCAATGCCATCACCCGCACCAGTAATTAAAATATTACGTCCGGCTAGTGCCTTAGCGGCTGGTTGGTAGTGGATAAGCTCGTTTAAATTGTGCATGAAAATAACCGTTCTAATGTAGAGTGAATATCTTGTGGATGTTTGGCAATGCTATCTGCTCGCCAGTCTTCAATATTTTGTTCATTACCAATATAGCCATAAGCGGCGGCAATGGTTTTCATGCCTGCGGCGCGACCGGCTTCAATATCGCGATCATGATCGCCAATGTAGGCTATTGCTGAGGCGTCGCAATTTATTTTTTTGGCCGCCATAAAAAGTCCTTCAGGGTGGGGTTTAACTTGCGCCACGTGATCGGGACAAATTAATACATTACAGCTATCGGCAAGCTGTAATTTTTCAATAAGGGGCTGCGCATAGGCGATAGGTTTATTGGTAACAATGCCCCATGGAATGGCTGCGTTATTTAATCGTTGAAGTAAATCATCTAGGCCGTTATAGAGTGCGGAGTATTGGCCTATACAGTTAAGATAATTGTCTAGTAAGGCTTGTCTTAACGATGCGAATTGAGCGTGCTCAGTCGTAATGTTAAGTGCATGCTGCGTTAACGCAATAGAACCGTTAGAAACGTGCTCAGTAATGCTAGCCGCAGGCAGGCTTTCAAGTTGTTGGCTATGTCTAAGTTGATTCACAGCAATAACAAAATCGGGTGCTGTGTCAACCAATGTGCCATCGAGATCAAACAGTACCGCTTCTGGCGCATTATTTTTTGGTGGTGCTGTGTTGGGCATAGCGCTTCTCGTTTACACCTATTTTTGTATCACGTTAAAGTTTACTTAGGCAGTTATTATGCAGGCTTAGTGGCATGCAATAAGTAATTAACATCCAAGTTAGTGGGGTGTAATTTATATTTTTTGCTAAGCGGATTGTAAGTCATGCCTGTCGAGTCATTTAATATTAAATGACTCTCTCTTATCCAGCCATATAGCTCAGATGGTTTGATCAGTTTTTCGTAATCATGAGTGCCTTTAGGCAGTAGGCCTAAAATATGTTCGGCACCTAAAATGGCAAACAAATAGCTTTTAGGATTACGATTAATGGTGGCAAAGTAGAGGTGACCGCCGGGCTTGCACAGGTCGGCGCAGGCTTGCACGATAGCGGCAGGATCAGGTACATGCTCAAGCATTTCTAGGCAGGTCACTACATCGTATTGACCCGGACGCTCGGCAGCAATTTCTTCGGCAGTTATTTTTTTATATTCAATTGTTAAATTATTTTCTAGTGCATGTAGTTCAGCAACACCTAGTGGTGCGTCACCCATATCGATGCCGGTGACTTGGGCGCCGCGTTGAGTCAGCGCCTCGGACAATATGCCGCCGCCACAGCCAATATCGATCACTTTTTTCTCGGCAACTGGAGATAGACGATCAATAAAATTGGCACGTAGCGGATTAATTTCATGCAGCGGTTTAAACTCGCTGCTGGTGTCCCACCAGCGATGCGCTAAGGCTTCAAATTTAGCGATTTCTAATGGATCAACATTGCTGGCTGTAGCGTTACTTTTAGATTCTTCAGTCATGATTACTTGTGTTCTACCTTGGCTATTTTATTGCACCACCACTGGCTTTTTGCCAGTAGCGCGTCTAAATCAAAATCGACGAGTTGTCGGTTGCTTACTTTTGCTTTGCCGGCAATCCACACGTGGCTAACGGCTGATGCAGCTTCTGTATAAACCAGTTGCGAAATAGGCGAGTGCATTGGCTGCATGGCTGGGCTATGCGTATCAACGGCAATAATGTCGGCTTGCTTGCCAATTTTAATACTGCCTGTGATGTCGTCAATACCTAATACTTCGGCACCGCCTAGTGTTGCCATGCGTAAAGCTTGGCTGGCATTGAGTGTCGCGGCATTCCCCGCTTCATGCTTAGCGAGTAGGGCCGCGCTGCGCAGCGTTTCAAATAAATTAAGTGTATTGTTGCTGGCCGCGCCATCGGTGCCCAATGCTACACGAACACCTTGTGCTAACAAATCGGCTGCGGGGCAATAACCGCTGGCGAGTTTTAAGTTGGATGTTGGGCAGTGAATAACACTGGCACCCGTTTCTAACAGTGTATTTGTGCTGTCTGTATCCAGTTGCGTCATATGAACGGTTTGGGTTCTGGGTGATAGCGCGCCGAGCTCGTTAAGTCTAGCGATGGGCGTTATACCGTACTGCTTAATTGATGAGGCGACTTCGAAGGCAGTTTCATGCAAATGAACATGGATGTTGCAGTCTATTTCTTCTGCCAGCATAACGATACGTTCAAAGCTGCTATTGCTGACGGTGTAAGGTGCGTGAGGCCCGAACGCGGTGTTGATTAATGGGCTGTAGCGATACTCGTCAGACAGAGCGAGTCCTTTGTCGAAATACTCCTCGGCATTTTGCGCCCATGCTGAAGGCATTTCGAAAATTGGGAAGTTGATTTGTGCGCGCATGCCGAATTTTTCGGCCGCCGCTGCAGTGGCGTCGGGAAAGAAATACATATCAGAAAAGCAAGTAGTGCCCGATAAGAGCATTTCTGCAATGCCTAGCTCAGTGCCGTCTCGAGCAAAGTCGTAACTCATGCAGCGCTGCTCTGTGGGCCAAATATGCTCTTCTAACCATTCCATTAGGGGGTAATCGTCAGCCATGCCGCGCAATAATGTCATGGCGGTATGGCTGTGAGTATTAATTAGGCCTGGCAGTAAAATGTGGTTTTTGAGCTCAGTGTGCTTGGCGCTGGGGTAATCGTTCAGTATTTGATCGAGAGAGGCTAGCGCTATGATGATGCCGTCTTGAATGGCGATAGCATGATTGTTCAAAACCGTTGTTTCAGCGCTTGAATTTCCTGCAGCGTTTAGGTCTGCCGCGTCGCTGTCCATCGGGATAATCCAGCGGGCACTGATGATGTCGATTGGGGGCGGATTCACGTTGTTATATACCACTGGCAAGAAGATGAATTGGCTTGATTGATGAGTGATTATACGCGATTGAATGCTCTCGTGTTGAGTGTGTGTCGGCGATGGGTATTCTTTGTGCTAATCGGGCATTTTGAGGGTGATTCGGAGGCTTTTTAGCAGCTTTATTCGTTAGATAAATCGACATCTATTGCTGGTTCTGTATAGCGGTCAAAATAACAGCGAATGAACCGTTATTTAGTGGCTAAAACTGCCATTAACACTGACATTAATGCGGTCTAATGTGGTATCATCGCCGGCTTTATTCAAGTCAATTATTGAGCTTTTTATTCATCTTTATTTTCAAAGGTGTAAGCAAGGGGAAACGTGTTTTATGGGTGAGATAGCAAAAGAAATTCTACCCGTTAATATCGAAGAAGAACTGAAAAAATCTTATCTCGATTACGCCATGAGCGTTATTGTCGGTCGAGCCTTGCCTGATGTTCGTGATGGTCTAAAACCGGTGCATCGCCGCGTTTTACATGCCATGAATGAGCTCAAAAACGATTGGAATAAGGGCTATAAGAAATCCGCAAGGGTTGTCGGCGATGTTATTGGTAAATACCATCCACACGGTGATTCGGCGGTTTACGATACGATTGTTCGTATGGCGCAGCCGTTTTCATTGCGTTATATGCTGGTCGACGGTCAGGGTAACTTCGGTTCGATTGATGGTGATTCCCCTGCGGCAATGCGTTATACCGAAATTCGCATGGCAAAAATCGCTCATGAATTGCTTGCCGACCTCGATAAAGAAACTGTCGACTATGTGCCTAACTACGATGGCACGGAAATGATTCCTGAGGTAATGCCTACTCGCGTTCCTAACTTATTGGTTAATGGGTCGTCGGGTATTGCCGTTGGTATGGCAACTAATATTCCACCGCACAATTTGGTTGAAGTGGTTAAGGCGACCTTGGCGTTAATTGATAATCCTGAGTTGGATGTCGATGGCTTAATGGAGTTTTTACCGGGCCCTGATTTCCCAACAGCGGGCATCATTAATGGCCGTGCAGGTATTGTTCAGGCTTATCGTACCGGTCGTGGTCGAATTTATGTTCGCGCTCGTGTCGAAATAGAAGTTAACGAAAAGACTAAGCGTGAAACAATTATTATTAATGAGCTGCCTTATCAGGTGAATAAGGCGCGATTAATCGAAAAAATTGCCGAGCTGGTTAAAGAAAAGAAAATTGAAGGTATTTCTGAATTACGTGATGAGTCTGATAAAGACGGTATGCGTGTTGTTATTGAGCTTCGTCGTGGTGAGTTAGGCGAGGTTGTGGTTAACAATTTGTATGCTCAAACGCAGCTTGAGAACGTGTTTGGTATCAATATTGTTGCCTTGGTTGATGGTCAGCCGAAAATCTTAAACTTAAAAGACTTGCTTGAGTGTTTTATTAAGCATCGCCGCGAAGTGGTCACGCGCCGAACGGTTTACTTGTTGAGAAAGGCGAGAGAGCGCGGTCATATTTTGGAAGGCTGGGCAATTGCACTAGCGAATATTGATCCGATTATTGCGTTAATCAAAACTTCGCCAACGTCAGCCGAAGCAAAAGAAAAGCTAATGGCTAAGTCGTGGCCGCCTGGCAGCGTAATGGAAATGTTAGAGCGAGCTGGTGATGCGGCATGTCGTCCTGATGAGTTGCCTGCGAATTTTGGTTTGCATAACGGTGAATATCACTTGTCGCCTGTTCAGGCGCAGGCCATTCTCGATTTACGTCTTCATCGTCTTACGGGCATGGAGCATGAGAAGTTATTGCAAGAGTTTGGTGAGCGTCTTGAGCAAATTGCTGGCTACCTTGAGATTTTAGGTGATCCTACGCGTTTGCTTACCGTTATTCGTGAAGAGCTAGCCGATTTAGTCCTCAACTTTGGTGATGAGCGTCGCACCGAGATTACAGCAAGCAAGCGTGATCTTACAGTTGAAGATTTAATTACTGAAGAAGATCGTGTCGTGACTATTTCTCATGGCGGCTATGCTAAATCGCAGCCATTGGATGATTATCAGGCTCAGCGCCGTGGTGGTATGGGCAAGTCGGCCACTTCAGTAAAAGATGAAGATTTTGTTGAGCATTTGTTAATTGCCAATACTCACAATACGATTTTGTTATTTTCGAATGTCGGTAAAGTCTATTGGATGAAGGTGTTCCAGATTCCAGTTGCCGGCCGTAATTCTCGTGGTCGTCCAGTGGTTAACTTATTGCCATTAGATGAAGGTGAGCGAATTACATCCATTTTGCCCGTTGCAGAGTATACAGAAGGGCACTTTATTTTTATGGCTACCGCTAGCGGTACGGTTAAGAAGACAGCCCTAACCGATTTTGCGCGTCAGCGAAGTGTTGGTTTAAGAGCGCTAGAGCTTGATGAAGGTGATGTGTTAATTGGTACGGCGATTACTGATGGCGAATCAGATGTTGTGTTAGTGAGTAGTGCTGGTAAAGCCGTTCGCTTCCGCGAGTCAGAAGTAAGAGCTATGGGCCGAACGGCGCGCGGTGTGCGCGGTATTCGTCTTGATGAAGGTCAGCGCTTAATCTCGCTAATGATTCCAAAGCCAGAAGGTCGCGTGCTCACAGTCAGTGAAAACGGTTACGGTAAGCGAACGGCGATTGATGAATTCCCGGTAAAGGGTCGAGGCACACGTGGTGTTATCGGCATGCAAACGTCAGAGCGTAATGGTCAGTTGGTTGGCGCTATTCAGGTGACGACTGGAGATCAAATGATGTTGATTAGTGATCAAGGCACATTGGTTCGCTGTCGCACCGATGAAGTCTCTGAGTTAGGTCGAAACACGCAAGGTGTACGTGCGATTCGTCTTAAAGAGGGTGAGTCATTAATGAATGTAGCGCGTATTGATGAGCCAGAAGAGGATGATTTAGATATGAATACTGAATCAGAATCGGCTGTGGACTCTGAGTCTGCGGTTACTTCAGAAGCGAATGCTAACGAAGCGGCGAGTGATCAAGTGGAATCGGATACGCCAAGTGCTGATGATTCAGCATCGGAAGAATAATTATTTTTTTAACGCAATTTTAACGTCAAGTAAAAGCTAAGCTATCGTTAAAGCGTTTGATTAGGAGAAAGGTAGTCAATGAGTCGTCTTTTTAATTTTTGTGCCGGTCCTGCGGCATTACCTGAAGCGGTTTTAAGTAAAGCGCAAAGTGAATTGCTGGATTGGCGTAGTAAGGGTTTGTCGGTGATGGAAATGAGTCACCGCAGTGCAGAGTTTGTAGAGATTGCCGAAACCGCTGAGGCGGATTTGCGCGAGTTAATGAATATTTCTGATGACTATGCCGTGTTATTTTTACAAGGCGGTGCTACTCAGCAGTTTTCGGCGGCGCCACTTAATTTGCTTGGCGATAAAACCACAGCAAACTATGTTAATACCGGTCAGTGGTCTAAAAAAGCGATTAAAGAAGCTAAGCGCTATTGCGATGTAAATGTAGTTGCGAGCAGTGAAGATAATAATTTTGCTTCTATCCCTGCGTTTGATACCTGGGATATTGACGAAAATGCCGCTTACTTGCATTACACGCCAAATGAAACGATTGGTGGTGTAGAGTTTTTCTGGACGCCAGAAGTGAGCATGCCAATAGTTGCTGATATGTCGTCAACTATTTTATCTCGTCCAATTGATGTGAATAAATTTGGTGTCATTTATGCTGGCGCGCAAAAAAATATCGGTCCATCGGGATTAACTATTGTTCTTGTTCGCAAAGACTTATTAGGTAAGGCAAGTCCGTTAGCGCCTTCTATGCTAGATTATAAAGTACATGCCGATGCAGGCTCTATGTCAAACACACCGCCTGCTTACGGTTGGTATATGGCTGGTTTGGTTTTTAAATGGCTAAAAGAGCAAGGTGGTTTAACCGCTATCGAGG
>JGI20153J14295_10001394_pt1 | contig 18675 bp, 20 predicted proteins | sample COG_03_FD_14295 | JGI IMG/M metagenome (IMG submission 14295) | reverse complement strand
CACCGCCTTGTTTGACCAGGACCATTGTTGCCCACGCGGCGTTCGCCGGTCTAGGACCCTGATTGTGCGGGATACCGTTGACCAGACGAATGAAACTGACAACCGCCGTATTTCCATAGAGTTGGACAAGGGGTGATTCGACCCTAACGATCATAGTCGGCGTGCCACCGTCGCTCTTGACCATGGCGTTAAAACTAGCGATTTGGACTTTTAGGTTTTCCGCTTGATTCGACTGACGAATACCACCGGTAATCTGCACTCGATCTTCGCGAATCAGTTGCGCTTGAGCTTCAAGGTTGGTTTCTAGATCAGCCCAGCGCTGAACAACNTTCAACACATCATCTGAATCGTTTGCTTGGCTGAAAGGAGCGANCAGCATAAAGATGAGCGCCATCATCATACGCTTTGACGCCATGACAGGCTTGCGTAGCACTTGGTGTGATTTTTTAAACATAGTTACGCCCATTCGACTAATTTAGAGTGAACGTCCACGTTATCAGGATTAACAAATTACTTAACCATCGTTCGACTTTGGTCGCCGCCGAAGGATTGACGACTGCGCTTGTGGCGCTCATTGAAAAAAGCGGAGACTTCTATTAGTAAGTACTCAATGCAACGAGGTAGAACCCATGGTCAAAATCAGAGATTTTTCGATGATTTGGGCCCAGATGGGGTCTAGTCCCATTGCCATTTAGCAAACGGGCTTAGACAAACTATTTTAGACTATGGACGCCCTGTCCAACCTAAGCGTAGGCACGCGCTGTCTCGCCTTCTCGTCTTCTCTGTAACAAGAGAGCATCAACACTTAAAGTATGTCGCCGTTGCGTCAATACAATTGTCGAACGATCCAACCAATGGCTGCGCAAGCAATGCTAAGACTAGGATGAATCGTTGGGTGCTCGAGCAACATTCAGACGGGTAGCTTACCGCAGCCCGCCTGAGTGAGTTGTTATTTGAGCTCGATACTCGCGACACGGTCACCATGGGCGCTACCCAAGTACAACCGGCCGTTATGCGGCAACGCGACGGTGGCGTAGCCCATAGGCTCACCCTTATGGTGGAGCGCGACTTCAGAGCTCATATCCACTGAGTTTGCCTTAACGACCTGAAACTCCAACAAACAAGGGCCTGGCTGACCGTCTTCACAACGTCCGTCAATGGGGTCATTCAGGTGCGAGGCGATCCAGAGATTGCCATCGGCATCAATCACGACGTTATCGGGGCTACGCACCGCGACTTCACCTTCAACCTCGCCCGTGAGACGATCTACCTTGATGGTTTTATTCGCCATGTAGATATTAATAAACAACTTGCTGTTGTCTTGGCTGACCGTAATGCCATTCGGCATCATCTCATCTGAACCAGGCAGCTTCGTAAAACCCGATGCGGCTTGCCATTCCCAGACCCAGCCAACTTTCTCACCAGCAGTAAGCTGCGCTACGACGGTTTCAAAGGGAGTGCTTTTATTCCACATATGGGTCACAAAGAACCCGCCATCGTGAAGACTGGCTACATCGTTCATAAAAGCGTCGTTGCCGGGCTTGGCACAACCTTTCCAATCGAGATGAGACTCAGCACCGGCGGCAACCAATTCGAAAAACTCGATTTGCTCGTTGCCATGGTTCACTACCAGTACCTGATGGCGACCATCGGCTCTGGTCATCAAATCGATGCCGTGAGGACTGAATTTTTCCGCATCCGGCGCGATACAAGCCGCGTCACCCCAGCGTGGCTCAATGCTTGTCCAATTAATTTGCAACGGCGCGCGCTGACTATTGGCAATATCCAACAGAGACAACGTATTGGGCTCGTCGGACATGAAGGCGCCCATTTCACTAACCAGCAGAAATTCACCACCAGGCACGACCGCCAAATCCTCTGGATTATGGAAGCCACAAACCGGCGTGATGCCCGCGACCGTATCACAAGCAATGTTACCGTCACCTGGCACCAATGCTGCAGGCGCCGCGGCCTGCTCAACCGTTTCAGCAGGACCGCAGCCAGCTAACAAGCCACCGATCAGAATAAGAGAAACCAAAGATTTCGACATCATAGCAAGTACCCATATGTATTTTTATTGTCACCCAGAGTATTACAAGTCTGATGAACATTACCAGTGCTCCGATACAGGTCGGTCACTGTCATAGGGCCAGAGCGCGGGAAGCCCGGCAACTCAATGAGCGGCTAGGATCTGACGACCTCATCAGTTAGTTGTCCACAAACTAGTAACGCCCGCGAGCTTGCCAGGGTTCGAAATCCAGAAAAAGCGCGCGTAAACCTGTATTTTTCTCTACACTGAAAGCCCTCATCCTGAACCCTAGACGTATGATTACATGAGTCTTTCAACTCGCATCCTCATTGGTTTAGGTCTCGGTCTTAGCGGTGGCATTGTCTATTCACTTATAGACCTACCCGCGCTGCATCTATTGCCCGTGTTGATCGAACCCGTCGGGGCGCTTTGGGTGAATGGCATTCGCATGACGGTCATACCTCTGCTGATGGCATTATTGATCACCGCTATCGCCGGCCAAAGTAACATGGGTGTCGTGGCGCAGCTTGGCACTAAGACCATTGGTTTGTTTGTCATCATGATTATCTGCGCTTGTCTTTATACGTTGCTGCTGGCGCCTTTCTTCCTGTCATTACTGGATATTGATCCTGCGGATAGCAAAGCGCTGTTAGCGGTGACGCATACCGAAAATTTCAGCGGTACCGACTTGCCGCCCTTTCGCGACTGGTTAGTGAATCTGGTGCCTGCCAATCCATTTCGAGCCATGGCCAACAACGCCCTGCTGTCTTTGATGGTCTTCACCGGGTTGTTTGCCGCATCGTTATTGCATATAGCCGAGCCTCAGCGCGTCCTGATTGTGAGTTTTTTTGAGGCGATTAAAGATGCGATGTTTGTTTTGATACGCTGGATTATGCTACTGGCGCCCATCGGAATTTTTGCCTTAGTGTTCCCCTTAGCAGCGACGCTGGGTGTGACCGTTATAAACCTATTAGGATCTTTCATCCTGATTGGCTGTGGTCTGATCTTTGTTATGACCCTTCTACTCTACCCAACTGCCGCCATACTAGGACGTATACCACTGCTGCAGTTTGTTAAAATTGTCGCGCCAGTTCAGGTGATCGGTTTCAGCACGCGCTCGTCTTTGGCCGCCCTGCCGGCCACTTTCGCCGCCACCAAAGCCTTAGATATTTCCGATAAGGTCTCAGGGGTGGTTCTGCCCATTGCCGTGAGCCTATTCAAATTCTCGTCACCTATCGCGCGCACTGCAGGGACTTATTTTGTCGCCCACATCTATGGTATCGAGTTAAACTTTTTTGAATTATTCGTGATTGCTGCCGCCATTGGCCTGTTCAGCTTTTATTCACCGGGCATTCCCAGTGGCGGCTTACTGATAATGGCGCCGGTTTATGTGTCTCTGGGCTTACCCGTTGCGGGCATTGGCATTTTGATCGCGATCGATCTTATCGTAGATATGTTTATCACTGCTTCGAACGTCACTGCGAACATCACGGCGGCAGCACTGCTGTCACGAGACGAGCGCTGAAACCACCGCTGGTGCTCAACGAATATCGCGTGTTACACGCGGGCACCAAAGAGACACCAAGAAGACAACTAACCGCTGAGGAGACACTGATGCTGATAGAGATTCAATACTGCGCACAATGAAATTACAAACCCGAAGCGGACAGTTTGTCTGCCGAACTTCAAACCATCATGGGTGCCGAGATCAAGCTAATAGCCGACGGCAAGGGTATCTTTGACGTCAGCGTGGATGGCCAATTGATTTATTCCAAATACCAAACCGGTCGATTTCCCAAACCGGGCGAGGTTACGGCGTTATTCAAACCGTGAACCTAACACCTGGCTTCGCGGTCTGGCCATCGTCAGACAACAGACACCACAAGCTACTTTCCGTAGACGATCCGCTCTAACGCCTGGAGCGTTTCGATCGCTTTGCCATCAAAGAATGGCAACAGCTGTGTTGCATAAACGCCGCATATATCTCGTTCTCGATCGATCCAAAAATACGAATTAAAGAGCCCACCCCAGGAAGCCGAGCCTGCACTTCGGCCATTGTTTGTACCATGGGTATGCAACAAGAAACCTAACCCCCATTTGGCACTCGACCCAAAGCCCATATCAATGTCGTTAGTCAGCATTGGCATTTCAGTCGCGAGTGGCGCTACTGTCAACTCACCAATATGATTGTCAAACATGGCATCAACGGTTTCAGCCTGCAAAATTCTCTGACCATCTAATGCACCATCCCGCAGCAGCGCGCGCAGCACTTGCGTATAATCGTGTACGGTGGAGAAAAGCCCTGCACCGCCACCATAAAATGTATCCGACTTCTTCTCACTGGGTTTCGGCTGATAAATCGGCGCATCGACCAACCCTTCCGCGGTGCGCAATGCCATTGGCAATGCCCGATGGGCTTTCGCTTCAGGCAGATCATAGAACGTATCTTGCATGTTGAGGGGCGCAAAAATATGCGCCTCAAAATAGTCAATCAAAGCTTGTCCCGACAACTGCTCCACTAATACGCCGAGCCAATCAGTACTGATGCCATACTCCATGTGCGTGCCCGGTGCAAAACCTAATGGCGCGTTAATCGAATCACGACCCGCACCCAGGCCTGGGGTGATTTTCAGTGTTTGGGCGGTCAACGCATTGGCATTCCACATGGGATAGACAAAACCTGAGGTATGGGTTATCAATTCCCGCGCACTGGGCGCTCTGGGCGACGGTGCATAAATCGGTTCATCACCGTTGAATCCGACTAAAACCTGCAAGTCCTTGAGCGCGGGCAAATAGGTGCTAATAGGCTCATCCAGCTTCAGTGCACCAGCCTCAACTAGCTGCAAGGCGGCGATTGTGGTGATGAGTTTGGTCATGGAGGCAATCGCAAAAATCGAGTCTGTAGTGACGGCGGATTGCCCCTGCCCACCAACGGCGCCTGTGGCGTGCTTAAATAAAACACCTTCACTATTGGCGATCATCGCGACACCAAGTGGTAAGTCACCGGAGGTCACCGATTGGTTCAGCACCGAAACAGCGGCTTTGATGGCAAGGGGGTCGTTCATGGCAGGGTTGTTCATGGACATAGTTTTCGACCTTTTATTCTATGTTATTGGTTCATTTTATTAGTTTATATTGTTCGTTGATATTGTTCGTTTATATTGTTCGTTTATATTGTTCGTTTATATAGTTGGCCTGCGTTTTTAGCCTGCATAATGAGTGTGGCTGCCTCGCCGATTGACAGGCAAGCTCAGTTCAAGCACCGTTCCTCAGGTCCTCAGTTCAAGTAAAGTTCGAAGAAAGTTCAAGCACCCTTCAACGCCCTTTATAGACTGGCGTGCGCTTCTCCATAAAGGCCTTCGGCCCCTCGACGGCATCTTCCGTTTTAAAAACAGGGCCAGAGAAGGTGCTCTCCATCTTCAGCGCTTCAATTTCCGGATGGCCCCAAACTGTCCGCGCTGACTTTCGAATCGCCTGCACGGCGATGGGCCCATTGGCCGCAAGCTTTTCGGCCAACTCCATCGACTTGGCCATCAGCTGGTCTGGCGCCACCACATAATTCAAAAAACCCAAGGCGAGCGCTTCTTCAGCGGAAATAAGATCCCCGGTTAGCATCAACTCCATGGCCTTGGCATAGGGTATCTGCCGTGGCAGTTTGACCGTTGAGCCACCGGCGGGGAAGATCGCCCACTTAACTTCTTGCAGGCCGAATTTAGCTTGGGGTACCGCTACGCGAAGATCGGTGCCCTGAACCAACTCCATGCCGCCAGCAATGGCGTGCCCGTTAATCGCAGCAATCACCGGTTTTACTGTGTCTTTGTTCATCAAGTAGGCGCCCTGCTTTGACACGTCATTCAAATAACGTTCATCCCATTCATTCGCTGGCGCGCGGGAATGGGTCATCAGCGGAATCAACTGGCCCAGATCGGCGCCGGCACAGAAGGCCTTGTCGCCGCTGCCAGTGATAACGGCAACGCGGATGTCCGGGTTATTTTCCACTTCGCTGAAGGCATCAAAGAGTCCTACCATGACCTCGGGATTCATCGCATTACGCGCTTCTGGGCGATTAATGGTAATTGACGCGATATGGTTGTGATGCTCAAAAATAACAGCAGACATAAGTTAACTCCTTACATAAATTTCGATTGAACGCCAAAGCATATATTCACAACAGGCCAGTGGGTTGGCCATCGACCATTACCCACCAACTTGGCCTGCATCTAATTGCGCGCGAATCTTGTCGTGCGCCTGCTTGTTCAGGGGATAACCGATCAGCGCGATAAAGGCGATGAACAAGCCACCCGCCGTACCTAAGGCATAGGTCACCAACAAGCCGTCTAGGGCGGATTGGGCATTGTCTCCGCCGGGCACAAAATCGAAGACAATTTCCAAAATCGCAAAGCTGGCACCGACGGCGAGTGCCGCGCCTAACTTATTGGTTGTGGTGAGCAAGGCAAAGAACAGACCGGCGCGCTGCTGACCGGTACGCAGCGTATCCTCATCGGTTAGATCGGCCATCATCGACCGCAGTAGCGTCGGTGCGGCACCAAAAGCCACACCAAAGGCGATGGTAAAGCCCCATAGAATAGCTACATTGCCCTCTTCGGCCACCAGCAATAAGCCAATATTAATCACCACGGCATACACCAAGGCGATCTTCAGCGCTGTGTCTTTACCGACGCGATATGCCAGATTAAGCCACATGGGCATCGCCAGAAAACTGGTCAGAAAATAGAACAACAAAGCGATGCTGGCCTGTTCAGGTAATTTGAAGTAAGCGCTGGCGACAAAAATATACAGCGCACCTGACACGGCGGTACCGAAACCCGAAGCAAGGTCAGCGAGCAACAGACGCCACATCAGTCTGTTACTGATCAATATGCGCATCGCCTCGGCCCAGGGAACGTGAGACTGCTTACTGGTATGGCTATCAGGCACCATCATCAGTGTCGGTAGGACTAGCACCGGAAACAGAATCAGGCAGAACCAACCCATACTCGCCACCTTCGAGGCCTGGTCATTGAACCCGGTCAGCTCGAGCCCTGCCGGCAAGGCGAGAACGATGGTCATACCAGCAATCACAAATATTTCTCGCCAGCCGAATAGCCGCGAGCGTTCATCATAGGTATGGGATAACTCTGCCCCCCAGGATTGGTGAGCGATGGCGAGCATGGTGTAGCCCACGTAAAGCACAATCAACCAGAATAACAGATAGCCCCCGGTCACCTGTTCTCGGTTCGGCATAAACACCATGTACACCGCGAGCAGCAGAATTGGGATGGATAAGGCAATCCAATGCTTGCGGCGGCCCCAGCGCGTATCATAACGGTCGACCACCATGCCCATGATAGGGTCGGTGATCACATCCCAGACCCTAGCCAGGGTAAACACGAGCCCAACGGTGACTAGGGATAAACCCATGCCCTCGGAATAGAAACGTGGCAGATAAACCGCAATGGGCATACCCATCGCCGCCATGGGCAGGGTGACACCGGAGTAAGCCATGAGAATTTTTGGACTAAGTGCGCTGATGATCGTGCCCCTGTAGCTAATGTTATTTTCTCGGCACGCACTCCAACTAGATTCGTGTTTGGCGCCTTAGCGATCAAAAACGAATGCTCGCAGGTTTGCGGACAACAAGTCCGAGAGGCGTTGTCAACTCGGCGCCCCCCGTGTCACTAGAAGATAACAGTTGCTGCAAGGCAAGACAAAGCCCCAATTTCAGCCCTCGCGCCGAGCGCGGATCGAGGGCTCAGACCGGTGTTTGAAAACCGGCCCCCTTCACCACCAGAACATCGGTTTCAGTCATTTCTAGCACGGCCTCAGCGGTATTACCGACAAACAACCCAGATGCGCCTGATCGTGCCACGGTACCCAGGACGATCACGCCCGCGTGCAATTCCTTAGCACCGCGCGCCAACACCTCATCGGCGGCGCCATCACGCATACTGACGTTGTCGATGCCAATACCGTATTGTTCAGCAAGGGCCACCAGCAGGCTATGTTCGTTGTCATAATGATCTCTGGTGATCTGGTACGCTAGCGGGTCAGCAGCCACAGTGGTTACCACCGCCGGTCGAAACGCATAGACCAGATGAATTTGTGACTCAAGAATCCGCGCCAGTATTTGAGCCTGCGCCATCACGTCGGCATTCAATTGGCGGTGGGCCTCATCCCGATCACTGATATCGATTGCCGCGACAATGGGCTTACCATGAATTCGTCCTTGATCGCTTACCAATAACAGTGGCGTCGGGCAAAGCCGAATCAGGTTCCAATCTGTCGATGTGTAGAACACGCGTTTAAGTACGCCGTGCTGCCGTAATGGCTTAAAGATCATATGAGCTGCAATTTTTTCGGCACTTTTGATAATTTCCTCGTACAAGCGCCTGAACAAGACCACCTCGACTGTGATGCGATAACCCACAGCCACTAATGGCGCAACTAAGTCATGTAGCCAAGCCGCCTCGGTCTCTTTGCGCGCCTCTAGCATACTGGCGTTGGCTTTCTTTGCCATCACGGGCGCCGGGCTCAAGTAAAGTACCACCGTATAATTGACATCTGCGGTGGGTGGAATTTCTTTGATACGGTTCAATGCCGAATGTTCGGATTCGTCGGGGTCGATCACAACTAAAATATTGGGCATAAGGCTACCTGGTTAGGTGCATCAATGTAGCTTGTGACTATCATCCAACTCGCCATGCACAGCATTGATGCAGGTCAATGGCCGACGAGACGACGACAGCAAGTCCTCTCTAGGGCCTACTTTGGGTAGGGACTAGTGACTGGCCAAACCACGCACGAGCGACCCGCTGAGTGCGACAACGGCATTCAATGGCAGAATGACCGTCAGACAGGTGCCCTTTTGCTTCGCCCGCACACCTAACCAGTGGAATAAGGCCTTCTCATGTCGTGAACGCCGCATCTCTTGCCATGCCATTTCTGGAACCCTATCCGATCCGCACCATGCGCGCTGTCTGGTACAGGATCACTGACCTGGCACCCAACCGAACTAAACTTCTATGTGCACCAGGAAGCCACCCACGACAAAAACCATAGAGCCTTCAACGACATACTNATTGCCGCAGATTATGCGTGTACCGCCGGGTTAGAATCGAGATTCACTAAGGACTACCCGGCGCTCGAAAACCGNTGCTCCCTNGGCTTCAACCCGGCTTATGCCGAGGGGTTTGAATCCATGGCCCTGGCCATTGGAGAAAGGCTCATCCAAGACCGAGAATATTTGCTTGTTGCAAAAGACCTCCGCTCGCGAATCAGAGCAGTAGTCAGCGCCCTTAAAATGACAGATACTGCCATCTATCAGCGCCATCGTCCGCTATCTTCATTGTTATATCGCAAGGAAATCGACTATGACCGAATACATCCCCCCTACTATCGAGTGGGTTCGCAAGCAAGTTGAACTGTATGAAGCCAGTGGCGGAACACAGGGCACCACGCTAATGGAAACAGGCATGCCCTGTATCATTGTCACGCATCTGGGTAATCAGTCCGGGGCTATACGCAAGATTCCGTTGATGCGAGTCAAGGTTGACGACAGCTACGTTCTGGTTGGCTCCATGGGTGGCCAGCCAAAAAATCCCGTTTGGGTCTATAACTTGCGCGCCAATCCGGAGGTCCAGATTCGTGATGAAACTGAAGTCTTCAATATGCGAGTGCGAGAAGTAACCGACGAGGCTGAACGCCAAAAGTTATGGGCCGCAAGCGTTGCTGCTTTCCCTCCTTACATTGACTATGAAGCCAAAACCACACGCAAGATCCCCGTGTTTGTGGCCGAACTGGTTTAGTTCAGGTTAAACCTGGGCTTCTCAGCCCGCGTCACTCGCCATCCGGCTTTCTGCTGGCGAGTGATCGCAAAACCAATGACAAACGCCGAGAACCATCCTAATGGCCGCAAAGAAACCCAAGTTTTATGTCGTTTGGGAGGGCCGCGAGACCGGCATCTTTACCGATTGGAGCATCGCCCAACCACTGGTCAGTGGTCACCCAGGTGCAAAATTCAAGAGCTTTGACAGTCATGAGGTAGCTGTGGCCGCGTTTAGTGCCGGTCCTGCACAACAACCGAAGCGCTCGAACACAACCCGCACCCAACCCTTAAACCCTGGCCGAGTGATCAATCCCGATGTGGATGTTACGATTTACTGCGATGGTGGCTGTGATCCCAACCCAGGACCTTCCGGTTCCGGCCTTGTTGTCTATCAAAAGACGACATTGGTTGAGATGCACTATGGCTTGTATCAATCCGCAGGGACCAATAACACCGCCGAGCTGAATGCTTTACATCAGGCGATGCTGATCGCCCATAGCCGGTTAAAGGCCGGCTGTACCGTGCAGATTTTGTGCGACTCTATGTACAGCATCAACGCCATGACGACCTGGGCCCTCGGCTGGAAAGCCAGAGGCTGGCAAAAGAAGGTCGGAGAGCTGGCGAATCGCGAACTGATCATGCAGATGCACGATGACTACTTAGCCTTGGATGGCAAAGTCGGCATCGACCACATCAAGGCGCACGCCGGGGTTGAAGGCAATGAATTGGCTGACAGATTGTCTTTGATCGCGATCGAAAACCAGTGTGCGGACTTTTTACCTTACGATGGGCTCCACCAAGTCGCGGCGCTGTTAGCCCGCTAACCTCGACGCGTTACTCGCCCATCAAGGCACCAGTTCAGACTCATCGTTGCGGGGCTCTCGGGTCACCCACCAAGGGCCCTTGCCGACTCCGACTAATGCCGCTACGCAAAAACAGCAGCCTCCCGCAATCATCATCCAAGTTGACCAGCCCCAGTGATTCACCACTTGAGGTAAGCCCAGATTCAGAAACAAACCAGCGATGGGCGACAGGGTTGCGGTAATCCCAAAGGCTCGGCCAACGCCATGAGGACTGATGCTCTCGGCCGTTTCGGAATAGATGGCGCACCATGAAGGGTAGATGAAGCCGGCAAAAAATCCGGTCATGGACCAGACCAGAATCAAGATAGTGTCTGAGACATCGACCGCAAGGTTGGCGCCCACAAAGAAACACAGACCCGTTGTGACGCCACCAAAGGCAGTCACGGTCTTACGCACCAGAAACTTGTCAGACAACCAGCCTGAAATAAACACACTAGCGGTGAAAACGATCCAAAAGTAAGACGTCACCGCAGCGGCATGAGCCGGATCAAGTCGATGGTGCTGAACCAGATAAGTCGGAACATAACCCGACACGGTAACGTAGGTGAGAGCCCAGAAGACAATCACCAGCGACAAGAGCCACAAGCGGATGCTGCGATACACTAGCCGCCCATCAGCATACGCATTGATCGCCTCGGGCGTGGGACTCGTTAACTCTAATTCGGGCGTTTCTAGTTGGGACTGCAGGATTTGACCACGAACTCGTAAGCTCAGGTCGCGATAAAATATATAAATCAACAAAGCCGTGATACCTGCCAAGGCTGCCGCGATCCAATACTGAGAGCGCCAGCCCGGCCAGATGGGCAGGGTTTGAGCGGCGACCGCCGTCGACATCAAGGCGCCGATGGTAAACGCCAGGGATACCCAGGCGTACACCATGGCGCGGCCCATCCGTGGTGTCAGGTCACGAGACGCCGCGTGTACCGCGGGGTTCATACCTGCCATTAGAAAACTGCCGGCGGTAAAGAGAAATGCCAGGGTCCAAAAGTTGGGCGACAAGGCGCCGAGCACGGAGATCACCGCATAGGCAAATACGGGCCAGATCATAAGGGGCCGACGGCCAAACCGATCGGCCACTCGGCTTAAAATTATGGCCCCGGCGCTATATACCAACCCGGCCACAGCGGCCACCTGGCCCCATTCCACCAGCGACTTGTCGAAGTCGGCAAGAATATACACCAACACCGGGCCATTTTTCAGGGCCTCGTACTGCTCCACTGCCCAGCCCAAGACGATCAAACCCAGCAGCCACCAACGTAATCTACCGGTGGGGACGAAATCAATTTCGCGATGACGTAAGTAAGCAAAGAATGACGGCTTAGGCATGAGGCTTATCCAAATCAGCGAGCACACCTGACTATCTTATAGGTCATGCTTAAACACAAGCATTCCAATTAGCTTGCTGCACGCCGGCGACTAGCCCTTCACTCGCTAGAGTCGGCGCTAACGAACTGCTAAAGTTGCCGAGGGTTCATTGAGTGGAGGGATTGTTTTGCTGACTACCGAACAGAAACAGCATTATCTGGAAGAAGGCTATGTGGTCCTAGAAGACTTTGTTACCGATCATTGGCTGAAGCAACTCAATCAGGTCACCGCCGAATTCATCGATCAAAGCCGATCAGTGACTGCCTCGAATCGACAATTTGATGTAGAGCCAAATCACTCGAGCAGCGAACCTCGCCTGCGACGCCTCAACAGCCCTGTAGACCAGCATTCCACCTTCTGGGAGTTCGCGTCTCAATCAGAAATTGTCGATCTAGCCGAGGCGCTGCTCGGGCCTGATATCAAGTTCCATCATGGTAAGCTGAACTTCAAATGGGCCCACGGTGGCGAAGCCGTCAAGTGGCATCAGGATATCCAGTTCTGGCCCCATACCAACTACGACTTGCTTACTATCGGCGTGTATCTTGAGGATGTTATCCACGGTCAGGGCGAAATGGGTTTTGTTCCCCGCAGCCATCTATCAGATCTGTATGACCAGTATGACGGCGAGCGCTGGACCGGGCATATTAAAGATGCTGATATCCCCAGCCTACACGCCGAAAATGCGGTGTTTCCCGTGGGCCGCGCGGGCACCGTTACGATTCATAATTGTCGAACGGTTCATGGTTCCTTGCCAAACCTGTCGGATAAAAAACGACCGTTGTTACTGCAAACCTACGCCGCAGCTGATGCCTTCGCCTATACCGACCTGGTACGCAAGCAACCCCATGGGGAAATGTTGATACGGGGTAAGGCCGCCAAGTGGGCCCGCCATGATCCACGTCCCTGCCAAGTACCGCCGACGAAGGTGGGCACGATCTTTCAGGCCCAACAGCAGGAGATGTGAAGGGTTCGGCGGCGACGTTCTTAAACGTTATAACTAGAATCAACAAATTGAGGAATATCTTGGCGAAAATCAAGCACACAATAACGAGACCTGCCCTACGCAGCGGATTAGATGTATTGTCAGGTCAGCTGTATTTGTGCCACTCGAAAGCTAATGTTCACCTCAAATAAAACTGCCACACTGCCCAGGTCGTCGGCTCAGCTACCGTCGATCCTGCGGCTGAATAAATTTATCGAGTCGCCGCCATCCTGCGGCGAATCTCAGAGAGGCTAGTCTCCATGACACAACATTTTGGTTATCGCACCACGGCCCTGGAGGCCATCAAGGGGATAGATCTGCGCGGCAAATCCGCCATAGTCACGGGGGGCTACTCAGGCATTGGCAGTGAAACCGCAAAAGCGCTCATCGAAGCTGGCGCTGCAGTCACTATCGCGTGCAGAGATCTGGATCGCGCCCAAGAGACTGCCGCGAAGATCGGTGCCGCTGCCCTGGCGCTCGATCTGGGCAGTCTCGCCAGTATCAAAAAATTTGCACAGGCTTACAGCGCTAGCCAACCGGCCTTGCATATCCTAGTGAATAACGCGGCTGTTATGGCCTGCCCGCATGACTTAACCAGCGACGGATTTGAAATGCAGTTCGGCACAAATCACCTGGGTCATTACGCTCTCACACGCCTGTTATTGCCACAGCTCAACAATGCAGACGGTGCACGTGTGGTGTGCTTGAGTTCCACTGGGCACTTACTCAGTCCCGTGGTGTTCGAAGACATTCAGTTCGAGCAGCGCACCTATGATCCTTGGCTTAGTTATGGTCAAGCCAAAACAGCGAACAGCTTAATGGCCGTCGCTATGCAACAACGTTATCAGGCCGACGGCATCGAAGCATTTGCTGTGCATCCCGGCGGGATTATGACGAACCTACAAAGACACATGACTCAATCAGAAATCACGGCAAGAGGCTGGGTTGACGCCGAAGGCAACATCAACGAACGCTTTAAATCCGTTGCCGAAGGCGCATCAACTTCCATATGGGCAGCGACCAGCCCTACTTTGAACGGCCTTGGTGGGTGCTACCTTGAAGATTGCGGGCTTGCGACCATTCACAAGAGCCAACCCGGCGCACCTAGCGGTGTCATGCACTACGCTGTTGATGTCAATCTGGCAGAACAACTGTGGACCCTCAGCGAAACGCTTATTGAAGCCAAAATACCGGGCTACTTCGCCTGACGCGTCGTCGCTATTCGGCAAAGGATTCGCAGACTTCTGTGGCCCGACACACCTGCCAACGCTTGATCAACCATTAACGTTTGATCAACCATTAATGGAGTGAACCAGCAAAGAGGATCAGCATAGAGGATCAGAAAAGAGGATCAGCAAAGAGGATCAGACAGTAACGAAATTCAACCTTTAATGCGTTGCTTGAATAATTAAGCGATAGCCTTGGGTGTTACCCGTCGATCCTCTATTGCCATCAGTCTATTCGGTGACGATGACGGTGCTTGCCTTGGGACCTTGATCGCCTTGCTCTTCGTGGAAGCGCACAGACTGGCCCTCTTTCAAGCTTTCAAATTCCCGATTCAGAACGCTGTTCCTATGGAAATAGAGCTCGCGCCCATCCCGCGTCATGATCAGGCCGAAGTCCTGTTCCCAAGGCATCGAATGGATCATGCCAATCAAGGGCGCATCATGATGCTTTACGTCGTGACGTTTAACCTGAGCGGCACCCTTCAACTGTTTATAGACCGCTTCGAAAGCATCATGAATTGCAACGTAAGGATCCTCCCGCGCCTGCCGTTGATGAGCGTCGCGAGCGACTACGATGTCATGGCCAGGGACTTTGACATCAACGCTGATGTGAAATAGGTTGCCCTTGGATTGGTGCTGGTGGGGGGCATCAAAAACAACCCGGCAACTGATGACATTGTCATGATACCGATCAAGCTTGTCGGCATACTCTCGAATCCTGGCATCAACCGCATCGGAAGGATCCATGTGACGAAAGGTGATTTGCAATGGTGTATGCATAAGCTGTGCTTGACCCTTTGAGGAATGAGTTCAAATCGAGCTTAGTGAATCAGCGCCGCTGCGACCCTGATGTGCGTCAAGGACTGTTTGCCAAGTATCTGGCTCAAAGCCAGGGATCTCGTACCGAGGCTGTGGGTCAGACTAGCAGCTTAGCGCGCAGCGCTTGCTTGGCTACGGAATCCACCCCAATTTCTTCGAGGTAGCCATCCAGCGAGTCATGGTTCTTGATGATCTCATCGAAAGCCGCCAGTAAATAGCCAGACCTGACCCCGCCTACCGCAGCCAAACTAGCAGCGTCGAAGTGAACCCCATAAAATTCTCGCATCTTCGACTGCATAAACTCACGCAGACAGACTGCCTCGTTAGTCAGCAGATAGTCTTGCATGATCAACGTCTGATCGACCCCTAGCGCGGCGAGTATAAGTGCGGCGCCGAACCCGGTTCGATCCTTACCCGCAGAACAGTGCAGCAGAAAACCAGCCGGTGTATCCTGCAACTGCTCAAACAAAACACGGTACTCAGCGTGATGATCGCGGGCCAGATCGCGGGTCACCTCTGTCATATAGCGAATGCGATCTTCTGCCGACTGGGTCGTGTCTTGGATGCTTTGACGTAGCATATCATTGCTGCCAGGGGCGATGGGAATGGCCAGACGCACATCAAAGGGTGGATGCAGCGGCGAAGGATTGCCGGCGGCCTCATCCACCCGGCGCAAATCGCAGATAACACCGATATTCAACCCTTCAAACAGAATATGGTCTGCTTCAGTCAGCATGCTCAGGGCACCACACCGAAACAACTGACGCCACTTCACCTGACGACCGTCAGCCGTGGGATAGCCACCGAAGTCACGAAAATTGAGGCTGCCTGTCATTGGCAGAAAACGTGAGGGCACTGTTGATACCATAGTGATGACTCTGTTAGCTGAGATTAACTGGGTTGCGAAGGCCATAATACCCAACGGAGCAAGCCGAGCCTAACCCACGCGCCTTAAGTTTGGCTGCGGCGCATCATCTAACCTTGATTTTTGTTTTGATGCCACCATTACCCTGCCATGTAGATACCGCTTAATCCGGACTAAGGTGGCCTTAACGCTTAAAGCTGCCGATGATACTGATGTTTCTACGATAAGTTGCAGGAAAAGATCAAAACAGCACCAAAACGACAGAAACCCCACTACTTACAATGACTTCTAGGGATTTCTAGCAGTAACGAAGGCTTGCAATTAGTGGCCACAACCGTAAAATTTTATCGTCAACCTCCAGGAGAGAACGAATGGCAGACGCGCAATTTATCACAGACAGCCGAACATCGGCGGTCTCGACCAACAAGGTTTTACGTAGCACCTACATGTTGCTCTCGATGACTCTGCTTTTCAGTGCCGGTATGGCCGCTTTAGCCATGGCCATGGACGCACCCTATATGGGCTTTATGCCTTTGCTCGTCGCTTTCGGCCTGCTCTTTGCTATCAGCAAGTTCCGCAATAGTGGCTGGGGTATTGTCCTGGTGTTCGCCTTTACTGGCATTCTCGGCTTCGCCCTTGGGCCCGTGTTAAATTACTACATGGCCTCGCAGGCTGGCACCCAGACCGTGGTCACCGCGGCCGGTTTAACCGGCATGATCTTTCTGTCTCTGTCAGGCTACGCCCTGCTAAGTAAAAAAGACTTTTCTTTTATGGGTGGTTTTTTGATGGCTGGCATGTGGGTCGTCATCGGCTCCATGTTACTGATGTTCGTCGGCTCCATGTTCGGCTGGCAGATCTCCGGCATGCATCTGGCGATCTCTGCTGCCATTGTGATGCTGATGTCAGGTTTCATCCTGTATGACACTGGCCGAATCATCAACGGCGGGGAAACCAACTATATAATGGCAACTGTGGGCTTGTACCTGAACATCTATAACCTGTTCACTGCGCTGCTGCACCTCACCGGCGCATTCGGTGGCGACGATTAAGCACCCCGATTAAATTCATGGTTTTGCGCTTACAGGCGCAAACCATGAATGCCGACGGGTGTTTTACGCAGTCTTTTACGCAGCCTTTTACACAGTACAGTACCGAGATTTGAGCCGCCCCCAAATAGCGATATCAAGCTAAAAGCGCCCTGGATTGCACATCACGCCGGGGCTTTTTTTTGAATCACTGTTTTAAAGACCCGAATGAGTGGTATAAGAACACATTCTCCAGCCCCGGCAAGAAGCAGCCCCATGAAGTTTTTAATTGTTGTTCAAGGTGGTCCCTATACGACACAGGCGTCACTCTCTGCCTGGCACTTCGCGCGCGCTGTACTGACTAGCGGCCATGAAATATACCGTATTTTTTTCTACCATGATGGCGTCTATAACGCTAACGGCCTGCTCTCACCGCCCCAGGATGAAGTAGATCTGCACGAGGCATGGCGCTTGCTAGCCGAAGAAAATAATCTGGAATTAGTCATTTGTGTCGCCTCAGCACTCCGTCGGGGGATGCTCGATCAAACCGAGGCTAGCCGTTACGAGAAGCCCCTAGGTAACGTCGAAGCACCTTTTATTATTTCTGGCTTGGGTCAACTGATTGACGGTACGATCAACGCCGATCGCACTATGACCTTTGGATCCTGATGAAAAAGCTGCTGTTCGTTCAATCCCACCCGCCCCATGGCTCACTGTTTGGCCAGGAAGGCCTGGATGCCATCTTGGCGGGATCAGCATTCATTGAGTGTGGCGTGCTGTTTCTGGGTGACGGTATCTACCAACTCCTCAAGGAGCAGCAAACCACCGCATTAGCTAGCAAAAATTTTTCCGTCAGCTATCAGGCGCTGCAAGACTATGGCGTTGAATCGCTATTTTGCAGCGCCGCTGATCTGCTCGCGCGCAACTTAACTGTTGCTGACCTGATAGTGACCCCTACCGTGCTAGATGCCACTGAGCTTGCTGCGTTATTGCGCGATTATGATGGGATCCTGGACTTTTAAATGATTCTACATACCCTCAACAAATCTCCAGACCATCCAGCATTGAACCACTGTGCAGGCTTTATTAGCGATGGGGATTGCCTGGTGTTAATCGAAGACGGTGTCTACTGCGCTGTCACCAACGACTCATCGACACTCCTTGATCTGTTGCTGCGCCAAATCCCTATCTATTGCCTGCAGGCTGATGTGGAGGCCCGAGGCTTGTTAAATCGACTTAATCCGGCGGTGCAGTTAATCGATTACGAGGGCTTTGTAACCCTCAGCACCGAACAGACCAAGAGCAAGCGCTGGGGATGAGACTAGACTGCGACAAAGAAGGTTTTCTCAGGGATTTGGCCGATTGGACGCCGACGGCGGCCGAGCAGTTGGCTGCAGCGGAAGATATCCTGTTGACCGAATCACACTGGGAAATTATTACTCTGATACGGCACTATCATGGGCAATTTAACATTTCGCCGCCAACCCGGGTTTTGGTCAAGGTTGTCGCTGAGCAGTTAGGTCCAGAAAAAGGCCGAAGTATCTATATCATGCAGCTATTTGGCGGCAAGCCCGCAAAATTAGTAGCGAAGATCGCCGGATTACCCAAGCCGACTAACTGCGATTAAGCGAACCCCAGGATATCCCGCAAGGCGACCACTTCACCGACAATGATTA
>JGI20153J14295_10001375_pt1 | contig 18798 bp, 17 predicted proteins | sample COG_03_FD_14295 | JGI IMG/M metagenome (IMG submission 14295) | reverse complement strand
CATTTGCGTTCGGCAGGTTTCGACTGTAAGTCTAAGTCTAATTGCAAAACCAAGGCTTGCATCCATTTGAATTCAGGAATTTCTTTGATACGCTGAAACACCAGGAGTGCCGCTTTCACCTGTTCAGCTTCCACGACATTGATGGGCTCGTATTTGATTGAAAATTTTGGATTGGAATAACGGTAAAAAACCTTTTTACCGTCTCTAAAACGTTCTAGGGGAATGTTCCATCCCTGAACACTTTCCATAAACTTGATGTCTTCAAAGAGTTGTCGCTTGCGGATCCCATCAGAATTGGAATCGTAAGCAAGAAGAGCAGCATTACAGTGATTCAACAAATCAGCAATGTAAAACTTGCGGACGGTATTGGAAAAGCAATTGTCCAAAGTTTGATAACGAATAAGTGCATTTTTAGTATTTGGCATTCTTTATCGATATTTTTAGTAAAATTACTTTTTATTATGCACATAGACTGCATAGATGTGTTTTATTATTGCAAAAATTAATTAAAATTCAAATGTTCCATTACTTATTACTCTCGATTGCAACTGGATTGATAGGTAGCTATACATCCAAAGAAAAAGGAAGAAGTGTCACCATAGGATTTCTGCTCGGCTTCTTTTTCAACCTTATAGGATTGCTTGTAGTAGCAATCATGCATTCAAAAATTGATCACAATAATTATCTCTCCCCAAAAAAAAATGCTGCTAAAAAAAGACACAGTTAGATGTGCTCTTGTCCAAAAGTCTTCAACAGAAGAAATGCAAAAAGCGATCTTTTAATTGAAAAATGAGATGGAATTTTCGAGTATTTCGTAAACAAACCTTAAGAGAAACAGCGAACCGCTTATATCAGCAAGTGCTTTTCCCTAATTGAAGGATTCAAAACTACCCACCTAGTGCCCTAACACAAAACCTTAGTATAATAAATTCATCGGAGCAGTCTTGCACGGAAAGACACATGGAAGAAAACTTTTCTAGAGAATCTAAAGGATGGCCGGTCCTATCATTCACTGACAAAAATGTGACTACTCCAAATCAGCATTGGAAAACCCTAAACAGTTAAAACTATTATCCCCTTTCCCCCAAATGTCAAAGTGATTTAAAATTTGAATCAAACTATGCGGGATAGTTTCTTAGGGAAATGTGTTTCTCTATGATCGGTAAACCGCATGTAATAGCAACAACTATGGCGAAGTTCTTACCGATATGTTTTTATGGAAAAATCTAACTGTTCTAAAAGATACTAGCGGATTTGAAATAGAAACTCTTGATAATATTTTAGAAACTAGCCCAAACCCATTAAGACAAAGCATAAAACAAAGTAAAATTCTGACACCAGTTTATTGACTTAAAAAAGCGATTTTAGGATGTTTTTTAGAAATAAAGCACAATTTCGGTGATTTTCAAATGCTTGGCGCAAAGCGCCTAAGAGGCTTCAATTCCCCCAAACTAAAAAACTCTTTTCATTGAAATAACCATCCGCAGCCTTTGTCAATAAATTCAAGACTTTTTTTCTGAATCCCTCAAAACTGCAGCAACATGGATTTCGTCGTATTTTTGAATCATCTTAAAAACACGATCTTGCAATTTATCACGCAAGGATTTTGGCTCTAGTACTTCGAGCTCTTCTCCAAAAGAGAGGATATTTTTCTCCAGCTCATAATTTGGAAAGACCTCAATAGAAAACAACAAACCTTCTTCACTCAGCGATAATCGTTTTTGGGAAGCGTGAATGAGTTTGGTTTGAATGTAGGGCGCCAAACTAGGATTGGCATGCAAGATGATTTTTGTGAGCTCAGCCTCCACAGGTACAGTAACTCCAATTATATCATCAAAATACAATTCAAAATTTATCTTCGTGTTCAAAAAAGGAAGATCCACTTCTTCAAACGAGACAATGCGGTCTAGAGCGAAATTGGTAAAGGTCTCAAAATCGGGGTTTTTTCCTAGTAAAAACCAACGGTTGTTATACTGTTTGAGGTAGTAGGGATGCAAGATGCATGTCTGAGCCTTTGATTGCTTAAAAGTTTGGTAGGAAACTTTTAAAACCTGCTTTTTTAAGATGGCCTGAAACAAATCGCCTAAAACGTCGATGCTTTTCAAATGATCGTTGTTTTCAAAATCGATGCATTTAGGACTGTCAAATTGCTCAAAAAAAGTCTCATCCAATTTTAAATACAACTCTTGAACCCAATGAAACTTAGGAACCCCTTTAATACGCTGTAAAACCTTAATAGCTGCTTTGATTTTATCGAGCTCAGAGACTCTCATAGGAAAATTATTGATCGAGAATTTTGGATCTGAATAGCGGTAAAAAATTCTTTTCCCACTTTTACAGCGCTCTAAGGGAATGTTCCAACCGAGAGAACTCTCCATAAATTTGATGTCCTCAAAGAGTTGCCGCTTCTGAATCCCGATTGCACTCGGTTTCTGTGCGACAATGGCTTTGTTGCATTCCTCCAACAAGTCTTCAATAAAATAGTTCCTTCCAGGATTGGAAAAACAAGTATTTAAAGTTTGGTAACGAATGAGGGCATTTTTGTTCGTCGGCACGTTAGATGGGGATTACGAATATTAATTTATCAGTAACAATGATAAACCCAACCTATGCAATCTATCTGCATAATAAAAAAAAAAGTCTTTTTTTTTTAAACAAAATCACAAGTATCTGATTTACTGAACTATAACAATCTAACTAATGAGGAGTATTTACAAAATGTTAGTTTTTATTGATCCTATTAATCAATGATGGAGAAAAATCCCTGTGGGCAACATTGACAGAATGGTCAATATTTGGCTCAAAAAGCGAAGCACAAGCAAACAACTGAGCTTATCGAATTGACCAAAAGAAAGATGTTTCCATTTATTACCCCATTGGCAAGCACCCCAGATTGGAAAGTTTTGAAATCAAACTAGACAAGTTATTCAACAGAAAAACATTTACCAAAGATGCCTTGGTAACCTATCCTAAAATGACAGAAAAAGAATTGGCCGAAAATGCAAGAGTACGTTTTTACAGAGATTCATAAAAAACACCGAATACAAGTTTCAAGATCATTGAAATACGAAAAGGAGATTGTTGAAAAATTAACATACAAAATCTACAAGCAATCCCTTTAAAAGGGCATGCACTAAAATAAAACAAAAAAAGCACCTCTATTGAGGTGCTTTTCGCGGTCTGGACGGGACTCGAACCCGCGACCCCCTGCGTGACAGGCAGGTATTCTAACCAGCTGAACTACCAGACCGTGGCATTTAGCGAAGGCAAATATAGTGCTTTTTAAAAATATGACAAGTATTTTGTTTTTTATTTTTAGCAGTACAAAAGAGTTTTTCCTTCAGCCAAATGGGCCAACTGTAAAATAAAAAATTGACCATACAGCGCTCATTTCCCTGTGAACAAAGCCTTCAAAAGAAACCTCCAAAACAGCTTGCACAAAGAAACATCAAATGCGTAGCAGAAAACACCTGTAGTTTTGTAAATTTGCTGTGATGCCTATAAAAATAACATTTGCCATCCTGTTTTTTTCACTGTTTTGCCGCGGGCAAATCACCTGTCAATTAATGGAAACTACAGCCGTCCAAACGGATTACTATGTAGGAGTCGATTTTCTTAAAAACCACTACCACAGAACCGCCTCGGTTTTGCACAAAGAAAGCGGGCAAAAAACCTTCACATACACAAACCTTCGCTTCGGAGAGATCCATTCTGTTGACATCAGTAATCCTCTGAAAATTGTCGTTTTTTACAGAAACTTCAACACGGTGGTCTTGTTAGACAACCGACTCAATGAATTGGAGACAATTTCATTTGAAGTAACTGTTTCCTTTGTTAGGAAAAGCAGTGGACATCACTTGTGGCGCTACAATGCCGATGCCCAGCAGCTGGAAAACTACGACACCAAAACCCATCGCATCAGCAGCAGCAGTCCCCCACTACCACATACACGTGTCAGGGATATGAAAAGTGATCTCAACTTTGTTTTTTTACTAAGCGATCAAGGAATCTATACCTACGACTACCTCGGCAACCTCATCGATGTACACCACGACCCTTCGGCAACTCAATTGGAAATTGAAGGCACATACCGCTATGTNTTTTCCAAGGGAGAATTGTTCCGAATCTCAAATACACGACNNGAAGAAATCGAGCTTCCGAAAGAAATTTCCATCAAAAGTTTTTTTGTTTTTAAAAANGACCTGTATNTTTTTGANGGAATTCAACGNCATCATTTTTTAATTGATAAAAATGACTAAATTAGCATCCTAATCTTAAAAAANATCCATCCATGCACGTAGCAATCGCAGGCAATATAGGCGCCGGAAAAACCACACTNACCGAGCTTTTGGCAAACCATTACCGATGGAACTCCCATTTTGAAACCGTGGACGACAATCCCTATTTGGANGATTTTTACGGCGAGATGGAGCGCTGGTCTTTCAATCTGCAGGTCTATTTTTTAAACAATCGATTTGGACAAATTCTTGAAATTCAAAAAAGCGGTCAAAACATCATACAAGACCGAACGATNTACGAAGACGCCAAAATATTTGCACCCAACCTTCACGCCATGGGCCTGTTGACCAATCGAGATTTCAACAACTACAACAACTTGTTCGATTTGATGGAAAACCTGGTCACGCCTCCCGATTTGTTGATTTACCTACGAGCAGACATCAAAACACTGGTGGGGCAAATTCACAAACGCGGAAGGGCTTATGAAAACACCATCAGCATCGACTACCTCAGTCGTTTGAACGAACGCTACGAAGCGTGGGTCTCTCAATACGACAAAGGAAAATTACTCATCATCGATGTCGACGACATCGACTTTGTGGAAAACCCAGAAGATTTGGGAAAAGTCATTGGCCGCGTAGATGCCCACATCCACGGCTTGTTTTAAAAAACCTTCAAGCAGTCTTTCTCAAAACAAAACAAAAAAAAAGGTTCTCATCAGATGAGAACCTTTTTTTTTACATTGAAAATTGCTAAGAAACGCTTTCCAACTCTTTTCTTTTAACTGCATAGACCTTCTTGATTCCGACAAGTATTTGCTCATTAGAAACAGATGTACTTGTTTCAGAAACAACTTCCTTGACAACTTCTTCAGCTGGTAAAACCAACTCAACAGCAGGCTGTTGTGCGTTTTTTTCATGCACGTAGTTCGCCACCGCATCTGAATTGGCAATACTCGGTGCAATCACCAAAGCCACAACCGACATCAATTTCAACAAGATGTTCAAAGAGGGTCCAGAAGTATCTTTGAAAGGATCACCTACGGTATCCCCTACCACAGCTGCTTTGTGCGCATCCGTTCCTTTTTTTCCTTGTTCTTCAATGGTTTTCTTTGCATTGTCCCAAGCACCTCCAGCATTGGACTGGAAAATCGCCATCAAGACACCACAAGTCGTCACACCAGCCAAAAGGCCGCCCAACATTTCTGGCCCCCCTACAAAACCAATCGCTACAGGTACCGCAATCGCTAGCAATCCCGGAAACACCATTTCTTTCAAAGAAGCTTTTGTGGAGATGTCTACACATTTCCCGTAATCCGCAACGCCGTCGGCAGCATCAAAAATAGCACGGTCTGCATCGGACGCTTTTGACATGTCTGAATCGTATTTTCGCATGACCTCCAATGCCGCTTTCAAGGCAGGAATGTCCCGAAACTGACGACGCACTTCTTCAATCATGGCCATGGCCGCTCTTCCGACCGCATTCATAGACAAGGCAGAAAAAACAAAAGGCAGCATCCCTCCGATCAAAAGACCTGCCATGATTTTAGGCTGAGAAACGTCGATGGCCACTACCTTGGCAGTTTCCATAAATGCCGCAAACAAAGCCAAAGCAGTCAATGCTGCAGAAGCAATGGCAAAACCTTTTCCAATCGCAGCTGTCGTATTTCCTACGGCATCCAATTTGTCTGTACGTTCGCGAACTTCGCTTGGCAATTCTGCCATTTCAGCAATCCCTCCCGCATTGTCAGAAATCGGTCCGTAAGCATCTACCGCCAATTGAATTCCTGTATTGGCCAACATCCCGACGGCTGCAATTGCAATTCCGTACAAACCTGCAAAGTGGTGAGAAATTATGATTGCTGCAGCAATCAATAAAATCGGCAATGCCGTTGACATCATCCCCACTCCCAAACCAGCAATGATATTGGTAGCCGCTCCTGTTTCAGACTGTGCGATGATCGCGTTCACCGGCTTGGTTCCAGTTCCTGTATAATATTCGGTTACTTTTCCTACCAGCAAGCCAGCGACCAATCCCGTAATGGTCGCCCAAAAGACGCCCATAGAAGAATAGTCAATACCTTTATAGGTCCAAGCAGCCGGAAGCATTTCTTGAATGATAAAATACGAAGCGATCAACATCAAAGCAGCAGATCCAAATTCACCGATGTTCAGCGCGGCATGTGGAGAACCTCCGTCTTTGACTTTGACAAAGAACGTTCCAACAATGGACATGATTATTCCTACTGCTGCCAAGACCATCGGCAAATAAACAGCTCCCAATCCATTAAAAGCAGCGGAAAACTCAGGCAAGGTAGCGTAGATTGCTCCCAAGACCATGGTTCCGATAATGGATCCTACATAAGATTCAAACAAATCGGCACCCATTCCGGCAACATCTCCAACATTGTCTCCTACATTGTCTGCAATGGTCGCAGGGTTCAAGGGATGGTCCTCAGGGATTCCAGCCTCTACTTTTCCGACCAAATCCGCACCGACATCTGCCGCTTTTGTATAAATTCCTCCACCCACACGGGCAAACAAGGCAATGGAAGAAGCTCCCAATGAGAATCCAGAAAGCACGTTCAGCACTTCCCCAACTGCCCAACCTTGAGCACTGTAAATCATAAAGAGTCCACTCAGACCCAATACGCCCAATCCAACAACACCGAGTCCCATCACAGCGCCTCCTGCAAAGGCGACTTCCAAAGCAGTGCCCAATGAGGTACGCGCTGCTTGGGTGGTTCTTACATTCGCTTTGGTAGCCACTTTCATCCCGATAAAACCTGCCAAAGCAGAACAAATCGCTCCGACGATAAAAGAAACAGCCACCATTCCATTGGATCCGGTTTCTGCACTTCCTTTGAGAAAGAGCAAAATAGCGACGGCCACCACAAAAAGTGAGAGTATCTTGTATTCTGCCTTTAAAAAAGACATGGCGCCGTCTGCAATGTTTTTTGCAATCCGTGCCATTTTTTCATTTCCTTCATCTTGTTTAGAAACCCATGTGTTTTTAAAAAACACAAAGGCGAGTGCGACTACTCCAAAGAGGGGTAGGTAGTTTACAATTAATTCCATTCTTAGTTTGGTTTAAGTTTAAATGATTAAAATTCAGTTGCCTAAAAATAGAAAAAAATGGCAGATAAAAAAACACCGTGTTTAATTAAATAAACACGGTGTTTTAAAAAGAGGTGGAAAACTGCTTTATATCTTGAAACTTCCCTTGGCTTTGTGTTCGCTATTTTCGTAACGCTCTACACATTTTACATAGATTTCTCTGGCTTCTTGAGCATCTCCCCATCCACCAACATCTACTTTCTTTTCTTCCAAATCTTTGTACACTTGGAAGAAATGTTCGATTTCTTTCAATCGGTGTGGATTCAAATCAGCGATGTCTTTTTTATCGTTCCAAATGGGATCGGAAATTGGCACGCAGATGATTTTTTCATCCGGTCCTTTTTCATCCGCCATGTGAAAGACACCGATTGGACGTACTTCAACAACGGTCATCGGATACATGGGCTGGTGTCCCAATACCAAGACGTCCAAAGGATCTTGGTCCAAGGCCAACGTTTCAGGAATAAAACCGTAATCTCCTGGGTACATCATGGAAGAAAACAACATTCTGTCAAAACGAATTTTGTGAAGGTCGAAGTCGTATTCGTACTTATTTCTACTTCCTTTTGGAATCTCTACCAAGACATCAAAAGTTTCTACTGCTTTTGCATTCATATTTTTGTGATTGGGTGCTTAAATTTTTTGCAAAAATAGCAAAATCAGTCAATTGACACTTTGATTTTTCAAAAAAATACACAAACTTAACACAGGCCCGTTTGTTCCAAAAAAAATTCCTTTCTCAAACGAGAAAGGAATTGGTGGTTTTGCTGTTTAAAAAAACTGTTTACTTTGCATACAACACTTCTTTTACTTCTTTGATTACGTCTGTGTGATCTGGCAACCATTCTGCCAACAATACAGGTGAATAAGGTGCAGGCGTATCCGCTGTGTTGATGCGTTTGATCGGCGCATCCAAATAGTTGAATGCTTTTTCTTGTATCTGATAGGTGATTTCCGTAGAAATGTTTCCATATGGCCACGCTTCTTCCAAAATGACCAACCTGTTGGTTTTTTTGACCGACGCTATGATGGCATCAATGTCCAAAGGACGGATGGTTCTCAAATCAATGATTTCTATCGAAATGCCTTCTTTTTCTAAAATTTCTGCAGCTTTGTATGCCTCTTTGATGATTTTACCAAAAGAAACCACTGTCACATCCGTTCCTTTTCTTTTGATGTCAGCCACTCCCAAAGGAATGATGTATTCTCCTTCTGGAACTTCTCCCTTGTCGCCATACATTTGCTCAGACTCCATAAAAATCACTGGGTCGTTGTCTCGAATCGAGGCTTTTAAGAGCCCTTTTGCATCGTAGGGATTGGAGGGAACTACTACTTTCAATCCCGGAGTGTTTGCAAACCAGTTTTCAAAAGCTTGTGAGTGGGTCGCTCCCAATTGGCCTGCAGAAGCTGTAGGTCCTCTAAATACGATAGGACAAGGAAATTGTCCTCCCGACATTTGACGGATTTTGGCGGCGTTGTTGATGATTTGATCAATTCCAACCAAAGCAAAATTAAACGTCATGTATTCTACAATCGGACGGTTGCCCGTCATGGTAGATCCCACGGCTATTCCACCAAAACCAAGCTCGGCAATGGGGGCGTCAATCACACGCTTCTCTCCAAATTCGTCCAACATTCCTTTGGAAGCTTTGTAAGCTCCGTTGTATTCCGCTACTTCTTCTCCAATCAAGTATACGCTTTCATCCAAACGCATCTCTTCACTCATGGCTTCGCAAATAGCTTCTCTAAACTGTATCGTTTTCATAGGTATCATCTTTATGAGGCAACAAAAATAAGGATTTTCATGGCATTCTAGGAATTTCTCTTTTAAAAAAAACAAAAAAAAGAAAGCGTCCATCAAATGCCAATTGTTGCTCCCTTTTTTTTCTGATAACTTTTGACATTTCAAGTCTTAAAAATCAGGCAGTCACATGGAAAACAAACAGCTTCAAAAACCCGCTAAGAATCCAACTTACTGATAACCCATGTACTAAGACCTGAAAATAAGGGTCTTTTTTTACTATGCATGCATAGTTTTTTTCAAAAAAATGTTGTAATTTTGAATGGTAAAAATCAAGCAAATATAAAGCCCACTTTTTCTATGAAAGTATTCGTATGTATCAGCCACGTTCCCGATACAACCTCAAAAATAAATTTTACTGAAAATGCGTCTGAATTTGACAAAACAGGCGTGCAATTTGTCATCAATCCCTACGATGAATTTGCCCTGGCACGCGCCATGTGGTTGAAAGAAAAACAAGGAGCTTCCATCACGGTTATTTCCGTCGGAGATGCTTCCGTGGAATCTTCTTTGCGAAAATCATTGGCCATCGGAGCAGACGATGCCATCCGCATAGACGCCGAACCTACAGACGGTCTTTTTGTTGCCCATCAATTGGCAGCCGTTCTAAAAGAGCATGCCTGCGATTTGATTTTGACAGGCAGAGAGTCGATCGACTACAACGGTGCCATGGTTCCTGGAATGCTCGCAACGCTCTTGGATTGGAATTTCATCAATGCTTGCGTCGGGCTGGAGATCGAAAACCAAACGGCGACTGCTCTCAAAGAAATTGACGGAGGTACAGAAACCCTTTCGGCCACATTGCCTTTGGTCATAGCTGGTCAAAAAGGAATGGTGGAAGAAAAAGACCTTCGCATTCCAAACATGCGCGGCATCATGATGGCTCGAAAAAAACCCTTGACAGTTTTGGCACCCATTGCAATAGAAAGCAGTACCCATGCCAATCGCTTTGAAAAACCGGCAGCCAAATCCGCTTGTAAATTGGTGGACGCTTCTGATGTGGACGGTTTGATTGCACTGCTCCACAAAGAAGCCAAAGTCATCTGAAAAAAAATTACCAACAAGATACCATTCATCTTTAACAACCCATCGCTATGTCTGTAGTCGTATATGCCGAAACTTCGGAAGGAAATTTTAAAAACACCGCACTTGAAGCCGTTTCTTACGGAAAAAAAGTCGCTGAACAAATGGATTTGCCATTGATCGCTTTGACTGTCAATGCCACGAACCCAGCTGAACTGTCTCGGTATGGAGCCGATAAGATTGTCAAAATAAACCATGCGGATTTGAACAGCTTCAATGCCAAAATTTTTGCAGGCATCGTTCAACAAGTCGCCGAAAGAGAAAACGCAACTGTCGTTGTCGTTGACAGTAGCTCCAACGGTTTGTACTTAGCACCCATCTTGGCAATTAAACTTTCTGCGGGCTACGCTTCCAATGTCGTTGCAGCACCGAGTTCCATCCACCCTTTTGTGATCAAAAGAAAAGCCTTTTCCAACAAGGCTTTCAGCCACACTGAGATCAAAAGTGATAAGAAATTGATCGGTTTGGCAAAAAATTCTTTTGGGGTTTTTGAAAATCCCACCACCGCAAACGAAGAAGATTTCTCTCCTGAGATTTGCAGTTCTGAGGTGCGCTCTACTGCCATCAACAAGGCCTCTGGCAATGTAAGTATTGCAGATGCAGATGTTGTTGTCTCTGGAGGAAGGGGATTGAAAGGACCTGAAAACTGGGGACTTATTGAAGAGCTCGCTGCAGTTTTGGGTGGCGCCACTGCCTGTTCCAAACCCGTTTCTGATATGGGCTGGAGACCGCATGGAGAACACGTGGGGCAAACCGGAAAACCCGTAGCTTCAAACCTCTACATCGCTATCGGAATCTCTGGCGCGATCCAACACCTCGCCGGAGTCAACGCATCCAAAGTAAAAGTAGTCATCAATACAGATCCAGAAGCGCCATTTTTCAAAGCAGCTGATTATGGAATTGTTGGAGATGCTTTTGAAGTGGTCCCAAAATTAATTGAAAAGTTGCGTGATTTTAAGGCGCAAAATTCTTAATTTTTATTAAATTGTGCCTTGAAAGGCTGTCTGTAGAGTGAGGTGCATTCTTTCTTTCAGACAGCTTTTGAATTTTTAAAAATGAGCCCATTACCATGAGCATTGTAAAACTGGACATCAAAGGGATTTCCTACAGCCAAACACAAAGTGGCGCTTATGCGCTGGTTTTGTCGGAAGTAGAAGGAGAAAGAACACTCCCAATCATCATTGGAGCTTTTGAAGCCCAATCCATTGCGATTGCCCTCGAAAAAGAAATCAAACCTCCTCGGCCTTTGACACACGACCTGTTTCGAGATTTTGCTGATTGTTTTGACATCAACATCATTCAAGTAACCATCTACAAATTGGTAGACGGTGTGTTTTTCTCCAGTCTGATTTGTGAACGAGAGGGCCTAGAACAGACCATCGATGCGCGTACTTCCGATGCAATTGCACTCGCCACGCGTTTCAACGCTCCAATTTACACCTACGAATCCATCTTAGACCAAGCAGGAATCTATCTGAAAATAGGTACAGAAGACATCATCACGGCAACGGAAGCACCCGAAGAAGAAGCTGTTGTCGATCGAACAACTAAAAGTGATGTTCCCAATGAACTGTCAGGTTTTTCTCTAAAAGAACTCCATCAAAAATTGAACAAAGCGGTGGCGCAAGAAAATTACGAAATGGCAGCAAAAATTCGCGATGAAATCAGCAATCGTTCCTAAAGTCTTCTTTTAACACCACCAAAAAGCATCGAATTACTTTTGTCTTGCTTGTGCTTCAATTGCCGAAAACACTCAAAAGATTCATTTTGAACTCTTTCTAAGCGAAGGGTTAATTTGATTGAATGAACAAATCCGAAAACCTTTTGGTGCTGCTCTTCAATCAAGTTAGGAATCATTTTGAACGAAACGTTTTGAACATCATTGTTAACAAAAAGAAAGCATTCTCCTTTTTCAGTCGTTTCCATTTTGTATTTTTGTGGATCTACAGCGACAAAGTGCTGTTTTTTAGAACGGAATACAGATTATGAAGCAGTATTTAGACTTAGTAAAGCACGTCAAAGAAAATGGCGTTTTCAAAGGAGATCGTACGGGAACTGGAACCAAGAGTGTTTTTGGCTATCAAATGCGTTTTGACCTTTCCAAAGGTTTCCCAATGGTTACCACAAAGAAATTGCACCTAAAATCCATCATTCACGAATTGCTGTGGTTTTTAAAAGGAGAGACCAACATCGCCTATTTGCAGGACAATAAGGTAAAAATATGGGATGCTTGGGCAGACGAAAATGGAGATTTGGGACCTGTATACGGTCACCAATGGCGCAGTTGGAATAGCGAAGAGATCGATCAGATTGCCGAATTGATCGAAACCTTAAAAACAAACCCAAACAGCAGACGCATGTTGGTTTCTGCTTGGAATCCAAGTGTCTTGCCAGACACCTCTGTTTCTTTTGCAGAAAATGTGGCCAACAACAAGGCCGCTTTGCCTCCTTGCCATGCTTTTTTTCAATTTTATGTCGCAGAGGGAAAACTCTCTTGCCAATTGTACCAACGAAGTGCCGACATCTTTTTAGGAGTGCCGTTTAACATCGCCTCCTACGCTTTGTTGACCCTGATGATTGCTCAAGTCGTAGGCTTGGAAGCCGGTGACTTTATCCATACTTTTGGAGATGCCCACATCTATACAAACCATTTTGAGCAAATCGAAACCCAATTGTCTCGATCCCCACGTCCACTGCCCGTTATGAAAATCAATCCTAAAATCCAGTCAATTTTTGATTTTACTTACGAGGATTTCACCTTGGAAGGTTATGACCCGCACCCTTTGATTCGCGGTGCCGTTTCTGTCTAATTCATACTTTAAAAGCACATCCTATTCATGACGACCCTTATTGCCGCCATCGCAAACAACAACGCACTCGGAAAAGACAACGATCTGATTTGGCACCTCCCCGCAGATTTGATCCGATTTCGTCACACCACTACCGGACACCACATTCTGATGGGAAGAAACACCTATGAGTCTATTGGCAAACCACTCCCCAACAGAACTTCTGTCATCATCACTCGCAATGCAAACTACAAAGCTGAAGGTTGTATTGTGGTCACTTCTTTGGAAGCGGCATTGGAAATAGCCAAAGAGGATTCCAGTCCATTTGTGATTGGAGGGGCGCAAATCTACAGAGAGGCCATCAACCTCGTGGACCAATTGGACATCACCGAAGTTCACCACGATTTTGAAGCCGATGTGTTTTTTCCGGAAATTGACAGTTCGGTCTGGAAAGAAACTCGAAGAGAACGGTTTGAAGCGGATTCAAAAAACCCTTACCCTTATAGCTTTGTAAGCTACCAAAGAAGATGATACTGTTTCAATAAGCACAAAAAAAAAGGGGTTATCAAGCGATGACCCCTTTTCTCAACTAAACTTAAACCATTTTTTTGAAGATGAACAACTTAAATACTGCAAAAGCTCTTTGAAGTAACCACTCTCCTTTTTTCAGTTGCAATTGATTGTTCTTTCAAACTATGGTACAAAGATACGACGGCATCGAATACAAATACATCGTCTTATTTACCTAGTATCTATTCTATTTTAACCATAATATTTAAGAGACATCTTGTTAACGATAAAATAACATAGAATCATTGGGTTTCCTTATCTTTGTTGTTGTGAAAACAAAATGCTTATGTTGCCCAACAAACCGACCTTAAAAAAAATAGAACCTGACTTTGGAAGTTCTTTTATCATCAAGCAATACAAAGAATCTGTCAAAGGTCGCGTTCCCTTTTGGCATTTCCATCCGGAATTGGAGTTGGTATACGTGATCAATGGCGGTGGAAAACGACACATAGGAAACCACATTTCCTATTTCAAAAACAGCCAACTCATTCTCATTGGCTCAAATTTGCCCCACATGGGATTTACTGACAGACTGACCATCAATGGTTCAGAGACAATTGTTCAGATGAAACCCGATTTTTTAGGAGAGGCTTTTTTCCATTTGCCAGAAACACACGCCATTCAAAAATTATTTGAACGGGCAAAAATGGGTGTCATTTTTCATCCTGAAATCAAAAGAGAAATCGGGCCATTGATTGAAGAATTGGGAAACAAAAAAGGGTTCAAAAGAATGCTTTCTTTTCTTAAAATTCTTCAGAAGCTCGCCAAAACCAAAGATTACTCCCTATTAAACGTGCAAGATTTTGGAGTTGAAATCTACCAACAGGACAACGACCGTGTGGATCGTATTTTCAAATACATCACAAATCATTTTCAGGACCACATCAGCTTGGACGAAATTGCCGAACTGGTCAACATGACCCCTCCCTCCTTTTGTCGCTACCTGAAAAAAGTTACTGGAAAAACCTTTACGGCGCTGGTGAATGAATACCGCATCGTACACGCTTCCAAATTGCTGACCGAAAAGCCAACAAGCATCACGGATATCTGTTATGAAAGTGGTTTTAACAACTTTTCGCATTTCAACAAATTGTTCAAAAATACGACTGGCAAGAGTCCTTCCGCATACAGAAACGAAATGAAACGCTTGATTTCTTAATTTGCACCCTTCGTGACTTCCTCTTGGTGAAGAGTCTCAATCTGCATCCGACAAGTTGGCAAACATGTTTTCTTTTTGAATCCACAAATCATGTGCTTGTGCCAGCGTCACCATCCGAAAACGCAAGCAGTCTCCCGGTTTTTGCTGTGCCAAAAAAGAAAGGTCTGCAGAAATAACGTTGGCAATTCTCGGATATCCTCCAGTGGTTTGTGCGTCGGCAAGCAAGACGATCGGCTGCCCGTTTGGAGGCACTTGAATGGTTCCAGGCACGATTCCTGAGGAAAGTAAATTAACCGGATGAAAGGTTTGGAGCGCCAGTCCTTCCATGCGGTAGCCCATGCGGTTGCTGGCTGTAGCAATCTTATATTCACTTGTCTCAAAAGAAACCAAACTCTTTTTATCAAAAAGAGTGTTTTCAGGTCCAGGCAACACACGAACTGCCAAGGTTTTGGTTGCTTTGCAATGCAATCGACTCGGTACTTTTCTCAGTTGAAAGGCCTTGGGATTGCCAAGTGGAATGCAGTCTCCTTTTTGCAAGGGCACTCCGGAAAGCCCGCCTACTTTTGCCTCGGTATAAGTTGCAGTGCTGCCCATCATTTTGGGAAGACAAAGTCCACCTGAAAAAGCCAGGTAAGCCCTACAGCCTTTAATGCATTTGCCAAATTGCAACACGGCATCTTTGGGAACAGAAAGTGTTTGGTTTGTTGGGACAGGTTTCCCATTCAAAAGGGGTTGCAAATCGGCACCTGTAATGCCAATCATGGTGGCGCTGTGAAATTTTAGAACCGGTCCTTTTAGTGTAATTTCCAATACGGCCTCTTGCTTTGTATTCCCCACCAACCAATTGGCCAAGCGATAGGCATCGGTGTCGAGTACCCCAGAAAGTGGCATCCCATAAGACCGGTAGTGGGCCCTTCCAGCATCTTGAATCAAGGTATAAAAACCGGGCTGTGTGATGGATATCATCGGTTGTAATTTTTAAATTCCTCCAAATCAATGCTGTAAAACTGTACCACATCTCCTTGGTTGACAAGAAAATGGGCGTCTTTGTTGTGTCTGTCAAAAATGGGAACCGGTGTTTTTCCAATCAACTGCCACCCCCCAGGACTGTCCACAGAATATACGCCTGTCTGTTCGCCAGCAATGCCAACAGCTCCCGATTCAATTCGAAGCCTGGGACTTTCTTTCCGGGGGCAAAAAAGACGTTTGTCCATTCCAGCCAAATAAAAAAACCCAGGCGTAAAACCCAACATAGAAACGCGGTAGGACTGTTCGGTATGCAAGCGGATAATTTGAGCAGCACTCAAACCAGTATGTGCTGCGACCTGCTGCATGTCAATGCCAAAAACAGGATCGTAACAAACCGGAATTTTGACCACTCGTTCCGGTCCTACTGATCTCGGTTCAACCTTCATGCCCTTTAAAACTCCCAGCAACTCCTCGTATGAAATTTCTGAGGGCTTGTACAAAATAGTCAGCGTCGTGTAGGCAGGAATCAAGTCTGCAACATAGGACAAGTTCACTTTCCTTAGGTGTGCTGCCCAGGCCCTGACTTCAAGCTGTACTTTTTCGGTGTACACCTCTCCAAAAGTGAGCAAGATGGCTGCATCACCAAAATTCTGATATCCAATCATTGTGAAAAAGCTTTTACACGGATTCCATGGTTTTCAAAAGCTGCCCGCAAAGCCATCAACAATTCCAGCGCATTTTTTGTATCTCCATGCACACATAGGGTATCTGCAACAATGGGAATCTCGCCGTTATTTGAGGAAACAGCCCGCCCCATCTGCACGATGTTCAAGCTTTGTTCGACCACCAAAGAAAGATCGGTGAGTACGGCATTCGGTTGGTCTCGAGGTAGCAGAGTGCCTTGATTTGTATAGGACCTGTCTGCAAAAGCTTCTCTTACAAAAGGGAGTTGCACATGCTGCGCTGCTTTTTCCATCTCGGATTGTGCCATACCGACAAACAACAAATCAAATTCCTGAATGACTTCAGCGACCTGAACGGCGAGGTCAAAATCAACTGCCGCGGCATTGTAAAGGGCGCCATGGGGTTTGACATGTGCCAAAGGAACTCCCTGCAACTTGGCCATTCCTTGCAAGGCAGCGATTTGATACCGCAAACAGGCTTTCAATTCCTCTGAAGAAAGGCGCATGTATGTGCGTCCAAAATTTTCGAGGTCTGGAAAGGAAGGATGTGCGCCCACCTGTACTTGGTGTTTGGCTGCCAACAAAAGGGTGTTTTCAATGGTTTTGGGATCGCCTCCGTGAAACCCACAGGCGATGTTGCAAGAGCTGATCAAAGGCATAAGTTGCGCATCTTTTCCCACCAAACGATCGAAGTAGGTTTCTCCGACATCGCAATTCAAATCTATCTTCATTTTTTTATTTGTAAGGTAAAATGACACGCTCAGGAACAAAGGAATGTCCTTTAAAATTCGGGTTCTTTTTTTCTAAAAACCCGATTCAAAAACGATGTTTAGTTGATGTCCAACACAAAAGGCATTCTTGCTTGGATTCCTTCGATATTTCTCAAGTTGTGTATTTTCTGAAACAGTGAAAAATTGGCATCTCCAACCCATTCTTTCAACAGCCCTTCTTTGGCATTCAGAAAAGGCATGCTTTCAAAAACCTCACTCAATTCTTTTTCGTAGGAAGGATAGTTTTTGATTTTGTAGGTCGTTACTTCTGCCAAGGAGGCGGCCAATGCTACCGCTCGGTCCAACCCTCCCAATTCGTCAACCAGCCCTTGCTCCAAAGCCTGTGTTCCTGACCAAACACGGCCTTGGGCGACTTCATGTACCTCATCAAAGGTCATGTTTCTTCCTTTGGCCACTTTTCCGACAAAGGTCTTGTAGATGTTGTCTACCCCTTCTTTGGTCAAGGCGTAAAAGGAGGCGTCTATGGGGTGAAAAGGACTGTAGCTGGCAGGAGAATTTGTGGCTACTTTTTCTGAATAAACACCCATTTTATCTGTAAGCTGACTGATGTTTGGCAACATTCCAAAAACGCCAATGGATCCAGTAATCGTGGTTGGTTCCGCCACAATTTTATCGGCATTGCAAGCGATGTAATACCCTCCAGAAGCAGCGAGGTCACCCATAGAAACTACCAAGGGTTTTTCAGCTTTGGTCAACTCCATGGCTCGCCAAATCAAATCTGACGCCAAAGCACTCCCTCCGGGAGAGTTGACTCTCAACACCACAGCTTTTACTTTTTCATCGTTACAGGCTTGCTCCAAAGCTTTGACCATCAGCTCTTGACCGATGTAGTTTTCGTCACCTTTGCCGTACTGTATGTCTCCTTGCGCATAAACTACCGCGATTCTTTCAATAGCTGGATTGAAAACACGCCCACTTCTCGATTGGATGTAATCCATCAAGTTGAGGGAGTTTAACGTTTCTGTTTGCGCCAAGGCTTTTAGTTTTTCATCATAGGCATCTCGATACAAAGCTGCATCTGCGAGTTTGTTCTCCACAGCCATGTCTGCTGCTCTCCCTTTGGAAAAGTCTGCAATCTCATTCAACGTTTCTAAGGACAAACCCCGCGACAAGGAGATGTCTTGGACAAGGGCTGACCAAAGCGACTGCAACAAAGATTGAATTTGTTCTCTATTTGCTTTGCTCATTTTATTTTCCAAAAACGGCTCGACCGCACTTTTGTATTTTCCGTGGCGAATGACCTCCATCTTTACGCCGTATTTGTCTTGAAAATCTTTGAAAAATAAAATTTCAGAAGCCAAGCCTTTGAATTCAATCTGCCCAATCGGACTTAAAAACAAGGAGTCCGCCACAGAACTCAAATAATAATCTTTTTGACCGTATACATCGGCGTAGGCCATGACAAATTTTCCAGTGGTTTTGAAATCTTCCAAAGCACTGCGAATGGCTGTGAGTTGGGAAATACCTCCTTGCAAACTTTTTGTTTCGATACTGATGCCCGAAATTTTTTCGTCGTTTTTCGCATTTTCAATCGCCTCTAAAAGAGTGTTCAGTCCTGTGACTCTGTCCAAAGTTCCCAAAATTTCTGCCAATGGGTT